>ERZ1643250.1045-NODE-1045-length-25963-cov-6.780608_pt1 | contig 25963 bp, 30 predicted proteins | sample MGYA00579262_ERZ1643250 | MGnify/ENA primary metagenome ERZ1643250 (study PRJEB29033, sample SAMEA4952265) | chicken gut metagenome | biome: Broiler Chicken; feature: Gastrointestinal Tract; material: Caecum | place: Ireland | collected 2018 | study: Broiler... | reverse complement strand
ATAAGGTTCCGCATTCTCTGACAGCCCGGGAATTTTGTTCAGAGTGCTTCGCAGAAGATAGGAGTTGTCCCGTTCTGTCTGCGTATCTCCACCGCCGTATGTGCTGCGCCGTACAGGGTCAATGGACCGGGCCACCTGTCCAAAAACGGTCGGAATAAACTGCTGCGCATAGCTGGTCGCAAGATCTGCTCCAATGCTAAGCAATGCGCTATCGTCAGAATAGCGAACTGCATCAAGAGTATCTTCTACTCCGCTTAAAAGGCTCATTTCAGATACAGGGTCAAGCGCCTGCATCATAATGTCAGCAAACTGGGCGCCAAATTTTTCAGGATTTTCAAGAATCTCCTGCAAATCAGCGCCATCCTGAGAAAGGTTGGCGCCGATCAAGAACGGCACAGCCGCCGGGGAGGCCCAGTCAATGGTATAACTTCCTTTCCCAGGAATAACCAAGGAATAGTTTTGTGTACCAAGTGTCTCATTGTATTTTCCGGTTTCTTCATCTACCGATCCCTGAACAAGACCTGCATCAGCCAGCCACCATCCAAGACCAATAACGCCAGTTCCTACCGTTCCTTTTGCAAGGGCATCCATTACCGCAGCGGAACCTTTTCCGGTTTTTCCACGATAAACAGCCTCCACAACGCCACCAACGGGATTGTATTCCAAAGAGGTTTTCAAAATGTTGGCAGGCGTTTTTGTAAACGGCAAAAGACCGTTGCCGATGATGTACCCGATTTTTTCTCCAAGATTTCCTTTTTTGTCGCCAAGATTGCTTACTTTTCCAAGCATGCGGGATATCGCATTGTCTGCCCGGAACGTAGCTTCTTTTGCATCCTGCACAGCCTGATCTACCGCATTTTTCAAAACAGATTGGCTTACTTCATCGGTAGCAGAAAAAATACTGGTGTCAAACCCTTTTGCCGAAAGATTGCTGGCAAGACTGCGAACAAAGGCACTTTCCAAGAAAATCTGATCTTCTTTTTCCAGCGCCGCGCTGTTCAAATCAGAAAGTTTCTGCAAAACACGACCGCCAAGACTTTCCCCATAAGTACGCCGGGCGGCTTCCAATCCCTGTGCCAGATTGTACTTGCTGCCACCCCGAATGGTGGAATACGCCTGCTCATTCAAATACTGTCTGGCCGCGTCTTTCATTTCCTTTGGCGTATACAAGGATTTCGTGCGCCGGCTTTTGGGTAGTGCCAACTGGTAAGCCGCAGCCACTTCGTCTTTGGCTTTGGTTACCGCGCTCATGGCAACATTTCCCAACAAGTTTCGCACATGGGTGCGGGTATTCCCCAGCATTGCCAAATAGCGGAAGTTGTCAAACCGTTCAAACCACGTTTTTGCCGGAAGATGCTGTGCCATAATTTGCAAAGCCTGCTGTTCCAGATCGTACCGTTCTTTACTGTCCGGCAACTCTGCGGCCCGGCTGTACAGGTTGTCGATTTCTTCCATTTCTTCCAACGACAAATCCGTAATACCGGCAGCTTCATTCAGCAGTTTGTTATAGTAGCTTTCTGTGCTTTCCCCTGCCTGAATTTTTCCGGCAATGCTTTTTGCAGTTTCGTCGCTGATTTCTACCTTGTATTTTTCTCCCAACTGCTTTACGCTGGCAACAAGATCATTGAACTGTTCTGTAGGGTCGGTTTTAACTCCCTGCTCTTTCACGAACGCATCAAATTCCTCGTTCATGTTCCCTGCAGGAATTTTCTCCGAGTCTTCAAACACACCGCGCATGGATTCTTCTTCCATGTCGGCAATGTTTCGCTCGTCCAACTCTTTCCGAAGTCTATCCAATTCTTCGGAAAGCTGACGTATTCTTTCGTCCTGTTTTACATTACCTTCTGCCCATTTCTGCCCGATTTCGTCAGAAACCTGTCGCATTTTCCGAATACCTGTTTCGGCAGTAATCGCATTTTCTTTGAAGGCTTGCAATCCTTGACCGGCTTGACTTGCACGGGAACTGATGGTATCTCTAAACGATTCATACCGGGCAGCGTTTTTGTAAAACTCGGCTGTTCCTTCCGGCGTTTGCATAAATTGTGTGCGCAAACGGTCTCTTACTTGCTGGGCGGTTTTTGTGTCACCTTTATCCCAAACTTCTTTGGAAGAAAGGTCGGCAATCGCGTTGTCCATCGCCTTGTCAAAATCGCCACCAGCTTCTTGAATATAAACGCTCAAATCATCCGCTGCCTGCCGGTTTGCTTCCGCATCTGTCCACACCTGATGTTCAGACGTTCCAACCTATGTTGCGTGAACGTCATCAAGCCCAAATCGGGCCGTCTCTTGACCTGCATAATCCCGGTTTTGTACAACAGAACGGTCAAACTCGGATTTTTTTGCACCAATTCCGTATTCCGGAAGCCCGTCTTTTGCAGTCTGCGGAAGTTCAAGCGTTCCTTCATTCCAGCGATCATACGACCGCTGCTGATAATCAGGAAGATTATTATAATCAAATCCCTGGGTTTCAAGCCAATCCTCAAAGGTTTCCGCACTGTCTGGACCGGCAAGGATGTTATCCCGCACATAGTCAACATAGGTATTGTACAGGTCTTCATCAAAATTCTTTTCCGGCCGAGCTTTGGAACGGTCAACTGCCTGCATCAAATCATCAAACGTATCTCCGGTTACGCCAACATTCATGCCGTCAAGTTCCTGCATTGCGGTGTCCCAGTCAACACCGTTATTCAGCGAGAACTTCGTACCGTTGGCCTTGTTGTATGCGGAAATGCTCTTGTAGCCGCTTGCAGAAAGCAAATCCCCTGCTTCTTTTTCACTGATTTTGATAGGCGTATTTTTCACATACTCCCGCAAATCCGTGATTGCAGGGTCAACGTCAACCGTCTGCGTGAAGTCAGAGGGGCGATACACAGCCCGAGCCACTTTGTCTGCTTCTGCAGCAAGGGTATCTGCCGTTTCCCCGTTTGCCATGCGGTCAAAAATATTTTCAATTTGCCGTGTGTATTGGGATTGCCGGCCGCGCCCGGTAAGTTCCTGTGCTCTTGCGGAAGGATTGGGAGCGGGAGTAAGATCATACGTTCCAATCGCAGGGATTTCATTTTCAGCAGAAACAGAATACCCTTCAGGTGTAATTTCACCGGAAAATACATTCCCGTTGGCATCCAGTGAAGGAATTTCGTACAAATCACGTTTTGCGGATTCCGGGCTGACAGAAGATGAATACCCGTTCAAATCATTTTCATAAGCCTGCACAAGGCTTCTTGCGTTGTCCGCGTCAATCGCTTCTTGTACACTTCTTGCGGTTCTGCCGTTCTCAATAGAATTTCCTACCGCATTTTTCCCCGCCCGGACCAGCGCCGGGATAGCTTCAGAACCGACATTCATTGCCAGGTTCACGCCAAAGTTTTTCGCCGTGTTTCCTGCAATCTGTCCGGGGGTCAAATTGTCCGGATTGCCGTTTTCGTAACTGTACACATCCCCTGCAAGGCTGGGGATGGTATCGAGTGCAAGGTCGGCCGTCTGGCCGGTAATAATGTTACCGATAGCAGCGCCGGTCCCATCCGTAACAAGATTTCCAACGCCAGGAATAGATTTCAACGCATTGGCTGCTTTTCCGCCCGCTGATGCCGCCGCATTGGCAAAGGCAGTACCTTCCATGGCTGCGTTTGCGGCGCCGTACAGAGCCGCATTTCCTGCAAAACGGCCAGCCATCCCGGCAATGGGATTTTGCTGCTCATAACCTTGCAATGTGTCAGTGAAAGATTGCGGAATCACTTCACTGTATTTCCCGTCGGTAGATTTGTCTGCCCATTTGGTAAACGCATTATCCAGCGTATCAAGACCTGGTATGCTATTGTAAATACCAGCAGTAAATGCTTGCAAATCCTGCCCAAAACCACCAAGCGAAACTTTCTACTCTAAGCGAGAACGAGCCTGCGCCATTTCATTGTACTCGTCAAAGGAGATTTCCCCGCTGTTATACTGCTTTGCCAGTTCTCTGTTATCCGGTGTGCTATCCAGATATTCATTTACCGCATCAATCTGGTTGCTTGTCAATTTTACACCAGGTGAAGAAAGCTGCTGCATATAATCGGGATCAGCTTGTAAATTTTTGAGAACCGTGTTCTTTTCTGCTTCGGCTTTTGCCGTTTCCTCTGTTCTCTTCTTTTCAAGCGCTTTTCTATCTTCTTCTGCAGATTTTGCGGCACGACTTTGTGCATACGCGCCATAGCTGCTCCCAAGCCCAACATCGGTACTTTGGGTTGTGATCGCACGGTTTCCTGCTGCAGCATACTTTGTGGCTGCTTGTTGTGCGCTTTTTGCCGCATCCTGCTTTTCATCCAGCTCCTTAGCCACTTCAGAAAAACTTTTCTTTTGTGCTGTAGACTTGCTGCTTTTTTGAACAGATGTCTTGTCTTTGCGTGAAGAAACAGTTTTCGCAGTGCTCTTTCCGGTTTCCGCCTTGCTTGTTTCACCGGATATAGTTTTGACACTGATTCCGCTGTAATCAGTGTCGGAAGATTTGGAAGAAGTTTTGGAAGAACTCGTTCTGCCGCCGGAATACTTTTTAGTTGCAGATTGCGCAGCTGCACTTTTTGCGGCTTTTTCTGCTGCTTCCTGCGCTTCCTTAACAGCTTTCTCATAAGCGGCACGTTGTTCCTGATCACGGTTCAGAATCGAACTGTAAATACTTCCAGAAAAATCCGTCATTTCAGGCAACTCCGTTGGAACTGCTGAAATTTGCTGCGCTCCCTGACTTGCCGCGCTGGCAATTCCTTTTTCTCCGCTGTTTACAGTGGATGCCTGATCGTTCATATAACGGTTCATGTATGCGTTCAAAAGAGCATTGCCGCGCGTCCTTTTTGCCATTTCATTTCCTCCAAAAAATCGGGGCGCTTTGTTAGCGCCCCGACTGTCTTAATAATAGACCCATTCTCCGTTGACATATCTTGCGGTAGGGGTAGCCCCGCTTTGCGTGGTTCCCTGTACCATGCTCAAAAGATCAACGCCATTGTTTGCTGCCAGGTTAGAAAGCGCAAGCTGATACTGGCCAAGGCTTGCCGCCTGTCCGCTGGCGCGCTGCTGTTCCAGCGACGCCATATTGTTCTGATACGTTTGCATCAGATTTGCCAACTGCTGCTGCCGTTCTTTTTCCAGGCTGTTTCGGCTGTTTTCATAGTTGTTAAGCATGCTGGCCTGGGTAGTTTCACTGGCACCGCCGGAAATCCCCTGCGCAGAAAGCTGCTGCTGCAGATTCCGCTGGGAAAGCATCCGATTGATGTATGCCTCTCGCAAGGCGTCTTCTGTCGCCCCGTTCAGCTTATTAACGTTATTGTCGTAAGCAGACTTTTGGGCTGCAGCGGCCTTATTGTAGGCATCGTCCCTGGCTCGCTGTTCCGCCTCTTGTGCCGCCTTGATCTGGGCAAGAACCTGGTTTCTGTAGTCTGCCATCGGATCACTCTGCGGGGCAGAAACAGTTGGAGCGGTTACCGCAGGAGTTTGTACCGTTGGCGTTGTCACAGTAGAACCGCCGGAAGAAGAACCATAACGACCGCTCTAATAAGAGCCTCCACTCGACGGTTTGTTCCATCCCGTATTTTGATTTTTGTTGCTTCCGGTGGAAGCGCTTCCGCCGTCATTGTAAACAGGCTGTGTAGAAAAACGAGGCATTATTCATCCCCATCCTTTCCATCAAAATCCAAGGTGTTTTCTGTGGCGGTTTTGCCAATCTCCAAAAGTTTTAACAGGCACTTCGGAACAGGCGCCCCCATATCTGCTGCATTTTCAGCAATGCTTCCCAGTTCGGTGAAAATATACCAGACCAAAACAATGGGAAGAATCAAAGTATTAAACGAAATATCCAGCATGGGAATGTTGCCCATAATCACTTGAATCACGCTGTCCGCCACAGCAGAAACAGCCACAATCACAATCATGCCGCCTTTATGCCAGATGCCTGCGCGGGCCACGGCGCTGGACCAGTCGCCTTTTGCCGCTGCGGCAGCGCTGCCGGTAGCCCAATCCGCTACCATGCAGAAAAGCCATGCGGCAATCAACCATCCAAGCCAGCCAAACGCCGCACCATAGGCACCCATAAGCGCAACCACAGCGGCTTTTACAACAAGAAAAATGTTATCGTTTTCCATCTTTATTCCTCCGTTTCATCTGCCCATACGCTACGGTACAGCCCCTGCTTGTCCAACCCAAGGGTACGGGCCGTCGCCAGAATAGCGTCCGCGTCTCCCTGGCTGACGGGACCGATAATGATACTTTGTGTAACATGGGTATAGTCGTCCCACTTGCTGGTGTACAGCCCGGCATCGGTCAGCTTGCGCTCTTTGCAGCAAAGCAGGATTGCGTCGGCATCGCCCTGGGTTAGGTTGTCCAGATAGATGATCTGCAAACGGCCGGCGGCCGGCAGCGGCAACGGGTCGGTGTTGCCGTAAGTGCCCGCCTTGTTGGGCACGCCGGCATAAGCCGTCGGGTCAAGCCCGCGCCCGGTGGACGTAGCCCGGACCTCGAGGTGGCAATGCTTGTACGGCGGGTTGTTCATGGCGGCGTTGCCGCTGTTTCCCATAATGGCCAGCGCGTCGCCGCTCTTGACCTTCTGGCCAACCTTGACCAGCAAGCTGGCGCAGTGGCAAAAATACAGGTAATTGACGGCATCGGGGGTCTGGTTGGTGTCCAGCTTCACGCATACATACCATCCCCATTCCCAGGTCCGGTTGCTGTGGTCTGTAACTATGCGCGCTGTTACAACAGTGCCGGAAATAGATTTCTACCGGCCATCCGTACCGGTGTAGTGCGGCATACGGATTGTGGGATCATCCACACCCATAAGGTCAATACCTCCATGCCAGGTCTTACCGCCGCCCCTGGTGTAGCCATAACACCCATAGGCATAGGGGACCAACACGCGGCCCTCAAAAATTCCTGTTTGGCTCAAATTTGTACCTCCTCCCAGTAGCTCGGCATTGCTTCGGCATCATACACACAGTTGTCCTGCAGGCAGCGATATACCTTGCCATCGTTGGAAAGGTAGCACTCGCCTTTCATATACATGCCGCTGGTGCCGTTGGGGTCCACCCAGGGCTTTGCCCGGGCGGGGTCGGTGGTATGTGCCAGGCCCCACAGCGCCCGCAGGGTGGAGGGCCGCCCCTGGTAGTCGACGGCGCGGTGCGGGGTGATGAGCGTCCAGACCTGGCCCTCATCCGTCACCGGAGCGCCTTTCGGCCAGCCGGTGTAATCCTGCTGTGCATCCCAGGGCGGCACAGCGCGTTCCTGGGCGATGGTCTCGGTACCGGTCAGGGTGGAGGCCGTCTTGCGCAGTTCGGTCGCCTCACGCGCTCCCAGGTCCCGCATCACATCCAGGACGATAGTTTTATTGTCCACTGTCGGTCACCCCCTCGTTATAGGCCGCAGCCAGTTCGTCCCAGGTGGCAGCATCCTCACTCGACCCACTACTCGGCACGTTTTCGCCTCCGGTATAAGGGTGGTAGACCTTACACGGTTCGGTGACGTCTTCCATCATTCGCAGACCGCCTTCGCCGCTCATGGTTACAGCCTTTTGACCTGTAACAACAACACCGTCATAAAGATAACCAGCAGACAGATCAGGGCTTTCTACAATCTCACCCGTAAACTCGTGGTAAATGCTCATGCTCCACCCACCTTTACTGCTTTAAAAATCAATCCGGGAATTTGTGTGTTGTCATGAGCTACGGTATCCCAGCTTGTATATTGCAATTTAACTTGCGTGGCGCTGCTTGCAGAAAGGATTCCGCTCATACTAAATTGGTACGTGCCAGTGTCTGTTGCGCACAAACTGGAAACTCCGTTTAAAAGTGCAGCGTATCCTTGTTTTCCAGAAATTGGAAGCCAACCGGACGCACAAACAATCCAAACACCTGCAGAAGGTATGTCAATGGTTGCCAGTACAGCATTTCCACCGTTGCCCTCTACCCTGGCCGGAGTGCTTTTCCCTGTTACAACGGTTCCAATATCTCCCACGCCGGGATACATCAATGACATTAAATCGCCCCCTTAATTCTAAACACCACCGGAACGTCAGACACCGGCTTTATTGGCACCCGCACAGTAACGGTGTTGTCCCCCAGCGTAATCGATTCGGCATTGTTGATCCGGTTAAGGCTCGAGATCAATACAGCGTTAGCGTTGGCATCCCCAGTGCCGTCAGCCATCGGGCCGCCGTGTAGCGTACTACTAGCCGAAACAGGTCCGCCGCCATCCATAGGCTCCAGGTCGACTGTTTGTGTGTACGGCGAGGCGCCACCCGTCCATCTGTCAAGAAGAAACGTGGCCTTGTACAGATGTTCCGCTGTGTCAACCCACGCGGATGCTGTGCCGCTCCAAAGCCAGACAGAAAGCGTTGACAAAACAACTGCGATTTGTCCAGGCGTTCCGGTAGGGTAAGCAGCGGAAAGCGCTTCCGGTGCATCGAAAACTCCAACAAATCCGTTTGCTGATTCTGCGGATTTGCCAGCCCAAAATTTTGAGTTGTTAGCATCTTCCCCCTCACGGGTTCCAGTTCCGCCAACGGCCCAGCTTTGGGAAAGAGCAGCGTTTATTTCAGCGTTTTTCGCATCTTCACCAGCTTTTTCTGCATCTTTCTTTGCACTTTCTGCACTTTCTTCCACCTGATCAACAAACTGTTCCCAGGCACCTTGCGAAAGGTTGTATGCAATCTCCGCGCTTTTTTTGGCGGAATCTTCGCTGCTCTTTGCAGACGCTGCACTGTTTTGTGCATTCTTTTCACTGAGAGAAGCATTTTCTGCGCTTTTCAGTGCGTTATCTGAACTCTTTTTTGCATTTTCTTCACTTTTCAGTGCGTTATCTGCACTTGTTTTGGCCTTTTTGGCATTTTCTTCTGCAGAACTTGCACTGTCTTCTACTCTAGCAACAAATTGTTCCCATTCGCTCGGTGTTGGCTGTGGTTCAGATCCCTCGATTTCTTCATGATCATCAACGGTAAAATTCACATTACCAGTGATTCGTTGAACTCCGTCTGTCACACCGGAAAAAACAATTTTGCCGGGCGATTTCATGGTAAGTGGCATTGCCGTTGCTTCACTGGGCACGTAAATGATTCCATCGTCCGGAACCAAAACTCGTTTTCTGTACTGGGGAGTAACAAATGTCGCCGTGATTGTTAGGCCGTCCCATCCATCTCCCGGAATAACTTTGAATTGCTCAACACCGTGGCTATCCCATGTTCCCAGTTTAAGGGTTCTTCCGTTATGAGAGGCTGTATATCCAGACAAAGTGATTTCCGTCATTTTACACCTCAATCAAATGTACACATAATCAATCCATATCGTTCCTGTCCGAACCTCATTGTCCGCTTCGCATAAAATTTGGTTCCCAGAAATCGAGAATCGAACACCTCTCCCGTCAGGAACATTCATATTGATTGAACCAGCGATGTAATCATCATTCGTTCCACGGACAGCAGTTATACCAATAACGGTTCCAGAACAAGGCAGGTGATTTCTCTGCGCCCAGTTGTTTCCGGCAAAGGATGTAGACACCGTACCGCTTTTCAGCTGGCTTTGTACGCTATTGGCGTTTACTCTTCCGGAACCATTATGATACCCATTCGGGATGTTGATGGAACCACCGGGATTTATGGTTGTCTGCCACGCACCGTTATTCGGCATTGTGCCTGTCAAGATTTCCTTTTGCTTTGCAAAAAACTTTTTACCAGAGAGTACGTCAGGCGTTTCAGCAGTTGCGGCGGCGAGTTTTGCCATGCTAACCCCGCCGCCACCGTTAAAATTTATCCGCTTATTTTCTCCGTCTACCGTAAAGATCACAAGGGCGCCAGTTGCAAGCGTATCAACTGCTTCTCCTGTCATGCCGATCACAGCAGTATATTTTTCACCGTTAACGGTAAAAGTATCACCGCTTTTGTATGCGGCGCTGATTCTGGCATATCCGTTGCTTCCATTTCCAACAAAATTATGTACCCCTGCGGATGATCTTGTGTGTGTATACGGCTGCAGCGTAACGGATATACCAGCCCCTTTAGGATCATAGACAGCCTGCTGCATGTCAGAGCTACCAATCTGAACGATTCTTTGATTGATGGCGTCATCTGTTTCTTGTTTGCTATATGCCCCCGTCTGGGAAGCGGTAACCACATGAGGATTTTCTCTATCGCTTTTGTGTTTATCTACGTATTGAACCGTAGCATTAAGCACATCCTGCAATAAGTTGGCAGTTCCAGCCGGCAACGAAGAAGGCGGTGTAGCTCCCACGCTCTATGCACCGCTTTTTGCCTGCAGCGCATCCAGGAACGCATTGAATGCCGGTATGATTACCTCACGAGGGATTTCATCCATGATTCTCTGCATTTCTTGTGTAGAAACGCCTGGTGTGTTCGGTTTTCCGATATTGCCTTTTCCTTCAAGCATATCGTCTGTGATTTTATTAAATGCCATGGTATCACCCTTTGTAATTGCCGCTTTCTACAAACTCAACTGCAATTTGCATTAGTCCGAACGGCTCATTTGTCTCTGCATTTTCAATGCGGAATCGTGTTTTATCCAAGCGCCGCAGCCTGATTTTTGTTTGCAGCGTCTTTGACGTCGTATCGTTTGAATATGTAAATTTCGAGTAGGTAAGCATATCATAGCTAAAATAGCGAAGCTGCTTATCATCTCTTTTTACAAAAGACCAGATACCGCGCTTTTGCGCATAAATAGAAACGCTCGTGGACGCGGACGGCGTAAGCTGCAGTGCCAGATGTCGGAACGTTTTATTCTTATAGAATTTGTTCCCAGTAAAATCCGGTGTTTCCCAGATTGCATGAATCGCTTCCCCGCAATCGTTATAGCTTTCTATGTCGTTTGGATTGGTATAAAATTCCAGAACGCGTCCGGATTTGTCACCGAAATACAGTTTATTGTCTTTTGTCCACATAACACGTGCCGGTACATTGGTCCTGAAAAAACACGCATATTGTCGGTTGGAATACGGTTCGTTTTTTGTCGCGCCAAGGTTTTGCATACTATCCAGTATGTAGGCTTTTCCATTCACACAAAGCCAGTACATGTCATTGTATGCAGTGCAGCACGCATCTTCCAGATTCTCTTCTTTAAGCAGAGCGCCGTTAATAAAATAGCTTCTGTCCTGGCTGTACCGCTCTCCGTTAATATCACTGGGGGTAATGGCGTAAATGCCAAGGCGTGTCAGGAATACGGGTTCCGTACCAAGGTAGGCAAAGCTGTCTTTTGCAATGGCACCAGGCCCCTGCATTGCATTTTTTATCGGAAACGCAGGCTCACTATCTACAAGATCACCAGACCGAAGAATAACATTCCGATCCGTTTCATTCTCGTCTTTGTGCGTAGCGAGATAATTGTTGATTATGGAGTAACCCATGATTGCACTTTTGGGAGTGCCCAATACGCTATATCCTACATCAGGGAAATAGGTTGGGTCATTTTGACCGGAGTACCAGTCTTGATTGATGAAGTCCGGATTCCCGCTCAAAAACAGCCTGTCTGCAGCACCGTTCACGCCGAACAGCGTTCCAATCGTGCACTTGTTGATTTTATCAGCATACCCCTGTACTGTTCGTGCAGCAGTAATGCTCACGTTATCTTCACCGGTAACAGGGCTTTTAGACGGGGCCGTGTTGAATGTAATCACGCCGGTGGCCCGATTCACACTAAAATCAGATCCCTCTTTTTTATCAACCCAATTCCCGTCGCTTTCCATAATCTGTACGGTAACTTCAGTAGAATCAAGCCCACTAAATGACATGTGGTAGTCTTTTGAAGTGCCGTCTCCCGCAAACAGTTCCTTGAACTTTGGCTGAATCAGATTCAGTGCATCGTAATCCGTTCCGCCTCCGTTCGGCTGCTTTCCAATAGTCAGTGTCGGGATTTTCCCCACGACAGCTTTTACAGACGAGCCATCATACACAAGCATTTGCTTTCCGTCAATGATGTACAGCGAATCATTGAACTGCCAACTATAACTTCTTGTATCGTTGATTCCACTGTACAAAACTTGTGGTGTCGCATCCTTTGTCGCAGGCATTTTATACAGTTTTGTTCCTGCATGGACAATACCAAATGCGTCTTGCTTTCGTGTGTGATACGCGTTGATTTGTCCTTCAAACTTGGCGCGTAAAAAATAGCCCATACACTTTCGAACTTTTCCGGGGGTGTCCCGTATCATGTTCGGAGCGTTTGGGCTTTTTCCAACGTCAACGTTTCCAGGTTCAGAAGTATAATCGACTCCGTAAAATCTGTCGATGATAAAACTACTTCTGGCAATCTGTTTCGGGATTGAAAAGTTTGCCATATTACCACCACCCCGTTGTGCTGGTAAAAGAACTGCTGCCGGTCACATTGTTTCGCAAAAGAGCCATTCCGGCCTCAAACTCGTTTCGGTAATATGTTGCAGTCGAAAGATCATCGTCCTTGTACAGTTCAGACGCCATATACAACGGAATCAAAACCGCGGCTTCCGGAGCAATTGCAATCTCCGTTTCATCAGGTGTATCTTGTTTGATTTCAGTCGGCATTGCATCATAGTAGTATTCAAACTCTCCCATTGCAGAAGCCGGAAACCGAAGGTAATGACCGCCAAGCAACACGCAGCTGTTATAGGGCTGGATATCACCATCATCCGTCAGCTTGTACACTTCCGGCATGTTCATGCGCCAAAAATCGGCGTTTTCCGCACTCACATCCACAACCAGTGGTTTGCTATCGGTTTTTTCAATGATATTACTGCTCCGTACCTGAATCCCGGAAGTAACCAGCATGCGGATTGCTTCATTGGCCGCAGCAGGCATGGAATACAGGTACTCTTTAATGCTGTCGTCGTTTTCGTCAATCGTAATCCCATCAGACGAGAACATTTTCTGCAGGGTTGTCAGTCGGATTTGCCCCCACGTCATTTGCTTCACCTCCAACAGCAGCATTCTGCTGATCCAAGCGTTCTTTGATTGCAGCCTGCACAATGCCGGCCTGCGGGAAGTTCGTTTCTTTCAAAAGCGTCCACATCAAATAGGCGCTGTTCAGGTCGTTGATGGGGCCAAACCCACCGGACTGATATTTGACATCGACCATGTCCCACAACCGTTCCCGGTTGCTTGCCAGATTGCTGGCGGGGTCAACTTCAAACAAAAATTCGTCGTTCCAATACAGTTGGCCGGCTGCATCCCGTTTCAAAAATGCAAAACGGTCAAAGTGGCTGTACACGTCGTTGCCCTGAATGTCCTTGTCCACAATGGGGTATTCTTCGTCGCTGTACGCAAGAAGGAATTGGAACATCAGTTTGTACAGCCTTGCAAAGGCCTCGTTTTTCATTTCCCGCTTGGACTGCATGCGTCCGGCACTCTGGTTTGCGCTGAACTGCTTGGCCGAGCCGGAAGTTGCAGAAGAATCATATTTTCCCTGGAAAGCGTCGGTAATGCCGAGTGTACTTTTTGCCCAGTTGTAGTTGTTTTCCAGCTGGTTCAAATCGTAGCTCGTATTGGGCTGCACATTCAACACGTCAATCAGGGCCTTGTCGTTTGCATTGCGCAAGCGAATGACCTTCAGTTCTTCGTCCGTAGTTTCGATCTGCACGCCTTCCGGCATGGTAACGTAGCTGCCGCCCTTCAGCAGCTTTTCTTCAATTTTGGTTCCAAACTTTTTAACGCTCTCTTGCTGGTCTGCAATTACATCCACGTCACTCACGCCCAAAAAGCGGCCTTCCATGGTAATGTTTCTGCGCAGCACAACCGGGAATCCTGTGGGACGGTATACCGGGATCATGGTGGGCTGCAATTCTCCCGGCATCATAATTTCTTCCCCGGTCTCATTGTCTTTTTGCAAGCTGCCGTCGGGATTCATGATCGGCTGGTCTGGCCCATACTGCATTGTGGGCAGCACTTCATTGCCAACGGTAATGCTGTGCGGCAATTCCTGCATATCAACCGTTCGTTCAATAAACTTTTCGCTGCCGCAAACACAGATTTCTCCCTGTTTTTCTCTACCGCATTTTTTGCAAACCGTTTCCCGTCTTGCGTAGTAATCGGGCAAATCTTCCAAAACCTGATTGCCTACCCAGCTAAACATGCCCACAACACCGTTTTTGCGGTAATACACAACATTCTGGGTCACAAGGCCGGTAATGCTTGTCTCCTGATCTCCGCGGATTTCCGGCATATCTTCCACATCGTCGCTGATTACAATGCCGTATTTTTCCTGCAAATCTTCTTTGTCCTGCGCCATCAAAACAAAGATGTACCGCATCTTATCAACGTCATAAATTCCGGGCTGCGGGATAATCTGCCGGGGGTGCCGTTCCGTAACGGTAATATCCCCCAGCGTGCAATGGTATCCGGCACTGGGGTCCCATTCTACATGGTAAATATCTCCACCCTGCACAGGAACCGTCCGTTCGCTTTGGTCGTTCATGGCGCCAAAGCCAAGCCGCCGCGCCTCGTTTCGCAAAAGTTCTTCTGCCTGGCGTGCCAGTTCTTTGTCCTCCGGATGCAAGGCGGTAACTCTCGGCTGCGGAATACTGGTATCTACCTGGCTTTCAATCAGTTCATACACAATGTTTCGGACATTGGTTGCCTTCTTTGCTGCTGCACCGTTTTTCCCGCGTATATCTTTGTTGCCAAAATACAGCTTTTCCCGTTCCTCGATTTTATTAAGCATCGCAGCGTATTTGATTTTGGCATCTTCCAGCTTCGTCTGCCAATACGAAAGCCGGTCATTCTGTTTTTTCATACTTGCACCTCCACGGGTTCATGCGCCCGTTCGTGTGTTATATCCCCCTCTTTCGAGGGGGAAGGCAGTTACTTTACCGCCTGTTTGGGGCGGCCGCGTTTTTTGTTCGGTTCAACCTGATGTGAACTGTAATTCCCGTTCGGGTATACCTTGTCCACTTGGAAGGTTCTTCCGCCATCCACAAACGTGTCGCCAACGTTAAGACCTTTGGGAGCCATTAGCCACCACCACCAACCAGGGTAGTTCCAGCGGTTGCGCCACCCATGATCACATGCCGCCAATCGCCAAAACCGGCGCTGAACCGGCAGCGGCCAGAGGAAATCAGGTTGTGGGTGTACACATCCACGTCCTGTTTCATAGTCAGCGGAATACGGTCATAGAACAAAGAGCCGTTCAGGTCTTTGTTGGCCTGGCTGGACATGATGATGTACGGCTCCTTGCCGTCAGAAACCTGCCAGTGGTGGTCAACAACCAGCTTCCACATGCCCTTGTTCACGTTGACATCGTTGAAGTCGCTGCCGACCTGCTGCTCGGAGTTGATGATCTTTTTGCCCAGGGTGATCAGGCGGTATGCGTTGCCGGGAACAATCAGGGTATCAAAGGTATACCCCATGCGGTTGCCGCTGGCGTTCATGAAGTTGAATCCGATGTTTGCCAGCCGGTTCAGCATAGCATCATCGTCACCGAATGCATCGGTAAACACGTTGGACTGGGTAGCCACGCCGGAAATGCCGGGATGATCCTGGGCAAACAGGGCCTTCCCGTCGCCGGTAGTGCGGTCGAAATCAGATTTTCCGTTGTAGGTAAAGGTAGTTCCTTCCGCAGTCAGTGCAGCAGACGCAAACTCTGCGCGGCTGCGCTTGTAGGCCCGTACATACGCCTTGGAAGCCTGAGCCGTGGGGTCAAAGTTGTTGTCCTCACGCATTTCAGCGGTGCAGGTAAAGGACTTCATGAAGGGGCTGTGCTCAATCAGCTTGGCATTTACCTCCTGCAGGTTGTCCTCAACGGCCTTTTCGCCTTCTGCCACATACTTGAAAGAGGCAAAAGAACTCAAACCGGCGGTCTTTTCGCCAAACCGTTTGGACTTCTTCACGTTGTACAGCACCTTCACCAGGGCGTCGTCGTTGTTCTTTTCATTGTCCGCATCCACCATGTTCATGCGGATCATCTGCGCCCATTCGTTCCAGAAATCATCCGCAACGGCTGCGCTTTTCTAAAAAATCACTGCCATATTTCATGTCTCCTTACAAAGTTTGGTTGTACAGTTTGGTCAGTTCATCCATGCTCTTGTCAGGGAACTGGTCCTTCATCATGGAAACCCAGTCAGCCGGAATTGCCTTCTGGTTTCCCGGCGTCGGATTCCCACCATGCGAGGCAAGGTGCGTTTTGCCGCGTGCAGCGTTGATGGCCGCCTGCCGCCCGCTTTTTTCAGAAGCACTGACAGCCGCATCATACCGGGCAATTTTGTAGGCGTTGGCAAGCGTCGAGCCGGACTGAACCAGAGAGACAATCTCTCCAAACTCCGGCAGCCGGCTCAAATCATCCATAGACCGGATCGCCGGGTCAATTCTGGAAAGTTCCCGCACGTCTTTCTCCAACTGAGAAGCGGCGCGGGCTTCAATGTCCCGATGCTCCAAATCGTCAAGCCGTGCTTTCAATCTGGCTTTTTCCGGATCGTTTTCCAAAATGTGCCGAATAGCCGCTGCCTGTTCCGCCCCTACATTTTTGGTTGCCTGGTCAATCGCAACACGGCGCCGGATTTCTGCCTGGGCATCCAGAGCATCCCAATACTCTTTCATGGTCGTAATGGGCTGTCCAGTAATAGGGTTTTTCATACCGGCGCAACGGCGGGCCACTTCGCTGTCATATCGTTTGCTGGCGTCGGCCTCGGCCCGTTTTCGGGCCGCCTTCCAAACGCCGTTGGGAATCTGTTCTTCTTTCTGCTCGGGTTCCGGGGTTTCGGTGCCTTCTTCCACTTCTGCAGCAGTTTCAGCTTCCGGCTGTTCTTCCCGGGCTTCGGGTTGGTCCTGGGCAATGTTGTCCAGGTCGGACGCAGGCGCGGCTTCTTCCTGCTCTACAACGCCGCTCTTTTCTTCATCCATTGGTTTCTCCTTTGCACACAACGCCTGCCGGCTATAAAACCTTATTCAGGTTTTTTGACTTGCTTTTCCCCAACTTCTTTTTCAAAGCTGGGGCATTTTTTGTTTCGGCAGAAAAACCGCAACGTCACATCCGTTGCCTGCACTCTGCACTCAATGCCGCATTCCGGGCATCTCATAAAATCCCCTCCAACACCAGAATATGGTTGGCCGCTTTACCGCCGTACTTTCTGCAGATCATGTAAGGTGCCTGGTATTGAAAACAAATCTCAATCACGCAGGATCACCCCACTTTTCTCTAAGATACCGTTTCCCCTCTTTACTTGCGTTTCGGTAATCTTCCAGCATGTCGGCAGTCCAGCGTTTTGTGTTCTTTTTTACAACAGGTTTTGCGGGATTCGTCCACCAGGTACAAAAATACCGCAAAGCATCTGGCGCATGGGTCAGGCTGTGCGGCGTTTTGGAGTATACGTTGGCATCTTTTTCGTCCACCTGGATTTTGTACAGGCACCGCCATAGTTCCGGCACATTCCAGAATTGCATGTACGGCGTACCCGTTTTCGGGTCGTTGCTTAACCATCCCTTCATGGCTGCACATCCAGCGGGAAAGTCACGGGAAACTTTTACCAAGTTAATGCCATTGTCCCGGAAAAGGTCTGCACGGCACTTTCCGCTTTCGCTGCCACGGCTCCACAAGTCAGAAGGTCCCAGATACATGTCAACCGGGATATTTTCTTTCAAAATCCGTTCACATGCTACCGGGATATTCAAGTTGCTTTCGTTGATTTCGTGGTACGCAACGCAATGGTCCGTTTCATCAATCGCCACCCAAACGGCGCTCAACATGTCCAAGCCATAGTCAATGGAGCAATACACCCGCACATTGCTGCCCGGGCCAAGTTCCGCCCTGTGCTGGTCTCCCAATTCGCTGAAAAACCGGCCTGCCGGCGCTTCCAGTGCTTCTTCAGCCGTCGCGGGGTATTCCTGCCTTGCCTTTGCTTCGCCCATGCTGGCGACCGTCGCAGCGTACCAGGCGGCATCCCGGCGCGGGTCAGTATTCCAGGGCAAAAACAGCTTGTAGAATCCATTGCCGGGGTTGGTAAAGATTTCCTCAAAGGTGGTTCCCAGTTTGATGGTAGAAAGACCAATAACACGACCGCCAAACGGTCGGTTAATGACCGGGAACGCAGACTGCCAGATTTCTTCCGCATACGCCTGAAACGCCCATTCATCAATGATGATAAGGTCTGCCGTAAAGGAACGAGCCGCCGAAGGCGCAGACGGGAACGCCTGAAACACGCTGTCTGGCCCGTCGGGCCAGTGCACAGTAATTTTCAGCGTCGTTGCCTCAAACCATGGGCCACTCCACCCAACAGGGGGCGGTGATTCCGAGATCAGTTCCGGCATGTTCCGCAAAATCACGCCCATGCGCCGCACCAATTCTTTGGCTTCTTCCTCGCTTCGGCTCAAACCGACGACGGTTCGGCCGGAAATCAGCGCAATCAGACGTGCCCCTTCATGCAGCGCAAGCCAGGTAAAACCAAGCTGTCGCGCTTTCAGCACAACAACACGCCGTTCTGATGCAAACACACGCAGAGCCATTCTCTGCCCATCCCACAACGTGAAAGGCTGTATCAGTTCTTCCGCGTCATGATCCTCTATGTGGCCGTAATTCTCCACAAAGTACACGGGATCGTCACGGCACTTTTCCTGTTCTTTTTTTCGAAGGCTCTAAATCAGATCCGTGTACTTCACCTCCCTGGCGGCGTTGGCGGGGTTCGAACCCGCAAACCTCTGGCGCTTTTGAGTTCGCTTCGAGACTGTCGGTTTTAGAGACCGATGCTTTCACCATTCAGCCACAACGCCATGTTACCCCTTCCCCTCCCTCCCGATGCTGCGCACCACATCGGGCTGCAGTACCCGTAAAAACGGGTATGGTGCCGCACGCGGGCCTCGCTCCCGCGCCACACACTGTGCAGCGCCCATCCACGCCAATGCAACGCGCAAGTCAAGCATGGTGGCTATACGGCATATCAGTGGCGTAGGTATGGTTACGCCGCTCCCGTTACGCACATTTCCGGAAAAGAATTGTTTTCTGTCAAGAGGCGCGCTTTCCTCTCTATCTTTTACGAAATTTGTACGCCTTGCCAAACTATCGTAGGCTTTCACGTCCGGCCTTTACGGATGGCACGTCTGCCAGCTATGGGCGGATTCTTACGTCCTTATCGGTGGATTTCATACTACCGCCATGGCGCGCTTGGGTGGACTCGAACCACCGCGGCATTATCTATCGGCTGTGCACCGCCTCAAGCAATGTCTATCTTAATGTTGTCCCGCATTTTCATGCGGCGCTCTAACCAACCTGAGCTACAAGCGCATATAAAAGCCGCTTCTAAATAGTCCGCCACCCGAAGGCAGCAGGTTGAACTCCACGGCATGTTTGTGCTGCTGGCGGAGCAGAGAGGATTTGAACCTCCGCAGGATTTCTCCCCTAACGGTTTTCAGGACCGCTCCCTTACAGCCACTTGGGTACTGCCCCAAACAAAAATAGGGAGTGGTGCGTGCACCCATCCCCTAAAGCCTGATCGGCTTTGTTCATCTTTTCAAAAAAGCCCATTATTCGGGCTGGTCCCTAGCATTATTCATCGGCTTTTTTCTCCATGCTCCCTCCATACATGTAGGGAGGGAGCCGCTGCGGCCGGGCGCTGATCACATCATCTTTTTGTATTTGAAGGAAAAAATGCTACATCGCTTCATTGGAATCACCCCTTTTCGGTTTGTTTTAGATCGCCAACCGGCGATTCTCGAACTTTTTGTAGGCGTCAAGATACATTTCGTTCTTGTCGCCGTTCACGGTAAGTTCGTAGTACATGCCATCCGGCAGCGTGGTACTTGCCAGCGCCTTCCAGTTCTGCAAGGTCTTGCAATACCAAACGATGTACACATCCTCAGTCGTGATCTTTTTGTTGTCGGTAGCGTCCAAATGCTCGTTGGCATAATCTGCCACAGCTTTTTTGACTTTTCCGACAAATTCAACATCGGTCAATGGAATCACCCTCTTAAAATTATGTTTGGAGCGAAAGAGGGGTGTCGAACCCCCGTCCCCAGCTTGGAAGGCTGGTATACTGGCCGTTGTACTACTCTCGCAAATGGTGCGCCGGGTGGGAATCGAACCCACATCCCGTTCAGGGAGCCGCTTTTGAGGCGGGTGCGTCTGCCTGTTCCGCCACCGGCACATAAAAAACCGGCACGACAGCCATCGCACCGGTTTTGCTCGCCAATTATTTTATACATGCGCCTCAATAATGCACACTACTTGAACCCCGTCGTGAAACGATGTGTCAGGATCAAAGAAATACATTCCCGCGTTTCCCCACCGTGAGGCGTTTCCGGCAGATCAAACGCGGAGAAAAGGGGCTTCGGAAGTACGATATAGTAGAACGTAACCAACCACCCCTTTCTCTCAAAATAAGCCCGGGTCGCAAGGACGGAGCGTCTTTATCCTTTGTCGGTGAATCTCTCCCGCACACCGGGCTACCGCTTTTCCCTCATGCAGAAAAAGCTGGCATCTAAGGCCGGTATCTCAACCGGCGGCGGAACCATATACGACACGACGTTGCAGCGCTGGTTCCATGTGTCTATAGGAGGTGAAAACACGCCCGCGTCGGCATGTGAATGTCAAAAAGGAATGTCCGCAAGCGCCATGCGCATTTCCAGAATGTCCAGATACTCGCGCATGACTTTCTCCTGCCGTGCAAGCAAATCTTCTCTGCTTTTGGTTTCTGCAAACCGCATGTCATACAAAGATTCGTCTCGGGATGCTTTGCATCGGACGTTATAGGCATGAAGTCTTTCATACCGTTCCTTTGTCTCTTTGTATTCCCGGATGATCCGTTCTTTCCAAACGTCAATTTTCTCCGGCTTTTTTTCTGTCGTATTCGCCCTTACAAGTGAAGCAAACGGGCATCCAACAGGGCCATTACGACAAACAATAGTTGTTTCATCCATAAGCAAACTCCAATATTATTTTTTCTTTGTGGAACCTGTCGTTTTTGTGCCACCGGTCCCTTGCAGGGGGGATAACTGCCGCAAGAACTCACTGGGATTGACCCTAGCGCTCTTGGCAAGCGCATCTACAATGTCACGCGGGTACGCGACCTTGTAGCAGCCTTTGGTTTTCATCTGGTACTGCACGGCTTTCAGAATGTACGCTTGCACACTCACGCCGTCAGCCTTCGCCGCAGCTCGGATTTCTTCCCCTAGTTTCTTTTCGGGCCGTATCGTGATCGCGTCCCGGCTTTTGTTCCATTCGGTGCTTGTCATACTCAACCTTTCGTAGACGAATCTTCGTAGACGAACCACTTCGTTGACGAAATTCTTCGTAGACGAATACGGGTTTCGTAGACGAAATTATTTTGGGGTAAAGCGAGGGGGAAAACATATCGTGTACCCGGCCCGCTCGTTCGCAACCCCGGGCCGCCCCGCATAGGGGGGGGGAGGGGTGCCCCCGCCCCTACCGTCCAGAAAATTCACAGAAAAAAATACACCCCTGGGGTCTGGCTTTATCACCAGCAGCAACAGCCCGTTTCCCTATTTCGCTAAATAACAATTTTACGAAATAGCATCCAACGATTTACCGTTGTTTTTTGTGTTTCTGCAATTTACTGCGCGGAATTTGCCCCGGATTATGTACTTTTGTGCGGTCACTCTGCATCAATGCCCATGGAAACCCGCAGCTTCTCCAACAGTTTCCGGTCCCCTTCGGTCATAATATCAGCGTCAAGCCGTACATTTTCGCCCGGTTTGTCGCCTGCAGAATCGCGGATATACTCGGCGGCTTTTGTGTTTCCCTGCATTGCTGCGGCGGCTTGTGCGCACGCTATGGCATCGTATACCGTGACGGGTTTCCCTGTCGCCTCTGACATCTTCTCCGCCATCTCTCTGGCTTCTTCGTCTGTGATTGCGCTTTTGTTTGGGAGTTCAAGAGAAAGCAGCGTTTCGCATATATCGCGAATAGTGCGGCGCTTTGCTTGGCGTTCATTGCTGATTGCTGCGCCCTTCTGCTGGATTTCCTTTCGTTTTCCCGGTTCCATCGTCCGCAGGTTCTCCGCCGGTTTGAGGTTGGCTATGCTGTTGGGGTTCATCTTTGCGCCGTCTGCCCGGTAGAGTTCCCCCGCCTTGGCTTTCTCCATTGCCTTCTAAATGCCCCGATCCGCTTCTTTGTTCGGCACCAGCTTCACCCCCAAACACAAAAACGGCACCCACTGGACTATTCCAGCAAGTGCCGTCTATACTTTTGTTGCGCCCGGTTTTTCCCGCCGTGGCGCTTCTTTTTACATTTTCGACTATATTAATTATATCATTTTGTTGCTTAGTTGTCAAGAAAAAAAGCCCTATTCTGTGGTTGTTTTGTCCATCTTTTCCAGAACTGCGTCCAAAATGAACCGTTGTAGCGGTTTCCCGGCATCCTGTGCTGCTTTCCTGATGGCCGCGCCGGTTTCCTTGTCCGGCCTTAATGTAATGCTATCTTGCTTCTTATTATATGCAATAACTGCCCGTCTTTGTGCTTCTGTCGCCATATACAAACACCTCCTCTTTTTTATGATACCATTCCATTCCCGTTAAGTCAACTTATACAAATTGCCCAAATCGTTAAGTATACTTATATGCAAAGCGCCAAATTACAAGTCGACTTATTGACTTTATCTATAAGTCGACTTATAATCAAGACATAGCAAGGGCAACCGAGCTAAATACCCTGACAGGAGGAGAAAGGACAATGGACGAAATGACGAGCCAAGAGCTAAACCAGTTTCTGGAAGCCATCGCGGAACTGATTGAAGCGAAAGCGCAGACGCCGCAGGATGCCGCCGAAATCGTAAGGAACAAGAAAATCGGGGCATAAAAAATAGACTTCCCGCCGACCAAGCCAAGGAAGCCTAAAGCAAAAAACGCGAGGGCGACGACCTGCCGCCGTCCTCGACTTTATTATAACAACCCATCGATGAAAATTCAATATAGATTTACCAAACAAGGAGCGAACACCATGAAAAAACAGTTTTTAACTGCTTGCTGCCAGGGTGACACGCTGCTGTATTACGTTTACAGCTTCGGCGGCCACATTTCCCGCGTTTATCCGTCCGGGAGAATTGGTCGCGCTGACGCCGAGGATCAGCGTGCCGGAAAAGACGCGGAGAAGTGGCTCCGCGCTCACTATTGGAAATAACCAAGGAGGCCAACACCATGACAACATTACAGATCGAGCGCATTTTGGATGCGCACGGCGTCCCCCACTACGAAAAGGACGGCCACATCTACGCCGACAGCATGGACGCCGCCAAGAGCCTTTTTGAGGAAGTCGAGGACGTCACCAACTGGACAAAATCCCATCTGGCCGCCTGGCTGGGTTACTAATAGGAGGCCCACCCATGAAAAAGATTTTAACCGCCATCATCCTTGCCGCCCTTCTCTTTTTATCCTTCTGGGCAGGCTGCCGCGTTACAATCCGCTGCGCGGTTCCCTGCTGCGAAGCGCACGACATGGAAGGCAATCCCGGTTACCTGATTAGTTACCGTTACGGCGGTTACTGGTGGAATGAGTTTTACCCCGATTGACCCGGATACCCTAGAGGGTCGCACCGGCAAAAGCGGCCCTGCCCCATAAAAACATTACAGGAGGTTTTCACAATGACTAACACCGAGATTATCACCCGTTCCGCCGTAATGGCTGGCCTGTACACCAAAGAGGAAGCCGAAGCAATCCTGAAAACCGGCGCTTGCCTGCCGCTGCACACCTACAGCGCGTGGAAGGCTGCCGGCTACCAGGTCAAGCGGGGCGAAAAAGCCGTTTTGACCGTCTGCCTGTGGAAGTTCCGTCCGGGCAAAAAGACCGGAGAAGTCGCAGAAGTCCCCGGCATGCTGAACGCAGACGGCACCCCCGCCATGGTAGAGAAGCAGGAAGCGGATCGGCAGATTCGCACCACCGCCTACCTGTTCAGCGACAAGCAAGTGGAGAAAATCCAGCCGGTGCACGTCAAGACCGCCGACGAAATCAAGGCATATAACGCCAAACTCGCCGCCGAACGCAAGGCCCGGAAAGCTGCCCAGCAGGCCCCGCAGTCCGTTGCAATCTCTCCCGCAGTTGTTCCCGCAATGGCCGCCGCAGCGCCCGCAGAAGTGGCCGCCAGCGTCTTATTTTAACCCGCAAGGCCGACGGCATCCGCCGCCGCTGGTGCAAGCCCAGCCACCCCACCGGGTGGGCGCTCATGGGTAAAGGAGGTTTAACAGATGATCCCGAAAGACAGCATAGATTTTTACCCGACCCCCGCCGCACTGGCTGACCGTATGATTTCAAGCGTCATGGGCAGCAAATACGGGCGTTCATTCTTCCCCGGCCCGATTTTGGAGCCTTCCGCAGGTGATGGAGCCATTGCCAAGGCTGTAGAACGTGCAGCCGGCATCTACCGCAACCACGAAACAGGCAAAATCATTGACGCTTGGGACGTGGAGAGAAAGCGGGAGCGCTTTTCCCTTGACTGCGTGGAGATTTCCGACACCTTGCGGGCCGTTCTGAAAAACGACGGTTTCCGGGTGGTGCATGATGATTTCCTGACTTTCCAGCCGCAAACCAAGTATGCGGCCATCGTCATGAATCCGCCCTTTTCTGATGGTGCCGCGCACCTGATGAAAGCGCTTGACCTGATGCAGGACGGCGGGAAAATCCGCTGCATACTGAACGCCGAAACCATCCGCAACCCCTACACTAACGAGCGCAAAGAACTTTCCAAACGGCTTGACAGCCTGGGCGCCGAAGTGGAGTACATACAGGACGCATTTTCCAGGGCAGAACGTAAAACCGGCGTGGAGATTGCGCTTGTATCGGTAGATATACCAGAGCGCCCGCCGGTGTCCAGAATCCGTCTTGACCTGCAGCAGGAAACCACACAGCGCTATGAAGAAGATCCCACGCTTTCCGCGCTAGTGAGTGCTGACCCGATCACCGCCGCGATTGAGCGTTACAACGCAGCCGCCGAAGGTCTGCGGCGCATCTATGAAGAGTATAACGGCATCAAATCCTTGTTTGGTTCTGCCACCAGCACCGACGAAGAAAACCCCGTTATCAGCTTTACAAAGCCCTACAATGAGGCCATACGAGAATTGCGCGGCCTGTACTGGCGCAAGCTGTTCGACCTTCCCCAGATCAAGGACAACCTGACTTATAAAATGAGCATCGAATACAGCCGGCGGATTGATGAATTAAAGAACTATGATTTCAGCCAGTACAACATTTTAACCATCCGGGAAGAAATTTCCCGCAACCTGGTTGCCGGCATCGAGCAAGAGATCATCGGACTGTTTGACGACTGGACAAACATGCACTATTCCGACTATAGCAAAAACGTCCACTACTATAATGGCTGGTGCACCAACGAGGCGTACAAAGTTGGGAAAAAGGTCATCTTCCGCTGCAACGCCTTCAATATGTGGGGAGAATATGAACCCCATCTTTACGACTGCGAGAGAAAATTAAGCCAGATCGAGCGCGTTTTGCACTTCCTGGACACCAACGGCAAAACCTACGACGGCCAAGCCATGCGGGACGCATTGAAAGCCGCAAAGGAAGCCCGCCAGACTTCCAAAATCCAGCTTGAATACTTCACCGCCACATTCTACAAAAAAGGCACATGCCACATTGAATTTACCAATACAGATGTGCTTAAAAGTTTTAACCTTTTTGCAAGCCAGAAAAAAGGATGGTTGCCACCAACCTACGGAAAGAAAGCATACAAAGACATGAGCGACAGCGACAAACAAGTTATTGACAGTTTCGAGGGAGAGGCCAGCTATACCGACACTTTAGCCCGGCACCTGATCCCGACCACCACACAATTTTTACAGCTACACGCATAACACAAAAGCCCCGGAAACCCGGGGCTTTTTCTGACGATATTTTGACGATAAAATGCCCCGTCTGACGATAGTTTGACGATACATTTTGAAGCAAAACCAAGCACAATAAAACACAATAGAACACAAGAAAAACCGCGTAACTAAAGGGTTTCCCAATAGTCACGCGGTTTTCTCACATGGTGCGGCTAACAGGATTTGAACCTGCACGTCTTGGACACTGGACCCTAAAACCAGC
>ERZ1643250.1041-NODE-1041-length-26015-cov-7.083128_pt1 | contig 26015 bp, 27 predicted proteins | sample MGYA00579262_ERZ1643250 | MGnify/ENA primary metagenome ERZ1643250 (study PRJEB29033, sample SAMEA4952265) | chicken gut metagenome | biome: Broiler Chicken; feature: Gastrointestinal Tract; material: Caecum | place: Ireland | collected 2018 | study: Broiler... | reverse complement strand
TTTAATATTACGGGCATCCAGGGAGGTGGCATTAAAGCGGGATACATCTTCCTGGACAATCAGACTCTTGGGAACCCGGAAAATATTCTCTGTTTCGTTGGTAATTACCGGGAAACCAAGGGCAATGGCGCCTGCGCCGCAGGCCACGATCACATCATCCAGGGGCGCGAAGGCATTGACAAAGGCCGGAACACGCTCAAAGGTATATTTCAGCAGGCTTTCGGTATCGCCCGGAGTCACATTTCCGAAGATAAGAGCCGCGCGCAGAGCCACAGAAACTGCGTGGATGACACTGGTAATGTCTTCTCCCAGAGGGATCACGCGGACATTGGCTCCGGTTTTATAACCGGCTTCTTCGCATTGTTTTACAATTCCTCCTGTAAGGGTAACCAGGATTCCCTGGGTCTGATAACTTTTAATCAGGGAGATGGCTTCTTCAGGAGAAGGGGCGCTGCCCACAAGAACAGCCACGCCGGGGATGTCTCCGGTTACCAGAGGAACGCCCAGTTCACGAATAACGGCGTCGCCCAGATGTCCCAGAGGCGGGACAGCTCCGTCTATGTATTTTAAAACTTCCAGGAATTCCGCACATAAGGCGGTGGCAATTCCTGATAAAAAGGCGGCGTCTAACCGGGTTTCCCGGCCCATCATTCCTTTTAAGGATGCGAGAGCCTCCTTTAACTCCTTTAAATTTCCAATCTTTGTGCCGGTGACAGCATAATAGCAGGGGAGGCTGTAAGCAGTGTTGGGGAAGCCTACGGCTTTCTCTTCTCCATACTGTGCGATGGCGCTGTCAATTGCCTGCTCAGTCAGACCATATACAGTATCATTTCCGGCAAATACACGTTCAAATAATGTCACGGTTTCTTCCTCCTTAAATTCCCAGAGCGGCGCGTTTCTCTTCAATTCGTGCAATCATTGCGTCGCCCAGTTTCTCTATATCTGTTTCCACGGTATATGCGGCTTCCACCCAGTCGCGGATTCCTTCGGTCAGCCACCATACCATCTGGTCGGATCCGGTCACCTGGGGTTCTACCCCTAAGAAGGTATCTACGCCGGTTGCAACCACATAGTTTCCAATGGAGACCGCTTTTTCAGACATCCATTCCGGTGCGCATCCCACAATGGGAAGTTTGGAGACGGGAAGTCCGGAGTCCTTGGAAAGCTCGGAAACAAGTACCATCATACGGCTGATGTCCACGCAGGAACCCATATGCAAAACAGGAGGAATATCCGCCAGTTCACAGACACGTTTTAATCCCGCTCCGCATAAGTTTTTCGCTTCTTTATCCATCAGGCCGGCCCTTGCTGCAGCCTGAGCAGAACATCCGGAGAGAACCAGGATAATATCATTGGCAATTAGTTTTTTCATCAGGCCGATATGGGCGGAATCGGGACGGACTCTGGGGTTGTTGCAGCCTACCATGGCTACGGCTCCGCGGATAACGCCGGAAGTAATACATTCAATCAGAGGCTTGGTAGTACCCGGAACATCTACCTGAGAATTGGTAACACCGTCTAAGGTTTTTACAATGGCTTCCACAGAGTAGCCTACGGTTGCTTTCTGCTTTAACTGAGGGATATGTACCATTTCTTTTTTTCGGTTGACAAAGTTCTCCACAGCGGTGCGGACGATTTTCTTTGCATTTTCTCCCGCGCTTTCTGCATCGAAGCGGATGAAATCAGAGTCCGGCATCTGGGCGATGGGGGAGGTGGTAATAAATTTTGTATGGAAACATTTACTTAATGGTCCCAGAGCAGGGAAAATACACTGAACGTCTACTACAATGGCTTCACAGGCTCCGGTTAATACCACGTTTTCCTGCTGGAGAAAGTTCCCGGCCATGGGAACGCCCCGTCGCATGGCTACTTCGTTGGAGGTACAGCAGACTCCGGCTACGTTGATGCCTTTTGCGCCCACGCTCTTAGCCAGTTCTAACATTTCCGGATCTTCGGCATATTCACAGATCATTTCAGAAAGGCTGGGATCGTGACCATGAACGATGATATTTACTTCGTCTTCTTTCATAACGCCCAGGTTTGCTTCGGTATCCACCGGCTTCGGGGTTCCAAACATAACGTCGGAAAATTCGGTTCCTGCCATGGAACCGCCCCAGCCGTCAGACATACCGGAGCGGAGGGACTGGCGTACCAGAGCTTCCGGTTTGCTGGAATTTCCCATGTGGGTCATGTGCATGGCAGTGGCTACTTCCCGGTCAATGGCCCGGGGCTCAATCTCTGCGTCTCTCCAGAGTTTCTGGGTATGTTCCGGCGCCCGTTTCAGCCAGCGCTGGACACCGTGGGGTTTTCCGTATTCCAGCAGAGCCAACTCTGCCATTTCATGAGCCAGATCATAAATATCCCGGTCTTCGGTTTCTACACCCCATTCTTTGGCAATCCGGATTAATTTCTCCGGATCTTTCACCTGATAGTTGCCGTCTGGAGCCACATGGGTCAGGGTATGGCAGATTTCACGGCCGTGATCGGAGTGTGTGGCCGCCCCTCCGGCTACAAAACGCAGGAAGTTTCTTCCGGCAATCCCGTGGGCGTCGCATCCGCAGATACCTCTGGGGGCTTTTTTTGTAATCCTGCAGGGACCCATAGAACAGATCCGGCAGCAGATTCCCTGTTCTCCAAATTTACAGTGAGGGGTCTGGTTTTTCACACGAAGCTGCCAGGAGTCGGCTCCCACCTTGCTGCCGGTTTCCAGCAGACGTTCTGTGGCGGCTTCAAATTCTTCAATTGATGTTAATTGAAATTCACTCATTTTTCTCCTCCTATATCCATTCATATGTCGGTTCTTTCTGATTCTTATTGTATAATCTTTTGGGCCGGAACACCTATCAACGATACATTGGCAAATATCAACAATTTATTGATGGGAAAAGGGAAAAAGGAAGACCCCTTGCAGATGACAGAGGCCTTCCTTTTTGTTATGATAATAAGTGAATTCACTTAAAAAATACCACAGAGAAGATGGCGTGCATATCAATAAAAAAGTGATAAATGGTAACGGATTTTTACCACAAAGAACTGTTGAAGAAAGAGGAGATACCAGTGACCATTAAAGACTTGGAATATTTTCAGACGGCCTGTCAGGAACGAAGCATTACGAAAGCGGCCAAGCTTCTTTATATTACGCCTCAGGGGCTTAGCAAAACCATAAAAAATCTGGAATATGAATTTCAGACTCAGTTACTGAACCGGAGCACGGCGGGGATTACCCTGACGGAGACGGGACAGTATTTATTTGAGCATCTTCCGGAATTTCTGGATTCTTATCATTCTATCTATAAGGACATCCAGGAGATCCGACAGAGGGAAAACCATGAAATCGATCTTCTTTCCGCTTATGGGATTTTACGTCTGGTAACACCGGAGTGCATTGCCGCTTTTCGCAAAGCGCATCCGGAGATTCTGTTTCACTACCGGGAATATCCGGATAAACAGGTGGAGCGGATGTTTCTGGCAAAGGAAGGAAATGTGGCGTTTACTATCGGACCTTCGGATGATCCCCAGTTTCATGCGGAGCTTTTAGAGAGCTTTGAAATGAAACTTCTGGTTAATAAAAATCATCCCCTGAGTGAGAGAAGTTCCGTGACAATAGAAGATTTGAGAGGAGAGCCCCTGTATCTGGAGAGCAGCGAGTTCTATATCCACCATTTAATCAGCAGACGGTGCGAAGAAGCAGGATTTACCCCGGATATTGTATTTGAAACCAGCGGTTTCAGTCTCTGCCATAAAATGGTGAAACGCAATCAGGGGATTTCTGTGGTGGTGGACTTTGTTTTTGATGATATGGGAGATGAGAGTATGTGTCTGCTGCCTTTCTCTGACGGCGACTATAAATGGTCCACCTATATGCTGACCCGCAGGGAGCAGGAGACAAATCCCGATATTCTCTTATTTCAGAAGCATATCTTAGAATGGATGAGTGGAATTAAAGAAGGAAAGATCGTGCGATAAGGGATTGCCATAGAAATAGAGATATGGTATGATGAACTGCAGAGAAAGAGGTGAAAGCATGATTATAAATCTATTTTTTGAAAACAGGTAAATAAATCAGGAACCAGTACGAACGTATTGGGGAATTGCCGCGTTATCAAAGGATAGATTTAGATTCATGGGGGTTCTTTATAATTTGGAGAACGGAGGTTTTCCAGATCCTTTTTTATATGGAAAGATACCCGCTCAGACAGGAATTCAGGGAATCGCCGGATAACGGGCGGTTCCTTTTTTTATGAAGGAGTGATGCAGATGTCACAAATCCGTGTGGCGGGGCTGACCTTTTGTTATGAGGGAAGCTGGGAAAATGTGTTTGAGGATGTATCTTTTCATGTGGATACCAGTTGGAAACTGGGATTTATCGGAAGAAACGGCAAAGGGAAAACTACGTTTCTGAAACTTCTCAAAGGAGAGTACGAATATACGGGAGTGATTGACGCACCCTGTGAATTTCAGTATTTTCCCTATGAAGTGCCGGAAGAAAAAAAGAAAGAAATGACCCTGGAAGTGGTGGAAAGCCTGAAACCGGATGTGGAATTATGGAAGATCTGCCGGGAGCTGGAGCTGCTGAAGGTGAATGGGGAAATTTTGTATCAGCCTTTTGAAACGCTGAGTTACGGAGAACAGACGAAGGTTATGCTGGCGGCTCTTTTCTCCGGGGAAAACGCCTTCCTTTTGATTGATGAGCCTACCAATCACCTGGACAGTCAGGCAAGGGAGATCGTCTGCAGCTATTTAGGCAGAAAGAAAGGATTTATCCTGGTTTCCCATGACCGGAATTTTCTGGACGCCTGTGTGGATCACATATTAAGTCTGGAAAGAAACCAGATTCAGGTGGAAAAGGGGAACTTCAGCACCTGGTGGGAGAATAAGCAAAGAAGAGATCATTTTGAACTGATGCAAAATGAAAAACATAAGGGAGAGATTAAAAGGCTTCAGGAAGCGGCCAGACGGACTTCCGGCTGGGCGGACGCCTCGGAGAGCAGAAAGATTGGCTATATACCAGAGAAAGATACCAACCGCAATATCGGAACCAGAGCCTATCTGGGAGAAAAGTCCAGGAAGATGCAGCAGAGAAGGAAAAACCTGAAGCGGCGGCAGGAGAAGATGATTGAGGAAAAATCCAGTCTGTTAAAGAACCTGGAAACTCCCGTTTCTTTAAAGCTGATGCCCCTTGTGCATCCAAGAGAAGTTTATATCCGGGCAAAGGATTTATCCCTTTTTTACGGAGAGAAAGAGGTGATCCGAGATTTTCAGATGGAGCTTAGAAAGGGAGAACGGGTTTTCCTGCAGGGAAAGAACGGATGTGGAAAATCCACCTTGTTAAAGGCTGTCCTGGGCAGAGAAAATGTGTCTCATACGGGAATTCTGGAGATTCCCGGAGGTTTAAAAATTTCTTATATGAGTCAGGATACTTCCTGGTTACAGGGGCCTCTGGAGGACTTCCTGAGAGAAAGGGAGATGGAGGAAAGTCTGTTTAAAGCCCTGCTGAGACAGCTCGATTTTGACAGAGCGCAATTTTTAAGGCCTATGGAGACGTATTCTCAGGGGCAGAAAAAGAAGGTTTTAATTGCGACGAGTCTGATTCAGCCGGCCCATTTATATCTGTGGGATGAACCTTTTAATTATATTGACGTTTTTTCCAGGATGCAGATTGAGAACCTGATTCTGGAATATAAACCTACCATGCTGATTGTGGAACACGATCGGGTTTTTGCAGAAAAATGCGGGACAAAAGTGATTTCGTTTTAAAAAATAAGTCAAAAAGGAGCGGATAGTATGCGGTTAGAAAACACACAGAAAACGTTAAAAGAACTGGGAATTGAATATCATTACTGGGAGGAGGATAACTGCGGAAGTATAGATTTCCTGCACAGAGGATTAAGTTATCATATCTGGGAATTCTCAGACGGGGATACGCCCTGCGGAGTAGAGACGAATCTGTTTCATACGGGAAAGAGTCAGGACATTGAAGGGGATTATGAAGACATTCTGGTGAAAGAACTTAAGAAAAATTTTCGATGATGCATATTTTCAGAGAGGAGAGACAGTGACAGTGGAAGAGAAAAGGCTGCAGGAGATTCTGCAGGAAATTGCGGGCAGAACAGAAGAAAGCTATCCGTGTACCCCGACTCCCGGGATACAGTTTGCCCCGGATGGGAGAATTTCAGAGGTTATCAGCAAAGCAGGGCAGATACGGATAAAAAAGAGGGGGCAAAGTCAGTGGGAGATCTGGGCGCCCACCCTTTATCAGAGCTGCATGAATCCGGAACAGTTTTGTATCTATTGTCTGATGATTAAGGATATGGGCAATGGGAAACTGGGACTGAAAACCCGGTATAAAGAGGAGACTGTGGATCTGAGAGCGTGTGAGACAGAAGTTTCTCCATGGATTCCCCAAATTCATAAATCAGACTGTCTCCATTGTACAAATTGTGGAAAATGCAGTTGGTAACAAGAGAAGAATTCAGGAAAAAAGAAAGTTGACTGTCCAACTAAATAACGTTATAATAGAGAAAAGAAAGTTGCGTACCCAACTTTCTTTTCTTTATGCGGAAGGAAGATTGTGAAAGGAGGGAAATAATGAGCCCCCAAAGAGTTACAGTTGCAAAATTTATTTCTATTTTACAGCGCAATACCAAGCGCTATTTTGATACGGCTCTGGAAACGGATCCCATCGGGAGCGGTCAGCACTTTTTTCTGCTTCGTATTTATGAAAATGAGGGAATTACCATGTATGACCTGGCCAGACAGGGAAACTTTGATAAAGGAACCGTGACCAAGGCGGTGCAGAAGATGGCAGAGCTTGGGTATATCCGGATGGAAACCGATACCCGGGATCGGCGGATCCGTCATTTATATGTAACGGAAGAGGCCATGCCCTTTATCCGGAAAATATACCGTCTGAGAAATGACTGGCAGGAAAAGCTGTTTGCAGGATTCTCTCCGGAAGAGGCCGAAAGGTGTTACCGGCAACTGGAGCGGATGGCAGAAAATTCCTGTGAAGCTTTGAAATAACTTACAAGGAGGAAAGAAAATGGAAGAAACAAAACAGATGACAACTGGCAGAATCGAAAACCCTCTGGGAACGGAACCCATAGGGAAACTTTTACTGACTTTTTCAGTACCGGCGATCATTTCCTGTCTTATTAATTCCATTTATAACATTGTAGACCAGATTTTTATCGGTCAGGGAGTGGGATATCTTGGAAATGCGGCAACCACGGTGGCCTTTCCCATTATGACCATTTTATTGGCTTTTGGGACATTAATCGGTTCCGGAAGCAGCGCCTATGCGGCTATCCGTCTGGGTGAGAAAAAGGAAGAAGAGGCGGAGAAGACGTTAAATCAGGCCTTTCTTTTTACAATTATTGTAGGAATCCTTTTAATGGCGGCAGGTCTTTTGTTTTTAAAGCCTTTGCTGCGGCTGTTCGGGGCGACGGACACGGTGATGCCCTATGCCATTGATTATACGTCCATCATTCTGATCGGAACCCCCTTTAATCTGATTAGTATTGTACTTTCCAATCTGGCCAGAACGGACGGGCATCCCCGGCTTTCCATGTACGGAATGCTAATCGGCGCAGGATTAAATACGATTTTAGACCCGGTTTATATCTTTGTTTTCCACTGGGGTGTGAAAGGAGCTGCCATTGCCACTATCACATCTCAGATTATTTCAGCGATTGTTCTGACGGTATACTTTCTGCGTCCTTCTAAGAAACCTCAGCATATGCGGATTCAGAGAAGGCAAATGGGATTGAAAGGCAAGCTGATCCTGGATTTTCTGGCTCTGGGGATTTCTTCCGGGATTACCCAGTCCGTGGCCTGTATTATGCAGGTGGTAATGAATAATTCCCTGGTATACTATGGAAATCAAAGCGATATAGGAGGCGATGCGGCCTTAAGCGCTATGGGAATCGTGATGAAGATTGCCATGATCATGGCTTCTGTGGGAATCGGCGTAGGAATCGGAGCCCAGCCGATTCTGGGATACAACCGGGGCGCCTTAAAATTCCACCGGATAAAAAGAACCTATCTGATGGCCGTAGGCGCCGCCACCCTTTTGATTCTTCTGGGATGGATAGTCTGTCAGACCTGGCCGGAAGCAATTATCGGGATTTTCGGAGAAGAGAGCGCCCAGTTTACAGACTTTGCAGTGAAATGTCTGAGGATCTACCTGTTCAGTATTTTCTGTGCAGGCTTTCAGATTGTTTCTACCAATTATTTTCAGGCTACCGGACAGCCCCTTAAAGCTTCCATACTTTCCATGCTGAGACAGCTTTTGCTGCTGATTCCGCTGATTTTGATTCTGCCTCTTTTCATGGGTCTGAGAGGAATCCTCTATTCTGCTCCCATTGCTGACGCCACATCAGCTTTGATTGTAGCCTTTTTCATTGTGCCGGAAATGCGGAAACTGAACCGGAAAATCCGGGAAACCGATAGATGATTGAGGGTTGTATTGGAAGAAAAAGAATGCTATTCTTTTGAGAGAAGATTGGAAACTGGAGGATGAAAATATGAAAGTAGCAATTTTAGGCGCAGGTAATATAGCGAAAAGTATGGCGGAAGCCATTAACGGGCTGGATGATTCTGTGGAAGCATACGCAGTGGCGGCAAGAGATCTGGAAAGGGCAGAAGCTTTTGCCAAAAAATGGGGCTTTCAGAAAGCCTATGGTTCTTATGAAGAAATGGCAGCAGATCCTCAGGTGGATCTGGTTTATATTGCCACACCCCATTCCCATCATTATGCCCATGCCAAGATGTGCATTGAACATGGAAAAGCGGTTTTATGTGAAAAAGCGTTTACCATGAATGCAGCACAGGCGAAAGATCTGATCGCATTTGCAGAGGAGAAGAAGGTACTGCTTACAGAGGCCATCTGGACACGTTATATGCCAAGCAGAAAGATGATTGACGATGTGGTGGCAAGCGGAGTGATCGGAAAGATTACCTCTTTAAGCGCCAATCTGGGTTACGTGATGGCCGATAAGGAACGGATGAAACGGCTGGAGCTGGCCGGAGGAGCCCTTCTGGATCTGTCAGTTTATCCTATTAATTTTGCTTCTATGGTATTTGGTGATAAGATTGAGAGAATCGAGGCTTCCTGTACAAAGATTGAGACTGGAGTAGACGCTCAGGACAGTATCACTATTTACTTCCAGGATGGAAAGGTTGCTTTCTTATATACCACGATGGTAGCGCAGACGGATCGTCTGGGAGTTATCAATGGAGATAAAGGGTATATTGAAGTTCAGAATATTAATAACTGTGAAGAAATCAGGGTCTTTAATCTGGACAGAAAGATGACGGCGCTCTATCAGGTTCCCAAACAGATCAACGGTTATGAGTATGAAGTGCTGGCCTGCCGGGAAGCGCTGGAAAAAGGTGAAATTGAATGCCCGCAGATGCCTCATGCAGAAACCATCCGGATTATGGAAATTCTGGATGAGATCCGGGGAAAGTTCCAGATTCAGTTCCCCGGGGAAGAATAAGGAACACCCTGGCGCAGTAAATCTCTTGCTTTTTTATATTCTGGGAAATAGTATCCGACTGTTTCCCAGAATTTTTTTGGATGGCCGGGGATTTTCAGGTGAACCAGTTCATGGACAATCACATATTCCAGACAGAGGGTGGGGTAAGCAGCTAACTGAAGGTTCAGGCGGATACGGCCGGAAGAAGGAGTGCAGCTTCCCCACCTTGTTTTCATATCCCTCAGTTTCCACTGGGTGGCATGCAGTCCGGTGGCAGCCTCCCACTTGGGAATAAGAACCGATAGTTTCTCTGTAAGAATCCGCTGATAATTCTCCATTTTCCTCCGGTAGTCCTTTGGAGACTCCGAAGGGGAGGGGGAGGCCGTACGGGTATTTCTCTGCTTTAAGATCCATTCCAGTTTCTCTTCCACAAACTGTTCAATTCTTTTTTTACTGACCCTCAAAGGGGCTGAGACAGATACACTGCCATCTGCCCGGACGCGAAGGTACAGATGCTTAATCGATTTTCGTTCTACTTTTACGGGGATTCCCCGGATCTGGATTTCATAAATTCGTTCCATAGGATACACCATTCTTTCTGTTTTGTAGTTACCTGGATACGCTTTTTCGTAAACGGCTGGTAAAAAGAGCAGGAAAAGGCGCATAGTCCCAGCGAAGGAAAAAGGGGATTGGGGGTGATTCCGTAAATGGGATCGCCTAAAAGGGGATGGCCGGTATAGGCCATGTGAACCCGGATTTGATGAGTTCTTCCTGTTTTCAGCCGACAGGTCAGCAGGGAATATGGAAAGCCTTTTTCTGAAGTGAAGTATTCTTTTTGCACCTGATAACTGGTAACGGCAGGCTTTCCCTTTTCTGAGATCTCCATTTGGTTAAGGCAGCCTTCTCTGGGGGCGATGGGGGCAGTGATTTCTCCTGCTTTGGCTTCGAAAGTTCCCTCTGCGAGAGCCAGATAAGTTTTTTCCATCTGTCGGTTCTGAAGCTGGGAACTAAGAGCGGCCGCGCTGGCCCGGTGCCTGGCAATCATCACGATTCCGGCAGTATCCTTATCCAAACGGCCCACAGGATGGAGGGTACTTCCATCTGCAGACAAATTATGACGTAAGAAATCCAAAAGGGTATCCCCGTAGTGTCCCCGGGATGGATGCACGGGGAGGCCTGCGGGTTTATCGGCCACGAGGAGATCTTCATCTTCGTACAGTACCACCGGAGAGAAAGCTGTCCGGGAAACAGAAGGAATTCGGGTCTTATCCCCGGATTTTCGATCCAGCAGATGGATAGTGAGCCAATCGTCGGTGTGGAGCCGGCATGTGGTTCTGGCCTTTTGGCCATTTAAGCGGATTCCGTCTTCCATGAATTTCAGACTGCTAATCTGGCGCCGGGTAAAATTCAGATGGTGCCTCAGAAAATCTTCAATGGTTCGCTGGTTCCAGACTGCCTCGATTTGAAATTTCCAGAGTCTGTCCATTTGCCCCTCCTTTCTTCCAAGTTCAAGGTATATATGGGAGTAATTTAGCACACACAAAAAAGGCTGTCAATAAAATACCGCCCGGTCAGTTTCGGCGACCGGACGGTAAAAAATGATTCTATTTTGCTGCATGGGAAGTTTTAAAAATAGTACTCTGATACCGGCTTAAAGCAGCAGCGATCAGTAATCCCAGTACGCCGCAGGAGATGACTTCGCCGATTCCCACTGTAAGCATCAGGAAAGGAATGGGGAGTGCTACACCGTAGGCGTAACGCAGTACCAAAGGTACGATTAGAATATTTGCCAGAATCGGAGGCACAGGAGCCAGGATGCGCTTCTGGTTTCTGAGTTTGTAAGTGAAAAATGCGCCGATTAAGGTAGCGATACTTCCAAAGATAATATCCGGAAGAATGGCGCCTCCGGCGAAGTTGCCAATAAGACATCCGACGAATAAGCCGGGAATGGCTGCCGGTGTAAATACAGGCAGAATCGTCAGCGCTTCAGAAATACGAATCTGAACCTCGCCGAAACTGAATGGGGCAAACACAAGTGTGAGCACCACATAGATTGCTGCAATCATAGCAGCCTGTGTCGTGAACAGTACGTTTTGTTTTTTCATTTTAATTTCTCCTTTAGTTTTGTTTTACGAGTGGAAGGTCTCGAACACTCGATTCATTTAACGCCGGGAATCGGCGGCAAGCCCGATAGACCTTGGTTTTGATGGGCTTTGCAACGTGGGACAGTATAGCATAAAGAGAGATGACAGTCAAGGGAACGCCAAAATAATGATATTGGCAATGCGTTTGGAATTCCTGGTGTTTTCGTAATTAATTTGCGTGATAAGTAGGGATGTGCTATACTGCTCTTATGGAAAACCAGAGAGCCAAAGGCGGCTTACCCTCCATTCATCGGAGGGGCTAACCCTCCAGACGAAAGAAAGGAGGGATGCCAATGAATGTTACATACTCTGATTTAGTTCAGTTTTGTATATTTGTTGTTGCCCTTGTTGGTCTGTGCTATCAGATTTTCAAGGACAAAAGAAAATAGCCGCCACTATTCGCAGTAGTGACGGCCAGACTGTAAAAAGTTTGACTTAACTATTTGAGGGTAGGCCGCTTCTCTGGCTTTCCCTTTTCTATTATCAATATAGCACATCTGGCAGCAGGGTGCAAGCCCAACTTCGTCCTTTATCCGGGAATGTGAGGCTTGTTTAAGAATCAGGGTTCTGCTTTTACCAGACGTTTTTTACTGATTTCCAGATATTCTTCCACGTTATCAAATCCGATAAAACGCCGTCCAAGACGCAGGGCGACTGCCCCGGTGGTGCCGGATCCGCAGAAGGGATCCAGAATCAGCATATTTTCATCGGTGGAAGCCAGAAGGATTCGTTCCAACAGGTATTCCGGTTTCTGCGTGGGATGTTTTCCCTCTGTTTTCTCAGAAGGTTTTGTCAGGCTGCCGGTCCATACATCTTTCATCTGTTTCCCCTGGTTCATTTCCTTCATTAAGTCATAGTGAAACAGATGTTTGGATTTTTTATCATTTTTCTGCGCCCAGAGAATGGTTTCTGTGGAATGGGTGAAACAGCGGCAGGCAAGATTAGGCGGCGGGTTGGTCTTCTGCCAGGTAATGTTATTTATAATTTTAAATCCTTCCTGTTCCAGGGCCATGCCGATGGAATAAATGTTATGAAGAGTACCGGAGATCCAGATGGAACCATTGCCAGTCAGGACTTTCCGGCAGCGGCGGATCCACCGGCGGTTAAATTCATGTTTCTGCCGCCAGTTGGCTCCCTGATCCCAGGAGGCCTTGTTTACGGAAACCATCTTTCCTCCCTGACAGGTGATGCCGTCGTTGCTTAAGAAATAAGGCGGATCCGCAAAAATCATATCAATACTTTCCGGCAGTGTCCGGGATAACAGATGAAAACAATCGCCCAGATATAATTGCGCCCGGGAACTCTGATAGTAAGGGCGGGTTCTTACCCGGACAATCTTATCGGTAAATTCACTCATAATTGGTTATAATAATTTCTTCTCCTTTTCGGTTGCTGGCATCAGAGTTGATATAACGCTTAACAGAAACCACATCCTTATGAAATCCTTCATAGAGCTGGTTGATGAAATCGGTATTGTGGTTTGTCAGCATACAGTAACAGCCCTGTTCAGTAAGCTGGCGAAATAAAGCTGCCAGCCGTCTGTGACTTTCCACATCAAATCCTTCTTTGGTGTAGGACTCGAAAGAAGAAGGGTTTAAAGGGGCGTAGGGGCTGTCAAAGAAAATGAAATCACCCGGTTCTGCCAGACTGCAGGCAGTCTGAAAATCACCCTGCAGGATCTCTATGGTTTTTAAATATTCAGCGATGCGGTACAGATTTTCTTCTTCAAAGGATTTGGAAAGACTATTATTATAGGGAACATTAAAAAGACCTTTGCCATTTACCCGGTAAAGACCGTTAAAACAATGTTTATTAATAAAGATAAATAACGCGGCCATTTCCACATCATATTCATCACGCATCAGTTTGTCGTTATAGTTCTGCCTCTGTGTATAATAATAAGATTTTCCGCCTTCTGCAATCGCCTCATCAAGGGCAGATAAAGACGTAATCACCTGGTCTGTCGAGGATTTAATCTGCCGGTAGGCATTGATCAAAGATTTATTGATGTCGTTGATTACAGCGTCAGGGGCAAGCAGCTCAAACAGCAGCGCTCCTCCGCCTACAAAAGGTTCAAAATAACGGTGAAACGTCTTCGGAAGCCGTTCTCGTATGTGTCCGAGGAGCTGCCGTTTCCCTCCGGCCCATTTTACAAAAGGCGTAATCGGATGTTTTTCCATAGTATAATTCCTCCATCATAGGATTTTATTATATAGGAAAAAAAACAAAATATCCAGAAAAACATTGCTGTCTGAGGGAGAAATCAACTGTCTTTATGTCAGGAGGGATCCCCTTGGATTTGTCCCGAATATTTTCGGAAAACACAAATATTGATTGAAAAAATACCGCTGATATAGTAAAATAAAGGCGTATTTTTTTTAAAACAAAAACGTCCAGGGAAAGGAAGGAATAAGAGAGAATGAAAACCTCACATAAAAATAAGATTGTTGTGATTGGGGCAGGAAATGTAGGAGAAGCCATTGCGTACACCTTAATGGTACGTAAACAGGCTAACGACATTGTATTAGTAGACGTAAATGAAGACAGAGCGAAAGGAGCCGCGCTGGATATTGCACACGGAACCAGCTTTTTCAAACAGGTATGGGTTCGTCAGGGCGGTTATGAAGAATGCGCAGATGCACAGCTGATTATTATCACTGCCGGAATTGCCAGAAAACCGGGACAGACCCGTCTGGATCTGGCGAAAACAAATGTATCTATTGTTCGCAGCATTACCGAAAACATTATGGAATATGCGGTGAATCCTCTGATTTTAGTAGTTTCTAATCCGGCCGATATTACAACCATGGCAATCTGGGAGACTTCCGGACTTCCCGCAAACAAAGTTATCGGAAGCGGAACATCTTTGGATACAGCAAGATTCCGCTATATTCTGAGTTCTAAACTTCATGTAAATATTGAAGACGTAAATGCATACATTCTGGGAGAACACGGAGACAGCCAGGTGCCAATCTGGAGTTCCGCCAATATCGGAGGTTTTTCTCTGGATGAATATGCACTTCAGGTAGGAGTAGCCCTGGACAGAGAAGCAATTGCGCAGCATACCAAGAATGCCGGAGCGGAAGTTATCGGACTGAAGGGCGCTACTTTCTATGGTATTGCCATGGCAGTATCAAACATTGTAGAAGCAATTATGAAGGATGACGGAGCGCTGCTTCCGGTTTCCCATGTATTAGACGGAAGCTTTGGCGACTGGGCCGGCGTAGCGGTATCCACTGTCTGCCGTGTAGGCTGGGGCGGTATTGAGCAGACTCTGAGAATTTCCATGGACGAAGGAGAAAGAGCTTCTATGGATTCTTCTGTTAAAATGTTAAAAGAATTCTGGGAACAGGTAAAAGCATAAGTTAAGATTGTTTTTAAATTCATAATAAGGAGACGATATAAATGGATAAAAAGGAATTTGCACTGGAACAGCATGAAAAGTGGGCAGGTAAAATCGAGGTAGTTACCCGCGCGAACATCGACACACCGGAAGATTTGTCTGTTGCGTATACACCCGGAGTAGCAGAACCCTGCCTGAAAATTTCAGAAGACGTTGATCTTTCCTATAAATATACCCGTCGTCACAACATGGTTGCAGTTGTCACAGACGGTACGGCAGTACTGGGCTTAGGAGACATCGGACCGGAAGCGGGTATGCCGGTAATGGAAGGAAAATGTGCTCTGTTTAAAACTTTTGCAGACGTAGATGCATTTCCTTTATGTGTCAGAACGAAAGATGTAGATGAAATTGTGAAGACAGTCAGCCTGATTGCAGGAAGCTTTGGCGGGGTAAACCTGGAAGACATTTCAGCCCCCAGATGTTTTGAGATTGAAAGAAAACTGAAAGAATGCTGTGATATTCCGATTTTCCATGATGATCAGCACGGAACAGCCGTAGTTGTTTGTGCAGCTTTAATTAATGCTTTAAAACTGACAGGAAAGAAAATTGAGGACGTTAAAGTTGTAACTTCCGGTGCAGGTGCAGCCGGTATTGCAATTATCAAACTGTTAATCAGCCTGGGACTGAAAAATGTAATTATGTGTGACCGGACAGGCGCTATCTATGAAGGCAGAGAAGGACTCAATGCAGAAAAAGAAGAGATGGCTAAGATTACCAACAGGGATAAACTGAAAGGAAGCATTAAGGACATGTTTGTGGGAGCCGATGTATTTATCGGTGTATCTGCTCCCGGAACAGTAACTCAGGAAATGGTTAAATCTATGGCAAAAGATCCTATCTTATTCCCGATGGCAAATCCAGTTCCGGAGATTATGCCGGATGAAGCGAAAGCAGCCGGAGCAGCCGTTGTAGGAACCGGTAGAAGCGACTTTGCAAATCAGATCAATAATGTACTGGCTTTCCCGGGAATTTTCCGCGGAGCTCTGGATGTACGTGCCAAAGACATTAATGATGAAATGAAAGTGGCCGCTGCATATGCGATTGCAGGACTGATTGAAGAAAAGGATCTTAAACCGGAATATATCATCCCGGATCCGTTTGACAAGAGAGTTGTAGAAGAAGTTGCCAAAGCAGTTGCAGAGGCAGCAAGAAAGACAGGCGTTGCAAGAATTTAGGAATCCTGAAAATTGTAAGGACTGCAAATAAACAGGGAGTGCCGCATCTTAATATTTAAGTACTTTGCTTATTTATTAGGATGCGGCGTTCATACGTTTACAGAGAAAAGAAAGGATAAAGAATATGACAGGTACCTGCTTAGAACAAGTGAGAAAGAAAAGCCCCCTGATTCATAACATTACCAATTACGTAACAGTCAACGATGTGGCTAATATCATACTGGCCTGCGGGGCAAGTCCCATTATGGCAGATGAGAAAGACGAGGTGGAGGAAATTACTGCTCTTTGCCAGGGGCTGAATATCAACATCGGAACCTTAAACCAGAGAACCATAGGGGCCATGATACTGGCCGGAAAGAAGGCGAATCAACTGGGAAATCCGGTGGTTTTTGATCCGGTGGGCGCCGGAGCCAGTACCCTGAGAACCCAGACAGCGTTAAAGTTAATGGAAGAGATAAAGTTTACGGCTATACGGGGAAACATGTCAGAAATCAAGACCCTGGCTTATGGAAGCGGAAAAACCAAAGGTGTGGACGCGGATCAGGCAGATTCTGTAACCGAAGAAAATCTGGAAACTTCCATTGAATTTGTTAAAGAATTTGCCGGAAGTACGGGGTGCATCCTTGCTGTTACAGGAGCCATTGATTTAGTCAGTGATGCCGGACAGTGCTATGTAATACGAAACGGGAAACCACAGATGGGAAAGATCACCGGGACAGGGTGCCAGTTGTCAGGAATGCTGACAGCCTTTCTGGCAGCGAACCGGGATCATCCCCTGCAGGCGGCAGCAGAGGCAGTATGCGCCATGGGGGCAGCCGGGGAACTGGGATGGAAAGCCCTGCAGCCCTCGGAGGGGAATGCAACCTATCGGAACAGAATCATTGATGCAGTCAGTCAGATGGACGGACAACTTCTCAAGGAGGAAGCAAAGTATGAAATTCGATAAAGAACAACTGAAGTTATATGCAGTTACGGACAGAAGCTGGCTGGAAGGAGAAAGCCTTTGCAGCCAGGTGGAAAAGGCTTTAAAAGGCGGCGCCACCATGATCCAGATTCGGGAAAAAGAAATGGACGAAGAGGGATTCTACCAGGAGGCTCTTCAGATTCAGAAGCTCTGCAGGGAGTATCAGGTACCTCTGATTATTAACGACAACGTAAAACTGGCAGCCAGACTGCAGGCTGACGGAGTGCATGTAGGGCAGGATGATATGGATGTAAAAGAAGTACGCAGAGAGCTGGGAGACCAGGCAATCATCGGAGTTTCCGCCCATACTTGTCAGCAGGCTCTTCTTGCCCAGGAGGGCGGCGCTGATTATCTGGGGGTAGGGGCAGTTTTCCCCACAGGAACCAAGTCAGACGCCACCGATGTGGGACTGGAGGGACTGGCCCATATCTGCGGACAAGTTGCCATTCCGGTGGTTGCCATCGGAGGAATCCATAAAAACAATATAAAGAAACTAAAAGGCAGCAAGGCAGCCGGAATTGCAGTAGTAAGCGCCATTTTTGCCCAGAAAGATGTGGAACAGGCGGCCAGAGAACTTCGGAAAGAAGTAGAACGAATGCTGGAGGAAGGCACAGAACAGTGAGAGGAATAATTTTTGATGTGGACGGAACCCTGTTGGATTCCATGGGATTCTGGGGAGAGCTGGGAGCCCGGTATCTGAAAACAAAAGGAATCCGTCCGGAGGAAAATCTGGGGAAAAAGCTGTTTCCCATGACAACTGAGGAAGGAGTCCGCTACCTGAAGGCACATTATCCGCTAGAAGGAGAAACAGAGGGAATTGTGGAAGAAATTCAGGAGATGATAGTTAATTACTACTCCGAGGAAGTAAAATTAAAAGACGGTGTAAAAGAAGTTCTTAAAAAACTTCATGAGAAGAAGATTCCCATGACCATTGCCACATCTTCAGAGCGTGACTTTATAGAAAAGGCTCTGGAGAGACTGGGCGTCTTAAAGTATTTTCAGAAAATTTTCACCTGCACGGAAATAGGGAAAGGGAAAGATGCACCGGATATTTTTCTGGAGGCAGCCCGCCAGATGGATGTGCCGGCAAAAGATACCTGGGTAGCGGAGGATGGCCTGTATGCAGCGAAGACAGCCAGAAAGGCCGGATTTCATGTGGCAGGAATCTTCGATGCCTGCAGCAAAGAGGAAGAAGAGGAGCTCAGAAAGGTTTCGGATCTGTATCTGTATACATGGAAAGAGTTTCCGGAAAAGTTTTTGGAAAAGGAGCAGAAGAAGGTATGAAGAAGATGAAGACAGTTCTCTCCATTGCAGGAAGCGACTGCAGCGGAGGCGCAGGTATCCAGGCAGATTTAAAGACCATGCAGGCAAACGGCGTCTATGGAATGAGCGTTGTTACCGCCCTGACTGCCCAGAACACCCGGGGAGTAGCGGGGATTTATCAGGTAGAACCGGAATTTTTAAAAAGTCAGCTGGACTGTATTTTTACAGATATTTATCCCGATGCAGTAAAAATCGGAATGATCCCCACCGGGGCTTTAATCGAAGCAGTTGCGGAGAAATTAAAACAGTATCAGGCTTCCAACGTTGTGGCAGACCCGGTGATGGTGTCTACCAGTGGTTCCAGTCTGATGGAACAGGAGGCAGTAGCAGCAATGAAGGAAAAACTGTTTCCTCTTGCCTCCTTACTGACACCCAACATACCGGAGGCGGAAGTGCTGTCGGGATTTAAGATAGAGTCTGCGGCAGACATGGAAAAAGCTGCACGTATGATTGCAGAGGAATGTGGCTGCGCCGTGCTCTGTAAAGGGGGACATGGGAAAAAGGATGCAGAAGACCTATTATATATAGAAGGAAAATTTCACTGGTATCGGGAAGAACGAATTGATAATCCCAATACCCATGGAACAGGCTGTACCCTTTCCAGCGCTATCGCTTCTAATCTGGCAAAGGGGTATCCGCTGCCGGAGGCGATCTCACGGGCGAAGGCTTACCTGACCGGAGCTTTAAGGGCGATGTTGGATTTGGGAGAGGGAAGCGGCCCTCTTCACCATGGTTATGAACTAAGGGGAACCTGGATTTGATTGTTCTTTATATTTCTGTTGGGATAAAAATTATGGGGCGTAGGCCCTATAATTTTTGAATGAAAGTTAGTTTTAACTAACAAAAACATTTATAAAGGCTGCCTTTTTTACACAAATCTAACATAATGTTTACCGGATCATGATATAAACACCAAAAAAAAGATGATAGGATAAGAATCGCAGCAGGGATGAGACATCCCGCTAAGGATTAAAAAACATGAACTCTAGGGAGGAGTATGATTATGAAAAATTTTAAAAAGATTGCAGCGATTTTAGGTGTTTGTACATTAACAGCAGCAGGCGTTATGGGATGCGGAGGTTCTTCTGAAGAAGCAGCAGATTCCGGCGCAGATACAGGTTCTGCTGAAGGAACTTCTGATTCTGCCGATGCATCCGGGGAAGATTTAAGCGGAACCGTTTCTATGGCAGGAAGTACTTCCATGGAAAAACTGGCAAATGCAGCAGCAGAAGCTTTCATGGCGAAGTACCCGGGCGTAAGCGTGACCGCAGAATTTACCGGTTCTTCCGCAGGCGTTGAAGCAGTGCTGAGTAAGAGCGTAGATATTGGAAACTCTTCCAGAAACTTAAGTGACAGCGAGAAGGAAGAAGGCGCTGTGGAAAATATTGTCGCCATCGACGGAATCGCGGTTGTTACAAATCCGGCAACTACAACAGAGGATTTATCCAAAGAACAGCTTTCACAGATTTATACAGGAGAGATTACTGACTGGGAGGAAGTTGACGGAGATGCAGCTCCTATCGTTGTAATCGGAAGAGAAGCCGGTTCCGGAACCCGTGATGCATTTGAGGAAATTCTGGAAATCACAGACAAGTGCAAATATGCCAGCGAGCTGGACAGCACCGGAGCGGTTATGGCAAAAGTTGCATCCACACCGGGAGCCATTGGTTATGTATCTTTAGACGTTTTAGATGATTCTGTAAAAGCGCTGATGCTGGATGGAGTAGAACCCACAGAAGAATCCATCAAATCCGGTGATTACTTCCTGAGCCGTCCGTTTGTAATGGCTACCAATGGAGAAATTTCCGCACAGAGCGAAGCAGTTCAGACTTTCTTTGAGTATCTGTCTTCTGATGAAGGAAAGCAGGTAGTAAAAGATGCAGGACTGATTACAGTTGACTAAGTATTGTTAACGCCTTACGTGTGAATTCGGATACGACGGAGAAGATTATGAGAGAAAAAGGTCTGTCTATTATTGGTACGAAGGCGGCAAAATCCGCGGTGGAGACTACAGCAAAGTATATCTTTACTGTATGCTCCATCTGCGCGGTTTTAGCAGTCGCCTCCATTACAATTTATATGATATACAGCGGAGCCCCTGCCATATTTAAAGTAGGACCGCTGGACATCCTGTTTGGAACGGCCTGGGAGCCTACCAGTGCGGAACCTTCCTATGGAATCCTCTATATTATTTTAACATCCATTATCGGTACGGCTATGGCGATTTTGATAGGAGTGCCTGTGGGAGTACTGACAGCCGTATTCCTGGCGGAAGTTGCACCGCCGAAACTGGCGGCAGTTGTAAAACCGGCCGTGGAGCTTTTGGCCGGAATCCCTTCCGTTATCTACGGATTGCTGGGACTTTTAATATTGAACCCGATAATGTATAAACTGGAACTCTGGATTTTTAAGGATTCAGACACGCACCAGTTTACAGGAGGAGCGAACCTTCTGTCAGCCATTATTGTTCTGGCTATTATGATTTTACCTACGGTAATTAATATCAGTGAATCCTCTTTAAAAGCAGTACATGGAAGCCTGAAATCTGCCTCTCTTGCACTGGGAGCCTCTAAGATTCAGACAATCTTTAAGGTACTTCTTCCGGCGGCTAAGTCAGGTGTGATTACGGCAATCGTCTTGGGCGTGGGCAGAGCCATCGGAGAGGCAATGGCCATCACCCTGGTATGCGGAAGCGCTGTTAATTTTCCGCTGCCCTTTAATGCGGTTCGTTTCCTGACAACTGCGATTGTAAGCGAAATGGGATATGCAGCGGATCTCCACAGACAGGTGCTGTTCACCATCGGGCTGGTACTGTTTGTATTTATTATGATTATTAATCTGTGCCTAAGTAAATTGCTGAAAAAGGGAGTGAGCAACGATGAATAAAGAAGCGTCTATTTATGGAAAACAGACAAGGATTTCAGAATGGTTTATTTATGGTGCCATTTATTTATCAGCGGCATTTGCCACACTCCTTTTGGTATTTATTATTGTGTATGTGGCCTTCAAAGGGGCGGGAGTGATTAACTGGGAATTTCTGACCACCGTTACCAGCACCCTGAAACATACGGTGGGAATCGCCGGCAATATTGTGAATACTTTATATATTGTGGTGATTACCCTGCTGATTGCGGTTCCTATTGGGGTAGGAAGCGCTGTTTATCTGAACGAATACGCCAGGCCGGGCAGACTGGTAAATATTATCGAGTTTACCACAGAAACTCTGGCTGGAATTCCGTCTATTATATTCGGTTTATTTGGTATGGTGTTTTTCGGCGAAGTGATCGGGCTGGGATATTCCCTTCTAACCGGATCCCTGACTCTGACCCTAATGATTCTTCCGCTGATTACCAGAAACACACAGGAGGCCCTTCGCACGGTCCCTGACAGTTATCGTAACGGAGCCCTGGGTATGGGAGCCGGTAAATGGTACATGATACGAACGATTCTTCTGCCTTCTGCTATGCCGGGAATTATCACGGGAATTATTCTTTCCATCGGAAGAATTGTAGGAGAATCTGCAGCTCTTTTATTTACAGCCGGCAGTGGGTATCTGCTCCCGAGAGCCGGAGCATTTTTCCATAAGATTCTGGAATCCGGCGGGACTCTTACGATTCAAATGTACTTAAGCACATCCAAGGCAGAGTATGACGTGGCCTTTGGTATTGCGCTGGTACTTTTAATACTGGTTTTAGTTATGAACCTGCTTACCAAGTTTCTGGCAAAACATTTTGATGTAAACCGGGAGAGATAACAGGGAGTAGATGGAGGTTAATATGAGTAGTGATAAAATCTGTGTCCATGGATTGGATTTATATTATGGACAGAATCATGCACTGAAAGATGTGAACATGCAAATTAAGGAGGGCGCCGTAACAGCATTTATCGGTCCTTCCGGATGTGGTAAGTCCACATTCTTAAAAACGCTGAACAGAATGAACGATCTGGTGGATAATGTAAAAATTACAGGAGAGATTCTGCTGGACGGGGAAAATATTTATGATCCAAAGGTAAATACCGCTTTGCTGAGAAAGAAAATCGGTATGGTATTCCAGCAGCCCAATCCTTTTCCTATGAGTATTTACGACAATGTGGCTTACGGACCGAGAATCCACGGAATCAAAAACAAGAAGAAACTGGATGAGATTGTGGAAGAGAGTCTGCGGGGAGCGGCTATTTTTGACGAGGTAAAGGACCGACTGAAAAAATCAGCCCTGGGTCTTTCCGGAGGACAGCAGCAGAGGCTTTGTATTGCCAGAGCGCTGGCCGTGCAGCCGGAAGTACTGCTGATGGACGAGCCGACCTCTGCCCTTGACCCGATTTCTACCCTGAAAATAGAAGAGTTAATGTCTGAATTAAAGAAAGACTATACGGTGGCAGTTGTAACCCACAATATGCAGCAGGCGGCCAGAGTGTCTGATTACACGGCATTTTTCCTGGTTGGCGAAGTGGTAGAGTTTGATACCACCGACAATATTTTCTCAAGACCAAAAGACAAGAGGACGGAAGATTATATCACAGGCCGTTTTGGTTGATCAGGAAAGGAGCGCATATGTCAGTAAGAAGAAACTTTGAAAAAGAATTAAGAGAGTTAAAAGAAGGCATCCGGGAAATCGGGAACGAAGTGGAGAAAGCTTATAACCGCCTGTTTGGAGCCATTGAAGTAAAAGATAAAGAGACGATTCTCGCTGTACAGGAGAATGATCGTCATATCAATGAAATGGAACGAAAGGTAGAATCCAAATGTCTGTTTCTGATTGCAAAGCAGCAGCCGGTGGCTCCGGACCTGAGACTGATTTCCTCTGCCTTAAAACTGGTGGGTGATATTGAACGTATCGGCGATCACGTGGCAGACATGGCAGATCTGATTTTACGCCTTAACTTTACAGATTTTAAGGAATATTCCCAATCGCTGCCGGTTATGATTGAAGAGACAAGAAGCGTCCTTCACGATGCGTTAGAGCTTCTGGAGAGCAGAGATGAGAAGGCTGCCAAAGAATTTTACAAGCGGGACGATAAGGTGGACGAACTTTTTAACCAGGTGAAAATGGATGTGGTAAACTGGCTGAAAAAAGAACAGAAAGATGTGGATACCTGCGTGGATATTTTAATGATTGCAAAATATCTGGAACGAATCGGGGATCACGCCATCAATATTTCCGAATGGGAACTGTTCCGGGAAACCGGAAATATCGGAACGTACCGTGTATTTTAAGAAACAAAACAAGACGCTGCAGGATGTTTTTCCGAAAAAGGAAAAGCATTCTGCAGCGTTTTTATTTGAGAAACTTTTCTTCAAATCCCCGGCTGTAATGAAGGGTTCCGTCTTCGGTAATAAAGCAGGCGTAGGTATCCGGAAGGCTTTCTGCCAGTTCCATTCCTTTTTCCAGTCCCAGGGCAAAACACGAGGTGCTTAGGCCATCCCCGTCTGCAGAACTTTCAGAGACAATGGTCACAGAGACTAAGCCGTTCTGGTAAGGATAGCCGGTCCGGGGATTTAAAAGATGATGATAGATGGTATCGTCCTTTTCAAAATAACGTTCATAAATCCCCGAAGAAACCACAGAACAGTCGCTGATATTTAAAGTGGACACAGTTGTGTTCCGGTCTGAGAAAGGCTTCTGCAGACCGATCTGAAAGGGGGTTCCGTCAGTATGGGAGCCGATACAGAGCACGTTTCCGCCCAGATTAATGATAGCGCTCGTCACGTTCTGAGAAACCAGATAGTCTTTTAACTGATCGGCAATATAACCTTTGGCGATGGCCCCCAGATCAATCTGGGTATCCGGATCCTGAAAAGAGATATAGTTTCCCTCCACAGATACGTTTCGATAATTTACATGGGATGCCGCCTCCTGTAAGTCAGAGGCAGAGGGAATCTGGTGAGAGCCGGAGGTAAAATCCCACAGATCGGAGACCGGAGCAATGGTAATATCGAAGGCGCCGCCGGACAGGCGGCAGTACTCCAGCCCTTTTTTGATTAACCGGGCCGTATCATCAGAGACTTCATAGCCTCTGGAAGTTTCAGGAAGCTGCCTGTGATTGAGCCGGTAGAGTTCGCTGTCAGGATCCGTCCGGCTGAACAGGTTCTCATAGGTTTTGCACAATTCCATGCACTGATCAAGAAGGGAAGAATCCCGGGAATCATAAAGGGTAATCTTTATGGAGGTATTGAAATAAAAGCCGGTGGAGGAAACAGGAGATTCTTCTCCCTGTATTTCCATATTCGGCTGAGTTTTATAAATAATCAGACCTGCGAACAGGAAAACTAAGAGTATTGCAATTCGCAGACATACGGTTTTTCTGGATGGCATAGACAATCTCCTTACGGGAACAAATTTTTATATGATTTTTTATTTTAGTGCAATGGGAAAAAACCGTCAAGTATTGGCAGCTTCCGGAAGAAAACGGTTGACATTTTTAAGAAATGCTCTCTATAATTGACGTGTTTTGTAATAGAGAAAAAGGAGAACGTGATGTGTCATATTAAACAATTCGGTATTATTATGCTGATTTCTTTTTGCGGAGAAATTTTAAATCTGCTGATTCCTGTCCCCATACCAGCCAGTATCTATGGACTGGTGCTGATGCTGTTTGCGCTGATAATGGGCTGGGTTCCTCTGGATAAGGTGGAAGAGACCGGCAGTTTTCTGATTGACATTATGCCGGTGATGTTTATACCGGCAGCCGTGGGCCTTTTGAATTCCTGGGCGGATTTAAAAGAAATCTGGATACAGCTTTTGTTTGTTACGGCTGTAACCACTGTGCTGGTTATGATTGTCTCCGGAAAGGCGGCACAATGGATGATTCGCAGAAAGGAGAAGAAGTAAAATGCAGGAGATGCTAAATCAGTCTTTATTTTTCGGACTTGTAATCAGCATTCTGGGCTACGAGCTGGGAAGAGCGGTACAGAAGAAATGGCGTCTTGCCATACTGAATCCTCTATTAATTTCCATCATTTTCGTAATAGTGGTTTTAAAGATTCTTCATATCGATTATAATACCTATAATGCAAGCGCTAAATACCTGAACTATCTGCTGACGCCGTCCACTGTATGTCTGGCCATTCCCCTTTATAAACAGATACAGCTTCTGAAGAAAAATGCGGCCGCAGTGTTCGGGGGAATCGCCGCAGGGGTTCTCACCAGCCTGGTCAGCGTATTCCTTCTTTCCCTGGCTTTTGGGTTTACGAAGGAACAATATGTAACCCTTCTTCCAAAATCCATTACTACAGCCATAGGAATGGGAATTTCAGAAGAACTGGGCGGCATTGTGACGATTACGGTTGCCGTGATTATTATTACAGGAATTCTGGGAAATATGACTGCAGAGGCGATCTGCAGGGTATTTAAGATTACAGATCCGGTGGCAAAAGGAGTGGCCATAGGTACGGCGGCTCATGCCGTGGGTACGGTTAAGGCTATGGAGATGGGGGAGACAGAGGGAGCTATGAGCAGTCTGTCCATCGCTGTGGCAGGCCTTCTGACTGTGGCGGGAGCCTCGGTATTTGTAAACTTTATGTAGCAG
>ERZ1643250.1038-NODE-1038-length-26156-cov-5.293590_pt1 | contig 26156 bp, 21 predicted proteins | sample MGYA00579262_ERZ1643250 | MGnify/ENA primary metagenome ERZ1643250 (study PRJEB29033, sample SAMEA4952265) | chicken gut metagenome | biome: Broiler Chicken; feature: Gastrointestinal Tract; material: Caecum | place: Ireland | collected 2018 | study: Broiler... | reverse complement strand
TGAGCGGCTGTGCCGCGATACTTTGCCGAGGCTCCCGAAGGGAAACGGCAAAACGGAGCGAAGCTCTGCCGAGGGGGCCCCTTCAGGGGTTTCGGCAGATACCCGGCGGCGGGTGACGGCAAAGCCTGTGCTCCCCTTTGGCGAACCGTGCGGAATAATGCTTATTTTTTTCGGGCTTTCAGGTTCTCTGTCATTTTTTTGAGGTTTTCGGCGTTCTGCTCGTCGGAGATCGTCGGGTCTTTCGTGAATTTTCCGCAGGGCAGCGACGGGCACGCGCCGCAGTCTTTCAGCCCTTTCCCGTCCACGCAGCACGCATATACGGGGCAGCGCTCCGCCCCGATGTATTTCAGCCACGGCGCTTTTCCCGCCGTCTTTCTGCAACCGCTGCAAAGCGCGGGGTACTGCGCGCACTCCGCGCACACGGCGCCGCAGGGAGAGGGGAGCGCCGTATCGTCCGTCCACAAATGCCATGCGCATTTTTCGGGCGCGGGCGCTTCGGCATTCACAAAATATGCCACGGCGCGCAGCAGGTACAGCTGGCAGCGGTCGAGCGTAAAGCCGCGCAGCGCGCATTCTTCCGCATACAGCTCTTCTCCGCTCTTCCCTTTCAGCGAGGCGATCGTCGTGTAGCCCATTGCGAGCAGATCCTGCTCCGTCCGCTTGCCTACGTTCGGTATCCTGCGCAGTTCGCTCATCTTTTCCTCCTTTGCATGACAGAAATTTTATGCTTTGAACGCCCAGCGGAAGGCGGACGGCAGGGAAATGTTCTCCCTCGCATAGCCAACGGAAAACCACCGCAGCGCCGCGAGATCGGAGTGCGCGCAGCCCTGCGGCAAAAGCTCTCCGGGCACGCGCAAATTGCGCTCCGGGTCGAAGGGCGAGCCTTCTTCCCTCTCCGCTTCGGGCAGGGCGACGGTATATGCCGCCATGTCCCATTCGATGTGCGTAAAGACGTGTTTATGCGCCGTCCGCTCTCCCACTGTAAAATCTTTCAGCCCCGCGGCGGACAGAAGATCCCGCACCTCCTCTTCCGAAAGCGCCGTTTCGACGGAAAAGAACGCGTACATCCCTTTCAGCACGCCCTCGCTCCTCTTGCAGAGCGCAACGTGCGTGCCGTCGGAAAACAGCAGCAGCGTTACCGCCGTTTTGCGCCTTTCCGCCTTCTTTTCGCGCGTCGGCAGGGAGTCGCTCTTCGTCGCGCACAGCGAAAGCAGGGGGCAGGCGAGGCAGAGGGGAGAGGCGGGCAGGCACACGGTGGCGCCCAGCTCCATCAGGCTCTGCGTAAAGTCGCCGCAGCGCTCTTTCGGATATGCGGGCACAAGTTCTTTTTCAAACTCTCCGCGCAGCTGCGCCTGCGGCCGCGCATCCCCTAAAAGGCGGGAAAGAACGCGCACCACGTTCCCGTCCGCGGCGGGGGTCGGCAGCCCGAAGGCGATGGAGCAGACCGCTCCCGCCGTGTAAGCGCCGATGCCGGGCAGGCTGCGCCAGCCCGCGGCGTCCTGCGGGAATCCCTTTCCGGCTATGATCTTTGCCGCCTTCTGCAAATTCCGCGCGCGGGAATAGTAGCCGAGCCCTTCCCACAGCTTGAACAGCTTGTCTTCGGGGCAGGCCGCGAGGGCGTAAACGTCGGGCAGCTCGCGCAGGAAGCGGATATAATGTTCCTTCGCCGCCTCCACGCGCGTCTGCTGCAGCATGATCTCCGACACCCACACGCGGTAGGGGTCTGTATTTTCCCGCCAGGGCAGCTCCCGTCTGTTTTTGTCATACCAGGGCAGCAGCAGGGCGGGCAGCGCGGCGAGTTTTTGCGCGCGGTCTGCGCGCTCTTTTTCCTTCATGCCCGAATTTTACCACAAATTGCGCACTCTCCGCAACGAAAAATTGACTTCCCCGCCGAAAAAATATATAATAATGGAAAAACGAGGGGCGGGCTATGCAGGCAGACAACATCATACTCATCGGAATGCCCGCTTCGGGCAAGAGCACGGCGGGCGTCCTGCTCGCCAAGACGCTCGGCTATAACTTCGTCGATTGCGACCTGCTCATTCAGGGCAGGGAGAACGCCCTGCTGTGCGACATCATCGCGGAGAAGGGCGCGGAAGAATTTCTGCGCATCGAGGAGGAGGTGAACGCCTCCCTCTCCGTGCATAAGACGGTGGTCGCCACGGGCGGCTCCGTCGTCTACGGCGAGCGCGCCATGCGCCATCTGCGCGGCATCGGAACGGTCGTCTACCTGAAGGTCGCCGAGAGCGCCCTCGAGGGCAGGCTGCAAAACATCTTCCGCCGCGGCGTGGTCATGCGCAAAAAGGGCGAAACGGTCGCAGAATTGTACGCCGAACGCGCCCCGCTGTACGAAAAATACGCGCATATCACCGTCGACTGCACCGGGCAGACCGTCGAGCAGACGGTGCGTGCGGTCTGCGAGGCGCTGCGCGCCTGAACGCAAGGAGAAAAAGGATATGAAACTGTACAACACACTCACAAGGCAGACGGAGGAGTTTGTCCCGCACGAGGCGGGCAAGGTGTCCATGTACACCTGCGGGCCTACCGTCTATAACTTCGCCCACATCGGCAACCTGCGCACCTACCTCATGGAGGACGTGCTGGAAAAGACGCTGCGTTACCTCGGCTATGAAGTGAAGCGCGTCATGAACATCACGGATATCGGGCACCTTTCGGGCGACGCAGACAGCGGCGAAGACAAAATGCTTCTCGGTGCAAAGCGCGAGCATAAAACCGTTTTAGAGCTTGCCGGGTTTTATACGGACGCCTTTTTTGCCGACTGCGCCGCGCTCAATATCAAAAAGCCGGACGTGGTGCAGCCCGCCACCGGCTGCATAGACGACTTCATCCGCGTCATCTCCGCGCTCATGGAAAAGGGGTACGCCTATAAGGCGGGCGGCAACGTTTACTTCGATACGTCAAAGCTCAAACAGTACCACGTCTTTTTCAATTTCAAGGAAGACGACCTCGAAGAGGGCGTGCGCGAGGGCGTGGACAAAGACGAGAACAAGCGCAACAAGAACGACTTCGTTCTGTGGTTCACCAAATCCAAGTTTGAAGATCAGGCGCTCAAATGGGACAGCCCGTGGGGCGTCGGCTATCCCGGCTGGCACATCGAGTGCTCCTGCATCGCCATGAAGAACCTCGGCGAATACGTCGACATCCACTGCGGCGGCATCGACAACGTGTTCCCGCACCACACCAACGAGATCGCGCAGAGCGAGGCATATCTCGGCCATCCCTGGTGCCGGTACTGGTTCCATGTGCTGCACCTCAACACGGCAAACGGCAAGATGAGCAAGTCCTCCGGCTCCTTCCTCACCGTAAAGGCGCTGGAAGAGGCGGGGTATTCCCCGATGGAATACCGCTTCTTCTGCCTTCTCTCGCACTACCGCAAGTCCCTCGTCTTCACCGAAGATTCCCTCAAAAACGCGGCGAACGCTTATAAAAAGCTCAGGCAGCGCTGCCTCGCCCTCGCGGAGGAGGGGGATAAAGAGGCGGGCACGGAGGGGTACCGCGCGGCGTTCGGGGCTGCCCTTTCGGACGATCTGAACACCTCGCAGGCGATCACCTGCGTGTACGACGTTTTGAAGGCGAAAGATATCTCTCCCGCGGCAAAGCGCGCGCTGATAGCGGAGTTCGACACCGTGCTTTCCCTCGGCCTGCTGAAAGAAGAGGAGGCGCAGGCGCCCTCCGGCGGACTTTCCGACGAGGAGATCGAGGCGCGCATCGCCGAGCGCGCGGCGGCGAAAAAGGCGAAAAACTATGCCGAGGCAGACCGCATCCGCGCCGAACTCGCAGCTCTCGGCGTGACGCTCACCGATACGCCGCAGGGAACGAAATACAGCCGCTGACCGCAACGCAAAGCGCCCGCCGCACGGAAGCATCTCCCCGCGGCGGGTATTTTTCCGCGTTTTTTCCGTTCTCTTTGCGGGGATGCGGAGTGCGGGAATGTTGCCGCAGAACAGGGAAACAATGTAAATAATTAACAATATTTACAAATATGCAAACTTTTTCGCCGAAAAGTGTGAATAAATGACAAAAATTGCAAAGAAAATTTAGCAAAAAAATTTTCGGAAAAAATATTATTTTTGCTTTACAAATCTTTTTTGCTCTGCTATAATATGCCCGTAATCAAACGAAAGCGCGCGGCGCTGCGGGCGGTTACATTTCAGAAAGCTCATCATTTTCCCCCTTATCATATATGGATCGGGCGCGAAACCGCAAGGCTTCGCGCCCGGTTCATTTTTTTTGCTCTGCGCGGTTCGTCCGCCTTTTTGTTGTCTCCCGGCTGCACGCAGCCGGGAGATCTTCTGTCCGGTCTGCCGGAGCGGAGGGAAAAGTCCGCCGTCGTAAATAATGCGGGCGGCTATAACCGCGGGGCATGGCTCCGATAAAAAATAAGTATTCGACAGCTTGTGCAACCCGTGGTATAATTGTCGTGACCCTGCGGGGGATCCCCGCGGGCAGTTCCCGTAGGAGGTAAGGAAGATGGATAAACAGAAAAAACTCGTGGCATATTTTTCCTGCAGCGGCGTCACGGCGCGCGCGGCGAAGGCCGTCGCGGAGGCCGCGGGGGCGGATCTGTACGAAATAAAGCCGGAGCGGCCGTACACCGACGCAGACCTCAACTGGATGGATAAAAACAGCCGCAGCACTCTGGAGATGCGCGACGGAACTTCCCGCCCCGCCATCGCGGGCAGGGTGGAGAACATGGAGGAATACGGCGTCGTGTTCATCGGCTTTCCGATCTGGTGGTACGTCGCGCCGCGCATCGTGGAGACCTTTCTGGAGAGCTATGACTTTTCCGGAAAGACGGTGGTGCCCTTCTTCACATCGGGCGGCAGCGGCGCGGGGAAGACGGACGAAGTTTTGCGCGCGCTTTGCCCCGCGTCTGTGCAGTGGAAGAGTGCGCACGGGCTCAACGGGGCGGGCGCCGCAGCGATAAAGCGCTGGGCAGACGGGCTGGGGCTGTGACGGCCGCAGCCGCATCAAAGGAGATAAAAATGAATCACGAAGAGTTTGAAAAGCAGAATATTTTCGGGATCGGGCAGGAAAATGCCGCCTTTGCGCAGTATTTTATCGGAAGATCCTACCTCAATCCGCTGACGGCGGGTTCCTCGCTATTTTTTGCGAACGTCACTTTCGAGCCGGGCTGCCGCAACAACTGGCACGTTCACCGCGCCGACAAAGGCGGCGGGCAGATCCTTCTCTGCGTCGCGGGAGAGGGCTGGTATCAGGAGTGGGGCAAGCCCGCGCGCAGTCTGAAGGCGGGCGACGTCGTGGTCATCCCCGCGGGGGTCAAGCACTGGCACGGCGCGAAGAAGGGGTGCTGGTTCTCCCATATCGCGGCGGAAGTCCCCGGCGAAAACACGCGGAACGAGTGGCTGGAAGAGGTGTCTGACGCGCAGTACGACGCGCTCGGAGAGTAAGGGGAGGCAATGCTGTAAACAAATTTTTTGAAGAGAAAGGGGCGGCGGTTTGTCCGTCCTTTTTTATTTTGCGTTTTTTCGGGGTTAAGATTGAAAGTTTCCCCCGCCTGTGCTATAATGACGGCAGGAACGTACAGGGGAGGGAAAGGTCATGATCTCGGTCTGCAGATACGATTCCCCGCTCGGGGAGATCACGCTCGCCGGCGAAGGGGAAGCGCTTACGGGGCTTTGGTTCGACGGGCAGAAGTATTTCCCGCAGGGGCTGCCGCAGGGCGGCGGAACGCTGCCCGTGTTGGCGGAAGCGGAGCGGTGGCTGGATATTTATTTTTCGGGCAGGGATCCGGGGGCTGCGCCGCCCGTCGCCTTCGGGAACGCGTCGCCCTTCCGCAGGCGCGTCTGGGAGCTTTTGCGCGGGATACCGTACGGGCAGCTCACCACCTACGGAAAACTCGCCGCGCTGCTGGAAAGAGAAACGGGCCGCGCCGTGTCCGCGCGCGCCGTGGGCGGGGCGGTGGGGCATAACCCCGTCTCGCTGATCATACCCTGCCACAGGGTCGTGGGCGCCGACGGCGGCATCACGGGATATGCCGGCGGCATCGGCAGAAAGATCGCCCTGCTGGAGCTGGAAGGCTCGCTGCCGCGCGGGAATGGCTGAAAAAGACAAAAAAGCTGTACCGACGTCACGGTACAGCTTTTTTATACAGGTATTATACGGACGTTCACCCGCCCCGCACGAGGGAGAGGTATTCCTCGTCCGTCAGCCCGGGCGGGATCTCGCATCGGTATTCTTTTACGAGCAGGCGGCTCTCATCGTATTTTTCTCCGAGTTCGTGTTTCAGGTAAGCGCGGAAGAGGTCTGCAAATGCGGAGATGCACGCCTCCGCGCTGTCGTAACCGTTTTCGCCGAAGAGGACGGGCGAAGTATTGTCCGGTGCCTCACACCATTTTCCGTTCCGTTTCGCAAAAACCTGCGTATGCGTGCGGTGCAGTTCGGGGGAGAGGTATTCGAGGAAAACACGTTTATATTCCGTATCGTTGCGTTCGCACCAGAGGCGGATAAGCTCCGCTATTTCCCAGCACCAGCCGCAGTTGTTGCGTACGACCTGTTCGGGAGAGGAAAAGCGGTAGGGCGCGCCGCCCTGCGCGGCGTAATCGTCTGAAGGGGAGATGCGGTGAACGGCACCTGCCGCATCCGCGTATCCGTAATCGATCCCGCGTATATATCCGAAAAATTCGTCGGCGGGGAGCCGCAATACTTCGTTCAGTGTCTTCATCCCTTTCTCCTTTATATGTGTGGCGCCTTTTATTTTAAGACTTTCCGACGCCGTTTACAAGCAAAAAACGGCGGAGAGATGCTCCGATATAAAAAAATTTTTTGCGGCGCGGAAAAACGGTTGACTTTGCCCGCGCGCCTGCTATACTATCTCCGTGACTTTATTTTTGCGGTGAATTATGTCGAAAGAAAGAGCAAAACGCGCCCTGACGATGACGCAGGGCTCTCTTTTCAGAAACATCTTCCTGTTCAGCCTGCCGCTCATGGTCTCCAACGTGCTGCAGGTGCTGTTCAATATGTCGGACGTCGCCGTGGTGGGCAGGTTCGGCCCGGACAATGCCCTCGGCGCCGTCGGCTCGACCACTACATACGTCGCCCTCTTCACGGGGCTTCTGATCGGGCTGGGTACGGGCGTCAACGCCGTCATCGCGCAGCGCATCGGCGCAAAGGACGATGACGGCACGTCGCGCGTGGCGCACACGGCGTTCATCGTGGCGGCGGTCTACGGCGTCGCGGTCGCGGCGCTGGCGATGGGGCTGGCGCGCCCCGTGCTCATCCTGATGAAGACCAAAGAGCAGTTCCTCGACGGCGCCCTTCTCTATATCTATATATATTTTGCGGGGGCGGCGGGCACCGCCATCTACAACTTCGGGAACGGCGTGTTCTCTGCCGACGGAGATACCCGCAAACCGCTCATCTTTTTAAGCATCGCGGGCGTTACCAATATCCTGCTCAACCTCTTTTTCGTCATCGTCTGCAAGATGTCCGTGGCGGGCGTCGCGCTCGCCTCCGCCATCTCGCAGTGGCTGTCCGCGGGGCTCATCGCGGCCGCGCTGCACAGGTCGCGCCGCCCGTACCGCCTGCGCCTTTCCGCGCTGCGCATAGATAAAAAGATAGCGAAGAGCATCCTCGTCACGGGTATCCCCGCGGGCGTGCAGAACGCGATCTTCCAGCTTGCAAACCTGTTCGTGCAGGCGGGCATCAATTCCTTTGACCCGGCCGTCGTGGAGGGGAACACCGCTGCCGTCAATGCGGACACCCTCGTCTTTGAACTGATGGCGGCGTTTTATACCGCCTGCACCAGCTTCATCGGGCAGAACTACGGCGCGGGCAGGGGCGAGCGCATCTTAAAATGTTATTTCGTCAGCCTGCTGTATGCCTTCGGCGCGGGGCTGATATTCGGGCTGCTGATCTATGCGTGTGCGGATATCTTTCTTTCCTTCTTTACGGGCAGTGCCGCCGTTATCGAGGCGGGCAAACAGCGGCTCGCCGTCATGTGCTTCTCGTACGCGATCTCCGCGTTCATGGACTGCACCATCGCGGCTTCGCGCGGCATAAACAGGAACGTCGTCCCGACGGTCATGGTCATTCTCGGTTCCTGCGTGTTCCGTATCTTCTGGGTTTTCGTCATTTTCCCGCTCGGGGGCACGACGACCTTCCTGTATCTGATCTATCCCGTCTCGTGGATCCTCACGGCGACGGCGGAGATCATATACTTCGCCGTTTCCTACCGCAAAGCGCGGCGGCTGCTCTCCGCGCGGGCAGACGCGGAGAGACCGGCAGCAGACCCCGCGCCCGCGGCGGAAGGGCAGGCGGAAGAATGATCTTCGGAAAAACAATAAAAAAAGGGAGGGGGAAAAGCCGTCCGGCTTTTTCCCCTCCCTTTTTGCCGTCCGGCAACAAAAGGGCGCCGCCGCGCGAAGCAGACGCGCGGCGGCATGAAAAGGGGCAAAATATCCCACGCTTTTAAGTATAGTGTATAAAATTTGTCTTGTCAAGCATATGCGCGGGAACGATGATTATTTCCGTGAGCGTTTTGAGCGCATATTTTCGCGCAGTCTGTCATTTATTGAGCGATTTATTCAAAAATATCCGCCAATATTGACTAAAACGCTCATTTTGCTTATAATGGAACCGAAAAACGGTCACAGGGAAAGCCTGAAAGCGGGCGCCCGCTTTTCTTGTCCGCGCGGACAAGAAAGCAATCTTACACGCAATCATACAGGAGGCAGTTCATCCGATGGAAGAAACAAGAGCCGCCGCGGCGGCAGGGGAGCCTTCACTCGCCGCTCCCGTCAGGCCCTCGAGAGCGGGCAAGATACGGCAGAGAAAAAAATATCTGTTTGTTTACCTCATGTTGCTCCCGGCGGCGATCAACTTTGCCGTATTTTATGTGGCGATCAACGTCAACTCTTTCGTCATGGCGTTCCAGCACCCCGTTGGGATAGGGACGGACGGGTTCATCATCGAGTACGGTTTTGAAAATTTCGCGCGGCTCATCCGCGAACTCGGCGTTCCGACGAACGATGTTTCGGTCGCGCTCAGGAACACGCTCTATTATTTTATAACCAATCTTCTCATTACCGTGCCGTTGAGTTACCTGTTCTCCTACTTTTTGTATAAAAAGATGTGGGGATATAAATTTTTCCGCATCGTATTCTTTCTGCCGTCCATAATCCCGGGGCTGGTGTATGTGTCCGCGTTCCGCGAAATGATCGGCTACGGCGGCCCGATAGATCTGCTCTGGTTCGCCATGAGCGGCGAGCATATGCCCGCTCTTCTGAGCGGCACGAGCACGGCGACGAGCACGGTCGTATTCTTCTGTATCTGGACGGGCTTCGGCGTCAATCTGCTGCTCTATCAGGGCGCGATGGGGAGGATCCCCGAGGAGGTCATCGAGGCGGGCAAGCTCGACGGCGTCGGCTGGGTGCGCGAAATGTTCCAGATCGTTTCCCCGATGATCTGGTCTACCCTTTCCACGACCATCATCCTCGCCCTTTCCAAGATATTCACGTCGAGCGGGCCTATCGTCCTCTTCGACGAAAACGGTTCGGCTTTGAGCACGGGGCTGTGGACGCTTTCGTATTGGATATTCAATCAGACGTATTCGTCGGCTTCGATGGAATATCCTGCCGCGATAAGCATTTTCTTTACGGTGTTGAGCTTCCCCTTTGTTATCCTGGTGCGCTGGGTGTTTTCGAAGATCGACCCCGACGTCAGTTACTGATAAGGAGAGTATGCAATGGAACAAGTTGTTCAGAGCGAACAGATCCCCGCGCGCAGGCGAAACAGGCGCGCGGGCACGGGGAAGGCTTTCCTCGTGTTCAAGATCGTCATGTTCGTCATCTTTCTCATCTATGCGATCAGCCTGCTGTATCCCATCCTTTTCGGCTTCCTCTCTTCGCTGAAAACGCAGTCGGAATATTCCAACGCGCCCACCGCGCTTCCGGTCGAATGGCTGTTTTCCAATTATATCGACGCGTTTGTCGAACTTTCTGCTGACGGCGCGGATATGTTCACCATGCTGTTCAACAGCCTCTGGTACACGGTCGGCGGTACCGTTCTCGGCATTTTTGTTTCCATGATGACGGCGTATGTCGCGGCGAAGTACGAGTTCCCGGGCAAAAAACTTGTATACGGCATCTCGGTCTTTGTCATGATGATCCCGATCGTCGGGGCCATGCCCTCGCAGTTCCGCATCTATACGGCGCTGGGCATCATCAACTCTCCCGCGCTCCTTATCTCCTTTGCGTCGGGCGTGGGCTTCAACTTCATCGTGCTGTACGCATTTTATCAGTCCCTTTCCTGGGAGTATGCCGAGGCCGCCTTTATCGACGGCGCGGGCGACTTCCGCGTGTTTATACAGGTCATGGTTCCGCAGACGATGTCCGTCGTCCTTGCGCTCGCCGTCGTTACCTGTGTGACCTTCTGGAACGATTACATGGGGCCGCTGCTCTTCCTCAAAAGCTATCCCACGCTGGCGACGGGCATCTACCGCTATAAAGCGCTCTCCGTCATGAATCAGAACATGCCCGTTTACTTTGCGGCGCTGATCATGAGCATGATCCCCGTCGTGGCGCTGTATATCGCTTTTCAGAACAAGATGATGGATCTTTCCCTCGGCGGCGGCATCAAGGGCTGACCGCAAACGCATAAGGAGACAACTCATGAAAGGCATCAGGAAGACGATATCTGTATTTTTGGGCGCGGCGATGTGCGCCGCGTGCATATTCCCCGCGGCGGCGTGCGGCACGCAGGGCGGGCTGGACGAAATGCCGCAGTACACGGAAGATAAGACCATGCTCATCGGCGGCTGGGACAACCCGCCGGCGACGGCTGCCGCATATAAAACGGCGGCGGATATGGGGCTGAATTTCATGTTTATGGGCGCCCGTTTTGCTGCGTACGGCAGCGAAGAATACCGCCGTCAGGTGGCAACGGCGGGGGAGCAGGGCATAAAGTCGATGATTCTGGTCGGTTCCGCGCAGGGCAGCGAGGCGACCGGCGGGTATGATTGGGTCGCTTCTTATAAAGATGATCCGAACGTGCTCGGCATCAACTATTGGGACGAACCCTCTTATCCCGTTTTGCAGACGACCATTCAGGAACATCTCGTCTGGCACAACGAGACCTTTGCGGGGACAGACAAGGCGTTCTACGTCAATCTGTATCCGAATTACGTCGCTTCGGGAGATCTGCAGGGGGCGTACAGCGATTACCTCGCCCTCTATGCGCAGACCATGAGCAGATCGGAAACGGGAGACCGGTGGATGAGCGTGGACTTCTACCCGCTCAAGCTCGCGTCGGGCGGCAGCGCGGTGGATACGGCATGGCTCGGCAATCTCGAGCAGATCGCCGCGGCACGCAAAGAGACCGGCGCGGAGATATTCCATTCTTTCCTGCTCGCCACGCCGCATTACAATTACCGCGAGATATCCGAGGCGGACCTGCGCTATCAGGCATGGGTGAACATGGCGTACGGCGTCAACGCGCTCTCTTACTTCACCTACCGCCGTTCCTCCATCGAAAGCTTCGGTGATTCTCTCGTAGACATGAACGGCAATCCGATGCCCCTGTATTACGGCGCACAGAAGGTGAACGCGGAACTGCACGCCATAGAGGATGTGTATCTTTCCTTCGCCTGGCAGGGGATGTACCCCGTAACGGGCAGCGCCAACGAGGACGTCGACGGAGAGGGCGTAAGCATGTATTTCCGCAGCCTCGATCATTCTCTCACGGAATTGCAGGCCGTTTCCTCCGTGACCGCCGTGCAGGATACGCTCGTCGGCGAATTTACCGATAAAGACGGCAATTACGGGTACGTCGTTGCAAATTTTGCAGACCCGTATTTTGAGGAAGAGAGCGATTCTTCCGTCACGCTCGCCTTCAGAAACGCGAACCGCGCGATCGTGTGCAAGAACGGCGAAATAAAGACCTATCAGGTGACGGATAACACCCTTACGATAAACCTTGACGCAGGGGAAGGCGCGTTTGTCGTGCCCGTCCTGCTCAATGTATAAAAACAAATCCCACTATACAGGAGGCAAAGATGAAAAAGATCATCACCATTCTTCTGGCGGCGCTTCTGGCCGCCGGCACGGTCGGTTTCTCCGCCTGCCGCAAAACGGTCGGCGAAGAGGAGATCAGCGAAGGCAACGGCGAAAACGGTAAACTCGAGATCGTCTGCCAGGAGGCAGGTTTCGGGCTGGATTGGCTCAAGAGCATCGGCCGCGGCTTCTCGAAGAAGTATAACGTCGACGTTGTCGTCACTTCGAGCACCAACAGCAGCGAGATCATTTCCAACGCAGATGCCCGCCAGTCCGAATACGACATCATCATGACGGTCGGCTCGCATTACAAACTCGCCGACGGCGGCGATCTCGCCGATATTTCCGACGTCTATGCGGCTACGCCCGACGGCGAATCCGAACCCGTCGCCAAAAAGATGAACCGGAACATCTATCAGCGCATTCAGCGCGAAGACGGAAAGTTTTATTCCATGAACTGGGTCAACTCGCTCGACGGCATCTTCTACAACAAGACCACCCTCGACACCCTGTTCGGCAAAGAGGGTTGGGCGCTTCCCAACACCACCGATGAACTCCTTGCGCTGTGCGACCGCATCAAGAACGAAAAGAGCGACCGGGCGTATGCGTTTTCTTCTTCCACCGGCGTTTCTTATTGGGATTATTCGCTGTATGCATGGGCGGCGCAGTATTCGGGCGTCGATACTTATTTCGATTATTACGATATAAAATACACCGACGGCAGCGGAAACAAGCAGACCGCGACTTCTTATGCGCAGCTCTCCGACGCTTATGCGGGCAGGGAAAAGGCGCTTCATGTGATCGAAACGATCGCCAAAAAGTCCAACGGCTATATGCACACCCTTGCCGATTCCATGAACTACCTGCAGGCACAGGATGCCTTTGCGGGCGCAGGTTTCCGCGGCGACAACAAGCTGTGCGCCTTCATCGTTTCCGGCGACTGGATGGAGAACGAGCTTTCGGATACCCTCGCGCGCAACCCGCAGGAGATCGGTATGCTCCGCACGCCCATCCTTTCCGAGATCACGGAAACTTTTGCGGCACCCGACAACACGATGAGCGATAAGGCTCTTTCCCTCATCGTATCCGAAGTGGACAAGAACAGCACCCTCGAACAGGTCAACGCCGCTCTCGCCGCGTCCGATGACGCGAAAGTGAATATCGACTCCATCGGAAAAGCGACCTATGACAGGATCGTCGAGGCGCGCCGGGTCGTGTACACGGCGACGATGGATCATATGATGAGCATCCCCGTTACGGCGAAGAACATGGACAACGCCAAAAAGTTCCTGATCTACTTTGCCTCCGACGAGGCGGGGCAGATCTATGCCGAGGAGATGAACGGCAGGACGTTTATCTACGGGTACGAGCCCGAACTCACCGACGAAACCTCTTTCTTTACGCGCAGCGTGCGCGAATACGGCGATTACATCCCCGTTTACACCGATTATTCTTCCCCGTACGTCTATAACGGGAACCTGCGTTTCCTTGCCGTCAATGACCGTTACCTCAAATTCTTCAACGGGACTGACGATGCCGCGGGCGTGGAAGAAGACATCGCGAAGTTCTGGACGGATAACTGGCAGACCGTTGCCAACGGCGGATTAACGCTCGGCTGATCGCCGGACAAAAAAGGTTTTTACGGGCAGGCGGCGTACCCTTCCCCGCGGCGGATCGTACGGACAGCAAGGCAGGGGGGAACGGCGCCCGCCTCGCCCGCGAAAATAAAAAAGAACAGGAGGAATGTATGAAGAACAGACTCATGCGCCTGCTTACGCTTGCGGCGCTCGCCTGCTGCCTGCTGATTTCGGGCGTGCTCGTGGCGTGCGGCGGCAATACGGAAAGCAAGGGCGCGCACATTGATGTGGGGAACGGCACCGCCACGGCGCCGCTGGGGGAATATGAGGTCCCCATCCCTTCCGTCGTGGACGAGAGCGGCACCGTATTGAGCGGCTACACCGTCACGGTAAGCTCTATCAAAGATGCGGAGGGCAACGACGTCGAGTATGTCAGCGGCACCATCATCGTGGAAGAACCCGCGGTCATCACCATCGTCTACGCGGCAGAAGGGGTCGAAAACGCGACGCTCGTCGTCACCTTCGAGAGCGAGGCGCCCAAGATCACCTTTACCGACGGCGGCTTCCCGTCGGTGTACCTGAACGGCAACACATATTATATCCCTGCCTTTACGGCAGAGGGGGCTGACGCGAGCAAGACGTCCGTCGCCGTCAATTACCTCGCCACCGAAAGCTCCGAACCCGAAAAGGTCGCGGAAGACCTGTACAGCGGCGATCCGTTCACCGTCAAGTACGGCACGGGGTATTACCAGTTCGTCATCCATGTGGAGAACAAGTTCGGCACGGGTGCGGACTATACCTATCTCGTTCCGCTGAAGGGGCCGGAACAGACTGTCGAGGGCGGCTTTATCTACTTTGAAGATAAATTCGGCGTCGAACAGGTCGCAAGCGAATACGGCTGGCTCGACTTCAAGTATGTTGAGGCGAAAGATCTCGACGAAACGATGATGAGCACCGCCAACGACGCCATGAAGGCGGCGAAGGGGCTCACGCACGTCGTTTTCGACGAAACGCTCGCGTCCACCACGCCCGAAGCGGGCATCGTGGTACAGAACCCCGCGCTCACGAGCACCGGCGACTATGCTTATATGTACTTCGACGTGTACAACGCGGGCGATAAAGTGATCCCCCTGCAGCTTGCATGGAGCGGCGCGTCCCGTGCGCTTGCCCCGCACGCCTGGACGCGCGTCGTTATCGAACTCGCGTTTGTGAACGACGGGCTTGCGGTGAACGTGTCTTCCACCGACCTCGTCGGGCTTACCCTGTACCTTGCAGGCGGCGGCGCTGACAAGTACGATCAGGAAGATCTTGAAGCCGCGGATATCGACCTGTACTTCGGCAACATCTGTTTCGGCGACGACGCAACGCAGTACCTTCCTTCCGGATCCGAAATACAGGAAGATCAGGTATTCTGTTTCAATACCCCCGCAGGCGTCGATCAGATCGCTTACAGGTCGGGCATTACCGGCGCGATGGAAAGCGGGCGTTATAATTTCTCGTACGTTTCCGCCGAAACGATGCCCGAACTGAAAGACGAGAAGACGGGGCTTTCCGGCGCTACGCAGATACTTAACAATACTTCCAACAAGGCAGACGGGCAGGCCGCGGGCGACTTCTCCTTTACGGCTGCCTCCATCCCGGATGTTTCCGCATACGCCTTCATCGCGCTGCGCGTCTATAAACCGGCGGGCATTACCGGGTATATCGGCTACCTGCGCGAGCAGGGGATAACGGGCGGCGGATTCACGCAGTATGACCTTGCGGACGGCTGGAACACCGTGTATCTCTCCACCGACCATATGGGCGCCTGCACCAAGTTCGGCGGCAGGCAGGCCAATGCGGTCAAGCTGGTCGTCGGCGGCATCAAACAGGGCGAATCTCTGTACTTCGGCGGCGCGTTCGGCATCAAAGACGAAGACCTCGCCGTCAAACAGACTCCTGCGGATGAGAACGTATCGCTCTATCCGAACCAGAGCTATACGCCCGCGACGAACCTCGCGGTTGCAGTGCAGGATACCTGCGCCGTCACATGGCTGCGCGGCGAAACGGTCGCGAACCTCACCTATACGCTTTCTTCCGTCACCGATTCGACGGGTGCGCCCGTGGAAGTGAAAGACGGCGCTTTCGTTCCCGCAACGACGGGCGGCACCTATACGCTCACCTATTCGGCAGCCTTCAACGACGGAATCAAGTTGTATGATTACGACGTTGTGGAAGACGTTACGGGCAAGGTCACGGTGACCATTACCACGGCCGACCCCACGCTCGACTGGGAAGATGCGAACCTGCCCGGGTATTATGTCGGCACGGTAGAGTATGAACTGCCCGATTACAGCGTCGTCGGCGTCGTGCTCGATACCGACGAAGTGAATGTATACAGCGTGCCCAACGAAGACAGCGAGCTGACGGAAGACGACCTCGTCGCCGTTTCCGGCAATACGTTCACCGTTCCGAACAAGGCGGGCTATATCGTATTCAAAGTGACCGTCACTTACGGCGGCGGCAGCCAGACCAAGACGTTTACTTCCCCGTATATCCCCGTTGAAGTGTATGTAGAGGAAGAGGGCGTCGTTGCTGCGCTCGACCAGGCATACGGCCTCACGCAGGCAAGCAAGGCGAATCTTTCTTCCGGCGTGATGGAGCTTGAGTTCGTTCCGACCGCAGAGCTCCCCGCCGAGGTAAAAGAGGGCGCAAATCTCACTGCCGGCGCTACAAAAATAACTTCTACTAATACAGGGCTGGATACGCTCGTTGTGCTTCGCCATCCGGCGATTACCGATGTTTCCGCGTACAATTATATGTATGTGGATATCTACAACCCGAACGATGCGGCTGTCGGTATTTATTTTGCAATCTTCGGCGGCGGGTCGTATCAGACCTTGCGTCCGAAAATGTGGTCTCGCGTCACCTTTACTTTCGATATGAGCCGCTACTTTAACCAGTCCGGAATTAACTATTTTGTAGGCGAAACCGCAACACAGGAAAAGCGCGAAGGGCTTACCAACATTGCGGGCATTGCCTTTGAGTTTGCGGGCATCGCCAATACGCAGGGCCTGTATATCGGTAAAGTGGGCGTAAGCACGGAAGTCGAATCCCGCGTAGACATCACGCCCAGCGACGAAAACATGGTATTTGCCTTCGATACGGCGGTCGGCACCGATCACTTCCTCATGCAGGGGAATGATTCTTACGGTGGTATCGGCGTCTCCTACGAGGCGTACAGCGAAACGCTCCCCAAAGACGAAAAGTTCCCCAACGGTACCGGCTTGACCAAGATCACCGATATTACGAGGGGCGGCAGCGCCTTCGGCAATCTCGCTCTCGTCGCTCCGTATATCACCGATGCGAGTCGGTTTGAGTCTTTGGCGATCCGCGTCTACAACCCGAACGATTATGCGATCTTTATCAACGAAATGGATAATTGGAGTGCCACCGGTTCGGGGAATACCTATGAAGTAGCGGCAAACGGATGGACGACTGTCACCCTTGATGCTTCCATGCTTGCAGATCATAATACATGGCTTGAAGGCTTCAACGGCATTCGCCTCGTTTTCGGCGGCTTGACCAAAGGCGACAGCTTCTACCTCGGCGCCGCCTACGGCGTGAAGGCGGAAGCGTAAAATCGCGGAATTTCCGCAAGTGATGTAACCAACAGGCAAAGGTGCGCCGCGGCGGCTTGCCGCCGCGGCGCATTCGCTTGCGGTGCGGCGTCGCCCGCAAGAAGATGTTTTTTCTCCCTGCGTTGACCTTTCCGCTCAACGTTCCTTTACAGCGTTTTTTCTTTTTTGATTTTCTTCGGAGGCTTTTTCGGAATATGGAAGCAATGATGAAAGCCGCGGTATTCCACGGCAAACACGATATCAGAGTCGAAAATATCCCCGTTCCGCAGATAAAGGAAGACGAAGTTCTCGTCAAAGTCGCCTATTGCGGCGTATGCGGTACGGATGTACATATATATGAAGGGGATAAGGGCTGCGCCGAGGTGCACCCGCCCATCGTGCTCGGGCACGAATTTGCCGGCACCGTCGTCGCCGTCGGCGGCGCGGTGAAGAACCGCAAGGAGGGCGACCGCGTAGACGTCGACCCCAACGTACTGTGCGAGGCGTGCCCGTACTGCCTTTCCGCGAAGGGGCATTTCTGTGAACATATGACGGGCATCGGCACGATGGTCAACGGCGGTTTTGCCGAATACGTCGCCGTTCCCGCAAAACAGACGCACCTCGTTTCCGACGGGTGCAGCCTCATGAAGGCGGCGATGACGGAACCGCTCGCCTGCTGCCTGCACGGCATCGACATGTGCGATATCCGCCCCGGAGACCGCGTCTGCGTGATCGGCGCCGGCATGATCGGGCTTATCATGCTGCAGCTCGCCAGGCTGTCGGGTGCGGCGTTCGTCGCCGTTTCCGAGCCCGTCGCGGCAAAGCGGCAGGAAGCGGAAAAGCTGGGCGCCGATCTCTGCCTCGATCCGTCCTCCATGCCGGAAGACGACTTCCTTTCCCTGTGCGGAAAGTACGATTTCAACTGCGTCATCGAGTGTGCGGGCCTTACGCGCACCATCGAACAGGCGGTGCGCATCGCCGGCAAAAAGGCGACGGTCATGATGTTCGGGCTGACGAAGCCGGACGACGCGATCAGCTTAAAGCCCTACGACGTGTTCTCCAAAGAGCTTACGCTGCGTTCCTCCTACATCAATCCTTATACGCAGGCGCGCGCCCTCGCCCTCATCGAAAACGGCAGGGTAGACGTGTCCGGCATGGTCTGCGAACCCATCCCCCTTGAAAAGCTGGGCGAAGTGCTCGCCTCCCCGCAGCTGCGCGCACGGGGCAAATATGTGGTAAAATTATGATCAAGGCAGTGATTTTTGACATGGACGGCGTTATCGCCGACACCGAGCCGCTGCACAAGCGCGCGCGGGACAGGCTGCTCGCCGCGCTGGGGCTGGACGTAGAGGAGATCTCTCCCACGGCGATCGGCCGCAGCAAGCGCGCGTTCTGGGGCGAGGTCGCCGCAAAATACGGTCTGCCGTATACCGCCGACGAACTCACGGTAAAGGAGTTTGATGCGCTCATGACCATCGTGCGCGAAGAGCGCATCCGCCCCACCGAAGGGCTTTGCGACCTCCTCGACTTCCTGCACCGCAGCGGCATCGTCACCGCCGTCGCCTCGTCGTCGGACAGGAATTATGTGGATACCGTGCTCGAAGTGGCGGGGCTGGTCGATAAATTCGATTATTCCGCCTGCGGGAACGAGGTGCCTGCGGCAAAGCCCGCGCCCGACGTGTATCTGAAAGCGCTCCGCCTGTGCGGCGTATCCGCGGCAGAGGCGCTCGCCGTGGAAGATTCGGATACCGGCGCGAAGGCGGCGACCGCCGCGGGGATCTGCTGCGTCGGCTACGACGCCTGCAAGGATATCTGTTTCCGGCAAAAACTTGACATCTGCAAATATAAAGTTCATAATATCCGGGAGATAGAAAATTTCGTTTAAGAGGCCGATATGCGTTTTGAAAGTACTTTTATAGCGGCGACCCGCGAGTTCGCCGATTACGATAAGATCGTTCCTGCCCCGTATATGCGGGCGGCGTTCACGCTGAACAAGGCGCCGCAGAGCGCGCGCATCTCCATAACGGCGCTGGGATTTTATGACCTGTACGTCAACGGCACGCGCATCACGAAGGGCATCCTCGCGCCGTACATTTCCAACCCCGACCAGCTCGTCGTCTATGACCTCTATGACGTCGCCCCGCTCCTGCAAAAGGGCAAAAACGTCATAGGGCTTCTGCTCGGCAACGGGTTTTCCAACAATTTCGGCGGCATTTCCTGGGATCTCGAAAAGGCTCCCTTCCGCGCCGCGCCCAAAACGGCGTTCCGCGTGGAAGCGGACGGCAAAGAGGTGTTCTCCACCGCCTCGGGCAAGGTGAAGTGCGCGCCCTCTCCCATCCTGTGGGACGATTACCGCGAGGGCGAAAAGTACGACGCGACCAAAGAGATCGCGGGCTGGAACCTGCCCGGTTTCGACGATGCGCTCTGGAAAGACGCCATCCCCGCGGCAGAGCCGAAGGGCAGGAAGATCTTTGCCGATTTCGAGCCCATCCGCGAGTATAAGCTGCGCACGGCGGTGCGCGTCATCCCCCTCGAAGACGGCTTCCTGTACGATTTCGGCGTAAACACGGCGGGCGTGCCCGTCTTAAAGATAGACGGCAAAAAGGGTCAGAAAGTGACGCTCGTCTGCGGCGAGTGGTTCAAAGACGGCAACATGGATACGAAAAATATCCAGTGCTGGGTACGCTACCGCCGCCGCAGCGAAGAGATACAGACGATAGAGTACACCTGCAAAGGGGAAAAGGGGGAGGGGTTCACGCCCTGCTTCTCCTACTACGGCTGCCGGTATGTGAAGGTGACGGGCATAGACGCCTCGCAGGCGACGCCCGATCTTGTCGCCTTCTCCGAGCAGAGCTCGGCTCTGAAGCGCACGGGCTGGTTCACCTGTTCGGACCGCTACGCGAACGAAACGTTCAGAAACACCGTCCGCAGCGATTATTCCAACTTCTTCTATTTCCCCACCGACTGCCCCCACCGCGAAAAACAGGGCTGGACGGCGGATGCGGCGCTTTCTTCCGAGCAGTTCGCCTATGTGTTCGACTGCCGCGCTTCCCTGCGCAGGTGGCTCGCCTGCGTGCGCGATTGTCAGAAGGAAAGCGGCGCGATCCCCTGCGTCGTCCCCACGGACAGCTGGGGTTACGGCTGGGGCAGCGGGCCTTCCTGGGATGCCGTGCTCACCGTCGTGCCGCACACGCTCTATAAATATTTCGGCGACCGTGCCGTCCTCGAAGAGAACGCCGACGCCATCTGGAGGTATCTCGGTTTCCTGCGCGGCCTCCGCAAGGAGAACGGCACGATAGAGTACGGGCTCGGCGACTGGTGCCAGATCGGCGCCATACGCGACAGCGACCCGTGGACGCCCGTCGCCGTCACGGACACCTGCAACGCGCTGGACATCTGCGCGAAGGCGGCGGAGATCTTCTCCGTGCTCGGGCAGAAGGAGCGCGCGGCGGCGGCTGACGCGCTGAAAGGCGAGTTCCGCGAGGCGATCCGCGCCAACTTTGTCGAATGGTGGTACGGAGACGCGCATTTCTGCCGCCCGTACTGCCTCACGCAGACCGCGCAGGCGCTCTTTATCAGGAACGGGATCTTTACGGAAGAAGAGTTGCCGCACGCGGTGCTCCGCCTCAAAGAAATGCTGGGCGGAACGGCCAATCAGATGCAGGTGGGGGTCATCGGGCTTCCCGCCCTGCTCTGGGCGCTTACCGACAACGGGCTCGCCGACCTCGCCTACGAAACGGCAATGAGCCCCGACCGCCCTTCCTACGGCAACATGATAGACCACGGCGCCACGTCGCTGTGGGAATTTATACACACGTTTGTATCGGGCGGCGGGTACGACGTGCTCGTCGGCAAGATCAAGTCGATGAACCATCACTTCTGGGGCAGCATCGCCGCATGGTATATGCGCGGCATCGCAGGCATCCGTCCGGACTTCTTTGCGGGCGAAAACCGCATAGACGTTGCGCCGCATTTCGTAAAACAGCTCTCCTGTGCAGACGCACGCTGGCTCGCGCCGTCGGGAGAGGTGCGTTCGAGCTGGCAGCGGATAGGGGAGGATAAGATACTTATGTTCGTGAACCTGCCGGAGGGCGCGCACGGGGAGCTGATCGCGCCGCGCGGCTGGCAGTGTTCCGACTGCACGCTTTCGGGCGGGAAGAAGATCATTCTGACGAGGGAATAAGCGATGAAAGAGAAAACGATCGTCCTTTCGGCGGACGCGCTGGTAGTGGAAGATCTGAAACTACTGGAAACGCAGCCGAACTACCGCAGGTATGTGATGGGCGGGGCAAAGACGGAGAGCATGTGCTCGGTGTACCCGTCGGTAACGTACGCTGCGCACACGTCGATGGCAACGGGCTGTCTGCCGGGCAAAACGGGCATCTTGGGCAATCTCGAAAAGCTCGAACCGGGCAAATACGACTGGGTGCTGGAGCATAAATTCGTGAAGGTGCCGGATATCTTCACGGCGGCGAAGAAGGCGGGGCTTACGACGGCGGCGGTGTTCTGGCCGGTGACGGGGAACCACCCGGATATCGACTGGCTGATCAACGAGTGGCCGGGCGTGGCGCCGGATATCCCCATCGTGAAGGCGCTGAAAAGCCAGGGCAGCAGCAAAGAAGTGCTCGATATCGTGCGCAGATACGAAAAGGAGATGGTGCGCACGGGCATTCACCCGGGGTGCGACTATTTCGTTGCGGACTGCGCGGCGGAGATCATCCGGCGCTACGAGCCCGACCTGACGATGCTGCATCCGGCGAACGTAGACGGCGCGCGCCACGGCAGCGGGGTATATTCGGAGGCAGTGGAGCAGGCGGTGAAGGAGACGGACGACATGATCGGCATCGTCTGCCGCGCGGCGGAAGCGACGGGGAAACCGTTCAACTTCATACTGGTGTCCGACCACGGCCAGCTGAACACGACGCGCATCGTGAACGTGAACACGCTGTTTGCCGATTTGGGCTGGATCGACGCAGACAAGAGCGGCAAAGTGACGGACTGGCGGGCGTGGTCGATCTCCACGGGGCTGTCGTCGTATGTGATCCTGCGCGACGCGAAAGACGAAGGCTTCCGCGCGGAAGTGGAGCGCGAGCTGCGGGGGATGCAGCGAGACGGGCTCTGCGGGTTCGGCGACGTGCTGAACGCGGAGCAGGCGAAGGAGCGGTACGGGGTATACGGGCCGTTCTCCTTCATGCTGGAAACGGACGGGTTCACGGGTTTCGGCGACGACTGGAAGCACCCGAGCGTGCAGCGGCATAACCGCGACCTGACCGATTACCGTCAGGGCTGGGCGTCGCACGGGCATATGCCGGAAAAGGGCCCGCAGCCTGTATTCTGCGCAAAGGGGCCTACGTTCAAAGAAAATTACACGGGCGCGCGGGCAAACATCTGGGATCTGGCGCCGACGCTTGCGAAGGTGCTGGGCATCCCGTATTACGCCTGCGACGGCAGGGCGCTCACAGAGCTGCTCAGATAAGAAAACCGTCCGAAAAGAAAGTTGTTGAGAAGAAGGGAGCGCAAAGGCTCCCGCGGAGAATAAAGATTGAAAGAGGAACTGATATACCTGCTGCGCATCGTATATGCGGTGGCGCTGGGTTTTGCGATCGGATTCGAGCGCAAACTGCGGTTCAAGGAGGCGGGGATCCGCACGCACACGATCGTGTGCGCGGGATCGGCGCTGATCATGGTTGTTTCAAAGTACGCGTTTTCCGATGTAAACGGCTACGACGGCTCGCGCGTCGCGGCGCAGATCGTATCGGGCATCGGCTTTCTGGGCGCGGGGATGATCATCTACCGGCGGGAAGCGGTGCACGGTCTTACGACGGCGGCGGGGGTGTGGGCGACGGCGGGCGTCGGCATGGCCGCGGGCGGAGGATTGTACATCGTGGCGGCGGGTTCCGCCGCCGTGCTGATCGCGGTGCAGTGCGTGCTGCACCTGAAATGCCGGCTGTTCACGACGAAGAAGTACGAACGTATCCGCGTGTGTTTCGAAGAAGGGGAAGGGAACGCGGAAAAGGTCACAAAGCTGTTCGGCGTGGAGCGGTTCGACCGTTTCAGCGTGGAACGCAGCGGGGAGAAGGTGATCTGCACGGGCACGGTCACGGTGGAAAAGGATATCTCCGCAAAACGCCTCAACGGCGTCATGTCCGAGTTCCCCTTCATCCGCTCCGTCGAACGCTGCGACGACGAATAAACAGAAAGGGAGTACAAGGAAGAAAATGAAGAAGATCGTTTCCGCGCTCGTTGCGTCTTTGACGGCGGTTGTGCTGTTGTTCGGCATTTCCGCCTGCGGCAGCAAAGAGCCGCGGCGGGAGATAGGGGAGGACTATGTGATCGTATACGCTTCGGGCGATATGCGCGCTTCGGGTGCGGCGGGCTCCGTCGCCGCCGCCGTAAAAGAGTCGATCGGCGCAGAGCTCCCCGTCCGTTCGGATTCCTCTGCCGCAGCGGAAAAAGAGATCCTTGTCGGCGCGGTGCAGGGCAGGGAATACAGCGACTACGCCGCGCGCATGCCGAAAAAGGGCGGCTGGTATGTCGGGGTGTTCGGCGACGACGTGTATATCCAGACGGATTCCGGCAGCTACGACGATGCCGTCCGTGCGTTCGCCTCTTATTTCCTCGGCGTTCCGCTCGAAGACGGCGCAAACGTTTCCTCGTCGGGCGATTATGCCGTAGACGGCATGACGCTTTGCGGCGCGCCCGCCGGGTTTTACGATATCGTGTACCCGTTCGCCGACGTCGCCGCGCGGAGCGCGGCGGAAGACCTTTCCGCCTGGATCCTCGAAAACGTCGGCTATGAACTTCCCGTAAGGGACGAAAACACAGAAGGCAGCGCCTGCGAACTGTTTGTCGGCGCGGAATACGGCGGCACCCTCGCCGCCGACGAATACGCCGCCGTCTTTTCGGAGAACAGTGTGAAGATTGCAGCGGAGAGCGGCATCGTCGAAGACGCCGTGGCCTCTTTCATTACGCGCTTCTTCGCGGCGGGCGGAGGCGATATCGTGCTCTCCGCATCCGCGGAGGCGCAGGTGTGCAAGTGCTGGGAATATCTCGCCACAGGGCTCGAAAAGGTACAAACGCTGGAGAACGCGCAGGTCGCCGAAGGCGTTTCCTATGAAAAGTTCCGCATGGAAGACGGCAGCGGGAATGCCGTAACGGCGTTCATGCTGGTCGCGGAGGCGGGCGCGGGGTGGCGCGTGCGCGCGGCCACGCATCCCGGTTACACCGCATCGGAGAGGCTGCTCTCCACCGTGCAGAACACCGCGCAGTCGCTCGAAGACGAGGGCGAAACGGTCTTATTCGCCTGCAACGGCGGGTTTTTCCGCGCAAACCGCGGCAACATTCCGGAAAGCGTGCTTATCCGCGACGGCGAGAACCTGAGCGCGACGGGCAGCTACGGGGAAGAGGGGCACGGGTTTTTCGGCGTTACAAAGAGCGGAGAGATCGTCATCGGCACCTATGAAGAGCTGGGCAGGATCTGGCAGGATCTGCAGCAGGCGGTGGGCAGCAGGGGCCTTCTCCTGCAGGACGGAAAGCTGTACGATATCTGTTACGGCGCTTCCGACGCCCTCGGCGAAAGCCGCCACCCGCGCACGGCGGTGGGGCTTCGGGAAAACGGCGACCTCGTTTTTGTCGTTGCGGACGGCAGGCAGGCGGGGTATTCCGTCGGGCTGAATCTGTGCGACCTCGCCAAACTCATGCGCAGCCTCGGCGCGGCTGACGCGCTCAATCTCGACGGCGGCGGTTCTTCCTCCTTCGTCCTCCGCGAGAACGGCGCGCTCACGCTCAAAAACAGCCCTTCCGATCTCGACGGCAGCGGCAACCGCGTCGCGCGCGCCGTGGGAGACTGCCTCGTGCTCGTCGCCTGAAAACAAACAGCTTACTCATTTTTCTTACTTCTTATCATGAAAAGGGCGGGGCTTCGTTAAGGAGCCCAGCCCTTTTCATGCTGCCGCGGCGAAGATCAGGACGGTTCACCCACCAGCGTAAAATGTTTCACCTTTTGCAGGATGTTTTCGGGAAGAGGATGATTGCAGAACACCTCGTCGAACTCGGAGATGTCGCACAGGTTATGCCAGAACCCGTTGTTTATTTTCGTGTCGTCGAAGAGCAGCACGCGCTGTTTCGACTGTTTCATGATCGCATAGCGCACGTCGTTCTCGTATACGGAAGTATCCGTCGCCACGCCCGTTTCCGAAAGCCCGTGGCAGGAAACGAAGCAGATATCCGCATTGTATGCTTTGAGGGTATTGATGGCGGACTGTCCTATAAAGGAAAAAGATTCGTTGATACATTCCCCGCCCGTGCAGATGAATTTGATACCCGTCTGGCTGAGCATATAGGCGGTCTTGATGCCGCTGGTGATCACGATGACGTCTTTGAAATTTTCTATGTATTTGATGAGGTAAGAGGCGGTGGAAGAGGCGTCGAGCATGATCACGTTCCCGTCGCGGATGAGCGTGCTCGCGGCGCGCGCGATGCTGTTTTTGATGCCCGCCATATAGTGCTCGCGCGCGGAGAGCGCCATGTTTTTGTCCGCGGAGCGGGTATTGATGATCACTTTGCCGTGCGCGCGGATGATCAGTTCCTTCTTTTCGAGCTTGATCAGGTCGCGGCGGATGGTCGGTTCGCTCGCATACAGCTGTTTTGCAAGCTCCTTCACGCCGATGCTGTAATTGTTTTCGAGGAGTTTGAGTATCTCCTTTTCCCTGTCTGCGTAAGCCATAGTTTTTCCTCCCGCGCTGCGCCGGCTGCCGCGTCTTCCGTCCTCTCTATTATACCACATACTGTGTTTGCGCGCAAACGTTTTACAGAAGAGTTGTCTTCGGTAGGCGGAGGAGGCGCAACGTAAAAGCACCCCTTTTCGGGGTGCGTTTCATGTGGTGCAGCTGACCGGGCTCGAACCGGTATGAAATTTTACTTTCGAGGGATTTTAAGTCCCTTGCGTC
>ERZ1643250.1037-NODE-1037-length-26164-cov-7.733004_pt1 | contig 26164 bp, 23 predicted proteins | sample MGYA00579262_ERZ1643250 | MGnify/ENA primary metagenome ERZ1643250 (study PRJEB29033, sample SAMEA4952265) | chicken gut metagenome | biome: Broiler Chicken; feature: Gastrointestinal Tract; material: Caecum | place: Ireland | collected 2018 | study: Broiler... | reverse complement strand
GTTCCATAGTCTTGTCAGCAGGCTGCTTGTCGAGGTGAGTAGGGTGTCCATGTTCTGGTTCCTCCTTGTTCAGAATCCATTGGATTGGTTGTTGCTCTTCCATCCTCGCGTTCGTTGACCCATCCGGGCGGACGCGCAGTCTACCGACATTTGGAAGACCTATCGTCCCCGCCGCGGACGGGTAGAGTGCGCGTCCCCTTTTCCATGCTCGTGAATGCGACGCTATGAGGGTCAAGACCAATTCGGATTCGAAGGAGACATGATGAGCGGTTCAACAAATTTCCTGCGAGACACGCGCAGGGACATTCTCAGGGCGGTCAGGGAACAGAGCATGGACCGGACCCGTGCGATGGACGAATACGTGGAGGCGCTGGTTGGCGTGGAATCACTCAAGGCGCAGGTGGAACGCTCCGCAGCCAAAGCCGATGAGTTGCGCCGTGCCGCCCGGGACGCGGGGAACAGCGCGGCATACTCCGTCCGCGCGCCGCAGAATAGTATAACGACACGCCTAGCCCATCGCCGCCCAAGCCCTTGTGCCGCAGCAACACCAGGCTGCTGCGTCAAAAGGACCGGATAACGATGAAGAACTGCGCCAAAAGCCGCAGCAGCACCAAAGCACTGGCACAAAAGGGCCAGATCAGACCGGCCAACTGGACCAAAAGCCGCAGCGCGATGGTACAACTGCGACTATTGGACCAGATCCGGCTCACAGGTGGGGATCGACCGAATGCACCACATCAACCAGATCGCCGTTGGACAACGTGGGCTTGGTGAACTCGCGCCACGGCTCGACCTTGACCTCCCAGCGCCCGGTCCGCTCATCCAGCACCGGACGCGCGGTCCGCTCCCATCGGACGCGCTGCGAGGTGCGACCGGTATGCGGGTCACGGCGCGAGTAGTGCAGGCAGGTACAGTTGGTGATCTGCCAATCGGGGCTGTCCGCGCGGCGCAGGAACTCCTCGTCCGAGATGTCCTCCAGCGTGAGCATCAGCGCCAGCATGAAATCGCCATGGGTCACCGCCACCACCGATTCCGACTCGGCCCTGCGGTTCAGCGAGGTCAGCAGGTTATGGACGCGGTCCTCGGCCACATCCGCGATCGACTCGCCCGCCGGCGGACGCCAGTACAGCGGGTCGGTGCGCTTGAACATCCAGTTGCGCGAATAGTTCGTGCGGAACTCCTCCTGGGTGATGGTGTTGATCTCACCCCATGAACGCTCACGCAGCACGCGGCTCTCCTCCCAACGCGCCTTGGGCAACGCCATCGTGGCCGCCGTCTCCCGTGTGCGCACATACGGCGACACCAGATACCGATCGAACAACTCCTGCTGGGAGACCAGCCAACGTCCGATGCAATCGGCCTGCTTGCGCCCGATTGCGGTCAGACGCCACGAGCGGTCCGGCACGGTGACGTTATCCTGCGTGTACAGGGAGTTATCACCCTGCTCCCCCGCCTGCACGATGACGTTCGCCTCGGACTGGCCGTGGCGGATGACATACAGATCCAACGGCATGCCCATGGTCGCTCCTCCTGAACTCGTCGATTGCCGTACCGATATCGATCGGGTCCGCACCGGACGTGCGGACCCGTCCCGATTCCACCGTAGCCGAACAACGGCGCGACCGGGCACGTTTTTGCGATGGGCCTGTACAGAATTCACCGGAGGCACATGCCGCGTTCACCTTCGGCACCGCGACCGCGCCGACGGACCATGGCCGAATCGCACGCCCGAATGCCTGCACGGCGCCGAACCCCGGGAGCCGGCTATTCCGGCCAGATGCCGGCCTGGGCATTGGCGTTGCGGTATTCGCGCGGCGTCACGCCCATATGGTCCTTGAATACCTTGCCGAAATGACTGGGCGAACGGTATGCCAGAATCTGTGCGATCTCCCCGACCGAATACTGCGAATATCTGAGCATGTTGCGCGCCGCCTCCATGCGTTGATCGGCGATGTAGCGGGAGATGGTGGTTCCGGTCTCCCTGGCGAACAGTTCCGACAGGTACGTGGGGTTGAGGTGGACGTGGTTCGCGAGCATCGGCACCGTGATGCGCTCGTGCAGGTGGTAGCGGATGTAGTCCATGCATTCGACGACCGCGGTGGAATGCACCTCGCCGCGCTGCATGTCGGCCATGGCCCAGGTGAAAAAGGTCATCATATCGGCATGCAGCCGGCGCACCTCATCGGTGGTGGTGCAGCGGTCGACGTCCTGGATGTAGAGGTCGGAGGCGTTGTAGGCGTCCTCCTCGTCCATGCCGCCCTCGATGGCGAACCGCGTGGCCAGCGTGATCGAGGTGACGAACAGGTATTTCGCGTTGCGCAGCGGGTCGTCGCAGACATGGCCGTACAAGCCGGATGTCCACAGCCGCGCGCTCTCGCCGATGGCGGAGAGGTCGCCGTTCTTCATCAGCTCGTACTGCTTCATCTCCTCCACGTACCGGTGGTGCCGTACGCGGTCCTCCCGGCTCAGGAAGTCAAGATAACGTAGCTTGGCCTCGCTGACCACGGGTTCCGCCATCGTTCCTCCTTTCATTCTTCACCATTTCTTTATCTTTATTTCAAGAATACCCGATATTTTTGATAGTTTTCTGGAAATCTCAGCAGGAAACCGACGGCTCGGAGGACGTAAGCTGTGCTTGTCACAACAGAAGATCGAATATCACCAACACGGCACCCGCAGACCAAGACGGGCGCCACAACGAAAGGAAACAACCATGATGAACCAGCAGATGATGGATCAGGCCCTGCGTTCCCCGCTCGCCGCCACCGACCCTTCGCTCGGCCACTACGCGCTCTCCCAGACCGTGTGGAACGGCATCAAGCGCATGCTCAACAAGTAAAAGGCCGAGTCAACCAGACTTACCCACAAGCGGGGCCCTGTTCCGGAATGCATCGGAGCAGGGCCCCGCTCTTGATTTCTCGCACGTCCGTCCACGGCACGCACGCGGGAACGGAACAGGAAGAGGCCGGTGGGCATCCGTCTGCGATTCGGATGTCCACCGGCCCCACCGGTTCATTACGATGCGTCGGCGTTCAGCCGAGCCGCCGATCAGCCCTCGATGGCGATGGTGTGCTTCTGCTCGACCTGCTGCCGGGCCTCCGGCTTCGGCAGCTCCAGGCACAGCGTGCCGTCCTTGTAGCTGGCGTGGATGTCGGTATCCTTGACGTTCTCGCCCACGTAGAAGCTGCGCGAGCAGGAGCCGACGTAACGCTCGCGGCGCAGCCAGCGGCCGTTGTCGTTCTTCTCGTCGTGGTGCGTATCACGATGAGCGCTGACGGTCAGATAGCCGTTCTTCAGCTCCACCGCGATATCCTCCTTCTTGAAACCGGGCATATCGATGTCGACGACGTAGCCCTTGTCGGTCTCGCGCACATCAGTGTTCATCATGCTGCCGGACACCACGGTGCCCGGGGTGTCGGAGACGCGGCGCAGTCCGGTGAAGAACGGATCGTCGAACAGGTCGCCGAACAGGGAATCATGCATCAGGGAAGGGAACATAGCCATAATCACATACTCCTTCAACGTGGGAGAGGACCGTCCGCCGCAGACGATGGCCGCTGCGGCCGGCCCCCGAGCCCTTCCGGGCTCGTATCCTTGACCATTCACTCCGTTCAACCGCCTTGGAGGGCGGGGCTTCCATCGTTTTACCGTGAGCGAACGCATCGGCGACAGCCCTCGATTCCGCCCCTCATATAACGGACAGGGGCCTTCCGACGAATCGGAAGGCCCCTGCGGGAACGGATCCGCGCCGCCGGATTCGGCGGACGGCACCCGGATCAGAAGAACAGCTTGGCGACCAGCACCGCGAACGCCACCAGCAGCACCGAGGCGATGAAGCTGGCGAGCACGGCCTTGGCGCCCTTGGAGGCGATGGCCTTGAAATTCACGTTGATGCCGAGCGCGGCCATGGCCATGCCGAGCACGATGTAGGCCACGTCCACCAGCTGGGCGGAGATGGCGGTCAGGAACGGCACATAGGTGCCCAGCACCGACGCGGCGATGAAGCCGAGCATGAACCACGGGAAGGCGACCTTGCGCTTGCCTTCGTGCTTGACCGTGGAATGCGTGCGGTCCCACCAGATGGCGATGATGATGGCCGCGAAGACGAGCATGAGCACACGGCTCAGCTTCATGATGGTGGCCATGTTCAGGGCCTCCTCGCCGAAGGCGCCGCCGACGGCGACCGCGTGGGCGATCTCGTGCAGGCTGGCGCCGGCGGCCACGCCCTGCTGGGCGGGGGTCAGGCCGAGCGCCGGGAACAGCGCGATCTCGATCAGCGCGAAGATCGTGCCCATGATGGCCACGGTGGCCACGGCCATCACCTCGTTGTCGGCCTTCTCCTCCTCGTCCTCCTCCGGAACGGTGATGGAGCCCGACAGTCCCATGACGGCGGCAGCGCCGCAGATGCCGGTGCCGCCCGCGGTCAGGATGGCGAGCATCGGGCTGACCTTGAGCGCACGGGCGATCAGATAGGTCACGACGATGACCAGCGTGACGATGACCGCCGCGATCGGCAGGCACTTGATGCCCTGCGTGAACAGCACCTGCAGGTTGAGCTTGAAGCCGAGCAGGATGATGCCCAGGCGCAGCAGCTTGTTGGAGATCAGACCGGCGGCGTCCTTGACGCCCGCCCTGCGCGAGTCGTTGGAGCCGACGTAGAAGAAGCGGATCGGGAACTGGATCACCATGCCGATGAGCAGGGCGATGATCAGCGGGCCAAGCAGCGAGAACCCTTCGAACTGCTTGAGGAACGTGCCGATGAACGAGGCGATCAGGGTCAGGACCGCGATGAACAGCATATCGGTGGTCGCGATGCGCTTCCACCACTTGGTGCAGAACTCTCTCATGCCTCCATTGAACAACGAGCCGCATCATCGGTCAAATGGAACATATCGATAGATATCATCATCATTTTCGATGCCAAGTCGCCGCATCACTGCAGTCTGACGTCGCGCAGCGCCGCGACGATCGCGTCGGCCAGCGCGCGCTGGTCGCGGGTCAGCCCGGACCTGGGCGTCAGCGCGTAGAAGCGCCGCACGAACTCCGGCCCCAGGTCGCGGGTCGGCACGCCGTCCGGGCATGCGGCGCGGGACACGACTGAGCATCCGACGCCGGCGGCCAGTGACGCGACGATCGAGGCGTTGCTGGCCACCTCGATCACATGGTCCGGCATGACGCCCGCGGTCTTGAAGTACAGTTCGGTGTAGTACCGGACGCCGGAGCCGTGCTCGCGCACCAGCCACACGCCGCCCGGCTCGCCGGCCAGCACCAGCCTGTCCTCGCACAGGGTGACGCGTTCCACCGAATCGTTGATGATCGGCTTCTCGACGATGCCGAGCTGCGCCTCCTTCATCCCCACCCGCTCCAGGATGCCGTCGGAGTTCATCGGCGCGACGGTCATCTCGAAGCGGCCGGTCTCGGGCAGCGCCGCCCGCAGCGCGGAGGGGACCAGCAGGGCGCCGGCCGTATGCGAGAACAGCATCGAGAAGGGTTCACGGTTGGCCCGCGCCCGGGCGATCCGCTCGCGCACGTCGCGCCAGGAGGCGCCGATATCGATGGCGGCGCGGTACAGCAGCGTGCCCGCCTCGGTCGGCGTCACGCTGCTTTTGGCGTGACGGTCGAACAGCGGGGCCCCGACCATGGACTCCAGCGCCGCGATGCGCGAGGACACCGTGGACTGCGAGACCTTGAGCTCGTCGGCGGCCATCGTGAACTGGCCGGTCTCGTAGACGGCGATCAGCGTTTCCAGCAGGGCGAACATATCTTCCAGTATCGCGCCGCAGGCGTCAGAACACGACGTAGGAGACGCCGGTCAGCGTCAGCAGGCTCGCCGCCGTGGTCACCAGCACCAGCCCGACCGCGTATTCGGGCATGTTGCGCTCCCGTTCGGCGAACATGACGAGCGCGGTCATCGTCGGCATCGCGCACACCACCGTGACGGCGTGCACCATATCCGGGTCGGGCGCGCCCAGCCCGATCATCGGCGGCACGCAGGTGAGCAGGAAGAACAGGGCGATCGGGATGACCAGCATCTTCGCCACGATGCCCACGTACACCTCGGGGCGCTTCAGCGTGCCCGCCCAGTCGCGCAGCGCGAACAGGCCGCCGATGTACATCAGCGACAGCGGTGTGGAGCTCGAGCCGACCGTATGCAGCGGGGTCAGGATGTCGTCGGGCAGGCGCACCCCGGCGAGGATCGCCAGCAGCGAGACGACGACGGCCACCAGTCCGGGGCTGAGCAGTCCGCGCAGCCGTTGCGCCAGCGGCACCGCCGCCCGGTCGGGGGCGTGGCGCTTGGCCTCGGGCGTGGTCAGCCATACGCCGTAGGTCCACATGAGGAACTGGTCGAGCAAGGCCATCAGCGAATAATACAGCGCGCCCCGTTCCGGGAACAGCGCGATGAGCAGCGGCAGTCCGACGAAGCCGACGTTGCCGAACACGAACGCCGCCTGGAAGACATGCCCGCGGTCAGCCGGCAGCCGCATGACGCGCGCGATCAGCCAGGTCGAGCCGATGAGCAGCACGTACATCACCAGCTGGAACACCAGGATGATGCCGGAGTCGAACAGGTCGTCGCGCGTGGCGCCGGCGGTGGCGTTGGAGAACACCATCAGCGGGATGCCCACCTTGAGGATGAGCTGGCAGATGCCGTCCAGCGTCCTCTCGCCGTACACCCTGCATTTCACGCAGATATAGCCGACGACCAGCATGATCGCGAAGCCGATCAGCTGGTCGAGCACGACCTGGAATTGCTCCACGGACCTTCTCCCGTTCTCTTCATATCCTTCATGCATGCCCGCCGCAGGGCGCGCCGACGTGCCTTCGACCAGGCGTTCCGGCTACAGCGGCAGCCGCGCGGCCCAGTCGCCCAGCAGGGCCTTGACCTGCTCCGGCCGGTCGATGTGCACGTTGTGCCCGGCCTCCTCGACCACCGTGTACCGCGCGTTCGGGTAGTGCGGCAGGACCGCCTCCTGGTCCTCATAGCCGACGATCTGGTCCTGACGGCCGCAGATGATCGTGGTCGGCCCGTCGAAGGTGCCGAAGGTGCGCTCCGGGTCGTCGGCCAGCCAATAGCGCCGCTCGAGCTTCGCGTAGGCGTCGCGGTCGAAGGAACGGATGCCCGGCAGCACGTACATCTGGTAGCGCTTCCACGCCTCGTAGGATTGGTTGACGCCCATGCGGATGAAATCGAGCACCTGGTCGAGCGGCAGCTTGTGCATCAGGTCGGGGTTCGGGTCGTGCACGTCGTGCTCGGCGACGCGGCGGTGCGCGATCACCGGGTCGATGACCGGCGCGATCAGCGCGAGGCCGGCGACGCGGCCGGGCATGTGGGCGATCATCTCGCGGGCGAGCGCGCCGCCCATCGAGTTGCCGACCAGCGCGAACCGTCCACGGCCGGCCAGTTCGTTGATCGCGTCCAGCAGCCAGTTCGCGTATTCGGGCAGGCCGCCGGGACCGGGCATCACCGACGTGCGGCCGTAGCCGGGCAGATCGAAGTAGATGCGCCGGGTCCCCTTCGGGAAGGCGTCGTCGAGCAGCAGCAGCGAACGATGGCCGACGCCCATGCCGTGCACGAACACGATGGGGAAGCCCTCCCCCTTGACCGCCGCGAACGGCTCCGGATCCATCATCGGTGCGTCCTCCTTGCTGGTCGCCGACGGACGGGTGCGGCCGGCCGGACGAAAGTGTCGAATGGTACGAAGTGCATCATACGCACCCCGCGGTATCGCGCGCATGTCCGGTTCCGGCATGCGCGTGTGCGGGCGCGCCGGGAATCAGGCGGTCGCCGACCCGACCGCACGGCTCCGGCATGCGCGTGCAGGACGCGCGGGAAAGCCGGTACAATGGTGCCGCTCACCTTTCGTCCTCACGGCGGGATCCGTCACCCCGCCGGATGTCGACGCCGCACCGGCGCAGCGATGCGTCCGGGGCGACATGCCCCGACCCGGCATGCAACCGGACGCAATATATCCGGATGCATCATGACCAGCCGATGCCGGCGTGCCGCGGACCGCCCCACGCCCGATTCGCCGCGCATGCCGCCGGCATCGCGATGACCAAACCGACAAGACGAAAGGACCATCATGATTGACATCGAGACCTGGATGCCCCGGGCAACGGAGGCGTTGAAAGAAGAGTTCGGCGACCGCCTGCTGTGCGTCGGGCTGCAGGGCAGCCGACTGCGCGGCGAGGCCCGGCCGGACAGCGACATCGACATCCTGATCATCGTCGACGAACTCGGCGTCGACGACCTCGACAGGATGCGCGCGGCGATCCGCCCGCTGCCGGAATCCGAGCGCGCCGCGGGATTCACCTGCGGACGGCGGGAGCTCGCCGCATGGCCGAAATACGAGCTGTTCCAGTTCCTGCACGGCACGCGCTGCTGGCACGGCGACCTCGCATCCCTGCTGCCGGCGCTCGACGCGTCCGACATCCGTTACGGGGCGCAGGTGGAGGTCGCCAACCTGTACCACATGACCGCGCATTCGTATCTGACCGTCGGGTGCCGGAAACGGGCGGAGACCACGGCGACGCTTCAGGCGTTGTGCAAGGCGTCGTTCTTCGCCCTGCAAATGGTGACGTACCTGCGCTGCGGCGAATTCGCGGCGACCAAGCGCGACTTGCTCGCGTTGCTCCGGAGCCGCGCCGACACCGACGCGGAGGATTCCGCGACCGGGATCGCGTTGCTGCGGTACAGCATGGATCCGTCGCCGTTATCGGCATGCGACGCCGCCTCGGCGCGTGAGGTGTATGGCCGTCTGCTTGATTGGTGCGCCGCCCGGCTGCGCGAATTCGGCGGGGCATGCTGATCGGCCGGATGCCCGGGCGTGTTCGGGAGTGTCCGACGCCGGCAGCGCGGCATTCGGCGCCGACGTCGCCGCCGCAAACGGCCACGCACGGTCCGATTGCGGGTTATCGCATCTATGTGTAGCGAATTCGGGGGCCTGCAGACACCCATTCGCGTTAGCTGAGTCCTCGCGAAGCCCTTCCCCCGAGTAGCGGCCGCCATTTCTCGCCATTCATATCCGGGACATCGCTGGTCCGATGCCCCACATAACGCGATTGGGTATCCGCAAGGTCCCGAATCCACTACACATAGGCGACATACGCATGATGTGATGTGTCGCGCAAAACCGCGCTTACGGGAGACGACGGCGACCATGGCGCGGACGACCGCCGACGGAACACGGCGTCGGGTTCAAGGACACGGCCGATTTCGGACATGCCGTACTTCCCCTCCTTGTTGTCGGCATCGGACTCACCGCTCACAACGATAATCCCCCCGTGACTCGACGCAAACGCATCACACAACCGTTTACGGCATGCCGTGAAAGCCGCTGACCGCTGCAATGGATGGCGTCCTTCCATCGCGCTGACCGATCACCGCCCGGAACCGTGCGGGGGCGGAATCATCGGAATCGGCTGACGGTCATTTGATGCGGGTGATCCTGTCGCCCTTGACCAGGTACGCCCTGCGGGCGATGTCGATCATCGGCTGGTCAGGGCGGCTGTCCGTGTAGAACTCGTCAATCACCGCGTCCTCGCCGTAGATCTCACGGAACCGACGCACCTTGTTCGTGCTGAAGTTCAGATACGAGATCTCCAACGTTTCCGGATCGATCGTCGAGGCGATCAGATGACGCACCCCGAGCCGACGGCACGCCTCCCCCACTGTCAGATCGAACGACGCCGTGATGACCACGTCATCCGGCCGCGGCACATACCACGACTTGATCTTGCGGAACTTCCGATCCCAGAACAAGGCCGACAGGACATCCAGACCCCCATGGCCGACATCCGTCCCCGCGACCCCGGACACGGCCGCCCCGCCGCCCCGCACGCCCGCAGCCGGATTATCCGGGCCCGCCTTCGGAATCGGGTTCGGCTCGAAGAACGCCAGCGTCGGTTTCCCCGTCCGAAGCCGGCGCCGCGCACGCCCCAGACGCCGCGACGTCTCCAGATCCACCAGATAACGCCGGATGACCGCGTCGAGCCTGCGCTCCATCTGCGACAGCTCGGCCCTGCCGATCTTGTGGCGGATGCCGCAACCGAGCACCGGGGCGATGTACCGCAGCACACGCGGCTCGTAACGGACGCTGAACAGATACAGATCGAACAGGCTCTCCCCGTCATAGATCGTGCCGTCGAAATCGAAAACCCTCATTCATCCACCATTCTGCACGCCGTCATGCTCGTCTCCCGGGCCGTTCCCGTTTTCATCCTACCCGTGAATCCGGCGGCCGGAAGCGGAAGAACATGAACATTGCACAAACTGCGGACGGCACGGCACAGTCTGACGGCGTGATGCCCGCAATCAGCCCCGGCCGTCCACGGCTGCCGGCCGCCGCCGGCGGCGTCGAACGGCGCGTTCGTCCGGCATGTCACGGGACGCGATCGCGTCCCGCGACGGCGGATGCGCGGATGAACGACGCATGGACCAGGTATCATGAAAGAAATCCGTGCACCTCGTCGATCCGTGCAGTTTCCGATCGATTCCGCACGTCGGGGATGAAACCATCCGACGGCAGTACCGGCCCACGTTCCGCCCGAAACCGATTCTTGTCGGCGGGCATCACGACAGGAGCATCATGTCCACAGCAGCACCGACGCATCCGCGTCATCCGTTCTCCGCACCGCACGCATCGCGTCCGTCGATGACGAACCGTATCCGTTCCGCCATCGCGGTCACGGCCGTCGCCGCGTTGACGATGGCCTTCTCCGCCTGCTCCGCGATGGGAACGGCCGACGATCCGACCGTGCCGCCCAGTCAATGGACGTCTTCAAACAGGCCCGTCGCGTTCCCGCAGGAGGACGCCGACGCCCATCGGGACGTCGCGCCGTCGACGGGGCTGTCCGGCGAACATGGTCTGGTCTGGTTCCATTACGCCCCGGTCGACGACGACCGGATGCGCGTGTTCTTCCCGGCCGCGGAGACCGACGCCTGCGGATACCGCTCCGTGCTCCGCGAGACGAGCGACGTCATCGCGGTGGCCGTCGTCGAAGGCTCGGCCGCGCGGTCCGCGGCCGACGGCGGGACCGCTGACGGCGATCTGTCGGCCGGTTCCGGCGACGTCATCGGCTGCGACGCGTCCGCACGCGGCGACCGCCTGTCCTCGATGCTGCTGTCGCTGCGCGCTCCGGTCGGAGACCGCGACGTCATCGATCTCGCCGATCTGCCGGCGGCCGCCGACGGCTACGCCACCGACGCGTCGGCCGTCCCCGAGGTCCTCATCGCCGACCGACCGGATATCGACATGATCGTCATCCAAGGATACGGCTACGTCAACGTCGCCGGCAGGGGCGACGCCATACCCTCCGCAGACGATCTGCGCGCGGTCAGCGCGATCGGTCGCGTGACGGGCGCCGACGGTTTCTTCGCCGACTGGGATGCGACGGCGCTGCCGCCGGGCACCGTCGTGTCCGTCGACGCCGACGAACTGCCGGAGGGGTGGAACGGCGATGACGGCGACGCGACGTCGGACGTGTTCGGCTCGGATGACCCACCGCTGATGGTGTACGCCGAGGTGGACGGCTCGCCGGTGCCGTACCAGCGAGCCGTCGAGGGGTGACCGGCTGGCGGCCTCGCAAGGGGATCGGGCGTCCGGCGTCCGGAAGAGACCTGCGACGTGCGCAGGAGGGCAGGGCCGTACGGCGGCCCGCTTACGACGGCGCATGACTGCCCGTCGACCATGCGCTCGCCGTATGGATGCCCGCGCATGCCGGACATTGGCCGGACGGCGTCGGCGGGCATAGGCTGGGGATACCTATGGTCTGGGATGTCAACGCAACGAAAGGAGACCACCATGACTGACACCGCCGCGGAATCCGCGGACATGCAGTACGCGCCGCTCGGATGGTCCGGCATCCGGGTGTCCCGGATATGCCTCGGGGGCATGAGCTTCGGCAGGGCGTCGTCCGACTTCCACCAGTGGACCATCGACGAGGACGGGACGCGCGAGGTCATCGCCCGGGCGCTGGACCGCGGCGTCAACTTCATCGACACCGCGAACTGCTACGCCTTCGGCACCAGCGAGGAGTACATCGGCCGCGCGCTGAGGAAGCTCGGCGTCCCGCGCGACCGCGTGGTGCTGGCCAGCAAGGTGTACTTCAACGACGGGCACCTGTCGGCCGAGGCCATCCGCCGGGAGATCGACGGCACGCTGCGCCGGCTCGGCACCGACTATCTGGACCTGTACATCATCCACCGCTACGACTACGGCACCCCGGTCGAGGAGACGATGGAGGCGCTCGACGGCCTGGTGCGCGCCGGCAAGGTCCGCGCGCTCGGCGCCAGCGAGATGTACGCCTACCAGCTGCAGAACATGCAGATCGCGGCCAAGGCGAACGGCTGGACGAAGTTCACCAGCATGCAGTGCCATTACAACCTGCTGTACCGCGAGGATGAACGCGAGATGATCCCCGTGTGCCGGCAGTACGACATGGCGGTCACGCCCTATTCGCCGATGGCGTCCGGGCATCTGGCGCGGCCGACGTGGGAGTCCTCGTCGAAGCGCGGCACGACCGATGCGACGATGCGCGGCAAGTACGATGCGGCGCGCGAGCAGGACCTGCCGATCATCGGTCGCGTCGCCGAGGTCGCCGAACGGCTCGGCGTGCCGATGGCCCGCGTCGCCCTCGCCTGGCATTGGGCCAAGGGCATCACCGCGCCGATCGTCGGCTGTTCGAGGCCGGAGCGCGTGGACGACGCGGTCGCCGCGCTGGACGTCAGGCTGAGCGCCGAGGACATCGACTACATCGAGGAGCCGTACACCGCGCACGAGCTCGTCGGTCCGCTCGCCCGCCCGGGCGAGAAGGCGCTGGCCGGCACCAACGACCCGACGAAGGGTATGACGAAGGTGGTGTGAAGCCAGTTCACGGGATTGCGCGTCACAATCCCGTGAACCGAAAGCAACCGGCGCGACGGCGTTATGCCGCCAGAATTCCCCATCGAACGGCACAGGGTCCGGTTCACAGGATTCATTCCCGAAATCCCGTGAACCGCCCCCTACCATGCCGTCCCTCCTCGACACCGAACGACGACCCGATTCTGGTATCATGGACACCACTGCCATACGGCGACGACATCGAAAAAGGACAATGATGACCATACTCGTATCGGGACTGATCAACATCGAGACCACGGTGGCGGTGAGGGGATTCCCAATTCCGTACTATCCGATCGACTACCCGTTCTTCGGGGTGTCCAGCGAGGTCTCCGGGGTCGCGTTCAACATCGCCCGTGCGTTGCGGGCGCTCGGCGACGACGCGGACCTGCACACCTTCATCGGGCCGGACGACGAGGGCCGCCGGGTGCTCGACACGCTCGCACGCGACGGCATCGGCGCCGAGCATGTCCGGCGTGAATTGAGCCAGACCGCGACCTCGGTGGTGCTGTACGATCCGAGCGGACGGCGTCAGGTCTATTGCGACCTCAAGGACGTGCAGGACATGGATCTGCCGGTCGACGGGCCGCAGGGCGCAACGGTTCGAGAATCGCTGGAGTCCGCGGACGTCGTGGTGGCGTGCAATACGAATTTCAACCACGGCCTGCTGCGAGCCGCCCGGGAATCGGGGCGGACGGTCGCCACCGACGTGCATGTGCTCGCCGACATCGACGACGAGTACAACCGCGACTTCATGGATGCGGCGGACATCCTGTTCCTCAGCGACGAGCGGTTGCCCGAACCGCCCGCCGATTTCGCCCGCAGATTGGCCGACCGGTACGCGCCGCGCATCATCGTCATCGGCATGGGAGGCAAGGGCGCGCTGCTGCATATGCGCGAGGCCGACGAGACATGGATGCTGCCCGCGGCGCCGGCGGCCAAGGTGGTCAACACCGTCGGCGCCGGCGATGCGCTGTTCTCGGCGTTCATCCACTGCACGACGGCGGGGTTCGCGCCGGTCGAGGCGCTGCGGCGCGCCGAACTGTTCGCGGCGTACAAGATCGGGTTCAACGGCGCTTCGGTCGGATTCTGCGACACCGCGACCGTCGAGACAATGGCCACCGACCCCTCATGGGCCATCAAGCCCGAGCGCGTGGCGTAGTCGCCGCGGGTTCCCGATTCAAGGGATTCCGGTTCGTGGGATTCCGACAATGATCTTCTGAACCGGGAACCGTGTTCGCTTGCAGACCCATCCGTTGATATTCCGCCAATCAACACATCGATCTGTTCAACGAAAACGGCGCCTGCACCAAGCAGCCTATCAACGACCTAACGGCATCTACCAATACGACGGCCAAATCCGTTCTGCGGTCCGCAGGCTCATCGAAAACGAGTAACCATTTAGTGCGTAGTACAAAACTTAGAAGGGGTATATAAAGTAAACGGTGGTTTTGCGTGGGAGCCTACTGAAGACATGGCGGTCTTACTCTAAAGGAAAGGGTGGGATTGTTTCGTGTCTTTTCGTTCGCCATGGTATGATGCCTACTATAAAGTTATTGGTGGCAGGGAAGGAATGCCATGGCGGAGGCCGAATCCGAATACGCCGTCGAGAAGCATCTCATCGAACAGCTCTCCCACATGGGATACCGGTTCGTCAGGATGGGCAACCACGACGACCTGCTCACGAACCTCAGGGAGCAGATATGCAAGGTCAACCGGGACAAGCTCGTCGAGGCGAAGGGCGAGGCGTCGTTGTCGGATTCCGAGTTCGAACGTGTGAAGAACCGGCTCCTCAACCACACGGTCTACGAGTCGGCGAAGATCCTGCGCGAGAAGTGGATCCTCGATCTGGATAACGGCGAATCCGTCTATCTGGAATTCCTCACGAACGACTACGAGAGAAACACCTATCAGGTCACGCATCAGGTGACGATGGACAAGGAGCACGTGGAGGACGTCGACCAGACGAACCGTTACGACGTGACGATTCTCATCAACGGCCTGCCTCTCGTGCAGATCGAGCTCAAGCGTCCGGGCGTCGAGATCAACGAGGCCATCAACCAGATCAACCGGTACCGGACCAAATCATTCTTCGGCCTGTTCAAGTTCATCCAAGTGTTCGTCGTGTCCAACTCCGTGCAGACCAAGTACTTTGCGAACGAGAACGATCTCGACAAGCGGGGCGGGGTCCGCCGCATCCTCAAGTCGCTTGTCTTCTACTGGACCGACGAGAACAACAAGCGCATCAACACGCTCGCCGAGTTCGCCAGCGTGTTCTTCACGAAGAACGCGATCACCGAGCTCCTGTGCGACTATTTCGTCGTCAAGGAGAGCGAGCCCGACCTGATGGTCATGCGACCGTATCAGATATTCGCGGTGAAGGCCGCTCTGCGCCGCGTGCTCATCGAGGACATGAACGGCTACGTCTTCCACACCACGGGTTCGGGGAAGACGCTCACCTCCTACAAGCTCGCGTCGATCCTGCGCGACAGCGGCAAGATCGAGAAGGTGTTTTTCCTCATCGACCGCGCCGACCTCGATGAGCAGACGGTCGACGAGTACAACTCCTTCGAGGAGGGGTGCGTCGACAACACGGAGAACACTCGTTCCCTCGTCAGCTCCCTCAAGGACTCCAGCAAGACGCTCATCATCACGACGATTCAGAAGATGGCGACCGCGCTGCGTTCGGGCAAGTATGACGCCGTGCTGGACGAGTACGCCGACCGGAAGTGCGTCTTCATCATCGACGAGTGCCATCGCAGCCAGTTCGGCAAGATGCACGCCTCCATCAAGCGGCGTTTCCACAACGCCAACTTCATCGGTTTCACCGGCACGCCCATCTTCAAGCAGAACAAGGGGTCGAACGACCGGACCACGGCCGATGTCTTCTCCGTGCCCAACGACCCCGAGGCGGGCACCGCCGATTCCAAGGCGTGCATCCACCGCTACATGATCAAGGAGGCCATCGCCGACGGCAACGTGCTGCCGTTCTCCGTCGAGTTCATGCGTTCCATCGCCGTCGAAAAGACCGGGGACGAGACCATAGACGCGGACCGTCTTGACGACGCCGACTACTGCCGCCGCCACAACATCGACGTCGGCGCGCTCTACCATGACGAGAAGCGCATCGCCAACATCTCCGACGACATTCTGGAACATCTCGCGCAGCACACGCGCCCCGAGGGCACGGACGTGTACACGGCGATCTTCGCCATCGACAAGATCAAGTACCTCATGGCCTACTACCGTCGCATGAAAGCGCACCGGCTCGCATGGGATCCGGAGACCAACCCGGACGGGTTCCGCATCGCCGCGATCTTCACGTTCCAAGCGAACGAGGAGCTGGACGAGGCCGGCGAGGACAAATACTCGCGTGACGAGCTTCAGGAGTGCATGGACGACTACAACGCCATGTTCGGCACCGATTTCGACGTGTCGAACTTCGACTCGTACCGCAAGGACATCTCGAACCGGATGAAGCAGAAGGACCTTCCCCAGATCGACCTGCTGCTCGTGGTGAACATGTTCCTCACCGGGTTCGATTCCAAGCCGACGAACACGCTCATCCTGGACAAGGACCTGAAATGGCACAGTCTGGTTCAGGCGTACTCGCGCACCAACCGCGTCGACAAGAAGACGAAGCGCTTCGGACAGATCGTCACCTACCGCAATATCAAGAAGGCGCAGGACGACGCGCTTGCCCTGTTCTCCGGGGACGGGAACCCGGACGACTACCTGCTCCAGAGCTACGACTACTACGTCGCCGAGTACCGCAAGCAGGTCGAGGCTCTTCGCAATATCGCGGAGACGCCGGATGACGCCGGATACCTCCAGAGCGAGGACGACCAGCGCTCATACGTCTTCGCGTTCCGCCGGCTCATGGGCACGCTCGCCACGCTCAAGACGTTCTCAAGGTTCGACTGGGAGGACCTTGACGTGTTCATGGACGAGCAGACGTACACGGGCTACAAGTCGTGGTATCTGGAGTTCTACGACCGGCAGAAGCGCGACCCCAAGGACAATCCGGTGCTCGCGGACGTCGATTTCGAGATCGAGCTGGCGCGCACCGACCGGATCAACGTGGTCTACATCCTGCACCTGCTGAAGGACGTCGACCGGACGGACGAGGAGGAGACCGCGAAGGCGGTCGACCTCATCCTGCGCGAGATAGACCGTTCCGACAACGAGCGTCTGCGCGTCAAGCGCGGGATCATGAAGGAGTTCGTGAGCAAGAGGTTCTACGAGCTTCCCCCCGACGCGGACATCGAGACGGCCTACCACGATTTCGAACGCGACTCCATGCAGGCGAGGATCGAGGCGTTCGCCACCGAGAACGGGCTCGACGAGCGGCTGGTCGGCGAGGTCGTGCAAGACTACTTCGCCAACCAGAAATCATTGACTGACGAGGCCTTGCGGCAACGGCTCAAGGGCATGGGCTTCGGCTTGCTGAAGCTCAAGAGCGTCACCATGAAGCTCTCGCAGTTCGCCAAGGAAATGCTCGAACTCTACACGGCCGAAGACAACTAAAGGGGAGACTGAATAATGTCGGCAAACACGTCACGGAAACTCGCCCAGCAGATCTGGTCCATCGCCAACGACCTCCGCGGCAACATGGACGCCTCGAAGTTCAAGGACTACATCCTCGGCGTCATCTTCTACCGGTACCTTTCCACGCATACGGAAAAGTACATGAACGATGTCCTGAAGAACGACGGCGTCACCTACCGGGAAGCGCTCTCATCCCCCGACGTCGACCCCGAATTCGCCAAGGAGACGAGGGACTGGGCCCTTGAAAACCTCGGATACGTCATCGAACCGGACATGCTCTTCGACTCGCTGGTCGAGCAGATCAGGAACAAGACGTTCACCATCGAGACGTTCGAAAGGGCCGTCACGCAGCTCACCGGCTCCACAATCGGACGGAAATCCCAGTTGGCATTCGAGAACCTGTTCGACGCCATGGACCTGCGGGATACCAATCTAGGCAAGGAGGTGTCGGACCGCACTGACCTCATCTCCAAGGTGATCCTGAAGATCCATGACACGCCCCTCGCGTCCGCGTCGGAGGCCGGCGACGTGCTGGGCACCGCGTACATGTACCTGATCGGACTCTTCCAGTCGAACGCCGGCAAAAAGGGCGGCGAGTTCTTCACACCGACCCCAGTGTCGACGCTTCTCGCACAGCTCACCACTATAGGCCTCACCGAGGTGACCAATGTCAGCGACGGCTGCGCGGGCTCCGGCTCGCTTCTGCTGGAGGTCGCGCGGCACCTACGCCATGGCAAGGTCTCCCACTACTATGCGCAGGAGAAGATCAGTGCCACGTTCAACCTGCTGCGCATGAACCTCATCATGCACGGGATCGACTACCAGCGGTTCACCGTCTTCAACGACGACACCCTCATCCACGACAACTTCTACGAGAACGGCAAGCCCGTCCTCTTCGATATCCAAGTGGAGAACCCGCCCTACTCCGCGCAGAACACCGCTTCGGACGAATCGTATCTGGACGACCCCCGGTACAGGGCGGCCGGATGCCTCGCGCCAAGCACGAAAGCGGACCTCGCCTTTGTGGAGTCGATCGTCTATCACATGGCCGACGACGGACGCGCGGCGATCCTCCTGCCCCATGGAGCCCTGTTCCGCGGCGGTACCGAGCTCGACATCCGCAAATACCTCATCGAACGGCTCAACGTCATCGACGCCGTGATCGGATTGCCGGCGAACATGTTCCACGGCACCGGCATCCCCGTATGCGTCCTCCTGCTGAAGAAGAACCGCAACGGGCACTCGGGGAACATCCTCTTCGTCGACGCCGCCAGATACTTCCTGAAAGAGGGGAAGAACAACACGCTCCGCGCGTGCGACATCAAACGCATCGTGGACTGCGTTCGCAACCGTGCTGACATCCCGCATTTTTCCCGCAAGGTGGCGCTTCCCGAAATCCAAGAGAACGACTACAACCTGAACATCCCCCGATACGTTGAAGCCCCCGACACCGCGGAACTTTGGGACGTGTATTCGCTGATAGCCGGCGGGCTGCCCGTCGCGGAGGTCGCCGCGCTCCAACCGTATTTCGACGCCTTCCCCGGACTGAAAGAAGAGCTGTTCGAACGTCAAGGACACACATACGGTCTCCGTGGTGACGTACAGTGCATCGTGCGGGATAACGAAGCTGTCAAAAGCTACGTAGCGGATTACGACGCCACCGTCGCGTCGCTCAGGAATTCAACGACCCACGCGCTTATCGATGACATGGATTCCATCAATGCGGACACTGAGGACAGTTTGGCGGAAGAACTGTTCACCGCTTTGGAGGGTGTGCCGTTCATCGACCGTTACGATGCCTATCAGTATCTCAATGACGCTTGGCAGGACATCCTCCCAGATTCGGACGTCATCAGGGACGAAGGCATCAGTGCTGTAAGGGCGTATGTGTCCAACAAGGTGCTTAAGAAGAAACAGAAGAGCAAGGAACTGATCGAGGTACCAGACGGCTGGACTGGACGGATCATCCCCTTCGAGCTCGTGCAGGAAACGTATCTCGCCGAAGAGCTCAAGGAACTCAAGGAGCTCAACGCCTCCTGCGAAGCCGCGCAAACGGAGCTTGACGAAGCGTTGGAAGCGCTTACCGACGAGGACAAGCAGTTCGAGTTCGACGGCAACGGCATCTGGGACACGGACGAAGACAAAGGCGAGGACAAACTCAACGTCAAAGGGCTGAACGCCGTCATCAAGGGGCTCAAACGCTCCTACGGCAGTCTGGACGGCTTCGACGAGGACTCGACCGAGTACCGTATAGTGACGCTCCAGCAGAAACGCACTGCGGCTACCACGGCCAAGTCGAGGCGCACGAAAGCATTGAACCTCATCGAGCCGAAGACTAAGGCCGTTATGGATGGGCTTTCTGATGATGAATGCGTCAGATTGCTTGAACATAAATGGGTCGATCCCTATATCAATGGAATTACCCTACTTGCCCGAAATGTCGTGACAGAGTTTGTTCGTAAGGTCAAGGCCCTACAAGACAAATACGCCGTGACCGGCATGGAGGAAGCCGAAGAAATCTCATCCTTGGAAACCGAGCTTTCAGGCGCGCTGGGCAAACTCCGCGGCAACGAAACAGACGAGACTGGCTGCACCATGTGGGCCAACTTCCTGCGAGGTGAATGACATGAGTGAAAACCAAAACACACCGGGCCTGCGTTTCGAAGGGTTTGCTGATCCATGGAAGCTGATTAAGCTAGGAGAGTTATTTCAGGCACTTCCTTTCAAACCGTTTCTTAAAGAACCAGAAGAATACGGTAAATACGAAGTTATTCAACAAGGGAATAAGCCTATCATAGGTTTTGCAAATGGGAATCCTTGTACCGAGTACAAAGATACTGTACTTTTTGGCGACCATACGTTGTCTCTCTATAAGCCTCAAAAACCTTTTTTCGTTGCAACTGACGGAGTTCGTATACTTAAAGGTAAGCAAAATATCGATGGCTATTATTTGTTGTCATTATTAGAGCGACACAAACCACAAAGCGAAGGATACAAAAGATATTACAACATTCTCGTAAATGTCGAATGTTTTACGACATATGATGTTCATGAGCAAGAACAAATCGGTAGTTATCTCGATAATTTAAATTACTTTATCACCCTTCAACAGAAAAAATGCGAGCGTTTGCAGCATTTGAAGCAGGCGCTCTTGCGGAAGATGTTTCCGAAACCGGGCGAACAGGTACCCGAACTGCGTTTCGAAGGATTCACCGAACCATGGAAGGAACGGAAATTGGGGGAGCTGTCAGATGAGTTCGAATATGGCCTTAACGTTCCGGCTACGGCTTTTGATGGTAATCACAAGTATCTCCGTATTACGGATATAGACAATGAGACTCACAGGTTCGATATGAGTAATCTAACGTCTCCTTTAGCAGATTTCGAACAGTGCGAACAATATAGACTCAGGGAACATGATTTGCTGTTCGCGAGGACGGGGGCAAGCGTCGGAAAAACCTACCTGTATCGACCTTCAGATGGCCTGACATATTACGCAGGATTCCTTATTCGTGCACATATTCATGATGATGTTTCGTCCAATTTTGTATTTCAGAGCACTCTGACAGAACGATATCAACAATTTGTCACTGTAACTTCGCAACGTTCTGGACAACCGGGTATTAATGCGCAAGAATATTCCGAGTTTGTAATTCCAGTCCCCTCTGTCTCCGAACAGCATGCAATCGGCTCGTTTTTCTCACACATGGATAGCCTCATTACCCTTTATCAGCGTAATTATGAGCGTTTGCAACACCTGAAGCAGGCGTTGTTGCAGCGAATGTTCGTGTAGATATGTGGAAGGCCCCGGAAGGGGTCTTCCTGTTATTCGTCGAGGAAGTCCTTGAAGGAGAAGCGCCCCCTTGAGTCGAGCCTGTAGGTGTTCAGGATCGCCTTCTTGCGGAGGACTTCGAAGCTGTATCCGCGTCCGTCGCGTGCGATGGTGCGTATCCTGCGGTTGAGGCTTTCGGTCTGGGCGTTGGTCCGGTCCATGTCCGGGTAGTCGAAGTAGGCGAAGATCTCAGAGGACCAGTTTTCGACCGTTCGGATGAACTCGTCATAGGCGTTCACGTCGGCTTCCGCGCACGCCTGCTTCCACTCCGTGAACATGTCCCTTGCCTCCGCGGAGTTTCCCGCGTCCGAGTAGATGTCGCGGAACGTCTCCTTGAGCAGGTAGATGTTTCGGAGCTCGGGATACTCCTCCAAAAGGGTGTTGAGGTCGCGGCCCTGCTGGATCGTAAGATCCTCGTGGTTCCTCAGCATGAGGAACCTGTTGTGCTTGAGGGCCTTCCGGTCCGGCGTCTTGATCCTCCGGCAGATGCTCGCACGGACGGAATCCATCGACCTCATGAGGTTCTTGATGACGTGGAAATGGTCGATGACGACCGGAACGTCGGGGAAGACCTCGTTCACGGCATCCCGGTAGGGCTTCCACATGTCCATCGTGACGAGCTGGAGGTTCTGCGGCTCCTCCATGCGCCGCAGCGTGCCGATGACCGACTGCTTGGTGCGTTTCTTCGTGAATTCGAGGACGCGCCCCTCGGTCCTGTCGACCTTCACGAACACGCCCCGGTAGTCGTCTTCGAGATGGACCTCATCGATGCCCAGAACCGTAGGCGCGACGAAGCGGTGCTCCGCCATCAGAACGTCCGTGAAGTCGTTGAAGATCGTTGCGACGGTGGTGATGCTGGTGTGGTAGCGGTCGGCGACGGCGGCGAAGGTCTCGTTCAGGGAGTCCCGCTGTATGGCCTCGACGAGCCTTTTCGTCATCCGGCCGTGCAACGAGGGGTAGTCCACGCGGATCAGGTTCCCGCAATCCCGGCAGCGGTACGTCCTTCCCTCGATGAGTAGCCCGACCCTATGGCCGAAGTTGTCGAGGTCCTGCACGCTTCTGTTCTGCTTCTTGTGCACGTGGACGGAGACGCTGCCGCATTCGGGGCAGACCTCCGGCCTGTCCTTCGGCACGAGGATGTAGAGGAGGTCTCCGTTGTCCTTGCTTTTCTTGTCGATGGCGTTGAATTCCGGAAGGTAGACGTCCGGGTAGATGACTGCCGACGTGTCGTTGATGCTCATTGCCGGACTCCCTATCCCACCAATATCCTTAGAGATATACCACCATTATCTTTAGATAACTATACCTCATTGCGGCCAAGGGGCGAGTCCGTCAAACCAAGCGAAAACCACCTTTAAATTGAGAGAATCGAAAATAGTAGAGCGTGAACGAAGAGCAAAAACCCACCAATTAATTTAGATACCCGTAATATCTTTTACTCGGGTTCCTTCCTCGTCAACAATTACAGCCCTGAGGTTTCCGTCTACCTGTCTCGATTCACCTACCTTGTATTTCCCTTCATTCAGCTTTTGCCTAATATTAATTGGAAGGGAATCAAAATCGGGCAACAGCTCTGTTGTACCTTTAGAAATAACTTCTGCGCTATGGACCACTTCTCCGATTAACCCCAGGTCTGCCACAGGTATGTCTACGACAATATCAGTTACCGAATCAGAACGGATGGCTGCACTCAGCTGCTGGATATAGCCGTCGAAGAAATCGCTCATTGCAAGAATGTCATCGCCATACTTGTCTTCGTCCGTGACAAGAATACGGACTTCTCCTTGAGTTACAAGCTCTTGCGAAAGACCTTCACCGTGTTGCTCATTCTCCATACGCACTCACCTAACTAATTCTATGCTGCGGAATGAAACCGCAATCACAATTTCTCTCAATAATAGGTTATCTGTTGTTCGCGAAACCATACATCTTTGTCAAAAAGTTTCTCGACGTTTACATCTTCCGAATCATCGGTTCCCATCGCATATTCGCTAATCCGTCCGTATGCGCGGCACTTTCCGCGACAAACGTGATTTTCAAGATTGTCCTCGCTGTGAAAACCGTTCAGAACGCTGTCGCGCATGCACGACATGGCTATTGTTCCTACCGACCACGCTGACGAGATTCCCGAGATGGTCATATTGGTCCTCGAGCTCGAAATTGTCCACGGGCTTGTCATTGGCACGCGAATCATTCTCAAGGTCGTGCAGTCGAATCTTTACACGCTGCTTCTGATTCAATGCCATGACACCATCATGGCCCACTCCTAGACGCACGAAAATACATAGATACAGAATGATGTAAATATGTATCGCATCCTCGGGGGTGGTATTTTTCCGCAGTTGGGGCTGCTGGTTTTCCGCAGTGTTGGCAGTGTGTGTGGACCGGTGGCTTGAATGAGGAAGGCATCGGACCGCCGGACCTGTATATTCCCGAGTTGTAACACCATTTTCGGCCGGTTGCCGCCGGCCTGGCTCGGGAGGAAAGGAACATGGCGATTGCGATGCCTATACAGCAGGATATTAGACGATACGACCGGCAGGGCATGCCGCACGCGCGCATCGCGCGCGAGTTGGGCGTGGATCGTGGCACGGTCGCCAAGTACGCCAAGCAAGAGGATTGCTCGCCCCAACCCAAGCGCGACAGAAGGTTCGGGCGCAAAACGGACGCGTACGCGGCGTTGATCGACCAGATGCTCGAGGCGGACCGGATGATGCCGCGCAAGCAGCGGCACACGGCCAGACGGATCTTCGACCGGCTGGTGGCCGAGCATGGGTTCGACGGCTCGTACAGCGTGGTGCGCCGCTACGTGAAGGAATGGCGCGAGACGAACAGGGAAAGCTCGGACGGGTATCTGCGTCTTGAGTGGGATCCGGGCGTGATGCAGGTCGATTTCGGCGTCGCCTTGGCAGACGTGGCCGGTGTGGAGCGCACGGTGCATTTCCTGGTGGCCACGTTGCCATACTCGAACATGCGCTACGCGGTGGCGATGCCCGGGGAGAACGCCGAATGCCTGTGTTCGGGCCTGTCGATGGTGTTCGAACGCATGGGAGGCGTGCCGTCGGTGCTGGTGATGGACAACGCCACGGGCGCGGGCCACCGCGACCGCGACGGCGAGGTCACGCTCACGCACGTGTTCGCCTCGTTCGCCTCGCACCATCGCATGGAGGTGCGTTTCTGCAACCCGTACTCGGGCAACGAGAAGGGCAACGTGGAGAACGCGGTCGGTTTTTTGAGACGCAACCTGATGGTGCCCAAGCCCGCGGCCGAGTCGTTCGAGCAGCTTACGCGCCTGCTGCTGGAACGATGCGAGGCGATGCCGCTGACGTCATCCAGCCCCAAGGACCCCGCCTCGAGCGTGGCCGACCGGTTCGAGACCGACCGGGACGCGCTCATGCCCCTGCCCTCGCACGCGTTCGACGCGGTGTCCTGGCACAACCGCAAGGCCGACAAATACGGCCGGGTCGAGTTCGGTTCGAACCACTACCAGGCCGGCAGCCGCTGGCAGCGGCGCAGCGTGCTGGTGGCGGCCCGCTGGGACAGAGTCACGCTGCACGACCCGGACGACGACACCGTGATCGCCGTCCATCCGCGCGCCTACGGCAGGGCCGAATCGGTCAGGGACCCAGCCTTGGTCGTCCACCAACTCGCAGCCAAGCCGCGCGCCTGGGGCGAAAGCGAGATACGCGCCGACTTCCCCGACATCGTGCGCCGCTGGTTCGACGAACGCGACCCCGACGACCTCGCCGCAAGCCTCAAGGCCGTCAGCGCCGCCTGCCGCGACTGCTCGTTCGACGCGGTCGCCAAGGCCGCGGCCGCCCTCATCGAGACACGCAAGCCCGAGCGCCTGCACGCCCACCAGCTCACACCCCACGCCCGCCGGCTCGACCAGGGACAGGACACGCACTACGCGCACGAACCCGACCTGAGCGTCTACGACCGGTTCCTTGACGACCACGAATGACAAGGACGACGATGAACACCACCAACACCGCAAAACGACGAAGGGCCACCACCCTGGCCCAGCAGGAACGCATCCCGGACATGGCCACCAGCCTGCCCCTGACCAAAAGCGTGCTACGCGAAGTCATGGCCGATGCCACCACCGCCAACCTCGACCTGATCGAGACATGGTTCGGCCTTGAGATCGAACAACGCGCCCGCTCCCGCAAAGCCCGCCTGATCCGCCAGGCCGGATTCCCCACCGCCAAGAGCCTGGACGGCTACGACTGGAGCCGTCTCAAAATGCCCGCCGACTGGGGGCGTGGCCAGCTCGAGAGCCTCGAGTTCATCGAGCACGCCGAGGACCTCGTCCTCTACGGCAACGTCGGATGCGGCAAGACCCACCTCGCCGTCGCCATCGGACGCCTCGCATGCCTGAACAACATCCCGATGCGCTTCTTCACCGCCAGCGACCTGCTCATGCGCCTTCGCCGCGCCAAGAACGACAACAGGCTCGACCACGAACTCGCCGCCATCGGCAAGGCGCGGCTGGTCATCATCGATGAATTCGGCTACATGCCCATCGACGAGGAAGGCAGCCGCCTGCTCTTCCAGATCATCTCCGACAGCTACGAGACAAGGAGCATCATCTACACCACCAACATCGAGTTCAGCGGCTGGGGCAGGATACTAGGCGACGCCAACATGGCCGCCGCCCTCATCGACCGCACCGTCCACCACGGCAGGCTCATCCGATTCCAGGGAGAATCCTACCGCAGCCAACACGCACTCATGACCAAATAACCCATCCCACGGCCCGATGCCGACCACACCGCCGAACAACACCGCCACAAGTGCGGAAAATTAGTGACCACAATGCGGAACCCAAGTTGCCCAAACACACTCGATCTCCAGCTCGTCGCGCTCGGCGCGCATCCGCGTCAGCTGCGAACGTATC
>ERZ1643250.1032-NODE-1032-length-26207-cov-5.952853_pt1 | contig 26207 bp, 20 predicted proteins | sample MGYA00579262_ERZ1643250 | MGnify/ENA primary metagenome ERZ1643250 (study PRJEB29033, sample SAMEA4952265) | chicken gut metagenome | biome: Broiler Chicken; feature: Gastrointestinal Tract; material: Caecum | place: Ireland | collected 2018 | study: Broiler... | reverse complement strand
ATACGGCAGTACGTTTGCAAAAATGTCCCGGATAACCGGCGCCGCAATGGTTCCTCCATAGTAAATCCCCTGGGGATTATGAATAATGCAAAGACCTAAAACCTGTGGATCGTCTGCAGGAGCAAATCCCAGAAAGGATGATATATAGCGGTTTGCGCTTCTTGGCAGTGTCTGGGAAGTTGCCGTCTTTCCGCCGATTCGGTAGCCTTCAATATATGCATTTTTTCCGGATCCTTCAGAAACCACTGTCTCCAGAATTTCCCGGACGGTTTTCGAGGTCTCCTCGGACAGAATCCGCTCCCCTTTTGGATAATTTAATTCTGTAATATAGCTTCCGTCTTCCTGCTGTACGTTTACCCCCAGATGAGGCGTCACCCGCACCCCGCCGTTTATCAGAGAACTTACCGTTGCCGCCAGCTGAATCGGCGTAATCTGAAAAGACTGACCAAAGGCAACGGTGGCCAGTTCCACCAGCCCCATATTTTCTTTTTTATGCATAATCGTTCCCGCTTCCCCCGGCAGGTCAATTCCGGTCAGATTCATTAGTCCGAACTGCCGGAAGTAATCATAATAACGGTCAATCCCCAGACGCAGGCCTACGCTGATAAATACAGGATTGCAGGAATTCTGAGCGCCCTGCACGAATGTCTCGGCTCCATGTCCCGTCCTTTTAGCACAGTGAATTCTCCGATCTTCCACCACGATAAAACCCGGACACTGAAACTGGTCGTTTTTGTTCACGACGCCTTCTTCCAGTCCTGCCGACATGGTAATAATCTTAAAGGTCGATCCCGGCTCATAAGTATCATTAAGACAGGGATTTCTCCACATTTGATTCAGAAGATCCTGCTTTTCTTCCTCACTTAATCCATCCGTATCCTGCCCGTTATTAAGGGTAAAGGGATCATTTAAGTCAAATTCCGGTACGTTTACCATAGCCAGGATCTCTCCGTTTTGAGGATTCATCAGCAGGATGGATACACGCTCTGCCTCCTTTTCTTCCATCACTTTCCCGGCGGCCTGCTCCACATACTCCTGAATATTGGCGTCCAGACTGATTTGCAGATCGTATCCTTCCCTGGGATCTTTCCGGCTTTCCCCCATTTCATCTATCTCTACTCCTCTGGCGTCTGTGGTAGTCAGAATCTGTCCTGCCTCTCCTTTGAGAACTTCGTCGTATTCCACTTCCAGACCAATAATCCCCTGATTGTCTCCCCCTGTAAATCCCAGCACTTTCGAAGCCAAATCCCCCATGGGATAATACCGTTTGTAGTCTTCATCCACTTTTACTCCGTCCAGTTCATATTTCCGGATAGCTTCTCCTGTCTCTTTTTCCACATTTGTTTTAATCCGTTCGATGGAAGAAACTTTTTCCACCCGTTTTCTTACCGTCTCTTCCTCCATTTCCAGTTCCCTGGATAAAACCTGAATGACTTTTTCCGGCTCCTTTATCTGGCTGTGGATAACAGACACGGTGCAGACGGTTTTATTGGCTGCCAGAACATTTCCTCTGGCATCCAGAATCTCCCCTCTGGCTGCTTTAATGTCCCTCTCTCTTTCATGAAGATCTTCTGCCTTCTCATAATAATAATCAGAGCGAAATGCCATTAAATACACAAGCCTGCCGATAAGCCCGGTCAGAATCACAAAGCATCCCAGGAACACAACGAATACTTTTTTCTTATGAAATGTCTTATTTTTTTTCATAAAAAATCCCCGCAGAATCTGTCACTGTAATATATGAACAGTTTCTGCGGGGATATTCCCTCTTCTTTCTTATTCGATTCCTGCTTCCTCGTTGGTTATGCCCTGGCTTTCCATATCGTTGTTTTCCTGTTCGCCGGTATCTTCTTCCTCCAGAGGCGCCGGCACATTTTCATCGGAAGTTCCGTCCTGTACATAGTCTCCTTCCGGCTGTTCCACATAGGTATCTTCCTGGGTGGAATCTTCAGAAGAATCACTGTCCGACGTATCTTCGTCACCCTGTGCCTCTTCTTTTTCTTCCTGATTAATAAATCTGCTGAACCCTTCCCATAACTCCGTCTCCGGAACGGTTCCGTCAGAAGATTCATCCGGCTCCACGTTCAGATAAGGAAGAAGTTCGTAAAAAATTCCCTGGGCAATATACTGGGCATAGGTACTGCTGGCCTGGTCTTCTGCGTTTGGCTCATCTACAACCACATAAACTACCACTTCCGGATCGTCTACCGGGGCAAATCCGATAAAGGACACCAGATACTTTCCGTTTCCACGTGGGAATTTCTCCGCCGTTCCTGTCTTTCCTCCGGAGCTGTATCCCTGTACTTTACTGTGGCGGCTGGTTCCTCCTTCCACACTGGCCCGCATATATTCCCTTATATCTTTGGAAATATTAGCGGAAATCGTCTGCTTCAGAAGGGTGGGGGTTATATTCTTTATTACGCTTCCATTACTGTCTAAAATCTTATTTACTACATGAGGCTGGTAATAATATCCGCCGTTAATGACAGAACAAAGGGCATTGATTTCCTGAATCATGGTGCAGGTATACCCCTGTCCGAAAGCAGAACATGCCAGTTCCACTTCCCCCATGCTGTCCATGGTATGAATAATGCCTGTCCCCTCATTGGGAAGATCCAGACCGGTTCTGGTACCGAAGTTAAACAGGCTCTGCGCCTTTACAAACTGTTCTGCTCCCATTTTGGCGCCAATCTGCATCATACCGTCATTACAGGAATTGGCAATTACCTGCTCCAGAGTTTCTTCCCCGTGCCCCTCTGTGACCGCACATTTAATCTGGGTGGTGCCAAACCACTGGCTTCCGTCACAGAGATAAGTATCGGTTTCGCTGATTGCTCCCTTTTCCAGGGCTGAAGCCATTACAATCGGCTTCACAACAGAACCCGGCTCATATGCTTCGGTAACACAGTAATTACTCCACATACCGTTTAATGCTTCCACCGTTTCCTCGTCGTTCATGGCCTTTATCTCTTCTTCGGAATGCACCATGGACATATCCCGGGGTTCATTTAAATCATAGCGGTCCCCGCCGTCCATGGCCAGAATTTCTCCTGTATTAGGATCTTCCACCACTACAGCCACATTTTTGGCTCCCATGGCTTTCTTAAAATAATTTACATACTTTTCCACAATCTGCTGAGCGCCCACATCAATGGTACTTACAATGCTCTTTCCGTCTGTGGATTCAATAATTGTCTGCTCCACATCGGAATTCTGATTAAAGTATCCGTACTGCCTGCCGTCTACTCCGGTCAGAATGGAATTATAATATCCTTCCAGCCCATAATCTGCAGAATCTCTGCTGTAGGTAAAACCGATGGTATCGCAGGCAAGTGTCTCAAATGGATAAGAACGCAGATAGTCCTCTTCAAACCAGACGCCCTTTACATTTTCTTTCTGGGCAATCTCCGCCTCCGTCATCTCATTTTCCTCCGGCACTTCCACATAAGCTTCAAATGCCTTTTTATCATCCATAGATACTTCTTTTTTCAGAATCTGATACTGACTGTTTCTGGTGGATTCCTCTGTCAGGTATTCCCTTATTTTTGCTTCTTCGATTCCCAGAAGGCTGGTCAGCGCCTCCACTGTGGGTTCCACATACTTTTCATCTGAATTAACCGTTTTACAGTCTAAAATTACGTTATAAACTTTACTGCTGGTTGCCATCACATTCCCATTGCGGTCATAAATATTTCCCCTGCGGCTTTGCAGGGTCCTGCTCTCATACTGCTGCTGTGTCTGGCTTAATACCTGTTTTTTATATTTGTCGCCGCTGGTAGCATTAATATACGTAATACGCAGGGTTAAACCTACTAAAGCTAGAAGGATAACTGTAAACAATCCTACTAGCTTTTTTCTCATAGTTGTATTTATTTTTTTTACCGGCCTTTTTTTTCTTCTTTTCTTTACATTCGCCAATCTATCACCTACTTCGCTTCCGGTACATCCTGGTACTGCCTTACATAACTTCCTCTTTTGGTTTCATACGTTATAATCTGTTCCTCAGAAGGATATTTCATTCCCAGACGCTCGATTGCTGTCTTCTTAATCTTGTCCAGATCCGTGGAAGCCGCCACCTGGCTGTAATATGCGTCGTTATCTTCTTTTAACTCGCTTAAATCGGATTCCAGGGCTGCCACCTGATTTGCTTTGGTGGTAATCTGTGCCTTTAACTGAAGATAGTTGACACAGGAAAATAAAATTCCTGCACTGATCACCGCCAGAAAAAGTACAAATCCCCGACTCATGCTAGTAGCTTTCTCCCGGTTTCGCAAAGCTTCTTTGCTTACCTTTCTCGGTTTTGACACCTGCTGCCTCTGAGGGAGCTCCCTGTTTCTCTGCTGAGGCAGATTCTGCATTTTTCTTACTGTACTCCCATCTGTATAATAAGATGAGGTTCTTTTTCTCTCTTTGTACACTGTATTTCCTAATCTTCTGTTCGTCGCTGCCGACATACTCGCCATCTTGATACCTCTACACTATAACACACTTACCTGATTCTTTCAAATACTCTTAATTTTGCACTTTTGGCTCTTGGATTTTCTTCAATTTCTTTCTCACTTGGCAAAACAGGTTTTCTTGTAATCACTTTCCCCTTGGATTTACGGTTGCAGACACAGACCGGAAAATTACTGGGACAGATACAGGGATCCTGATTCGTTTTAAAACTGGTCTTTACTATTCTGTCTTCCAGCGAATGAAAAGTGATAATGGAAATTCTTCCTTTATCATCCAACAGATCGATCATATCGTCCAGAGAATCTCTTAATACTTCCAGCTCCCTGTTCAGTTCGATTCGGATTGCCTGAAAAGTCCTTTTTGCCGGGTGCCCTCCGGTTGCCTGAATCTTCATTGGTATAGCATGGCGAATAATTTCCGTCAATTCTCCTGTTGTTTCAATTGGTTTCTGTTCTCTTGCCTTTACAATGTGCTTTGCTATATTTTTTGCAAACCGATCTTCTCCGTAATCGCGGATAATCCGGTATAATTCCTGTTCTTCGTACTGATTTACAATATCGCCGGCTGTCTTTTCCTGTCTCTGATCCATCCTCATATCCAGGGGTGCGTCCACCCGGTAGGTAAAACCGCGTTCTGCATGATCCAACTGATAGGAAGATACTCCCAGATCCAGCAAAATTCCATTTACCCGGCTGATGCCCAGTTCTTTCAGTTTCTTTGCCATGTAACAATAATTGCTGCGAATGATTGTTACGCGGTCCTGGTACTTTTCCAGTCGCTCACTCGCAGCAATTATTGCATCCTGGTCCTGATCTATTCCTATAAATCTCCCCTTGGCAGAAAGTTGACTGCATACCAGTTCGGCATGCCCTGCACCTCCTAAAGTACCATCCACATAAACACCATCCGGTTTTACTTTTAAGCTTTCTACGGCTTCTCTCAGCAGTACAGATTTGTGTTGAAATTCCATTTTTTTCTCCTGTTGGATTTGGAACCTGAGCGGACAGTTAAATTACGATTCCCATTTCCTGCATTCCTTCTGCAATGCTGTCCATGTCGTCGTAATTGCAGTTCTCGCTCCACTTTTCTTTGCTCCAGACTTCAATCCGGTTCAGATTTCCTGTGAGAACGACATCTTTCTGAAGTCCTGCAAACTCCCGTAATGTTGCAGGCACTAAAATCCTGCCCTGCTTATCCAGCTCGCAGGAAGTCGCTCCCGCCACAAAGAAACGTGAGAAGGTTCTTGCATTTTTATTTGTAAGTGGTAAAGCTTTCAGCTTCTCCTCAAAGGCTTCCCATTCGTCCATAGGATAAATTGATAAACAGCCGTCCAGTCCTTTGGTCAGTACAAACTCTTCCCCTAAGAGTTCTCTGAACTTCGCCGGGATAATCAGCCGCCCCTTCGCATCAATTGTATGATTATACTCTCCCATGAACATGTGAATCACCTACTCTCCGGAAATATGATTCTCCCCTTCATATTTCCCTGGATAGGAATGGACTCTTCTGCCACCTGGTCTCCATTCACTACCACCTTTCTCCACTTTCTACCACTTATGTGTCCATTCTATACTATTTAATATTAAAAAACAAGGGGCAATTCAAGTTTTTCCTAAATTTTCCGGTCTGCTGCCGGCCTCCCTGCGGCCCGGGGAGACATAATTTCCTATTACATAAAAAAGCAGAAAACCGACTGTATTGTCAGATTTCTGCTTTTCTTCCTCTACTTTTTCTGTTCTTCCTGTAATGTATAATAACGTCCGATTAGCTCATCCAGTTCTTCACTGAGCCGGAGGTTCTTCGCCAGATCCTCTCTGCTTTTGATCTTCTGATCCAGAATCTCCCTCTTCTTCTCTATCTCCCTGCGTAACGTCGTTAACTCTTGGCTCCTCATTGGCATTCTCTCCCTCCTGTGGGGTTTCCTTCGTTTTTGCACGGTGATCCAGATTCCAGAAATCCGGCATCTCCTCTTTCTCCAGATTCTCCTGATTTTCAATAGCTTCCAGTGTTTCTCTTCGTTTCTTAAGTACTTCCATTCTCTTTCTGGTCATAGTCCTTCTGGTTATAATTACTAAAATGCCAAGGACGGCAATTCCAGCAGAGAGAACCAGGGAAACCGGAATCTCTGTATTGGGCCAGTACAGCTTATCGGTTCTCAGATATTCAATCCAGGCTCTTCCCACTCCGTAACCGGTCAGGTATATCCAGAACAGTTCTCCTTCAAACCGCTTTCTTCTCCGGTACCAGGACAGAAATCCCAGAAGAAGCAAATTCCACAGGAATTCATAGAAAAAAGCCGGATGTACTAAAATGAATTCCTCCTGCTGAATGGTCACCAGATGGTTTTTCATTGCTTCCGTAATTTCTCCCGGATTTACCACAGAAACAGGAAGACGCATGGAGAGCAGATAATCGCAGAACCCGCCAAATCCGGTCCGGCTGAAGAAATCTCCCCACCTTCCTATTATCTGTCCTAACAGAAGTCCCATACAGGTAGTATCTGCCATCTTGTCAAAAGACATATCCTTTATCCGGCAGTACAGATATAAAACAATAATACCGGCAAACAGCCCGCCGTATATGGCAGCTCCGCCGCCCCGCAGATTCCAAATCTGCTCCGTATTTTCCCGGTAGGAGTCCCAGTTGCAGAACACATACAAAAGCCGCGCTCCGATGACTCCAAATACAATTTCCAAAATCATTGCCGCCAGATAGCTGTTCTGGTTCTGATTGGTTCTTTTGGCCATTAAAACCGTAAACCAGACTCCTGCCAGCATTCCCGCTGCAATAAGCAGTCCGGAAAAAGTAATTTCAAATCCGGAAATGCTGATAATCTTTCCCACATTGGAAAGTTCCAGTCCCAGTCGGGGGAATCCAATTGACATCTCCATAGCATCCCTCTTTATACATTAAACCGAAACAATATAACGTCTCCATCCTGCACCACATACTCCTTGCCTTCCATACGCACAAGCCCTTTGTCCCTTGCGCCGGCATAGGAACCGCAGTCCAGAAGATCCCGGTAGTTTACTACTTCCGCCTTAATAAAACCTCTTTCAAAGTCTGTGTGGATTTTTCCGGCCGCCTGAGGAGCCTTTGTGCCGATCTTAATGGTCCAGGCTCTGGTTTCATCTTCTCCGGAAGTCAGGAAACTCTGCAGTCCCAGAAGATGGTAACTGGCTTTAATCAGTTTTTCCAGACCGGATTCTTTTAATCCCAAATCTTCCAGGAACATCTTTTTCTCTTCTTCGTCCAGTTCTGCAATCTCCTGTTCAATCTGGGCGCAGATTACAAAGATTTCACTGTTCTGCTTTGCTGCATATTCTCTTACCTTCTGTACGCAGGCATTGGTCTGTCCGTCGTCAGCCAAATCTTCTTCCGCCACATTGGCCGCATAAATCACCGGTTTGGAAGTCAGAAGATTATAAGTTCCCATCAGACTCTCTTCCTCTTCATCCTCCAGTTCCATAGTAATGGCCAGGTTTCCGTCCTCCAGATGCGCTTTCACTTTCTTTAAAAGTTCCAGCTCCTTAGCGGCATCTTTATCCATTCTGGCCGTTTTTGTCACTTTTGCAATTCTTCTTTCCAGAATTTCCAGATCGGAAAAAACCAGTTCCAGATTAATGGTTTCAATATCGCGCAGAGGATCGATGGTTCCGTCCACATGCACCACATTGGCGTCTTCAAAACAGCGTACCACATGAACAATCGCATCTACTTCCCGGATATTGGCCAGAAACTGGTTGCCCAGTCCCTCCCCTTTGGAGGCTCCTTTTACAAGTCCTGCAATATCTACAAATTCAATAACCGCCGGTGTCACTTTTTTCGACTGATAAAAATCTCCCAGCAGTTTCAGACGTTCGTCCGGAACAGAAACCACTCCCACATTGGGGTCAATGGTACAAAAAGGATAGTTGGCTGATTCTGCTCCTGCCTTTGTCAATGAATTAAATAACGTACTCTTACCCACATTTGGTAATCCCACAATTCCAAGTTTCATGGTAACTTCCTCTCTTCTGGCATTTTTCTTCAAATATTCATTCTATCATAACTGCTCTTTTGAGGCAACTTAATCTCTGGACATCACCATCAAAAGGCGTCCTTTCGTAAAACTCACCCGGGCAGTCTCTTCTACGATTTCGTTGCTGACAGTCAGCCCTGCATCCTGTATCTGCAGACAGTGGTTGGTGAGCGGGTACTTAAACCCTCTCAGGGTCAGTCCTTCCACCTTTCCCTCCAAAGCAAAAAAGGAGACGTAATCGCCAAACTGTTCTTCTTTCTGAATCACTGTGTTCTTTTTAATAAGAGTAATGTAATTATGACTGTCAATCATACAGATCTGCATCCCCAGATCATCTCCATAATACAAAAGCCCCAGATTTGCCGCCACATGATCCAGACGGTTGCCTGTGGCTCCCAGGATCCACACCTTCCCGGCGCCCTGGTCCGCTGCATATTTAAGAGCGCTTTGGGTATCCGAATCATCTTTCACCGGGTTCAGATAAGTAATCTTCACCTGGGGACAGGTTTCGTAGTAAGACAGAATCTCTTTGTTCCCGCTGTCAAAATCCCCGATGATTTCCCGTGGAATCAGATTGTTTCGATAGCAGAACTCCATTCCCCTGTCCGCAGCGATGATCCGGCTTTCTTTGTGTTTTTTCAAAAAAGAGAGGGCAAAATCAGAATTGATGTTGCCCCCGCTGATAATAATAACTTCTTTCATTTCTTATGCTGTTACTCCCGCTTCTTCATATCTCTGCATATGATACCGGACATTCTGAATATTTCCCGCAATGTCCCCGCTGAAAATATAGGAGCCTGCCACCAGCCAGTTAGCTCCTGCTTCCAGAGCCACCGGCAGCGTTTCCTCATTGATTCCGCCGTCTACTTCAATATCCACAGACAGACCCTCGCGGCTGATAATTTCCCGAAGCTCCCGGATTTTGTCGGAACAGTCGTGCATATACTTCTGTCCGCCGAAACCGGGATTCACGGTCATAATCAGTACCATATCCACCTCATCCAGCAAATATGTAATATCGCTTACAGCAGTTGCCGGCTTAATTGCCACACCTGCACGTATTCCTGCTTCTTTAATCCGTTGAATCGTACGAAGCACATCTTCACATGCCTCTGCATGAACCGTAATGGAATCCGCCCCGCAGTCTACAAAATCCTGGATATAGCGTTCCGGTTCCATTACCATTAAATGTAAATCAAAAAACATCTTTGATTCTTTCCGAATTGATCGGATCACCGGCATTCCAAAGGAAATGCTCGGCACAAAATCCCCATCCATTACATCAATATGAAGAACTTCAGCCCCGGTGTTTTCCAGGATCTGAATCTGTTCTCCCAGTCGGTTAAAATCCGCCGACAACATTGAAGGACATACCTGATACATATTTAGTACCGCCTCTTTTCTTTTAATTCTTCATATAAATCTATATAGTTTTTGTATCTTACCTCGCTGATCTTCTTCTCCTTCAGCGCCTCTTTCACGCCGCATTCCGGTTCATGGATATGGGCGCACCCCTGAAATTTGCATTGCTCCTCATACTGCCGGAATTCTGCAAAATATTCTTTTAATTCCTCCTTCTCCATATTTTCCAGATAAAGGGAAGTAAATCCCGGCGTGTCCACCAGAAAGGTGTCTTTGCACACGGGTATGATTTGTGAATGACGGGTCGTATGCCTTCCCCTTCCCAGCTTTTTGCTGATGTCTCCCGTCTCCATAAATATTTTATCCTGCATCTGGTTGGTCAAAGATGATTTTCCCACTCCGGAAGGGCCTGCGATTACTGTTGTTTTCCCCTTCAAAATCCCCATAATTTCTTCTGCTCCTTCTCCATCCCGGATACTCGCAGGAATAACAGGGTAACCGCATTCTTTATATACCTCGCAGAGAGTTTCCAGTTCTTTCTCCTTCGCCAAATCTTTTTTATTAAAGCAGATGACTGACGGAATACCTTCTCTTTCCATCATAACCAGAAAGCGATCTAAAAGCATAAAATTCGGTCTGGGATCTGCTACTGCAAACACTACCATAGCCTGGTCCACGTTTGCAACGGCAGGCCGCACCAGGGAATTCTTTCTCGGAAGAAGTCTTACGATATTCCCCTTTTTTTCTTCTTCGGGGAGAATCTGTATTTCCACATCATCTCCCACCAGCGGTTTCTTCTTGTCTTTTCTGAAAACGCCTTTTGCCTTGCATTCGTATACGCCTTCTCCCTCCACATATACGTAATAAAATCCGGCAATTCCTTTAATAATCTTTCCCTGCATAGACCCTATTCGACCTTTTCAAAAGTAATCGGATAATGTCCAAGCTCCACGTAACTGTCTCCTACCATTTCGGATAAATACAGAGTTCCTTCTGTCACTCCGGGAGATCCCACAATGTCTAACTGATACGGGAATTCAATGGCTTTTCCGTCAACAACGGTGGTAGCCATAGAGGCTCCGTTTACTGTCTGTACCAGTTCCAGCCGTACGGCCCCTCCCTGGTATCCTGTAGGCGTATCCAGTTTCTGTGTACATTTCCAGGTTCCGGAAGTATCCGTCACCGGAGTCTGTACAGCAGTGTCGGTCGGTGCGGGTGTTGCACTGACTTCTGCTGTTTTATTCACTGTAATAGTAATGGTAGTATCCGGAGAGGTCCAGGAGTATGCTTCCAGACTCTGTGCATAAACTTCTCCTTCTGCCGCTTCCGCATTTGGCTGATACTCTGTCACCACGTTGCTGAATTTCGCCAGTTCTCTTCTGGCTTCCTCTTCTGTCATTCCAATCACATCCGGTACTTCTACGCTGTCTCCCTGATCCTCTCCCCGGCTGATTACCAGATTCACGGTATCGCCTGATTTCGCCTGGGTTCCGGCCTCCGGACTTGTGGAAATAACAGATCCTGCCTCAACTTCATAACTGTATTCCTTGGAAGTGGTAACATTAAATCCCATGTCTACCAGAATCTGATGGGCATCGGATTCCGTTCTTCCTACCACATCAGGAATACTTAACTGCTGCGTTCCTTTACTCAGTTTATAATTAATGGTGGTATATAATTCCACCTGAGTACCCGGTTCAATCTCCTGAGAAGAAATAGTGCCCTGGGGCTGTTCCGATTCTTCTTCTCCGGAATATTTCAGACCGATTCCCAGTTCTCTTACGATTTCTGTTGCCTCGTCTTCCGTCTTTCCTACCAGATCCGGAACTTCTACCATATCCGAATCCGTATTGGTTTCCTCTTCCTGCTGTGTACTGCTTTCGCCGCCGCCGATATTAATGATACCTGCAGCCCGTCCGATTAAAACAATCAGGACAATTAAAATAACAGCTCCGATGATCAATGCGCCGATGGTCATGGCTTTTTCCAGGCTCCGGTTGATTCCTCTTTTGGAATCCTCCTCATCCTCGTCGTCATAGTCCTCATCGTAAAGCTCTTCGTCCTCTTCCTCCGCCTTCTGAACCCGGCTGTAGCTTTCCGCCGCCGGTCTTCCCTGGGCGATGGACTGTTTAATCTCTCCCAGATCCGCATCGGAAAGCACCTGGGTTTTCCCCTCATTGGTCAGAGGAGCCAGAGTTACAAAATCTCCGTCCGGATCAATCAGTGAATGCTTTAAGTCTGCAATCACTTCTTCCATGTTGGCATATCTGCGGTCAATGCTTTTCTGTGTACATTTAAATATAATCTGTTCCAGACTAAACGGAAGTTCCGGCGCATACTCAGAGGGCGGCACCATTTCTTCCTGCAAATGTTTAATGGCAATAGATACCGTGGTATCCCCTTCAAAAGGAACTCTGCCTGTCACCATTTCATACAGGGTAATTCCCAGGGAATAAATATCACTCTTTTCATTGCTGTATCCGCCCCGTACCTGTTCCGGGGAGCTGTAATGCACCGAACCCATGGCGTTGGAGCTGATGGTATTGGAGGATGTCGCCCTCGCAATTCCGAAATCAGCCACCTTTACTTTTCCATCTGTTGAAATAATAATATTCTGGGGTTTTACATCCCGGTGCACAATTCCGTGTTTATGGGCTTCTTCCAGTCCCATGGATACCTGAATGGCAATACTGGTAGCCTCTTTTACGGAAAGTTTTCCTTTTTTGGAGATATACTCTTTCAGAGTAATCCCTTCGATTAATTCCATAACGATGTAGTAAATTCCCTCATCGTCTCCGACGTCAAACACATTGACGATGTTGGGGTGGGTCAGCCCTGCCGCAGACTGGGCTTCTGTTCTGAATTTGTTAATAAAGGTTGTGTCTTCCCGAAATTCGGCTTTTAAAACCTTTACTGCCACGAACCGGTTCAGTTTATGGTCTTTGGCCTTATAAACGTCGGCCATCCCGCCGGTTCCTATCCTTCCCACTACTTCATATCGTTCTCCAATTATCATACCCGTCTTTAACATACTTCCACCTCATTCGTAAATGGCTCAACCAAGACGACTGCAATATTGTCTTTTCCGCCATTTTTATTTGCCAGATTTACCAGAGCTTCTCCCTTTTGCGAGAGCCCTTCTTTCGTGCCCGACAGAATTTCTTCCATTTCTTTATCTGTCACCATATTACTCAGTCCGTCTGAGCACATCAGTATTATGTTTCCGGGCTCTAGTTTCAAATCAAAAAAGTCGATGTTTACTGTCATTTTTGCTCCTAATGCCCTGGTAATGATGTTTTTATCCGGATGATTCCGGGCTTCCTCTCTTCTCAGCTCTCCCATCCGGACCATCTCTTCTACCAATGAGTGGTCCTTTGTTATCTGTCGAATTCCATCTTTATCTGCCACATATAACCGGCTGTCTCCCACATTGGCAACGTAGGCATAATGTCCCACAATGGTTGAGGCAACGATTGTAGTTCCCATTCCGCTGCGCCGATCATCCATTGCCGCCTGCTCCAGCAGCTTTTCGTTGGCATCTTCTATGGCATGACGAATGACCTTAATAGGGTTATAATCTGCATCCTGGCAAATATCATCCACTAAGACCGATACTGCATATGAGGATGCAAAGTCTCCCGCATTATGGCCTCCCATTCCGTCTGCGACAACAAATAAATTCGGCAGATTTCCCACCGGCTGTTCGGACGCATAGATGTAGTCCTGATTGACTGTACGCCTCTGTCCGATGTCAGTAACCGAATATACCTTCATTCTCACTTCTCTCTTTCTCTATAAACCGTTTTCTAAGCTGTCCGCAGGCACCGTCTATATCACTGCCCATTTCCCTTCTAATAGTAACATTTATTCCGTATTTTTCAAGTTTTATTTTAAAATTCTCTACCGCTTCTTTTGCAGATTTCACAAAAGAACGCTCTTTTATGGGATTTACCGGGATCAAATTCACATGACAATTCATTCCCTTTATCTGTCCGGCCAGCTCTCTGGCATCCTCCGGGGAGTCGTTGACTCCTTTTACCAGGCTGTATTCAAAGGTAATTCTTCTGTGGGTAATCTGTAAATATTCTCTGCAGGCGTCCAGCAGTTCTTCCATCTGGTATTTTCTGGCAATGGGCATCAGTTCCCTTCGCTTTTCATCATTGGGCGCATGCAGGGAAATTGCCAGAGTGATCTGCAGCTTCTCCCGGGCCAGTTTTCTGATTTCGGGAACCAGTCCGCAGGTGGATACGGTTACGTTTCTCTGGCTGATATGTAAACCGTCCTCCCCCGTCAGGATTTGGATAAAACGCAGAAGATTTTCATAATTATCCAGAGGTTCACCGGTTCCCATAACCACCACGTTGGAAACTCTCTCTTTGCTTAGATTCTGTATACTGTAAACCTGATCCAGCATTTCCGACGGAAGAAGGCTTCTGGTAAGTCCCCCGATCGTTGAAGCGCAGAAACGGCATCCCATCCGGCAGCCTGCCTGAGAAGATATACAGACGGAATTGCCGTGTTCATATTTCATAAGAACGCTTTCAATCACATTTCCGTCGGGAAGACAGAACAGATATTTCTGGGTTCCGTCTATTTTAGAGGTCTGTATTTCCAGGGGCTTCAGGTTCACTATGGGATAGTTTTCTTTTAATTTCTGCCTGAGGCTCTTAGATAAATTAGTCATCTCCTCATAATCTTCTGCCAGCCGTTTATGGAGCCATTCATAGATCTGGGCGGCCCGAAAGGGCTTCTCTCCCAGGTCTGCCATCAGCTCTTTCAGCTCTTCTATTTCCATGGACTTAATGTCTCTTGTATTCATCATTTCCTACTTTCTGCGAAATCTGGCCAGGAAAAATCCATCGGTTTTATGTACTCCAGGCAGAAGCTGCAGGTATCCTTCTTCTGCAATTTCTCCCTTTAAATCCTCCGGAAGATAGGGCGCCAGGCTTTCTAACTGAAACGGATAATTTTCCTGGAACCACTTAACATTTTCCTGGTTCTCCTCTTTCGCAATGGTGCAGGTGCTGTAAATAAGCACACCCTTACTTTTTACATACTGAGCGGCTCTGTCCAGAATCGTTCTCTGTAAAATCACCAGTTCTTTCTGTTTCTGAGGGGTCATATGATACTTGATGTCCGGTTTCTTTCCGATTACCCCATATCCGGAACAGGGCACATCGGCAAGGACAATATCAGCCGTACATTCCGACTCCGCATCCAGAATGGTGGCGTCTTTCACACTGGCTTTTACATTAATGGTTTTCAGCCGCTGCATATTCTCTAAAATCAAATCCGCCTTAAAAGGCGTCACATCTCTGGCGTCCACCATTCCATAGCCTTCCATTTTATCTGCTACATGAAAGCTCTTTCCTCCCGGAGACGCGCACAGATCAATAACGTAATCTCCTTTCTGAGGATTTGCAGCCTCCGCCACCAGCATGGAACTGACGTCCTGCACCTGAATTCTTCCTTCCCGGAAGGCGTCCAGGGTATAGATATGATCAAATCCTGAAATATAATAAGCATAGTCAAGATAAGGAGCCGGCATAATTTTTATCCCCTGATTTTTCAGGCTTTCCACCGTCTCTTCCCTTGAAATTTTCTTCGATGTCAGATAGTCCCGGCAGCGAATGGTCACCGGTTTTTCCTGCAGGAAATCCACCAGCATTTTCTCTGTGGTCAGTTCCCCGTATTCTTTTACCCAGCGTTCTGCCAGAACAGGAGGCATAGAATATTCCACAGACAGATATCCGATGGGATCTTCCTCCCTGGACGGATAGGTTACCGAGTCCAGTTCTCTGGCAATGGTTCTGAGTACCCCGTTTACAAATGGCTTCAGGTTGTAAAATCCTTTCTTTTGAGCCAGTTTTACTGCTTCGTTGCAGACTGCGCTGTCGGGCACACTGTCCATATATCCAAGCTGGTAAACACCGCTTCTTAAAATTTCCCGGATAACCGGTTTCATCTTCTCCACCTTTACTTTGGAGAAAAAGTCAATAATATAGTCAATCTGAATCCGGTATTCCAACGTTCCCTCACAGACTCTGGTAATAAACGCCCTGTCCTGTTTGGGCAGAAACTGGTACTTGGTCAGAACATTTTTCAGCACCAGATGGCTGGGCTTTCCTTCCTCGTTGACCTCCAGCAAAACACCTAAAATCAGTTCTCTCGTATTAACACCTTTAATCACGATCCCGTCCTCCTGCAAGTATCAAAAGACGCAGCAGCTGTAAAATGGAAGCAGCCAGCGCCGCTACATAAGTCATGGCAGCCGCACTCAGAACTTTTCTGGCTCCTCCTGCTTCCGTACTTCCCATGATCCCTGTACTTTCCAGCATCTGCAAAGCCCGGGAAGATGCGTTAAACTCCACGGGAAGAGTCACAAGCTGAAACAAAACCGCCGCGGTAAATAAAAGGATTCCCAGAGTTAAAAGAGGACGAATAGAAAATATAAATCCTGCCAGAAAAATGGGCCAGGAAAGGGACGAACCCAGATTCGCCACCGGAACCAGCGCGCTCCTGATATTCAGAGGCGCATATTCTCTCGCATGCTGAATGGCGTGTCCGCATTCGTGGGCAGCCACACCAATGGCAGCCAGAGAACGGCTTGCATAAACCGGCTCCGACAGGGCAAGCTGCTTCTTTCCGGGATCGTAGTGATCCGTCAGCTGTCCCCGTATGGGAACAATGGTTACATCGTAAATTCCCGCCGCATTTAAAATCCTCTGGGCTGTCTGCGCTCCCGTCATCTGACTGGCGCTGGGAATCCGGCTGTATTTTGCAAAAGTACTCTTCATCCGTGCAGATACTGCCAGTGACAGAATCATTCCGGCAAATAACAGTAAGACGGTCCAGTCCAGTCCATAATAACCTAATCCATATCCGTACATGGTATACTCCCTTCTTCTTACTTCACTGTTTTGGTTTTACATTACTCTCTGACAGATGAAAAGCTCTCCCCGTTTTCTATTGCATGTCCCCTTAAAAAAGCGCTTGTTTCCATTCGTTTCTTTCCCTCAAGCTGCAGGATCTGGATGCAGAGAATCCCTTTGCCGCAGGCGGTATAGATTCCCTCTTTATCTGTCCGGATAATGGTGCCCGGCTTTTCCTGCACTGTTTCTTCTGATTCTGTCCGGCTTTTCCAGATTTTCACCGTCTTGCCTTTATAATAAGTATATGCGCTGGGCCATGGGTTCATCCCCCTGACCAGACGCTCAATCTCTTTCGCATCCCGGCTCCAGTCAATGCGTCCCATTTCCTTGGAAATCATCTTCGCATAAGGAGTAGGGCTCTCCTTCGGCTGTTTTTCATAAACGGCTTCCCCTGCCTCCAGGGATTTCAGAGTTTCTGTTAAAAGTCCGGCTCCGGCTTCGCTTAATTTCTCAAACAGACTTCCTCCGGTCTCCTCTTTCTCAAGGGGAACCACCTTTTTCGTTATCATATCTCCTGTATCCAGACCCTCATTCATTTTCATAATTGTGACTCCGGATTCTTTTTCTCCGTCTATGACTGCCCATTGAATAGGAGCAGCTCCCCGGTATTTCGGCAAAAGGGAGGCGTGGATATTCAGACATCCATAAGGGGGAAGCTCCAGAATCTCTCTGGGTATGATCTGTCCGAAGGCCGCCACTACAATGGCCTGAGGCGCCAGTTCTCTTAACCTCTGTATCACTTGCGGATCTTTCACTTTCGGAGGCTGGTATACCTCTAATCCCAGTCTGAGCGCCTCTTCTTTTACCGGCGGATACTGCAGACTCTTGCCCCTGCCTTTGGGCTTGTCCGGCTGGGTGTAGACTGCCAGAATCTCATGTCCTGCGTCATACAGGGCTCTTAATGCCTTCACCGAAAAATCAGGGGTTCCCATAAAAACAAGTTTCATCTGGTTTCCTCCTATTCTTCTTCCTCTTCATATTCTACTCTGTGAAGCTCTCCCTCTACATGCTGGGTATACATAATTCCATCCAGATGATCGCATTCATGACAGATGGCTCTGGCCAGCAGTTCCGTTCCCTCTATTTCCGCTTCTTCCATCTCTTCTGTCAGATAGACTGCTTTCACATAATTGGGACGGGTAACCTGTCCTGCCATTCCCGGAATACTTAAACATCCCTCGTCTCCGGTCTGCTCTCCTTCTGTTTTTACAATCTGCGGATTAATCATTACAAGGGGCCCTTCCCCTATATCAATGACTACAATTCTTTTTAATATGCCTACCTGGGGCGCTGCAAGTCCCACTCCCATTGCCTCATACATGGTATCCAGCATATCGCCGATCAGTTCCTGGATCCGCGGCGTCATCTCTTCCACCGGTCTGCACTTTTTCTCCAGTACTGGGTCTCCTGCTTCCCGAATCTTTCTTAATGCCATAGTAAATCCTCTTTTCTGCTTATTTTTTCTGCTTTTCTATTTGTTATACATCATTTATCAGCTGAAATCAAACTGAATCCAGATCTTCTGAAATCCTTTGTTCATTTCAATGTATTGTTCCAGTTTATCTTTGATCCAGATCAGCCGTTCTCTGTTTCCGTCTTTGATATAAATCACTTTGCGATACTGATCATTGATTTTTCCAATGGTCTGATCAGCCGGACCGATAATCGATGTCTGTGCCTTTTTCAGAGGCAGACGGGACAAAAACATGCTGATATATTCCATTGCCTGTTCCAGCAGGCTTTCCTCTCTGCAGCTTCCCAGCACAGCCAGCATCCCGCCTGCCGGCGGATAGCCCATAAGCTGTCGGAAACTGTATTCTTCCTGAAAAAAAGCCTCATAATCCTGGGTAACGGCAGCCTGAATGCTGTAATGTTCCGGCTGGTAGGTCTGAATGACCGCTTCTCCCGGCTTTCCTCTTCTTCCCGCCCGGCCCACTGCCTGGGTCAGAAGCTGAAAGGTTTTCTCAGCACACCGGTAATCTTCCGCATAAAGGGACAGATCCGCGGCCAGAACGCCAACCAGAGTCACATTGGGAAAATCATGTCCTTTCACAATCATCTGTGTCCCGATTAAAATATCTGCTTCTCCCCTGGAAAAAAGGGAAAGAATTCTTTCATAACTGTCCTTTTTTCTGGTGGTATCCAAATCCATTCTCAGAATCCGGCTTTGGGGAAACTGTTTTTTCACCACTTCTTCTATCTGCTGGGTGCCGGCCTGAAACCGCCCGATATAGGGGGAACCGCAGGACGGACACTGCCTGGGCTCCTCTGTCTCCTATCCGCAGTAATTACAGAGCAGACGCCCGTTCCTGTGAAGGGATAAAGAGACGTCGCAATGGGGACATTTCATCACCTGCCCGCACATGCGGCAGGAAAGGAAACCCGCGTAACCTCTCCGGTTCAGAAACAGCATGATTTGTTCTTTTCTTTCCAGACAGCCGCCCATGGCTTCCTTAAGCCTTCTGCTTAATATGGAACGGTTTCCCTCTTTCAGTTCCTGCCTCATATCCACAATTTTCACCTGGGGAAGAGTGCTCTCTCCGTAACGGGAAGAAAGCCTAAACAGTCTGTAAATCCCTTCTTTTGCCCTGGAATAGGATTCCAGGGACGGAGTGGCGGAGCCCAGGACCACATGGGCGCCTTCCAGCTCTGCCCTTTTTATGGCCGTCTCTCTTGCATGATACCGGGGGGTGTTTTCACTTTTATAGCTCTGTTCATGTTCTTCATCCATCAGGATTAGCCCCAGGTTCTGAAAAGGCGTAAATAAGGCGGAACGGGGACCGATGATAATCTGAATTTCTCCCTTTTGAGCCCTCTGAAACTGATCATACCGCTCCGATAAAGATAAACGGGAATTTATCACGGAGATTTTCTCCCCGAACCTTCCGCAGAATCTCTGAACTGTCTGATAAGTTAAAGCAATCTCAGGTATCAGTACGATTACCTGCCTGCCTTCTTCCAGTACCTTTTCAATCAGCTCCATATATACCTGGGTTTTTCCGCTCCCGGTCACTCCGAAAAGCAGACAGGGGCGGTTCTGACCGTCCCATTCCTGCAAAATGCCCTCAGCTGCCTGTTTCTGTTCCCGGGTCAGCGTCAAAGGCTCTTCTCTCTTTCGCTTCTGTACCGGATTTCGATAAACCCGGCAGGAGGAGACTTCCAGAACATTTGCCTCCTGCAGCCCTTTTATCACAGAGGTAGAAATTTTTAACTGTTTAATGGTTTCTGTGTAATCCAGCTCTTCGTTTTTGATCAGGGCTTCCAGCAGACGGACTCTGGCCTTGTGGTTCTTTCGTTTACAGGTTTCCAGAACTTTTTCGGCTTCTTCTTTTGAAAGGCTAAGGAGCAGTTTCTTTTTTTCTTTTTCCCTTGCTTTTTCCTGGATAGGCAGAACGGTCTTCAGAGCCTGAATCATGGTAGAACCATAGGTGCGGCTCATCCAGGAAGCCAGAGCGATTAAGTTTCCCTCTGCATTTTCCCTTTCGCGGATAATTTGGGAAATCTCTTTCAGTTTTTCCGAAGCAACTTCCCGGTTTTGGGTTATCTTTACCACATACGCCTTCCTGCTTCGGTTCCCCTGACCGAACGGAACCGATACCACCATTCCGGGAGCCAGTTTCCCCTGAAGTTCTTCCGGAATCTTATACTGAAACGTACGATCCAGACGTTCATGGGAAATATCAATAATCACGTCTGCATACATAAGTTATCTCCCGGCAAGAATGTCTGCAATCAGAACCCTTTCATCCATGGGATACTTCTTACCTTCAATTTCCTGGTAATCCTCATGGCCTTTTCCGGCCAGTATAATAATATCTCCTGGTTCTCCATGATGAATGGCATAGGCAATGGCTTCTTTTCTGTCTACAATTTCCACATATTTTCCTTCTGTCTTTCCGATGCCGACTTTTATATCGTCTATGATTGCCTGGGGCTCTTCATATCTTGGATTGTCTGACGTAATAATGGTTAAATCCGCTAATTTTCCTGAAACCTCGCCCATCTCATACCGGCGGAGTTTGGAACGGTTGCCTCCGCATCCGAACAGACATACCAGACGATGGGGATGATATTCCCGCAAAGTCGTCAGAAGGCTCTCCAGAGCCATGGCGTTGTGGGCGTAATCGATCATCAGGGTAAAATCATCGGATACTTTTATCATTTCAATTCTGCCTTTTACTTTGGCTTTTTTAAGAGCTTTTACAATGTTTTCCTGAGACACCCGGAAATGGCGGCAGATGGCAATTGCCGTCAGGGAATTATAAATACTGAATTTTCCCGGAATATCAATCTCCACCGGAAAGTCCAGAAGTCCCCGCAAATGGTAGGAAATTCCAAGATACCCCGGACGCGATACCAGTTCGGCGTCTTCTGCCCGTAAGTCTGCCTCTTCGGAAAATCCGAAAGTTTCCAGTTGACAGGTATGCCCTTCTATCATTCTCTCAAAATGTTCATCATCCCGGTTTACAATTCCCACCTTACACTGTTTCAGCAGCATAGCCTTGCACTGAAGATAATGTTCAAAGTCCCTGTGTTCATTGGGGCCGATATGATCCGGTTCAATATTTGTAAAGATTCCATAATCAAAAATAAATCCTGCCGTACGGTGCAGCATCAGCCCCTGGGAAGAAACTTCCATGACCACACAGTCGCATCCTGCGTCTGCCATCTCGCGGAAATACTTCTGAATCACATAGGATTCCGGTGTGGTATTTGCCGCCGGGATAACCTTTTCTCCCACAATGGCTTCGATGGTTCCTATCAGTCCCACTTTATAACCGGCGTTTTCCAGAATGGATTTTACCATGTAGGTCGTGGTGGTCTTCCCCTTGGTTCCGGTCACTCCAATGGTCTTTAACTCCCGGGCCGGATGTCCGAACCAGGCTGCAGAAATACAGGCCATGGCGTATCTGGTATCTTCTACCTGAACGACGGTTATCCCTTCAGGAACCGTTACTTCCTCTTCCACCACAAGTACGGCAGCTCCTTTTTTTACCACATCCGGCACAAACGTATGGCCGTCCACAACCGCTCCCCGAATGCAGAGAAACAAAGAGCCTTCCTGTACTTTTCTGGAGTCATACTCCACCCCTTTTACTTCTGTATCTGTACTTCCCTGAACAATGGTATATTCTAAAGATTCCAACAAGGTTCCTAATTTCATTTCCTCGCCTCCAATTTTAAAATGTTCCTGCTTTCTTTAATAGATATTCCTTTATAGAATAGCATACCTGTATTTTCTTTTCAATACTGCAACTGCCCCGGAAGAACACAAGAAATCGCCGGTTTCTCATCTTCTTTCGGGGCAGTGTCTGCAGCCGCAGTCTTAATTTTTCTTCTTTATCAGCAGGCCAAAGCCGGCTGTCAGACATCCCAGACCGGCTAATAGAAGAGCCGTCTTCCATTCCCGGGTTCTGGTATTGTCTCCTGTTTTCGGCTGGTCGCTGACTCCTTTTGCATAATTGCCCGGAGTCTGGGTCTGGCTTTTGGCCGAAGGTGTGGGCGTTTTAGCTGTTCCCTGCTGAATTTTTACTGTTTCTTCTGCCTCCTTTTTCAGACTTTGATCCTCCGTGGAAACAATGGCCATATTAATCAGCTCCGTGTTTTTAAAATTTTCCGGAATCACCACCGACGCCTCCAGTGTTACCGTTTCCCCTGAAAGAATCTGAGGGATTACCGCCTGATCTTTTTCCTGACTTAACTGTATCCCTTCCTGCTCTCGAAACGCAGCCTTTACTCCCTGGTTTAAAAACTGATCCACTGCAAGCACAGAATGCAGGGTTCTCTCGCCCGTATTCTGAATCCGGATGGTATACACGATTTCTTCTCCCGGCTTTGCCTCCTCTTTATCTGCTGTTTTTTCCACCTCAAAGTCTGTCTTAAGTTCTGTAATTTCTGTCCGGGCCTGAGCCTTTCGTTCCAGGATTTCTCCGGGATTCTGAGGATTTACGGCTTTCGCCTGAGCTGTATTGATTAAGACTTCGCTTTTTTGTTCTTCGGGGATCTGTATATAGGCTGTGAGTACCTTGCTTTCTCCCCTTTCCAGTTTCCCAATAACTGCTTTTGTATCCTCCTCTTCCAGACGTACTCCCTCACAGGCTCCGAATTCTGCTCTCCAGCCGGTACTCTCAAATACGTCTTCCACCTGTATTTCATTCAAAGTCTGCTGAGACAGATTGGTCGCCGTAATTTCATAAGCGGCTTTTTCACCTGCTTTTACCTGTTCCTGTAACGCCTTTTTCTCAATGGTAAAATCCGCTTTTTGGGGATATACATCCAGCCTTGGAGTTTCTGCCTCTATTTTCAGTTCCTGCTCTGCAGGCTGGTATACCGCATAGGCCCCGCAGCCGTTCTCTCCTTTTTCAAAAGGTTCATCCTGATTCGTCTCATACCACACAGGAGTTTCCACATTCCGGTATGCTTCCCGCAGGGTTACCGGAATCCGGAAAGTTTCCTGGTCATCTTCTCCCATAGTTCTGGTAACCGGAATGGTCAGTTTCTGAATTATATCTTCTTCGTTTTTCTGATTGGTAATGGGGATCTCTTCCACTTTCCAGTCCAGGGGAAGAGCCTGCACATCGGTCAGCCAGTACTCAGATATGTAATCTACCACCTTCATCGGTACCGATTTCAGAATCATATCGGAACACACCGCACGGAAGATTTCCATGATATTATCCAGGTTCTGTTCTTTTGTATCAATAAAATACTCTTCACCCGAGCTGATCTGTTCTACGGTATTCTGGCTGTAATGATCCATTTTCATGGAATAGCCGTAGCCCACTCCGTAAACAGGAACTTTTTCCTTCAGAATTGCAGCGTCTTCAATGGCCCATTGGGCAAATGCAGTCTGGTAAGATGCATCATACTCCTCCTGACCGTAACTGTGGGGATCCAGACATCCGGTATCCGGACTGCCTGTCTGATGGCTGTAGCCGCTGGTGGTGCTTCCGTCTGTAAACAGAAGGGCAAATACATTCTGCGTATCTTCCAGACGGTTAATGGCATCCAAAGCTCCTAAAACCGCAGCCTCATGGTTGGTTCCCGTAGGGTTTTGGGGCATTACCGCTTCTGCTTCCAGATATTTCTGTTCGGTCAGAAAAGCCTTTGCCTCTTCCAGAGATTCTGTCCATCCTCCGATGTAATATCCTCCATGAAAGGCCACAGGGCACACTTTTGCCCCCTGGTTCTCAAACAGCGTTTCCAAAAAGCGGTTATATCCTTCCACAAGCTGATCCATCCGGCTCTCCTGGCATCCGAAGGCTTCTGTCTTTCTTTCGGTATCCTTCCAGACGGTACGATCGTTTAGAATTTCCATCTCCCCTACAGGAAAGATTCCCTCTTCCCGACGGATACAGTGATACCAGGAAAAGACCGGAGCATCTGCTCTCACCCCGGGAAGCAGGCTCTGATCCTCCGTGGTGTAGACAACTCTCCACCCTCTGGGATTATCCTGGGGATAGGAATTCCCTGTTTCCGTATAACGGCACACCAGCCTGCACCGCTGTTGGGGATCAATTTCTTCCGGAAGTTTCAGAAACAGATTCTCTGTCCCTGCCTCCCCCATCCGGGCATAGGTTTCCTGGTCGGGAAGGGTTTCTTTTATCTTTTCCCACACCTGGGAACTGTTTTCAAAGGCGTCTAAGGTATGAAAGGAAACTTTATGGACATGGCCCTCCGTCTCACATGCCTGCATGGAATCTGTCACATCCAGCATGGCGATAACTCCCACAGAGGGCTGAAGACTGGTAATTTCTTTTATCTTTTTTAAGTTTAACTGAATTTCTGCTTCATAAGAAGCAGCGTCTGTCCATCTGGCGCTTTTTTCCAAAGTCGGCTGCAGATTTTCCTGCGCCATGGCTGCTTTTGGAAGAAATGCGTTCTGGAGCATTAAAACAGCTCCTAAAAAAAGGGCTGCTATTTTCCATTTTTTATTTTTCTTCAATATTGCATCTATCCCTTTCTGTTTATTTCTTGTCAGTCTGTGCCTTTTATCCGCAGACAATCATAGGCATCCCTCCTTATGCAGTTTTACTCTTTTTGGAAAAAATCTGCCGAACGGCAAGAATAATTAGAAGTGGCCAGATGTTCTGGCTCTTTCTTACCATATCATGGTTTTTTCTAAAAAACAAGGTGGTATTCTTTTCTTAGAATCTATTTAATCTTTCTTAATTAATTTTCGTTTTCTTTTAGATTCTGTACACACTTTGCACACATTTTACCTATATAATAGGTCTTGGATAGATGAATAACCACTCTCTATCTCCCCCCTCAAAAAGCAAAATGCAGCAGCCCTCGCGAGACAGCGGGGGCTGTTTCGTTGTGCAACAGGAAATTCCCCGGAACAGTCCGTGTTTTGTTCCCTGAAAAGAGACTCTGGTAAGGTATTGCTTTTTTTCCTTAATTTCTCTATAATGAATATATTATTTAGGAAACGGGGTATCTCTTATGAGTGAAAAGATCGTTGTTGTGGCATTGGGCCACAGAGCTTTAGGGACTACGCTCCCGGAACAGAAAGTTGCTGTAAAAGCCGCTGCAAAAGCTGCCGCGGATCTGGTTGCGGAGGGTGCCCGCCTTGTCATTTCCCACAGTAATGCTCCTCAGGTGGGAATGATTCATACCGCAATGAATGAGTTTGGAAAATCTCACCCGGATTATACATTTGCCCCTATGTCTGTCTGCTCTGCCATGAGCCAGGGATACATCGGATATGACCTGCAGAACGCCATTCGGGCGGAACTTCTCTCCCGGGGAATTTATAAAACAGTCAGTACCGTCTTAACACAGGTTGTCATCGATCCTTATGACGATGCTTTTGCAGAACCGGAGAAGATTATCGGACGTGTGCTTTCTGAAGAAGAAGCGGAAGAAGAAGAAAAGAAGGGCAATTTTGTTACGAAGGTTTCTGAAAACGGCTACCGCAGAATCGTAGCCGCTCCCAAACCTCAGTCCATTGTGGAAATCGACGCCATCCGCGCCCTGGTAGACGCCGGACAGATTGTCATCGCCGGAGGCGGCGGCGGAATTCCTGTTATGGAACAGGGCATTGAATTACGAGGAGCCAGCGCTGTAATTGAAAAAGACTTAACCAGCGGCCTGCTGGCTGAAGAATTAGGCGCAGAACAGCTGATTATCCTTACCAGTGTGGAGAAAGTCAGCCTGAACCTGGATACTCCTGAGGAGGTATACCTGGATACCCTTACTCTGGAAGAAGCCAGAAAACATATGGCAGACAACCAGTTTGCACCGGGTTCCATGCTTCCCAAGTTTGAAGCAGGCGTTTCTTTCGTGGAGAAAGGCACAGGACGCAAAGCTGTCATCACCGATCTGGCCCACGCCAGAGACGGTTACCTGGGAAAAACAGGGACAATTATTCAGTAACAAAGAGGACAAGTCCTCTTCAACTCCCTATATCCCTCACTCATGAGGGACTT
>ERZ1643250.1030-NODE-1030-length-26222-cov-10.714411_pt1 | contig 26222 bp, 27 predicted proteins | sample MGYA00579262_ERZ1643250 | MGnify/ENA primary metagenome ERZ1643250 (study PRJEB29033, sample SAMEA4952265) | chicken gut metagenome | biome: Broiler Chicken; feature: Gastrointestinal Tract; material: Caecum | place: Ireland | collected 2018 | study: Broiler... | reverse complement strand
TTGTAATCATACGGTGTTAAACCGTATCATCACGAGCCCAGCGTGGGTCAGCCACAAGACTGATACGGGCTGCCAGACCATTATGATCTAGCGCACTCCCGCAATCCACGGCCACGATAACAGACCGCAATCCACCACATTTAAAAGATTTAACCAGGCACCTCACCCGAGTCCTACCAGACACCGGTCTAGCCCGCTTGGGAGTCGTCGTCACCTTACGACGATCACGCGACAAGCGACCCTGACCACCCATCTTAACCGGCGACCCAGTCTTACGCTTCAATGCTCGACAAGCTCTCGTAGACTTACGCGACGCTAGGTTCAATGACGCCACGTCATCACGATCCATCACCCCGCCCGAAGTCACAACCGACCGATCTGAACGCGGGGTAACATGTTCCAGGGAGAATGGATCTAAATGTGACGAACCCCCAGCCGGGACGACCTCTACAGTGATCCCGAATGCTCTAGCTCGCTCCTCCAACCGCTGCCTCACGAGACCGTGAGCCCACTTCGACCCATAAGCCTCTTGGACGAACCCCAGGTCCTCCATCTTAATCACGCCGCAATGATGCCGGACAGCATGATCCACCACATCGCGAGCGATTAACCACGCGACCTTCCCCTTTTGCTCTGTGATCTTCTCACGTAAGAACACGATCTCCCCAGCCCGACGCTCGTAAGCATCCACATCAACCGGGTCCGGGGAGGCCTGGCCCTTAATGATCAAACCCAGCCGATTATTCCTACCAATCAGCCTACCAACATCGCGACACCGAGCGAATAACTCATGATTCACTCGATCCGTCTCTGAGTGAGCGTTAAACCCCGTCTCCCACTCACCCGTCTTAGAATCATACCAGGATCCAGCGAACGCCCTGACCTGACCCAAGTCAATAGCGAAGACTCTCTTAGAGTCTAATCCATAGTCCTCCGCTTTACCTGATGGGATCTCATACCCGACCTGGACCACGAGTCCACCACCCGCCGTCTCACGAATCAATGGCTTAGAGTAAACCTTGGGATCCGTCCAAGAGGTAGGCTGGCAGTACATTGGAATCTTAACACGAAGGGTAACCCAATTCGTCTTACTCACCCGGAGCTTATAGATAAGCTCCCGGTCATTCTTGAGGGATTCCTCGTCGCGGTAACAGGCTTGATCATGGAAGACGCTTAAGTCTAAGCGTAACGCGGGCGTTTCACTAGGGTACACGTCACCGTGAGATCGGCAGATCCCACGGAGCACGTTATGCTTCTGCATTCTCAACCCGGCCTCACTAATGGCCTGGTTAATCTCATTGAGCTTGGTCTCATCCCAATCATACTGCTCAACATAAGGTAGGACGTCTCTACGCTCCTCACAAGAAACCAGCACTTGCCTCATGCACTCCATGAGGCCGCGGAAGTAGATGGCGTTCTCACCCAGGCCCCAGTTAGACCGACCCTTGATCTGAGTTTTGTGGATGTAGGTTTTCCACCATGCTCCCTTGAGGGTGCCCTTACTGGTTTCCTGGGTCATGAGGGTGTGCTCGGGCCATACTTGCTTACCCCAGATGTTCTTGAGTTGGGTCCATATGGTCTGGAGGGTTTTATAATCCTTGGGGTTGGTGCATGATGCGAGTGGGAGGGTGAATGATTTGTATTGTTTGGTCATTCTGATCCCTCCCTGTTTTCTAATTCTTGTGATGCTAGTTGTAAGACTTTTCTTTCGTTTTGGTGTGATTTGAGTTTGTAGAATCGACCGCTGAAGCTGGCTAGTAGGCTCATGAAGTCTTGTATGAGTTCCTCGTGGGGTGATCCTCCTATTCGTTCATGGAGGATGTGGATGGTGATGTTATGGTCTTGGAAGAATTCTTTGAGGTAGGTGTAGCCGAATCTGGTGAGTCTGTCTTGGTATGTAATTGCAATGTCTGTTATCTCATTGTTTCTTGCCAGTTTGATGAGTTTGTTAAGTCCCTTACGGTGTTCGTTGAGGCCTGACCCGGAGTCTTTGATGATGTGCGTGGGTTCTGGGTAGTTGTTCTTGAGTTCATGGCACTGGTTCTGGAGGGCTGTGGTGGATCCTGATGAGGATCTGGTGTAGTAGGCCCATGTTTGGGGTTGGTTTGGTTGGGTGTTGGGTTGCTCGTTGAGGTTGGTTTGGATGTCTTCGGGGGTGAAGTAGAGGTGACCCTTGGGTGATCGGTGGTATTGTATTGAGTCGGTCTTGACCCAGCGTCTGATGGTTAGGGGTGTGACTCCCATTAAACTCGCCATTCCACTAGTCTTAATCGATTCATTAATCCTCATAACGTCATTATATCATATGATTCAATATGATTACAAATCATGTAACAGCAGTCTACCATTGAAGACTCCTCATTCTCGGGGTGGTGAATCAAGTCATGGTCGTCAGTGGCCAATAGAAAGTGATGTAGATGGTCTGACGTCACGACTCTTGGGAATCAGCAGATCAGCAGGTCGCATCACTTGTTAGTCTAACAAGTCGCTGGCCTCGGTCATTATGACAGAACCGGTGGTAGATGGTGATTGTAAGTCTGTTTGATGAGCGGGGGTGGAAGTGGTGGGATCAATCTTGCTCAGGTGCGCTGGAGGTGGTGTCGTCCTGCGGGTCCTGTTCGCGTTGGTCTGGCGGGAGGACGCTCTGGTATTCTTGGAAGATCTCACCCAAGCCCGCGTAATAGACGCCATGCCACATCCACTTGGGATGAGAGTCCCTCCAACCGCTTCGTTGCATGGAGTTCAGGATGATCTTACGGGCGAGTTTAGAGCTGATCTGAGAGCGGTTCTCCGGGTCTGCGTCAACCCAGGATCTGAGGTCTTTGATTTTTGAGAATCGCGAGACGGTGAACTTGCAGGAATCGGAGTCGGCCCCACGAGCGGCGGCCCACATGTATCGAGTTCCAGTCGTGTTGCCTTTGAACTGGCGCCCCTCGTCATTCACTGGTTGCACGGCTCGTATCTCGTCTAACAGTTCCTCATTGTAATAGTCCTGCGGGTCACGGTAAACTTCTAGATCAGGTGAAATGTCAGCCTCAGTGGGGGTGACGTCAGTCTCAATGGTCGAAGGGGCGGATAGTCGGCTAGTTTTATTGCTGTTGCTCATGTTCAGGAGTCCTTGCTGCTGGAGGCGCTTGAATCTTAAGTTATTTATAATCAAGTTTATGCAGGTGGGGTAAGATTGTCAATTTTTAGATTTTGGCTAAACAATTAGGGTGGAGAGATGGTCAGGTCTGAGTGCCCGGTGGATTGAGGATCTAAGTGCTGAGTGCCCGGTGGATTGAGGATCTAAGTGCCCGGTGGATTGAGGAGGTGGGTTGGCGGGCATGGCATTGCGTGGCCTGAGTATATTCTGCTGTTACCATAATCATTAATCATTCATGTATAATTTTTAACAATAGTCACTAACCAAGAATTAACCAGAGGAGGGAGGTGAAAACCAGTGACCCGTTACAATAACCTAGTCAAGCAAGCTAGTCAAACCCCAGCTCATGAGCCCACGGACGATGAGATCATAACGAACTCGAGCATTAACCTCCACCTCACCCAAGCCCAGGCCACCGAAACCCAGGACCCACTACCCCTCCCCACCGTGAGCCAGGCCATCATCCGACTTCTCAACGAATCCAAGGCCGCCCAATCATGGTACATCCAGCAAATCCAAGACTTTAACCTAAACCTCCAATCACAAAAGAATTTCACGAACGAGTACGCTCGTAAGACAATCCCCAGCCCACCAGACGACCTACTCTACACGCCCGGGACAATAGCTGCCTCACGACGCATCATCGCAGATAAAGCCGAAGCCTACCGGATCATGGTGTCATGGGGTGAGCGACGTGACATTTACAACGAGTTACAAGAACACCCAGAGGGCATCAGTTACGAGGATTTCAAAACCGCGACTGATCGTAAGTACCTGAAACGTAATCTCTTTGATAACATCAAGCGGATGAAGAAGGCTCCATCCCTCCCCGTGGTGAGTAAACCCCGCATCCCACTCGGCAAAACAGACAAGCAATACACGTTAATCGCGATTCACGGTCAGGACATCCTATTATGCGGGCTACCACTCAAACTCGACCCCAGGAGTGAAGTGGAGACCCGCGTTGATTTATTCTTCCGACTCCCCGACCGATTCATGCGGAATCACCAGGGCGCCGTCCACACGAAACTCACCCGACCCACCATTTACCTAGATGATCACGGGGAACCAACATTCAGCTGGACCATACAGGAGTGGGTGAAACAACCAGCGGTTAAAGCCCGGGACGCCGAGTCATGCGTGGGCGTGGACTGTGGTAAAACGAACTTCATCACGATCGCGAGGGTCCACCGTGATGGACGGTACACGGGCGGGTTCACCACATCTAAAGCGACTAGGAAGTCTAGACGGACGTTAGACAGGCGTCGATTGGAGATGGGTAGGGTTACCGCGAAGCAAGCTCGTCGTGAGGTGCTCGCTGGGAAGGGTAAGACTACGCTCTCACCCGAACGCGCTGCTCGGTTCGAGGCTCATAGGGAGGGCCTCGCGGGCTCGATCCATGATGCTTGGGAGTCATACGAGTGGGATGTCACAGCGGATGTTATGGCTTTCGCGGGACCGGGTGAGCCGGTCGCGGTGGAGGACTTGAAGTTCAATAAGGGTGGCGGCTTACACTTCAGGTTCTCTGGGTTCCAGGATAAGCTAGCTCATCGGTGTGCGTTAACAGGGCATGATTTCGTGCGGGTTCAGGCTAAGGGGACTTCGTCGGCTTGCCCGGATTGCTCTAAGCCACTCGGTGATCGTGAGGAGTATCATGACACGGAGTGTTCTAATTGTGCGTGGTCGGGGGATCGTGATGCTTCAGCAGCCGTGTCTATAGCGAGGCGTGGGTTGGGCTTGTCTAAGCGGGCTCGGTTAGATCGTGCTCATGAGGGGCAGAAGTGGGTCCTGCGGCCGGTGAGGAGGGGTCCCAAGGCCCCGGCGAGGCCGGCTCGTAATATGCCGAGGCGGTGTGATCGTGGGGCACTACCTTTTAGTAATGTGGTTCGAGGCTTGTGCGTGGGCGGTGCCTCGGCGTGCTCGACGGGTGATGATGGTAAAGTCACTGCGAGGTGCGTGACCCCTACAGTGGGGTTGACTCCTGTTGTGATTACTCGATTGTTAGAATTACTACGGTAAGTTAGTAATCGGTTAACATCGTTTAACAATCACAACAACTATGGGATCTCACTTGATTAGGTGTGTTGTTCCGACCTGGGGCTGTGCCATTCATTCTTGACTCTGGTTGGCTCTCCCCTTGATGTCGTTCCCTTGATGTCGTTGCTTACGCCTCGGTCTGCTTGTTCTTCATCCGTGTTTGGCACTCGTCGTCCTCCCGCTGGAGTGACGTCAGACGGAGTGCGGGTCATTAACGGGTCATTAAGTCTAGGTCGGCTTATGGTCTTATGGCAGGGCAAACCCATGGCTTCTCCTATCCCATTATACGGTTCCCTATGACCAAGTACGAACCGTGGAGTCTACCCCTATAATGACGGGTCAAATCTGCACCCTGAGGGAGGATGATCGAAATCTAAATAGAGTTAAACAGGGAATCTACCTGAGTGATCTAAATGTGGGTTCACTCGACTCTGATGGTCTGGAATCTACCGGTCTCAGCCTCGGTCTTGTTAGAGATGATGGAATACTCGTCTAAGCGGTTTTGCGTCGATCATCATTTTGATTAGGCTCAGGGTTAATGGTATTTCACCGACCCTGAGCCTAATCAAATCTAAGGAAGATCTACCAAGGATTAGAAATCGCAATCATCTGTTGGACTTTAGCAATAAGCGGCTAGAGTGAACGATCACCTGACTTCTCATCGCAATCGAGTCTCATTTCAGTCACTCATGTTTTGGAATGCGATCACCGTCTTATCGATCCTATCCCTAATCTTCTCATGGGGGACTCCAGCATTCCGCATTTCAGTCAAAGACCTCAATTCAGACTCAATGAAATTGGCCCGTTCCTCGCCCATGGGCTCATACAAGGCGAAATCGCGGAATGACTTGATGCTCTCCCTGGCAGATCTCACCTGCTCCGGACTCAACATCCTAGTGGAGTCCAACCATTGATCTAGGGGCTGATCTGATTTGTCGTCGTTACATCTATAACAGCATAAGGCCATGTTGCCGAACTTTGTCTCACCGGGTGGGAACCCATTGATTGGATCTAAATGCTCTCCGGTGGCGGTGTCATTGGATTGATTGCCGTTCTTCCCCTTATGCAGGGGGACTCCGCAATAGCAGCAACGGCCAGCGAAGAACATCACAGAGGCAATGTATCTGCGTTTGTTCATGTCATTAGAGGTGGCCGATAGGACAGATCTACGGATAGATCTCCCATGATACGGCTGCCGTTCGGTCATGGAATGGACATTGCTCATGATCATGTCCGTCACGTCCTCCATGTCTACATCATCCCCGCAGTAGGCTCTGAATCTGGTGGCGTCGTCTGCGTCAGACTTGAGGAAGTCAAGAATGCGTTTCCGTGTGGCTTGCAGATTGGTGGAGTTGCGTCCCGGTCGAGACTCCATCATCCCGTTTATCTTGTCACTGATGGAGGTGAGCCTCTGCCAGTCATCCTCTGTTATCGCAGAGCCCACCGCATCTACGGCACCGTTGAAATGCACACGGCTTATAGGTCTTCCACCGTATCTGGGTATCAACGTCTTCTCGTCTATCCCGCTGCCTAGGGTGTTGAATGTAGACTTGCCTCCGCTTATGTTGAAAGAGTCCTGGATCGGTCTGTAATGCCCATCCCAATGGTAGGCGTTGGGTTTGTTGCTACCGTCCATGCTGAGGATGATGACCCCAGGGATGTGTTGTCCGGGGGACGCCCCCAGCATCCGTGAAGCGCGCTTAGACAGCTCGACGATCGCCACTTCATAACCGTCATGAGCGTCATAGCCAATGACATTGACTGACCGAACCGCGTCTTCCATGATGCGTGGATCGGCTATGGACCTGCGATTGATGGTAGGCAGGATTACGCTTAGATCTTTGAGTTTGTTGTGGTAGGTCGTGCGCTGGACGCCGCGTTTGGTAAGGGCATCAACAAGATTTGCGGCCTTGATGGGGGTGTAGATGCGAGCGCGGTCCTCATGACCGTAGGTGGTATCTAGCTTGAGGTGTGACCTCCTAGACAGGTTCTTAGAGTGAGGTCTGCCGCCGGTGGTGCTCTGGCGGGTCTCCAGGACTCGGTAGGCTTCCTCTATGGTGGGAGCCTGTATGTCATGGGAGTGTCCGGGCAGCGGGCAAGGATCGTTCCTGCATTTCCGAAGGATTCCGGTCATCTCCCCGTTGCGTCGTCTTACTTCATGCCAGCTTGCCATGATGTCCCCTCGTATGTTGTCTTTGTAGAATTGCTGTGGCCTGTCGTCGGGCGGTGTGTGGTCGCTGGGCTGGAGGCATTCGTGGTTCTATTTCCATGTGGAGTTCCAGGTTCTTGTCCAGCCTAGTCCTTTTGCATGGTGATCTATCTTGGATTGAGTGAGATTGGAGTAGGGCTGGGCGCTAGGTGCGTCAGGGCGCCTCTGGGGGGGCTGTTAGTTCGCCAGGCCACTGGGCTACTGGGCTTGGATCTTGGAGGAATTTGGAATGTAATTTGGAATGTGGGAATTTGGAATGTGGAATGGGTGAGGATGTTTTGTTCCTGTTCTGGGTGGAGTGGGCTGGGTTGGATGATTGATTGATTGATTGATAGATAGATTGTGGGGCTCCAGACCCCGTCCTATCCCATTATACGGTTCCCTATGACCAGGTACGAACAACATGAGATGGAGAGGTTGTCGAGTCTTGGAATGTCAAATCTACTCGCTTGCCTGATCTGCGTGGTTTTGTTATAATCGATGCTATGAATAGGAATCTGGACTACATTGAACTCGGTCTTGAGAATGTCGAGGTCTATAGGATACCGTCAAACAAAATACAGACCCTCGGTGTCAATGGGATCAATCGAATCATCTGGGGATCTAATTTCCTCCATTTCCATGAGTCTCATTTGCAGGTGGACGATTCCCTCACCTGCGCTGGATTGGAGATCTCCGTCGAACGTGAGGCTTTGGAGGAGATCATCACAGAACAGACGGGTGAGACCGGATCCTCATCTAGATTGAATCTGCTTGAAAGGTTGGTGAAATACCCAGATCTTGTAGACGTCACCTTGAAATTCGAAGACGTGGATGATCCCGTACGCATTAGAGTCCCCTATGAAGAGTTAGATGGCTCCCCGGACAACGGTCTCATGAAGATCAAGGCATCTGACAATACGGTCACGATCACGGTGGGTCTGGTTTAGGAAGATTCAAAACAGGAGGAAGACCGAAGTCTAGTCTCTAGTGGAATTGGGGCGGAAATGAAACGAAGCACCATGAACAAAATCTTCATGGTGCTTCGTTCTTTTTGGATTAGATTTTCCATCTAGAAGCGGATGTCTTACTGGGTGGTTCCCGGGGTTATTCAACGCCCACTATGATTCTCGCGGACTCTACGTCTAAAGGTGGAAGGGACAGGGTCCAGGCGGCTCCGTCCTCGTTGCGGGTGATCAACAATGTGCATTCCCTCACTGAACACCCCTTGGATGACAATAGTACCCGGACCTGTTCAGATTCCTTGTCCCATAAGTCATCGGTCATTTTGAAGTTCCTGATCAGTGTGGGCATGGTCATGGGGCGTAAGAACACCACATCATCCTTAGACAACCTCTCCCATGGATCTTGCGCGTTGGTCATCTCCACCAGTGAGTCTAATGTGACGCCTTCCAGAGGTATGGCTATCATCGCCGTCATGCTCTTCCTGGGGTTGCCTTTTCTTGGATTAGACACCGTTATCAAGATCATTGAGTCTAATCCCTGTGAGGCGTTGGTGCGTGTGATGGCCTGTGGTGGTTCTGCGATCTCCATTTCAGAACCTCCAGAACAGCGCGGAGGTCACACCGCTGATGTCCCCGGGTCTGGTGGAGAACGCTTTCTGTGCGGTGTCATTGCCGGATATGACGTTGGCAAGTTTGTCTATTGAGTAGGTGATCCAGTCGAAGCACCATGAGATGAATCCAAACACATTGCCACCGAACAATTGGATTACCCCCAATGCGACTCCAAGCACCACTATACCGATGATAATCTTCTTTGCCATTGTAATTTAACCTCTGGTTCGTATGACGACCCGATCATTATTAACGAAAATCACCGTCCGGCGTTCTTGTCTTGAGATCTAAGTCTTGATCAATAGGTTTATGACGTCTGAATATTGAAAATTAATTCAGACATTGATTTATAATCCCCAAGTCTCTTATTGTGACTTTTTACTGTGATCATAGTTGATCACTGCGATCACACTCAGATGGGTAATGGACCCTGAAGCCTTGCCTATGTCTATACCAAGATCGATTCCTACAAACATAGCATGGTGCCACTCGTCTCCAGCACTATCTAGATGACGAATCGTACTTGGTCATAGGGAACCGTATAATGGGATAGGACGGAAAGGAGACTACCACCCTCCGCGAGGGAAGGTTAAAGGGCAAGGGCAAGGTTAAAGATTAAAGACCCACCCATCATCACAGGACCAAGGGACACAACATTAGAATTAGATTAGACGTAAGGTCACAACATTATAATTAGATCAGACATCCAGAATCTAGAGATCAGACAAAATCCAGAAAATATCCAACACCAAGAAAGAGAACACACGACAAGAGAGGAGAACCTGATGACCACCAACAGCCAATGGACCTACCAAGGATTGGAAGACGCCTACCATAAGGCCCAGAGCCTCAACTACATCAAGGACCCCTGGGGCACGCGACTAATCCGGTGGGGTTACAAGCACATGGGCAAGCCCTTCATCTTCCGTATGGAGCCTGACAAGGCCCACAGCTTCACCGTCAATAACTGCGACAAGCTGAGTCACATCACACCCTTCATGACGTTGCTGCACGACGTCACCAACAACGCAGATGCCTCCCTCAACAAGACGGTGATGGGTCTGCATTACAAGAACCCTTATGGACTGGCCGCCGGTCTCGACAAGGACGCCCAGCTCATCACCATACTAGATGCCGCCGGATTCGGATTCACCTCCTATGGATCTATGACGATACGACCTTGCGATGGGAATCCAAGGCCATGGTTCCATCGCTATCCAGACTACAAGTCTATGGGCATACATGCCGGTATACCCAACCAAGGCGCTGAGACTGTGCTAGCGGCGGCAGATGCAGCGCCCTCCCCCTATGGAGTGATCCGTCACGCCAGTGTGGCCTTCACGAACACCTCCTACCCAGATGGTGTGGATGGTATGATTCATGATTTCACGGAAGGTGTCAAGGCGGTGATGGGCTCTAAGGCGGATGTCTGTGAGATCAACATCTCGTGCCCTAATCTCCAAGCGGGCAAGCCATTCAAGGATCCCAAGACGGTAGAGGCCCTATTCCAAAGCATCGAGGAGAACGTCCAGCATTTGAAGCCCGTCCTAGTGAAGATGCCCAACGCCACTGTTGATGTCATAGACTCAATCACTGAGGTCTTGACCAGCCATGACGTTCAGGGGCTTGCCTTGTGCAATCTTCAGGAGGACAAGTCTGATTGGCCGGAAGCCAGTGGGGAGCTGGGTGGATTGTCCGGAGCACCTTGCAACAAGAACGCCGTGGAGGCCGTCAGGTTCGTGCGGGGGAAGTACGGCAATCGATTCGCCATCGAAGGTGTTGGTGGCGTCATGGACAGGGATGACGCGATGAGGATACAGGACGCTGGCGCTGATCTGGTCGGCTTTGTATCTACGCTGATGTTCAATGGACCTCAGATGGCAAGCGAGTTCAAAACCGCTTATCGGGGTGCCCTTCAGGTCCTGGAGGATGAGACTTGGTCGAGCGCATCAGTAGATGCATGATTTTTCGTTCCTCCGAATCTTCCTTAGATTTGATTAGGCTCAGGGTCGATGTCATACCATTAACCCTGAGCCTAATTGATTTGATAGAGGCTTAAAATCTGCTAAGACGTGCAATCCATCATCTCTAACAAAATCGAGGCTGAGACCGCCGGATTCCAGACCATCGGGGCGGGTGAACCCACATTTAGATCACTCAGGCAGATTCCCTATTTAGCTTTATTTAGATTTCGCGATCATTCGTCTTCAGGTCGCAGATTTGACCCTCCATCACAAGGGTAGATTCCACGGTTCGTACTTGGTCATAAGGAACCGTATAATGGGATGGGAGTCTCTGGAGGACCCCGCCCTAACCCTAGATCATCAGATCATCCCAAGACCCCCAGAAGTTAAGATGAGGCCAAGACAGAACCCCTCTCCACTGGCAAACTTACCCACAAAGCAACAACACCAGAGATCTATACATCCAATAAGATCCAATAAGATTCACCTGAGACTGCAGATCGGCCTAAGTAAAACCACATCCAATCATCCACTCTGATCACAAGACTAAACCATAGTCTTATGACGGGTGCTGTGCCTCCTTCACTTGACGGGGTACAATTCCATGCAGATCAGAATGACTCCTACGAATCACAAGCATAATCAGCAAAGGGAGGAAGCCCACCATGCGACTGAGGCTCAAGAAGGTCCATCTTCGGAACTTCCGCATACACGACGACTATACCTTCGAGCCCGCTGAGACAGGCATCACCGCGATCATAGGTCGCAATGGTCACGGCAAGTCGACCATCATCGATGGGATTGCATGGGCGTTGTATGGGACCAAGCCCAACACCGGGGTCAAGAACTCCTCATGGCGACGTATCAACGCCCCAGACGACGAGAACTCTTACGTGGAGGTCACGTTCGACATGGATGGCCGGGAACTTAAGATCAAACGCACCCTCATAGGACCTAAGGCGTCTAGCGTGACATGCGAATGCTGGTTAGACGGGGTTCTTGAAGCTGGGCCTGCCGTGTCTCACGCTTCACGCTGGATAGTCAACACATTACAGTTAGATGAGGAGGGATTCCTGTCTACCATGCTGGTCCAGCAGAAGCACGTAGGCCAACTGGTATCGGCCTCTAGGACAGAGCGACGTAGGATCCTCGAACGACTCACGGGCATCACCGCCGTGTCTACCGCTCTTGAGAAGGCCAAGGAGGAGGAGAAGGTCACGAAACGCTCTGCCTCTAGCACTGAGGTGGACGAGAAACAGATTCCAGCGCTCCGCAGGAAGATCCAGAAGCAAGACGACCTCAAACGCAAAACAGAGGAGTCTATCTTGAAAGTGGATGAGAAACTGCATCAGCTAGGCGAGGAGGGCAGGGCTGCCAAGTCTAGGGTCGATGAGGTCGAGGCGAAGCTGCTCAGAAAGCAAGAATTAGAGTCCACGCTCGCTGCGTCTGAGGCGTCCCTCAAATCTATGATGTCCCAGCAAGAGTCTTTGATGGCTAGGCACGACGAGCTCAAGGCAGAGCTCCCCACTGTTAAGATGTCCCCGTCTGAAATGGATGATGTAAGGAAGACCCTGTTAGACGCCCGGTCTCGAATGGACGGCCTTCAGAGGCGTGAGTCTATGTTGCAAGCCCAGTTAGACAACGCCCCCACTGATGAAATCGTGTCGGTTGCGGAGTCTAAGGTGGCTGAGATCCAGTCCGAGCTTGACAAGTATGATGAGGCGGAGTTGGATAAGACACTAGATCGCATCCGCACGGACAAGGCGAATGACAACGCGAAGATCAGTCAGGCGCGTAAGTCGTTGGATGAGATCCATGATGGTGTTGCGACATGCCCGACCTGCCTTCAAGACATTGATGACCCGGGTCACCTGCAAGACGAGTTCCGTAAGATCATAAGTGAAGCCGAGGATCATAAGAAGACCCTCAAGGTGGAGTATGACGATGTGATGGTCAAGCTGGATCGGGTGGGTGGATTGAGATCTGCTTTGACCGCCGCTTGCCAGGAGTTAGACCGTCTTAAGAGTGTTCTGACTGGGTTAGACGGTGTTCCTGAGGAATTGGTTAAGATCCGTGGTGAGTTGAAGTCTGTCCGGGTGTTGGTGGAGTCTAATCAGAATGTGCTGAATCGGTATGAGGCGAATAGGGTTAAGTTCGATGAGTACGATAGGGTCAATTCACAGTTGACGTCGTTGGTGGGGGAGTCTTCCGCTTTAGAACGTGAGGTGAAGTCAATCAAAGCAGAGTTGTCTCGCATCAAGGTGGATGGGGATGTGGTGTCTCGCGCCCGTGCTGATTTAGACGCCTTGCGTGAGAAGAGGAATGATTTGAGGGTGAGGTCATCTGATTTGCAGGGCGAGGCCCGTCTGGCTGAGAGTGAGGGTGATTCCGCTAGACGTGAGCTGGAGTCTGTTGAGGCTTTGGTGGAGAAGCATAAGGCGTCTATGGAGGCGTTGGAGGTCGCGGCGACGGCGTCTTCCCTGTTGGGGAAGTTCCGTGAGCATGTGATTCTGTCTAGTGTCCCCCGTGTCACGGATTATGCTTCAGAGTTGTTGGCGGCGATCAGTGGTGGCGCTTTCACTGGCGTGTCGATTGATCGGTCGTTTAACATCACGGTGGAGTCTGGTGATGGTGTGGTGAAGTCGGTGTCTCAACTGTCTGGTGGTGAGGAGGACCTTGTTGCGATCTGCCTGAGGTTGGGGATCAGCCTCATGTTGTCTGACGGTGCCCCGTCGATGTTGATCCTGGACGAGGTTTTGACGGCGATGGATTCGGAGAGGGCTGAGGCGATTCTTGAGGAGATGGAGGACTTGGCTGACGGGCAGATTATCATCGTGGCTCATAATGAGATCGTGAAGTCTATCGCTGACGAGGTGGTGGAGTTGTGACTGGTCTCCAGTGATCATGTGGATGATCCCCCTTGGATGACTCCTCCTGTGTAGTACAGACTCCCGTCATGTGGTCTTTAGGGTTCGTGTGGAATAGGTCTGATGCTCTGCGAGGAGATCACAATGTTATTCAACAGCTGGTCAAGCCCTCCGACTTCGTTCAGTTGGTCTACTGGATCACCCACCTCCTGGTAACCCCGATGAAGCCACCTCCCCAGGACCCAGGAACCCAGCTCAGTTAAAGTCATGATGAACTACCCATTAAATCAGATCCACAACCCCGGAAGATTTTCCCCCAGCCAAGCCCAAACGATCTTGAACTTTGAATGGAGTTCTTCATACAGTTCCTTGGCCTTGTCGTGGCCATACAGTTTCTCGTACTTGTCGAACCATAGGACGTCCAGTGATGCATTGCCCCATTCTTCAATGACGTCTGCGGCGAACCCCACGTCCTCGATCCAAGCGGCGAACCCCAACCCGATGTCTTTATTGCGGACCAGGGTGGTTATGACCTTACCATCATCGTTCTTACGCCTGACGAGCATTCCATCATCATCCACTGGGACCGCGTCACCATTGTTCACATCACCATCAGGGTCTAAGGCTCTGGTGGAGTCTAATGGGGCTGCCTTTTCAGGCCAATCATCACCACGGGGGACGATGGAAAGCCAGTTTGATGGATCATCGTATTCCGCAGGATAACCGATCGTTGCGTCAGCGAACTCCCGGAGTTTCTTGGGGATCTCCACCATGAGCTGGGGGCCACAATCCCAGACGGCGGTGGAGTCGTATCCCTTGACCGCCCTTGCCACAGCACGCCTGGTGTTGTTGTACAAGTCTTTCACTTTGAACTGGGCACTGTAGACTGCGTCTTCCGCATTGTCTTTCAACTTGGTTAGACCGTCCCACATCCCCGACCTTCTGATTTTGCCTAGAGACGTTTTGATTTTATGAACTTGATGTTCTTGATCTACAACAGGGGAATCGGCGTCATCTGAGGATTCGGTTTCCGTGCTTCCAGATTCGACTGCGATCACACTGGAAGATCTGGTTTCGGTAGATTCCACCGACTGTGACTTGTAAGATCTGTTGGTGTCGGTCTGGAGGTCTTCTCCTGTCTTGCTTCCAGATTCAGATTCCAGGGAATGACTTGAATGATCGTCTGACATGTCCATGTCACTGGTGTCCGCGTCAGACGATGGGGATTGTGGAGTCCCGTGTCCTGGTTCTGTCATAGAACTTCCGTTTTGAGGATCGTCAATCGGTAGATCATTCTTGTGGGCATTATAGTTGAGATCTGTCTTGTTGTTCATTGGTTCCCTTTTGTTCGTTATGTGTGGCCCGATAACTCAGGACATGGTTCTGTCATACAGGATGGAATGACGGTGATTCGGATTTTGCTTGAATCAATTTTACATTCATCAATGGGATCTGGCAACTATGGTTGTTGTGATTGTTAAACGATGTTAACCAATTACTAACTAGCGTAATAACTCGAACAATCGAGTAATCACAACAGGAGTCAACCCCACTGTAGGGGTCACGCACCTCGCAGTGACTTTACCATCATCACCCGTCGAGCACGCCGAGGCACCGCCCACGCACAAGCCTCGAACCACATTACTATTATCAAAATCACAAGGTAGTGCCCCACGATCACACCGCCTCGGCATATTACGAGCCGGACGTGCTGGGGACTTGGGACCCCGCCTCACCGACCGCAAGACACGCTTCTGCCCCTCATGAGCACGATCTAACCGAGCCCGCTTAGACAAGCGCAACCCACGCCTCGCTATAGACACAGCCGCTGATGCATCGCGATCCCCCGACCACGCACAATTAGAACACTCCGTGTCATGATACTCCTCACGATCCCCGAGTGGCTTAGAACAATCTGGGCAAGCCGACGAAGTCCCCGCCGCTTTAACCCTCATGAAATCATGCCCTGTTAAAGCACACCGATGAGCCAGCTTATCCTGGAACCCCGAGAACCTGAAGTGCAGGGCGCCACCCTTATTGAACTTCAAGTCCTCCACCGCGATTGGCTCACCCGGGGTTGTGAAAGCCATGACATCCGCCGTCACATCCCACTCGTATGACTCCCAAGCATCATGAATAGAGCCCGCGAGGCCCTCCCTATGAGCCTCGAACCGAGCGGCTCGTTCTGGGGATAGTGTGGTCTTGCCCTTCCCAGCGAGCACCTCACGACGAGCTTGCTTCGCGTTAACTCTCCCCATCTCCGCTCGACGCCTGTCTAACGTCCGCCTAGATTTCCTAGTCGCTTTAGATGTGGTGAACCCGCCCGTGTACCGTCCATCCCGGTGGACCCTCGCGATCGTGATGAAGTTCGTTTTACCGCAGTCCACGCCCACGCAGGACTCGGCGTCCCGGGCCTTGATTGCTGGGGTGGGCCAGTACTCTTGTATGGTCCAGTCAAAGACTGGTTGGTTCTTATCGTTGAAGTGGATGACGGGTCTGGTGAGTTTAGTGTGTATGGCTCCCTTGTGGTTCTGCATGTAACGGTCTGGGAGGCGGAAGTATAGGTTGACGCGGTGATCTATGTTATTCTTGTCGGGTATTGGTAGTCCGTAGAGTAAGATGTATTGGTCGTGGATGGAGATGGCGCTGTATTGGGTGTTGGTCATTGAGATGGGGAGTCTGGGTTTCTTGATTCTGGGGGTTTCAGGCGCTTTCTTCATTCGCTTGATGTTCTTGAAGAGGTTGAGTTTTAGGTACTCGCGTCCGGTTGCTGTTTTGAAGTCCTCGTAGGTGATGCCCTCGGGGTGTTCTTGTAATTCATTGTAGATGTCACGGCGTTCTTCCCATGACACCATGATTCGGTATGCTTCGGCTTTGTCCATTGTTTCACGGCGTGATACGGCGATGGTGCCCTTGGGGTATGTTGGGGTGGGGAGTGTTTTACGAGCATACTCACTCGTGAACTTCGATTGGTGATTAAGTTTAATGCCCTTGGTTATGGTTTCGTTGATGATCCATTCTTGGTGGGTGATGGTGTTGTTCAGGAGTTGGGTTAGAGCTTGATTTAGGGTGTCTAGGGGGATGGGTTGGGCCGACTCGGTGTCTTGGGCGTGTATGGGTTGGAGGGTGATGCTAGAGTTCGTTACGATCTCGTTGTCTGTGGGTTCGTGTTTATCATGGGGTTTAGTGTTCTGGAGTGTGGTTTGGTATTGGGTTCGTGCCATTAGGTTTCACCTCCTTGTGGGTTGCCTGATTATTGTTGATTGGATCATATTGTTCTGTGATTGTAGGGTGTTTGGTTAATTGTTTAATGTGGTTTAAGAATGTGTAAGATCGTTTAATTAACAAAGCTGCTGTTGTGAATGCTAATTCGGGTGGAAAGGTTCTTCAGATCAGACAAACAATTTGGGTCAGAACGAGTCTCCCTTTTTATGGGAAAGTAATTTGGAGTGGATGGGGAGATCATGAGGCAAAATAAGAACCGGATGCCCATTTTAATAGATTGATGGGCATCCGGTTGTCTGTGGGTTGGGTCTTGACCTGCTGGATCAATTGATTGTCTCACTCGATTCCCGTGCGATCGGCAATTGGGGAGGCAATTCAAATGGACTCGTTGATCCTATTGATTAAGACCACAAGTGATTGGCGCGTCAGTCATCGAAACGGAACTCTACTCCGAGGGCGGTGCTTGCGTTGTTCAATCCCCACTTGATGATAGACTCTGTTTGATTCGCGACTTCATTCACCCATGCTTGGACCGTTTGATGAGACGCGATGTCATCGTCGGTCAGTGGTATGGAGGAGTCGACGACTTTCTTCATGGTGTCTATAATGAGTTTGAATGAGGCCACCTCACGGTCAACCGCTTCAGACTCGCCTTCATACAGATCCTTCTGGATGTCGCTGGCCGCTGCGATCAAGGCGCTTGACAGGATCTGCGTCCTTTTCTCCCCCAATTCGGGGGTCGTGTTGTCGGCCTCTTTGCCTTTCAACCAGAAGTAGAGATCAATCGGAGCCTGGACGCTGTAAGAGCCAGGGTTCACGTAACCGTCTGGGTTGATTGCCGTATAGGCGGTCTCGACCGAGTTAGACGGACCAGCGGGTCCACTTGTTGAAGCGGGGGTAGGTGTTGAGGTGGTCTTGTTGACGCGGGCGCTTGATGGGCGTCCTGCTCCGTACTGGGGGTCTTCCGCTGGGTCAGTCAGTTCTTGCGAGAAGAACATTTCGCCGTCTGGCTTGCCCACGCCGACGAGCAGCTTGCGGGAGTTGTTCTTGGCGAGGTCCATGCGTCCGCCGTGACCATTCTCGTCCTTGCCGAGCAGTTCGTAGATCGGGGTTTCCTTCGGGATTGGGTCACCCTTGTCGTTCTTCGCCTTGCGCTGTTGCTCTAAGCGCCATTGGATTGGGGCGTTTCCGTTCTCGTATTGCTCTTCGGCAATACGGAATGCGTCTGTGTCCGTGTTGATCCAGCCCTTGATGTTGTATTCAAGTCCTGGGATATGGATCTCCACTTGGGCGGTGTTGCCTCGATTTTCGATGCCCACCACTTGACCCACCCCCTTCTTGACGAGGACTTCCTGGCGGAATCCCTCATTGTCTGGACCGGCGAGTCCGACGAATGGACGGGCGCTGTACATCTTCACTTCATCTGCCATGGGATGAATCTCCTTGCTTAAGATAGCCTATGTAAAACAAAAATGCATCAATCCTAACCACCAGCCCAGGACCCGCCGGTTCTAGTGGGTAGCGTAGGACGAAATCTTACCACGCCACGAATTGATGAATAGGATTGTAGCAACAATAGAGTAGATCTGACATAGAGGGAAGAGGAATCAAACCCGCATAGGCGGGTAATACTGGAATCTGACGCTGTCCCGGAAGAATCAAACCCCCGTGAGGGGGTAATACACATTGGGATTGCCCTCCAACATGATTCGGGAATGGATTCAAACCCCCTCGCGGGGGTAATACCGCTGATCGACTCCGCATTCGACTGGAACCCGGAAGAATCAAACCCGCGTCCGCGGGTAATACGCACGAAGGGGCTCACGCTGTAGATCCCCCAGTGAGAATCAAACCCGCGTCCGCGGGTAATACCGAGTTGGGAATCTATCGGGAACAATGGCTGGAGGGAATCAAACCCGCGTCCGCGGGTAATACCTCACAGAGCAATCCTAGTCCCGATGACACTTCAAGAATCAAACCCGCGTCCGCGGGTAATACAATCTTCTCCCACTTTTTCTTACCTTTTTCGTTAGGAATCAAACCCGCGTCCGCGGGTAATACTGTCGGCGCCTCCATTCATTATCTCCGAGTATTCAGAATCAAACCCGCGTCCGCGGGTAATACGCTGGCAGATGGAACCGTCTTGATCGCTGAGCTTGGAATCAAACCCGCGTCCGCGGGTAATACCCTAAGGAAATGGCGGAATCTCAACACTCAGTCTATCATAATTAACGATAATCCTTATGTGAGGCGTATCTCCACCAGTCACCCTAGGCCTGACCGGCCCACCCCATCGGGTGACGCGATCAGGTAAACACGACTCCTCTTAACCCTAGTCTTAACACTCTTCAATTATCAAAGCAACAATTCGTCAAAAGAAATTGTATCATACAAACATGATTTTGAATAATCTTTGTGAAATATAACCTCACTCATCAACTGGAAGGAACTCGACACTGATCTCCTCACCAAGACGATTGATCTTATCGAGTTGCTCTTCCATGAGTTCGCTGCCTGTAGGGCTCATCTCCATGTCTGCCTGACATTCGCGATTGCATCTACCTTCGGGAAGTCCTCCGTTACGTCTCCATCCATGCCACGATTCTGTCAAGACCACCCTCAAACACCTGTCCGGTCTGAATGTTGATTGCCTGAAGTTCCATTTCCATTACCTCATGTTTTTGTTGATGACTCAATTTTAACATGTTGCAAAAATAGATGCTGAGAACCTGGAATTCGATGAAATCTCAGAATCCGGAATAAGACCTTAGATTCAATTAGGCTCAGGGTTAATGGTATGACACCGACCCTGAGCCTATTCAAAATGATAGACGTCAGAAAACCGTTAAGACGTGCAAATCCATCATCTTCACGGGTGATCTACCTGAGATTGCAAATTTCAAAATCTTGAACGCCTCCAGAATGTGAAGTCTGCCATCTGCCAGATTCAGACGACTCGCCGTCATAACGATCACGGTAAGCCGGATATGCGTTGATCTCAACAGGTGGGAATCACTCCCACGGATGCTTCTTACGTGATCTGTCCATGCCTCATTGATGCCAGCTCGCAGATGGATGGACTAGGGTTCTGTGGTCGGATGGGAGTTCTGCAAATGGGGATCTCATGAGTCAGACGGCAGATGCCTTGCTACGTGCTTCAGTCATAGCGGTCTCCAGAACTCCCGAACCGTTCCTCAACGCCCAGTAGTACATCCACTGCTGCACTAGACCAGCCTTATCGCCATAGACCTTGAATAAATCATACCCAGCGAAGTCTTCCCTGATGATGCGATCTATCCATACGTCTATCGGTGCCACCCCAAGTCTTCCATAGGCGAACAACACAGTACAAGATGCTATCTTCACTCCAACGCCACGGAGTGATTCTAACCTCTTCAGCAGATCCTCGTCATTAAGGGCGTTCAGCTTGCCTAGGTCTAATTCTCCGTCAGCCACTTTGACCGCAGCGTCATGGACGTACTCGTCACGATACCCAAGACCCGCCACCTTATTCAGAACCTCCGGCTCTACCTGGGACAGTGACTTGGCTGTGGGGAATGAGATCAACGTTGAAGACTTGTTAGCCTCTTCTAGGACATGTGTGAGGGAGGGAGAGTCTACCACCCCTCCCCATCGTTCAGACATTCTACGCACGGAGGTCTTGATAGACGGTATAGATCGTCGTTGGCTGATGATGAACGTGCATAAGGTTTCCCATGGGTCTTGACGTAGAATTCTGATTCCCTCACCATGAGTCATGATCGTATTGACTTTTAGGGAGATTCCCTCGTCAATGCCGCGTCCGATTTCACACACCCGTTCTCTGAGTTTGACGTAAGAACGATCCATGTCGAACCATTCACGCCATACGGATTCCCATTCCTCCTCAGAGCAGGAGATCTGGATTCTGTTGGGATTCCCGTCTGAGGTCCGGTAGACGTGATCCACACCTTTGGTCGGAACGTCTTCCCATGAGTCTTCATCTACGGAACCATGCCAAAGATCTTCAAGGGTTTCTGGAATCTCTACCACATCTGGTGTCACATTGGGGTCGTACAAGACTTGACGGACCAGGGCTGCATGATCTTCCGTTTGGACAAGATACCCTAGATCACCACTGATCCATTTCATCCGGAACGTCTGACCAGATTCGGCAATGAGGGTCAGGTTGAGGTCATCATAGACGTCAACGGTGAGCCATCCATCGTTTGAGCGGATTCCGGGTTTGCCGTTGTTTTGAAAATCCATTGTCCTGTAATTCTTTCAGTGAATTGAATTGGATTGATGATGTTGCCGAATGTAAAGATTAATAAAATGGACAGGGTAGATAGGGAATCAGGAATCAAGTGGGATTAGATTTATGGGAAATAGGAATTAGATTAAACCTAAGTAAAAGTGCGAGATAGTCAATGAAATCTTCCATTGTCTATTCCATTAATTACATCATTATTTCATCATTCAATTCTTATTGTTCCAGTGATCAATCCTTGCATTCGACGCCAGCCAAGTACAGTCCATCTCGCTTCAGATCGACTTCGCCGGAGAGATCGCCCAGACGTCTCAAATCAAAACCGTGATCACAAATGATGTGCCATCCATTGGGGGTTCTCTTCATGTATGAGATAAGATCAGGGTCTATCTCCTCAAGTCTGGAGGAGATAGCCTTAACCACCGCTTCATCTTTATTGTCTATGTCTAGCATCCAGTGGTGCTCTGCCGCGTTCTCCGGCAACGCGGCTCTAGACACTACCAGCTGCCCGATAGACGCCATGTCGATCTCACCCTGATCTGAAGTCTGGTCGAATGCCGCGTCTACCAATGCCTCGGTCAACGCCTTCATGGTCTTCCTGTTGTCTCGTGCGTTGATGGAGACGTACATTCGGGACAATTCCCCGGATCTGCCTTGATCAACGAATGACCTGAACTTCCGCCAGACGCCACTGTCACATGGCAGATCATGACCAGGATGTATGTCTTCCCTCGTCAGGAAACTCTCAAATCGTTCTTGGAAGCCCTCTATGTGGTTTTTGTTGTCCTTGTTCCTAGACCTGAATAAGACTACTCGCAATGGACCCGTATCTGGCTTCACTCTCTTAGGTTTGAAGTGGTTAGACATTTGAGATCATTCCTTATTAAGATCTTTGGCTTGTAACCAGAACTCAGTTCGTGGCTTTACGGCTAGGGGGCGTCATACCGTAAGTTCAATTTTCTTGTGCCGAGGTTCATAATGTTTTAGGGAAATGCCGCACATTCGAGCTAGGATGCGGGTAGCTTCGCCAACGGTCGCCGTGTCCTTGGGTTCGTCATAATAGACCACACGTTTCACTCCCGCCTGGGCCAGGGACTTCATGCACTCGTTACAAGGAAGCAAAGTGACATACACGGTGCTCCCCCTGAGATCTTCAATCGGGCCCTTGGTATTGAGGATGGCGTTCCTCTCAGCATGGATGACATAGGGGTACTTGGTCTTGAGTGGATCATCGGAGTCCTTGCCCCATGGGAACTCCTCGTCGCTCATCCCCTTTGGAGTTCCGTTGTAACCAGTGGCGAGTATGTAATGATCTGCGTCCACTATCACCGCCCCGACCTGCGTGGATGGGTCCTTAGATCTACGGGCGATAACAAGAGCGGCTGCCATGAATGTCTCGTCCCAGTTCAGGACGTCTTTACGATGATCATTGGTCATCAGGTCAGATCCCTTCTAATTGAATGTCAGGTGGATTATGATTCTATGATTCTGATTCTAATGCGGTAAAAGGAGAAATGCAAATCTGCTTGTTTATCATCATAGGTGGCGTCTTAGACGAGAACATCAAACCAGATTGGTTGTTCAATTCCTACCCCAACAGGAGTAAGAGGAATGGAGACCGCTGGGTCAGACTCCATCATAGAATCGTAGTGAGATGGTCCATGATGGGTCGATCCGTGGTGTTCTCTTGAATCGCAGCATCCCCAATGACGACCAGTCATTCAAGGCACCCACTAGATCAAACCCTTGTGAATCATCACTGGTGGAAAGCCAGTAAGAGCAATCCTCCGACTGGGTCCAGTTAATGATCTGGGACATCGACACCAGCTGCATCTCGGGGACGGTCAGGGATAGGATGATGGGCTGGTCATCAATGGTCATCATCACATTGAATGTCATCCAGTCTGGCATGTACCCAAAGTCCACGGTGATAGTACTAGGGTCCCGGGGATCTACCGTGAACGCCTTGCCAGATGGATCAGCCATCGCGGCCTTGAAAATGAATGACCAGTCGTCTCGCTGGGAGTCCTCATTCAGCTGCTGGACGTCCTTGGATAAGATCGTATCTATGATGGCGATCACTCCCCCATCCACGGGCTGTCGTCGAAGCCCATCCTCAGCTGGGACGGAAGGATCATTGATGTCGTTCTCGTTGACGATAATGGGGTCAGTGGTGTTGTCGTTCATAAACTATGCTCCTCTCAGATTCAATGCAGGTCATGGGCGGCGTCCGTTTCGATTGAAGGGATCTTCATTCAATTCCCGGAAACGAAATCTTGAAGACCCCCATTCAATCTGTCCTGCAGGTTTGTTCCCTCTTCAGCTTCAGCCTCAGCATTTAGAGGTGAAGGTTCTGCTGATTGGGTCTCATTCTACAGCAGATCGTCATCAAATTGCAAATCAGGAAGTGGCATAGGTATAAGATTCAAGGAATAAGAACGGATCAGGTACAGTGATCGTGGCAAGGAGGCTGGAAGACGGTGGCGAGGTTTGATTTGGTAGATAGATCAATTGGGTTCATCCTGGATTTGGATTACCAAAATCATTGAATCATTGACTATCTCACACTGAATCATTGACTTGTTTTTCTTAAGATGAACAATTGTGATTTTGATTGACGATCTATCTGTATCTGATTAATGGAAGTAGACTTCAGTGGTGGTATGAGTGTGAGATAGTCATTCAAGGCCATTGGGGTAGATTCAGATCCCGATTGTCTTACAACATGGAATCCGCCGGTCTCAGCCCCGATTCCGTTAGACATGATGAATTACTCGTCTAAGCAAGATTCCAGTCCTCGCCATTTTAAATAGGCTCAGGGTCGATGCTATTTCATTAACCCTGAGCCTAATCAAATCTAAGGCGAAAAACAAGGGGGGGGGTGATCCACGGTTCATATTACGTGGATCACCTCCCAATTGTTTCCTGTTTTGTGATGGTTGCCTAAGGGGCCTTGACGGATCCATCAATCGTCATTAGACGTCAGCGACCTTCGTCCGACACCTGATTCCCGGAGGTTCTCGTGTCATTATCGAAGCGGCGAGGAGTCGCAGGTCGCTCGGCCGACCGGGCCTTGGCCTCTGTCACCTTGTTTGCGATGGCGTCTCCAGCGGCACGACCAGTCAGCGTCGCCCTGATGAGATCTGGCACGTTGATTCCAAGTCCAGTGCTGATCTGGTCCATGGACGTCATGATGTCACCGATCATCTTAGATCCATTGCCCTCACCATACATGGTGATCGAGTCGACCTTAGACAATGGTTCGGACACGGCCTTTGCGATGTCTGGTAGCTTCTCTACGACCATTTGGATGACGGCCGCCTGACCGTACTTCTTCATGGCCTCGGCCTTCTTGTCAAGACCTTCAGCCTCGGCGTTCAGCTTGGCCGCAATGGCCTCTGCCTCTGCCTGGCCCTTCGCCTTGATGGCCTCTGCATCGGCAAGAGCCGCCTGACGACGACCTTCCGCCTCAGACTTCGCAGCCTCTGCCTCTGCCTGTGCCGCAGCCTTGATCTTCTCGGCGGCCTTCTGGGCCTCGTACAGTTCGGCGTCTGCCTGACGCTCCCTCTCGATCTGGTCTGCCTCGGCCTCCTGCGCACGGCGGTACTTGTCGGCGTCAGCCTGCTTGCGGACCGTGGCGTCAAGTTCTTGCTCCTTGACCTTGACCTCCGCCTGCTTGACCTCGGCTTCCTTCTGCTGACGGACAAGATTGGCCTCGGCGGTTGCGGCCTCAACGGTCTTACGCTGAGACTCCTGCTCGATCTGGTACGCGGCCTCGGCCTGCGCCTTCTTGACGGCGGCCTCGGCGGCGAGTTCGGACTTGCGTTTCGCGAGTTCGGTCTGACGTTCGGAGATTTCAAGTTCTGAACGTACCTTCGCGTCGTTCGCGGCCTGATCTTCCTGAGCGCGGACTTCTGCCATCTCACGTTCTGCCTTGGCCTTGGCGTTCGCGGCCTCCTTCTGGATGGTGACGATGTTGTCGATTCCGAGGTTCTCGATGACCCCACCCGTATCTGAGAACTTCTGGACGGTGAATGCTACGATCTCCAGACCCATCTTCGCTAGGTCTGGGGCGGCGTTGGCCTGGACCTGCTCTGCGAATGACTGGCGGTCTTGTACCATCTTCTTGAGCTGCATCTTGCCGATGATCTCACGGAGGTTGCCTTCGAGGACGTCTTGGATGCTGTCGCTGATCTGCTTGGTGTGCCAGTTCAGGAAGTTCTGTCCTGCGGCTTTGAGCATCTCCGTGGATGTGCCGATTTTGGCTTTGACGGCGGCGTCGGCCTGGACGTTGATGAAGTCCTCGGTGGGGACGTAGTCTGAGGTCTTGACGTCGATGTTGAATTGTTCGAGTTCTAGACGGTTGCGCTTCTCTAGGAATGGGACCATGAACCCGGTCTTGCCGATGAGGTATCGTTCCTTCCCAAGGCCTGTGATGACCACGCATTCGTTAGACTTCGCGCTCACGTAGCCCATGCAACCTAGGATGATCAGGAAGATCACCACCACGGCGATGATGATCAAGGTAGCTAATCCTGGCATCTTACTCTCTTTCTGGTTTTGAATGAAGTCTACCCCATACCACGATCATTCCCCAACCTGTACATGTCACATCATACCGATGAGGCGTCTATAGACCTAGACTTGATTGTAGGTCTATAGGTGGCGTCGTCCGTGGCTTGCCTTATAGGCAAGACCTTCTTGGGGATCTCAGGGTTTAGACCTTTACAATTTAAATTGTAGTTGGTGGATAACCCCGTATGCAAGCTAGATTTGGAATGAATGACGATGATCTTAATTTTAGAACAAATCTCTGGTCAAACAAGAATCCCATTGAAGATCTCAATGGGATTCTAATCTATTCTTTTTGTTTGATGGTTTTATCAGAATCCTTCGAGAAGACTTCCCACCTTAGAGGTGGGAGATGAATCGAAGGGCTAACAAACAGGATACAATTCATCCTAGCAAAC
>ERZ1643250.1029-NODE-1029-length-26240-cov-7.682146_pt1 | contig 26240 bp, 25 predicted proteins | sample MGYA00579262_ERZ1643250 | MGnify/ENA primary metagenome ERZ1643250 (study PRJEB29033, sample SAMEA4952265) | chicken gut metagenome | biome: Broiler Chicken; feature: Gastrointestinal Tract; material: Caecum | place: Ireland | collected 2018 | study: Broiler... | reverse complement strand
GGACTGCTGAAATCAGCATACCGCAGGAATCAATTCCCATCATCTTTCTGGGCGGCAGGTTTACGATCGCGATACAGGTCTTTCCAACCAGTTCTTCCGGCTCATAATACTCATGAATACCGCTTAAAATTACCCTGTCTGTATCTGTACCGTCATCCAGAACGAATTTCAGAAGTTTTTTACTCTTCGGAACTGCCTCACATGCTTTTACCTTAACTGCACGAAAATCTGACTTACTGAAGGTATCAAAATCAACCATCTCCTCAAAGAGCGGCTCAACTTTTACCTTGGAAAAGTCCACCTTCACAGCCGGTTCTGCGTCTTTTGCAGAAGCGGTAAATGTTGCCTTTGCCCCGCTCTTATCCCCGTCAATGCTCTTCATTGTGGGGAACAGCAGCACGTCACGGATTGCCGCAGAGTTGGTAAATAGCATACACATCCGGTCAATACCGTATCCGATGCCGCCGGTTGGAGGCATACCGATTTCCAGAGCATTCAGGAAATCTTCGTCAGTATGGTTTGCTTCTTCATCACCCTGGGCGAACTGCTCTTCCTGGGCTTTGAAACGTTCTCTCTGATCAATGGGATCGTTTAACTCAGAGTAAGCATTGGCCATTTCCCAGCCATTCATAAAGAATTCAAAACGTTCCACATAATCGGGATTGTCCGGTTTTCTCTTGGTAAGAGGTGAGATTTCCACCGGATGATCCATAACAAAGGTAGGCTGAACCATATGTTCTTCTGCAAACTCCTCAAAGAACAGATTCAGAATGTCGCCTTTCTTATGACGCTCTTCAAATTCCACATGATGTTCTCTGGCTGCAGCGCGGGCTTCTTCCAGAGTATGAATTTCATTAAAGTCTACGCCGGAGTACTTCTTAACAGCGTCTACCATGGTAATCCGCTCAAAGGGCTTGCCCAGATCCATCTCGATTCCGTTATATTCAAATTTCGTGGTTCCTAAAACTTCCTGAGCCACGTAACGATACAGATTTTCCGTTAAATCCATCATCCCGTTATAATCCGTATAGGCCTGATACAGTTCCATCAGAGTAAATTCCGGATTGTGTCTGGTATCCAGTCCTTCATTACGGAATACACGGCCAATCTCATAGACCTTTTCCATACCGCCTACAATCAGACGTTTCAGATAAAGTTCCAGAGAAATGCGCAGTTTCAAATCTTCGTTTAACGCGTTGAAATGTGTTTCAAAGGGACGGGCAGCCGCTCCGCCGGCATTGGATACCAGCATAGGAGTTTCCACTTCCATGAATCCCTGGCCATCCAGAAATCTGCGGATACTGCTGATAATTTTAGAACGTTTAATAAACGTATCCTTTACTTCCGGATTCATAATCAAATCTACATATCTCTGACGGTAGCGAAGATCCGTATTGGTCAATCCGTGATACTTCTCCGGAAGGATCTGAAGGCTCTTGGAAAGAAGAGTCACTTCTTCCGCATGAATAGAGATTTCTCCCATTTTCGTACGGAAAACTTCTCCTTTAATTCCCACAATATCGCCTATATCCAGTTTCTTAAAATCTTTATAGGCTTCTTCTCCCAGGCAGTCCCTGGCCACATAAGACTGGATCTGTCCCTGTAAATCCTGAACATGACAAAAGGAAGCTTTTCCCATAACACGTTTGGACATCACTCTTCCTGCAACCGTTACGGTTTTCCCTTCCAGATCCTGGAATTTCTCTTTAATTTCCTCACTGTGGTGAGATACCTCATATTTCATAATTTCAAAGGGATTCTTGCCGTTTGCCTGCAGTTCTGCAAGTTTTTCACGGCGAACCTTTAAAAGCTGATTTACATCCTGCTGCTTCGGCTGCTGATTCTGCTGTGCCAATGCGATTGCCTCCTTACGTTATATTTTTATACGTTTCTCTGAATTTTCAGTACTTTGTATTCCATAATGCCGGACGGCATTTCCACTTTTACAATATCTCCCTTTTCTGCGCCGATCAGGGCTTTTCCCACCGGAGATTCATTGGAGATCTTACCTTCCAGACTGTTTGCTTCTGTAGAACCTACAATTTTAAACTCAATATCCTCATCGTATTCAAAGTCGTGAACTTTCACTTTACATCCCACATTGATTTTCTTTAAATCCACTTCGTCTTCTACAACGACTTCTGCATTTTTCAGGATTTTTTCGATTTCTTCAATACGGGCTTCAATGTCTCTTTGCTCATCTTTAGCTGCATCGTACTCTGCATTCTCAGATAAGTCTCCCTGTTCTCTGGCCTCTTTAATCTTTTCGGCCACTTCTTTTCTCTTAACAACCTTCAAATCATGAAGTTCTTCTTCCAGTTTTTTCAAACCCGCGTATGTCAGTAAGTTTTTCTTTTCTTCCATTATACCTTACTCCCTTCACATCCTATTACAAGAAGGCATATTCCTTCACAATGCCCTGTATTATATCGAATATAACAGAAATTGTCAATATTCTTATTGCTCCGTTTCCTTTTTATACAGCCACGGATATTCCCCTTTCATCAGATGGTTCAAGGGCTTCGCCAGAAAGTCCGGAGACAATACAAATACCAGAAGAACGGCCAGTACAATCAGTCCCCATTTTGTCACATAGCTCTGTATTACAGGAAAAGCGCCTGTGTTAATTAAGATGTCTACTAATAATATGTGTATCAGGTAGATCGTAACACAGTTTGTTCCCACTCTGGTGAAAAAGGCTTTTCCTCTGGGAACAGCCAGCAAAATGACCCAGACCAGAAGCGTTCCTATAATATAAAAGCCCGCTCTGTGTAAAAGTCCTTCCGGGTTTGTTAAATTCATTGCGTCATAAGACCGTTTCGATGTCAGCACCTGCCCCCTGATTCCATCCTGCAGATAAACAACTGCAATTAAGGTAAGGACTGCCACAGCCCGGCAGACATTCTGCAGCCACATCTTCTGTGATAGTCTTTCCAGAACCTTCGTTTTATTTGCATAATATCCCATCATATAAAAAGGAGCAAATACAAAAATTCTGGATAAAGACATAAACTCTCCTACACTTCGATCAATTCCCATGATCAGCCCCAGGGCATATAAGCCCGCAAATAAAATCCAGGGCTTTATCAGATCCATCAGAGGCAGAAGCAAAAGGTAAAAGAAAATGGCTACTAAATACCATAGTCCAAACTTAGGATAGAACAAAGAAATTTTACAGTCTGTTCCTAAAAATACCCGCTCTACAAAAATGAAGAGCACCTGGCTGATGCAATAGAGCATCAGGATTCCCATACATTTCTTTGCATTTCTCTGAGGTTTTGCAAAATATCCGCTCAGAAAAAGAAAGGCCGGCATGTGGAAAAAATATACATATTTCCATAATCCGGTAAATACTCCGGTTGTCTGTGTAAAATGAGTAATTACAACCAGAGTAATCATCAGGAAACGGGCATTGTCAATGTAGCAGTTTCTTCGTCCTTCCATCTGTATGGAACTGTCGTAAATCTTCGTACGGGCCAGGAAACCCATCAAACCGTTCACTGGTTTCTTTTCCTCATTCATATTTTTTCTATTCCCTCTTCAAAATAATAGAAAAAGGACATCTCAGTCACATAGTAAATTATGGGAATGGGATGTCCTCTGGTTTTACGATAAAATATATTTATGCTAATTTTAACGGATTAATCTTAACACCAGGTCCCATTGTCGGAGCGATGGTCACACTCTTTAAATACTGACCTTTCAGCGTACTTGGTTTTGCCTTTAAAATAGCATCCATCAGCGTCTGGAAGTTGTCCGCTAACTGCTCCTCTGTGAAAGAAGCTTTTCCGATTGGCACGTGAATAATGTTTGTTTTGTCAAGACGGTACTCAATTTTACCGGCTTTGATTTCATTAACCGCTTTTGTTACATCCATGGTAACGGTTCCGGCTTTCGGGTTCGGCATTAAACCTTTCGGTCCCAGTACACGTCCCAGACGTCCTACAACGCCCATCATGTCCGGTGTAGCAACAACTACGTCGAAATCTAACCATCCTTCGTTCTGGATCTTCGGAATCAGCTCTTCTGCACCGACGAATTCAGCACCTGCTGCCTTTGCTTCTTCTGCCTTAGCGTCTTTTGCAAATACAAGAACGCGAACCTGTTTTCCGGTTCCGTGAGGCAGTACAACAGCGCCACGGATCTGCTGATCTGCATGACGTCCGTCGCATCCTGTACGGATATGAGCTTCGATTGTCTCATCGAATTTAGCAACTGCTGTTTTCTTTACTAAGCTGATTGCATCAGCGGTTTCATATAATGTTGTACGGTCTACTGCTTTCGCAGCTTCCACGTATTTCTTTCCTCGTTTCATATTCTATAACCTCCTGTGGTAATTGCGGGAATATCCCTCCCACTTCTATTTATTAATCTTCTACTGTGATACCCATGCTTCTTGCTGTACCGGCAATCATGCTCATTGCTGCTTCCAGAGTAGCTGCATTTAAGTCTTTCATCTTTAATTCAGCGATTTCCTGGATCTGAGCTTTTGTCACCTTCGCAACCTTTGTCTTATTCGGAACGCCTGAACCGGATTTGATGTTGCAGGCCTTCTTAAGCAGAACTGCTGCCGGCGGGGTCTTGGTTATGAAGCTGAAACTTCTGTCAGCATAAACAGTGATTACTACAGGGATAATCAGATCTCCCTGATCGGCTGTTCTTGCGTTGAATTCCTTTGTAAACTGTACGATGTTTACACCATGCTGTCCAAGAGCAGGACCAACTGGCGGAGCTGGTGTTGCCTTTCCAGCAGGAATCTGTAATTTAATATATCCTTCTACTTTCTTTGCCATTTTCGGCACCTCCTATGTGGTATTGGCGGGGGTATATCCCTCCCACGATTGTCTTACATTTTCTTGATTTCAGCGAAACTTATTTCTACCGGCGTCTCGCGGCCGAATAACTCAACGTTAATCGTTGCAGTCTGTTTCTGAACGTTGATGCTCTGTACAATTCCGGCAGTGTCTTTCCAGGCGCCTCCTGTTACAATAACAGAATCTCCCTCTTCCAGATCCACCTGTACACTTTCTTTCTGAATCCCCAGAGGAAGCATCTCTTCTTCTGTAAGGGGAACCGGTTTGGATCCCGGTCCGACAAATCCGGTAACGCCTCTTGTATTTCTTACCACGTACCAGGTATCGTCATTCATTACCATGTTAAGCAGCACATATCCTGGGAACAGTTTCTTCTGGACAACCTTCTGTGTACCGTTTTTCATTTCCACAACATCCTGCATGGGAACCCGTACTTCCAGTATCTGATCCTCCAGATGTCTGTTCTCAATGGTTTTTTCAATGTTGGCCTTTACCTTGTTCTCATACCCGGAATAGGTATGCACAACATACCATTTTGCCTCTGACATACAATCACCTTTCGTCCTTATTTCAATAAGAGATTCAGAGCTGCCAGAATTCCGCTGTCAAACAGGCTGATGAGCAGGCTCATGATTACAGTTATTACAACAACTGCAACTGTCTGTTTCACTAAGGTGTTCCGGTCTGTCCAGATAATCTTTTTATACTCTGCCTGAAGCCCCTGAAACCAACTCTTTTTCTGGCCCTTGCCAGCAGCTTTCTCGTTTCCTTGCATAGCTTAACCTCACACTCTGTGATTACTTTGTTTCTTTGTGCATTGTATGTGTCTTGCAGAACTTACAATATTTCTTGGTTTCCATTCTTTCCGGATGGTTCTTTTTGTCCTTGGTCATATTGTAGTTACGCTGTTTACACTCTGTACATGCCAATGTGATTCTTGTGCGCACAACTTCCACCTCCACTGTTATTCATTTGCACAGTCTAATTGCCCTCCTCCAGTCTCACGCAAACTGTTTTCAGGCATAAAAAAAAGACCTACTTCCATGTCGCCTGCATATTGTATCATACAAACTACATGGAAGTCAAGTCTTTTCTATTGGTCTATTCCTCCTGCCGCTCCCGCTTCCTTGCGATTTTCTTCTTATTCCGGGTTCTCTGGATGCTGACCAGAATCATCAGCCACATCACAGCCCATGCATATCCCAGAATAATCGCCGGCAGATATTTCCACTGATAAACCACCTTTATAGAATGGCCCTTCTGAATATTTTCAAAGGTATACTTATTACCGTTGGTTCCGATGTTCAAATCGTCCACTTCTTTGCCGTCAATGTAAATATGGGCAATTTCATAATCTTCCCGTTTCGGTCGGTATGCTACCGTATAGTAAGTGTCACGGTAGACCTCATTATCCGTATCCGTAATAGTACCGTTTACCACCTCGGTAGATACCGTAAAGTGCGGAATCTTCTTAAAGCTTACAGCAATGGAATGCTCTTCCTGGACGTCGGCAAAGGTATAACTTTCCTCATGGCCTTTTGTACTTACCAGTTCTCCGTCAATGGTCAGCGTATCAATTTCATAATGCTGATCCGGCCAGTAAGAAATCGTCAGATCCTTATCCCTTCGTACCTCCGAAGATGGATGGATGGTACCGTTTTCCACACTGGTAGTAATCATAAACTTGGGAATCTCTGTAAAAACTGCCTTCAGCGTATGATCTTCCTGGATATTATCAAAGGTATAACCGCTTGGATACACTTTTATATCCTTTTCTTCCCCATCCACAAGCAGGCTGTTCAGTTCGTAGTCCGTATCCGGCTTATAGGAAACCGTAAAGGAAGATCCCTGATCCAGTTTCTTCTGAGAACTGGTTACCGTTCCATTCTCCACATCTGTGGTTACCTTAAAGGCCGGTTCCACGTTCGTAATATAAAAAGCTATCCGCGACGGATCCATCAGGGCATTGGCCACGATAATCTGTCCCGGCCCCAGTTCGCTGATAGACTCCGGTTCCACATACGATTCATCCACTGGAATATATAAATCATAGGTACCCAGCAGCCTCTGTTCCGACAGAGAATATACCTGAAGTATGGGATCCGATGTCTTCACCGGAAGAATTATAATATAGTCTCCGGAGACACAGAGATCCTGAAAAGTGGAACCATCCTCGTCAGTCGCTTCGAAAATGGTATCTGTCAGGTTCAATTCCGAATCCGCCGTAGCAAAAAAGTATCGGGATCCTTTTCCCAGCAAAAGCACATACTGATTTAAATCTGCCGAATATCCAATGGCAGAAATTCTCATATTGGATACTTTCACTTTCCTTTTTAGCTGCAGGGTGTGTGGGTCAACCAGGTAAACAACGCCCCGGTTCTCTTCATGCAGCGGCGTTGCGCCCACAATGGCAATCTCGTCGGTGACCGGATTGTACGTCATTCCATTCCCGTGTTCGTAATCCGTCTCTGTTACATATTTTGCCACACTGTATTGTTCTACCGGATTACCGTTCTCATCGTAAGGATTCCGGTAAAAAGCAACTAAAGTGTCCGGATCATCAGTTTCAGATGATGCGTTCTCAAGACAAACGATATAATCTTCGGTGGCGCACATCGACTGCAGCCAGCCGTCCCCTCCTTTTAACGTTGTCTCCGCAACATAATTCCACTCTGCATCTCGAAATACCGTTGCCTCTTTGATGGCCGCCACCGCCTCCACGGGAGACGACAGCACAATAACAAAAAGCAAAATCCCTGTAATTACCCTTGTGAGTGTCTTATATCCCTTCATAATAAATAATACTTAACCCTCTTACTTATGCCTCAAACAGTTCGCCTCGTAAATCTGCCTGATGGAATCCCTTTCCCACACTGTCTTTTGTCAGATATTCTCCCAGGTCAATCCGGATCACATCGTGAACGGAAGTTCTCTGAGATACAGGAAGCAATTCCATATAATGATCTCCGTACCAGTGACGCAGGTAATCGTCGTAATGAACCGGTATCGGATATTTCTTACCTTCAAATTCCCCCTCTGTCAGATCATGAAACCACTCGTCCGGGAAAGCCCCCACTTTCCGCAGATTAAAGCCCATGGCGTCAATTCTGTACTTACTGTTCTTCCTCTTTTCATAAAGTTTCAGCAGTCCCATATAACGTTTATGGAACCAGTCAAACGGTATCCGCTTCATAATCGGCAGTACCATCTTGGATTTATAGTAATGAATATTCTTTCTGGCGTATCCCGCCCAACGCAGGCCGATAATCCTGCGCCATGCATTAATCAGATATAAATGCAGGTTCTGCATTCTGGGAGAATTAGACGTCTTGTAATACACAAACACATCCATATAAACCCCGTTATACATCTGATACTGATTGGAATACTTGGTGGAAAAATACGTATTCTTAATACGGATCTTGTCATGAATGTAATGGCTGGTTTTCTCCGTACTCCAGTTCTGGTAGCCGAATTCCGTACTTAAATGATCCGGGCAGACTTTCAGGAACTTTTCATAATCCTCCGGCAGCATGGCAATATCCAAATCATCATCCCAGGGGATAAATCCTTTATGCCGGATAGCTCCCAGCATGGAGCCGCCCGCCAGAAAATACTTAATATTATGTTCCTTACAGATTTTATCCACATCATTTAGAATATCCAGTTCGATTTCCCGGATTCGGCTGATTCTTCCATAATAGACATTAAAAGGATTCGTCTCCACATAACCTTCCACTCCCTGATAAGAGAGAAGCGTCATCTTTAATGCCTTTTCCATGGAAGTGATAAGCGAGCCGTTCAGCTTCTTAGAATAATACAGCAGAAGGCTCTTCTTCGCATTTAATACATGGTAACTGGCCGGTTTCTTCTTTCCTTCTTCAATGGACAGCTGTGCTTCCTGTTCCACCTCGGAATAAATCAGATTGGCCGCCTGGTACTCGGTAAGGGTATTACTGCTTACATGATAGATATTCCCTTCTCTTCCCAGGTGTCCGATTAAAATAAGCGCAGTGACTGCATCGGGAATATAGGCGGCTGAATAATAGGAATTGATTTTATCCGGTCTCAGTACCACTTTATGGTGATCCACAGCATCTTTAATATAAGAATATACAAACAGATCGTCGTCTTCCCAGAACCCGGGTCCGAATACATTGGTAAGACGTACTGCTTTTACCTGACGTCCCTTCTGAAGGTATTCCCTGAGAATATCTTCCAGATAAAGCACGTATTTTTCCAGGCTGTTCTGGGGCTTCGCCGCATAAACCACTTCATATTCTCTTTCTGCCACTGCATTGCAGGTATCCGGCAGTTTCTCCAGGGTAGGAATACAGTCTGCAAGAACGAACTGGTTTCCTTCCCTCTCTGCGAAGAAATCCAGACATTCTATCATATGTTTGGTCTTTTTATCCCGTTCCTCTTTCTCCAGATATTTGGGATCTCTCAGGTTCGCAAAATAGTAATACAGGACCGGATCCGTTCCTTTCTCCTGTTTTTTGTATTCTTCCATAGAATCCCATATGGTGACAGCGCCTACCGTCTTCTGGATCTCCTGGCAAAAAGCGGCGTCTGCCTCAGCGTTTTCCCGTACAATCTCAATCTCCACCTCCGGAAATTTCCGGTATAAGTGCCGCAGACTGCCTGCCAGATACGGCACAATTCCATGTTCCTGGCAGATAAGAACGTATTTTTTATAAGGCTGTTCGAACGGGGAGGGAGAAAGGTTTAATTTCTCTATTCTGGTAACGGGTACAATCAATGTATCATATACAAATTCATTCATGTCCTCTCGTTTTCCTTTCCTCTTCAATCTTTCGTATTACTTTTCAGAAAGGCTCTCTACCACTCTGGCAAGTCCTTCTTTCAGAGAGATTTCTGCTTTCCACCCCAAAGTTTCCAGTTTTTCCGGATTTAACACCGCATCCTGAATCAAAGAAAACCGTTTTGCTTCCGTCTCTGTAGGTAAATCAAAAAGAACTTTTGCTCCCTTCTCAGGAAACAGTTCTACTAAGGTCTGCGCCATACCGCAGATTGTGGTAATGCTGTCAGGGGAAGCCACATTATAAGCTTCCTGGTCCGCGCCCTTTGCCAGTACCGTCAGCAGGCCGGAAGCAGCGTCTGCAATATACGTATAAGACCGAAGCTGTTCTCCCTTGCTTTTCATTACAATGTCTCTGCCTGCCGCTACGTCCCTGGTAAACTGCGCCACTACTTTAGAATCGTTGGGCTTCATTCCCGGCCCGTAGATGTAGCTGAGTCTTCCAATCACCACCGGCACCTGATACTGCTCGCTGTAAGAAATACACAGAGTCTCACAGGCCTTTTTACTGATGGGATAGCAGGAACGCACCTTCGTGGAATCGATGATACCGAAATCATGCTCTCCGATTCTGGGAACATTATAAGTGGTTCCGTATACTTCAATGGTTGACACATATAAAAACTTCTTAATCTTCTTTTCCCTGCCAAGCTCCAGGAGATGATTGGTTCCCAGGAAATTGGTTTTCATGGTTCCCACCGGATCCGTTCCATACTCCTTAGGCGCTGCATTGCTGGCGCAGTGAATCACATAATCCACCGGCCCCTCATAACGAACCGGCTGACACACATCCTGAACCAGAAATTCCATCATGCCCTTTTCCACATAAGGAGCAAACATCTCTCTGGCTCTCTGTTCATTTCTCACAATTGCAACAATCTTGGTCTTTCCATTTCTTTTTAAAGAAGACTGCAAAAGCGTATGGACAAGAAAGGATCCCACAAATCCCGTGGCTCCCGTAATCATCAGTGTCTGGTTATCAAAGGCGGCCAGATCTGTGTTTCCTTTACAAATACGTTCCACATCTTCCTGAATTACCGGATTTAACATTCTCTCTACCTTTCTGTACACGTTAAGTACGCTTCCATTAATTTTATATCTTCTTTTGTAGTAATTTTAAAGTTTGTCCCTTCTCCGGGAACCAGATACACCTTTTCCCCCAGGGCAATTAAAAGAGTACAGGTAGCAACCGTATTCTCAATTCCTCTCTTCTTTGCCTCTTCATGGGCCCAAATAAACTTGGACAGATACAGACTCTGCGGGGTCTGGGTTCTCTGAATGGTATCCCGGTTCACTTCCTCTTCGGAAGATTCCGCATCATCGGATTTTAACAAAGCCTCTGTACAGGGCACGCAGGTAATCGCGTTTCCTTTCTGAATTACCCCTGCAATATTTGCATTAATAATGTCATCACTGACAAGAGGTCTTACTGCGTCATGAATCACAATGATATCGTCCATGGAGCAGTTTTTCCGCAGAAGTTCCATGCCGTTTCGCAGGGACTCCATACCTGTGCTTCCGCCCAGGGTCATCCATTTCAGCTTGGTAATATGATACTTTCTGGCATATTTCCATACCATGTCTTCCCACCCCCGCAGGCAGACCACAGCAATGGCGTCAATGGATTCATTTTTCTGAAATGCCTCCAGTGTATAGACCAGAATCGGTTTCCCCTTTACGGCAACAAACTGTTTCGGAGTAGTCATATTCATACGTGCTCCCACGCCTCCGGCAATAATTAACCCAATATTCATTTTTGCTCCTTTCCCACATATCTGTGTATCTTATTTCATAAATTCCAGATATTCATCCAGAACTTCCTTCGGTTCTCCAATCTTCTTAATCTCCCCCTCATGCATCCACATAACCGTATCGCATAAAGACGACAGCGTATCTATACTGTGGGACACAATCACCACTGTACGCTTCTCATCCGAAATCAGATCCTTCATTTTCTTAAAGCTCTTCTTCTTAAATTTCGCGTCGCCCACACTTAATACTTCGTCAATCAGCATAATATCCGTTTCCAGAATGGCGGTAATGGAAAACGCCAGTTTGGAGTGCATACCGCTGGAATACGTTCTTACAGGCATATCAATGAATTTCCCCAGTTCTGCAAACTGAATAATTTCCTCTTCCTTCTCTTTGATTTCCTTTTCGGAAAATCCCAGAAGCATTCCGGAAAGGAGAATATTCTCTCTTCCTGTCATTTCCTTCTGAAATCCCACACCGATGGAAAGAAGTGAAATACTGTGTCCATGCAGATCAATGGTTCCGGAATCCGGAGAGAAAATCCCTGCCAGAGAATTCAGCATGGTAGACTTTCCGCTTCCGTTCTTACCGATAATTCCTAAAATCTCACCTTCTCTTACATAAAAAGAGACACCCTTAACAGCCACGAAATTTTCCGCCTTTTTTCTCCGAAAATGCAGAAGGCTCTGTTTGATAGACATTTTTTTCAGATTTTTATAACTGATTACCAAATCTTTTACTTCTATCGCATGATTACTTTCCATATCAGATCACCTTTACATAACTATTTTCATATCGATACACGATCCGGACTCCGATAACGGCCAGAATCAGTCCGATTACAAACCATATCAAAAGTATCGCTAAATCCGGCGCCTGTCCGTATAACACACACTTTCTCATGGAAGAAAGACAAAAAGCCACTGGATTGCACCGAATGACAATCTCATTAAAGGGCTCCGGCAGCCTTTTATACACGTCGTAAAAAATACCGGTTATATAAAATACCAGACGCAGGGCAATATTGGTTACATTCCATAAGTCCTCGATAAATACGCCGAAATGAAGCAGAATCGTACCAAACCCGAAGATCAGCAGCATGTAGGTCAGCATCAGCGGAATGGCAAACAGCACATTCCAGGTCAGCGGTACCTGAAAGAAAATCATCATTCCCACAATAATAGCAATGGATATAAGCATCTTAAATCCATTGATCATCATTTTTACAACAATCAGAATATACTTGGGCAGATATACCTTTGATACAATGGGCTTGTTGTTTTTAACCAGTTTCACACTCTGCAGCATCGTCTTATTGAAGAAATCCCACATGGTAATACCAATAAAAATAAATAATGGGAAATACTGCTCACTGGCATCGAAGACAGTTCCAAAGATGAAGGTATAGATCAGCATAAAACAAAGGGGGTCTAATACCCACCACAGCCAGTTCAGATAAGAATTTGCCACTTCCGACTTTAACTGTGCCCTGGAAGAATAGATGGCATACTTAAAGTACTTTTGCATGTCAAAGCAGAATCTCTTGAACATTGTTTTCTCCCAACTTTCTCTACAAAATATCAATTTATTATACACTATTACCTCTGCAATAGCAATATTTCAAAGTAATTGTTCCAGTTCCCCGTAAGTTTCCACCTGGTTTACATCCCTTCTTAAACGGGCGGAATGGGGCATTCCCGCCGTATACCAGGCCACATGCTTGCGCATTTCCCGAATCCCTGTATACTCGCCTTTTAACTCTGTCTGCATCTTTGCATGACGCAGAATCATAGCCTTTATCTCATCCCACTCTGGTCTTGGAAGAAGCTGTCCTGTTTCAAAATAGTGATTCAGTTCCCGGAAAATCCAGGGATTCCCCCTGGCTGCACGGCCAACCATCACCCCGTCGCATCCGGTCTGTTCCAGCATCGCTTTTGCTTTCATGGGGCTGTCCACATCGCCGTTTCCTATCACAGGAATGGAAACCGCCTCCTTAATTTTCCGGATAGGTTCCCAGTCTGCGCTCCCGGAATAATACTGTTCTCTGGTTCTTCCGTGGACAGCGATTGCCGCAGCCCCGGAATCTTCTGCGATTTTCGCCAGTTCCACCATATCAATAGGATGCCCCTCAAAACCGATTCTCATTTTCACTGTCAGCGGTTTTTGAATACTTTTTGAAACTTTTGTGATAATCTCCCGGATTTTCTCTTTATCTTTTAAAAGAGCCGATCCCTCTTTGTTGTTTACTACCTTGGGCACCGGGCATCCCATATTAATATCCAGAATGTCAAAGGGCCGATCCTCAATCTGCCTGGCCATATCTGCCATCAAATCCGCGTCAGAACCAAATAACTGCAGAGCCACCGGCCTTTCAAAAGACTCCGTCTCCATCAGCTCATCCGTGTTTTTATTTTTAAAATAAATGGCCTTTGCGCTTACCATTTCCGTATAAACAAGACCCGCTCCCTGTTCCTTGCATAAATGTCGAAATGGCAGGTCGCTTACTCCTGCCATCGGTCCCAGAACCCAGGGATTCTCAATTTCCACCTTACCTATCTTCCAGCTTCGGATCATTTTTCACCATCCTCACCCAGAAAGAAAACCCGGTAAAACATCTCCAGAGACTCCAGAAGTTCTCTCTTTTCTGTCTGTAACTTTTTTATTTTTAAAGCGCTTCCGATTTCGTCAAACATGGCGTCCGCCTCCAGGGCTTCTGTTTTAAACTCCAGATTTCCCTCCTGGTCAAACTCCAGAGTTAAAATTCCGCCGATCTCTTCAGTAAACAGCACACAGAGAATCTGCAGTTCCTGCTTTACCTGATCCGGAAGAGCTGAAAAGTCCTGATTAAAATAATATTTCTGCTGGTAAGCGCTGGCGCCGCACAGCACAACCTTATCCTGATACATAACTTCCTCCTAGATATATCCGTAAAGTCCCCGCACCGAGACTTCCCCGGCGGATACCGCCGCCAGACTTCCATCCTCTTTCTCTACCATCAGTTCTCCCTCCTGGTTAATGCCCCTGGCAATTCCTTCCCAGTTCCCCCCATCTTCCAGAATTCTCACCTTTTTCTTCCGGTTAATCAGAAGGCCGCTGTACGCATCCCTAAGCAGAGAAAGATCCTCCGTCTCCGAAAATTTCTCATAATTTTCAGAAAACGTATATAAAATTTTCTTTAAAAGCTCCATCCGATCCCAGTCTTTCCCGGTTTCCAACTTCAGGGACGTGGCTACCGAAGATACTTCCGGGGGAAATTCCTCCACATTTACATTTAATCCGGTTCCGATGATCACATAGTCAATGGCTTCCGGCGTTTTCACAGACATTTCTGTGAGGATTCCGCAGAGCTTTTTTTTATTTATCACCACATCATTGGGCCATTTAATCCATGCCTTCACGCCTTCTTCTCTCAGGGTCTGAGCCACGCTTAACCCCATTACCAGGGTAAGTTTGGGGGCATGAACAGGGGCAAAGGACGGCCTTAAAAGGATACTCATAGCGATAGCCGTACCCGGCAGAGTTTCCCACTGGTTCCCCCGCCGTCCTCTTCCGGCACTCTGCCTCTCAGCCATCGCCACAGCCCCATGGGGGGCTCCCTCTCTGGCCAGCCGTTTCAGCCAGAGATTGGTGGAATCTGTCTCTTCTTCATAATAGAACTCACATCCGGCCCACCCGGAACTTAACTGCATTTTGATTTCCTCAAAGTGGCTGCCATAACCGCCTTAATGGTATGCATCCGGTTCTCGGCTTCATCAAACACTTTCGACTGGGGAGATTCAAATACTTCATCGGTAACCTCCATATCGGTAATCTGGAATCTCTCTCCCATTTCTTTTCCGATTTTGGTTTTCAGATCATGGAAGGCAGGCAGACAGTGAAGGAAAATCGCTTTCTCTCCTGCATTCTCCATAATGGTCTTTGTCACTTTATAAGGGCTTAATTCCCGGATTCTCTCTTCCCATACTTCATCCGGCTCGCCCATGGATACCCAAACGTCTGTATAAATCACATCTGCATCTTGGGTTCCCGCCATTGCGTCTTCTGTAAGAGTTATGGTTGCTCCGGACTCTTTGGCATATTCCCGGCAGGCATTTACCAGTTCTTCATTTGGGAAATATTTCTTGGTGGTACATGCAGTAAAATGCATTCCCAGTTTCGCACAGGCAACCATCAGAGAATTTCCCATATTAAAGCGGGCGTCGCCCATGTAAACCAGTTTAATTCCTTCCAGTTTTCCGAAATGTTCCCGGATAGTGAGCATATCTGCCAGCATCTGGGTGGGGTGATACTCATTGGTCAGGCCGTTCCATACGGGAACGTCCGCATATTTGGCCAGTTCTTCTACTATGTCCTGTCCAAAGCCTCTGTACTCAATTCCATCATACATTCTTCCCAGCACTCTTGCAGTATCCGGAATACTCTCTTTCTTTCCAATCTGGGAACCGCTGGGATCCAGATAGGTGGTTCCCATTCCCAGATCATGAGCTGCCACTTCAAATGCACAGCGTGTTCTGGTACTGGTTTTTTCAAAAATCAACGCCACATTTTTCCCTTTGTATTCATCCACCGGAATTCCTGCTTTTTTCTTTTCTTTATAGTCCGCAGCCAAATCCAGCAGATATAAGATTTCTTCTTTTGTAAAATCACGCAGGGTTAAAAAGTCTCTTCCTTCTAAATTCATAATATCCTCCTTTGCACCGGCCTTCCTTCTATTTCACCGGCGCCTCTTCTCCTATCAGTCTTCTGGCAAAATCGGGCAGATCGTCCTCTTCCTCTAAGTTCTCTTTATTCTTTCTGATTTCTTCCAGCAATTCTTCCGTCGTATAAATCCGGTACTTGGGAACCCTGGCCAGTTTCGCCGTAGCTTCCAGAATGGATAAATACAGCTTCTCATAATCCCATTCTCCCAGACGCAGTTCCCTTGCCATTTTAGGCAGAACTGCTTCCACATAACGGCGAAGCTCCTCTTCTTTCTCTTTTAACTTCACCAGACTGTTTAAATAATACACTTGGTCCTGATTTTGATCAATATAGTAAATAATTCCGGAAAGCCCGTAAATCATTCTCATAGCATCGTAATATCCGGCAACCATATTCCTCTGGCTCCTGTCCCGGTCAAACTCCATAATGCTTCCCAGGTCAATCCGCGGTTCAATGGTACCTATCTGAACGTCCTCCGGAACGATTACCGGCTTCGTCAGCCCCAGACCGTAAATCCGCACAACAAGGATGTCCTTGTACCCTTCTTCCAGAAGCACTCCCACAGGTACGTTATCGGCAATGCCGCCGTCGATCAGGGTCTCCCCGAAGAATTTCTCTTTCTTAAAAACCGGATACATACAGGCGCTGGCCAGCAGCAAATCCTTTATCAGCTCCGGTTCCACTTCTTTCACATTAATATGGAGCTCCTGTAAAGAATCCACATGGAATACCTGCAGAAAGAATTCCATATCTGATTCCCGGATTTTTTCCGGCCGGATTTCCTGATCAATCAGATTCTTCAGAGGCGTTATATCAAAGCCTCCCTCCCGAATCATCTTCCGGCTCTCCTGAAGAAATTCTTTCAGAGGAAGTTTTCCACGAAGAAGATTTTTCATTACTTCGTCGTCCACATCCATAATCCGGGAATAGGAAATGTTTTTCCAGATTCTTTCCGCTTTCTCCAGATCTCCCATACAGATAAGAGCGCCGTTTAAAGCGCCCACACTGGTTCCGGAAATACCCTTTATCTTTACTCCTGCTTCTTTTAAAGCCCTCCAGGCGCCGATCTGGTAAGCGCCTCTGGCGCCTCCGCCTTCCAGAACAATTCCATATTCTTTTGTCAAATCAATGACAGGTTTCAATTCTTATCCTCCGTCACAATCTCTTTCAGAGAGGTCGCCAGTCCGGCCAGTCCCTGTATTTCCGAAGGAATAATGATCTTGGTGGATTTGCCGTCAGCCACTTTCTCCAGGGCTTCCAGACTTTTCAGAGTAAGCACAGCCTCATCGGCGCCTGCTTCCCGGATCATCCGGAGGCCTTCTGCCGTCGCCTTCTGCACCTTCAGAACTGCCTCCGCCTGACCTTCGGCCTCTTTAATCATCTTTTCCTTTTCTGCCTCCGCTTTCAGGATGGCTGCCTGCTTATCGGCCTCGGCATCCAGGATCGCAGATTCTTTATGACCTTCCGCCACCAGAATCGTGGATCGCTTCTCACCTTCGGCCCGTAAGATAGCCTCTCTTCGTTCACGCTCTGCCTTCATCTGTTTCTCCATGGCGTCACGGATGGCTTCCGGCGGGATAATATTCTTAAGCTCCACCCGGTTTACTTTAATTCCCCAGGGATCCGTAGCCACATCCAGAGATGCTCTCATCTGTGTATTGATGGTCTCTCTGGAAGTTAAAGTTTCATCCAGCTCCATCTCACCGATAATATTTCTCAGAGTGGTCGCTGATAAATTTTCAATGGCCATAATGGGATTTTCCACTCCATAGGTATAGAGCTTGGGATCTGTAATCTGGAAAAATACTACCGTATCAATCTGCATGGTAACATTATCTTTGGTAATAACCGGCTGCGGCGGAAAGTCCACCACCTGCTCTTTTAAGTTGACCTTTCTTGCAACTTTTTCAATAAAAGGAATCTTAAAGTGAATACCTGTTTCCCAGGTTGCCTGATACGCACCCAGACGTTCCAGAATGTAGGCATGTGCCTGGGGAACAATCCGGATCAGAGACGATACAATCAGTAAAATAATAACAATCAATACGATTAAAAAAACCATTCCTACGATTCCTGCCATATAAAACCCTCCTTTATTCTTTGTCCTGTCGTTGTGCTACAATTAATTTCACGCCTTTTACTGCTTTTATGCAGACAATGCTCTCTTTCGGAAACTTCTGCGTCTCTTCTTCCGAACGGGCGGTCCATTCCATTCCTCCTACCAGAACTCTTCCGGTTTCCTGAAGGTTGTCAATTGCTTCCACCACTCTGGCCGTCTTGCCAATCAGGCTGTCCACATTGGTCTTTTCCACCTTTTTATTTAAATGGCGCAGCGCCCAGGGGCGTGTAAAAACTAAAAGACCTATGGAAATTACCAGGAACAGCGCCACCTGCCAGATAAGTCCCGCACCCAAAAAGGATGCAACTGCTGCAATCAGAGCGCCTCCTGCAAACCATATGGTGGTCAGTCCCACCGTAGCGGCTTCAATAATCAGCAGCACTGCCACTAAAACCAGCCAAAATATCACATATTCCATCCACTGCACCCTCCCTGTCGAAATTCTCTTTGTCTGGCCGCTTCATACATTAATATTCCTGCTGCCAGCGCCGCGTTTAATGACTCCACCTGTCCGGCCATGGGGATACGAATCAGTCCGTCAGCCAGAGACGTCAGCCGCGGGCTTAATCCCTTCCCCTCATTGCCGATAAAAAACGCGCTCCCTTTACAATAAGACTCCTGGTCATATCGTTTCTCACCTTTTAAATGTGCCGCATACGTCCGGATGCCTCTCTGTTTTAACTCTTTTACTGCAGCTTCCAGATCTTCTGTATAGAAGAAGGGCATCCGGTAGACAGAACCCATTGTGGAACGTATCACCTTGGGATTAAAAATATCCACCGTATTTTTACTGCACAGGATTCCGTTTACTCCTGCCCCTTCCGCCGTACGCAGAATGGTTCCCATATTTCCCGGATCCTGCAAATCCTCCAGAACGAGAATCAGCGGTTCCCCTGTCTCAGGAAGAATCTCCTCCAGAGTATACCCGGGCTGCTTCAGAAGACACAGGACCCCCTGGGGCGTCTTGGTATCGCTCATCTGTGCAAACACGGAATCCGCCACGATTTCACAGGGCACCCGGGCCGTTTTGGAAGCAATCTGCTGACTATCCTTAAGAGATTCGGCAATATATACCTTTTCTATCCACTCCAGAGGCGCTTCCAGAAACATTTTAATCCCCTCTGCCACAAACAGTCCCTGCTCTCTTCGCGCTTTGGCTTTCTGATTCAGCTGTATGATATTTTTAATCTGTCCATTGCCGGTACTTGTTATCATAAATGTTTAAAAATCCTCCTACAAAAATCACCCCCGCAGAGCCGAGGGTAATTATTTGCACTGTGTTCAGTTGTTTCTCTATCTGTCTTTATTATTTTTCTCATACTTATTATAGTTATGAGATAAAGAACGGCAGACTTCAAACTGGTATTCAGAAATTCCCTTGTTCATAGCAAGAGCTTCATTAATGTCAAAGTCCACATATTCCCCGTGTCTGTAGCCTACCACCCGGCAGTTCTTGCCTTCCAGAAGCAGGTCCACAGCCATGGCGCCCATCATAGACGCATACACACGGTCCTTACAGGTGGGACTTCCGCCACGCTGCATGTGACCTAAAATAGTTGCACGGGTTTCAATTCCGGTTGCGGCCTCAATCCGTTTCGCCATAGCTTCCGAATGGCCGATACCCTCTGCATTAATAATAATGTGGTGTTTCTTTCCCAGTTTCCTGTTTTCAATAATATTATTAATAATTTTCTGCTCGTCGTAATCATATTTTTCCGGAAGCAGCACGTCTTCTGCACCATTGGCAATACCGCACCATAAAGCCAGATAGCCCGCATTGCGGCCCATAACTTCAATAATACTGCACCGTTCATGAGAAGTAGAAGTATCACGGACTTTATCAATCGCCTCCATAGCGGTATTTACTGCTGTATCAAATCCGATGGTATATTCTGTACAGGCAATATCCAGGTCGATGGTTCCCGGAACGCCGATTGTATTAATTCCCAGATTGGCCAGTTTCTGAGCTCCTGCAAAGGAACCGTCTCCTCCAATAACAACCAGTCCTTCAATTCCGTGTTTCCGGCAAATTTCCGCACCGCGCTTCTGGCCTTCCTCGGTTCTGAATTCCGCACAGCGTGCTGTATAAAGAATAGTACCGCCGCGTTCAATTGTATCCGAAACATCCTGAGCAGTCATATCACGGATTTCCTCATTCAAAAGTCCATTATAGCCTTTATAGATTCCCTTTACCTGGAGTCCATTACTCAAACCGCGTCTTACAACCGCACGAATCGCCGCATTCATACCCGGTGCGTCGCCGCCGCTGGTTAAAACGCCTATCGTCCTGATTTTCTTCTCTGCCATAATTTTTCCTCCATACTTATGAGTTTTCTGCAATTCTTCATCTGCACATTCGTCTTCAGTGTATAGTATTTCTAGAACTTTTTCAATACTCTTTCCACAACTTTCACGTTCTCCTTACCATATTTTTTCCTTAGAAAATCTACGGTCCCGTTGTCTGCCAGAATGTTTCTGCCGGCGGGCAGACGCTTCATGGCTTTCACATCTTTCAGGTAAATGACAACGCTGCTGTCCCCTTCAGAATCCATTAAATCCTGATATAATTCCTGCTCGCTGCGGCGAAATGTCTCCATATCCGCAAACTGTATCCAGACTTCCCGGGGGATTTCACGAAAGGAACGAATCTTTTCGCAGATTAATTTACTGGCCTTCTCGTCTTCCGCCGAAACTCTGCCCTGTATAAAAACTTTTTCCTCTTCCTTCATAAACTGCTGGTTTTTTTCATAATCTCTTGGGAAAACCACAACTTCTACGGTTCCCACCAGATCTTCCAGAGTTAAAAATGCCATTACTTTATTATTTTTTGTATATTTTATGGTTTTATCCGCGATCATTCCTCCAAGAACTACCTTTTCTCCATCTCTTACTTTGGCAATTCCTGTAGTTTCGTCCGGCTGGAAATCCGCTGTAGAAGCAGTAATATTCTTCTCCAGAATGGATCGGTAATTATCCAGGGGATGACCGCTGACATAAATCCCAAGGACTTCCTTTTCAAAAGCAAGGAGCGTTTCCTTATCATATTCTTCCACATCGGGAAGACGGATTTCAAAGGCTTTTTTCTCTTCTTCTCCCACCAGATCGAAAAGGCTCATCTGCCCGGATATGCTGGTTTTGTTTTCCTGGTTTACACTGTCCATTACCTGCACATAAATCAGCATCAGCTGCCGGCGGCTGCCTTCCAGACTGTCAAAGGCTCCTGCTTTGATAAAGTTCTCAATGACCCGTTTATTTATCTCTTTACCGCTCATTCTGGTCAGGAATTCTTTCAGAGTCTTAAATTCACCGTTCTGGTTTCGTTCCTTTACAATTCCCTCAATGACCGGGCGTCCGATGCTTTTAATGGCAGACAGGGCATAACGGATGGCTCCTCCGTCCACAGAAAAGGTGACTTCACCCTTATTAATATCCGGCGGAAGAATGGGAATCCCCATTTCCCGGCAGGTCTGAATATATTCCGCCACCTTACTTGGAAAATCAATGACCGAAGTCATAAGAGCGGCCATATATTCCACCGGATAGTAATATTTCAGATAGGCCGTCTGATAAGAAACCACCGCATAGGCTGCCGCATGGGACTTATTAAAGGCATATTTGGCAAAATCGATCATTTCATCGTATATCTTATTGGCCGTCTTCTCATCAATTCCATTCTGAATACAGCCCGGCACTTTATCCTCCTGGTTTCCGTAAACGAAATTCTGCCTCTCCTCTTCCATTACCGATGCCTTTTTCTTAGACATGGCTCTTCTCAGCAAATCGCTCCGTCCCAGGGTATATCCGGCCAGAGAACGCACAATCTGCATAACCTGCTCCTGGTATACAATACATCCATAAGTGGGCTTTAAAATTTCCTCCAGCTGAGGACAGTCATAGGTAATGGTTTCCGGATGATTCTTTCCCCGGATATACTGGGGAATAAAGTCCATGGGACCCGGACGGTACAGAGAAATTCCGGCAATCACATCTTCCAGGCTGTGCGGCTTTAATTCCTTCATGAAATTTTTCATCCCGTCGCTTTCCAGCTGGAACACGCCGTCGGTTTTTCCTGTTCCCAGGGAATCCAGCACCTGTTTATCGTCATAATCAATGGCGTCCATATCCAGTTTCTTTCCGGTACTCTTTTCTGCCAGTTTCACCGCATTCTGGATGACAGTCAGCGTACGAAGCCCCAGAAAGTCCATTTTCAGAAGACCCAGTTCCTCTAAGGTAGTCATAGTAAACTGGGTGGTAATCGTACCGTCAGAAGCTCTGGAAAGGGGGACATATTCATCCACCTCTTTCTGGCTGATAACTACTCCCGCTGCATGCATAGACGTATGCCTGGGAAGACCCTCCAGACGTCTGGCCATATTAATAAGTGATCGGATTTCCTGATCTTCCTCATAAACTTTCGCCAGTTCCGGATTCATCTTTAACGCCTTCTCAATGGTGATATTCAGCTCCTGGGGGATCATCTTGGCGATCACATCCACCTGGGCATACGGCATATCCAGCACCCGTCCCACATCCCGGATCACTCCCCTGGCAGCCATGGTACCAAAGGTGACAATCTGAACCACCCGGTCCTTCCCGTATTTTTCCACCACATAGTCAATCACTTCCTGACGCCGTTCAAAGCAAAAGTCCACGTCAATATCCGGCATGGAAACACGTTCCGGATTTAAAAACCGTTCAAAGAGCAAATCGTAGCGGATGGGATCCAACCTGGTAATTCCCAGGGTATAAGCCACCAGACTTCCCGCTGCCGAACCACGTCCCGGACCCACAATAATATCCTGTTCTCTGGCATAGCGGATGAAATCCCAGACGATCAGAAAATAGTCCACATAACCCATATTCCGGATGGTCTCCAGCTCATAATTAAGACGCTTCTTTAATTCTTCTGTCACCGGCTGATAACGTTCTTTCAGGCCTTCAAAACACAGTTTATTTAAATACTCCCAGGAAGTATAACCTTCCGGCACGTCAAATTTCGGCAGCTTGGTTACGCCGAATTCGATTTCCACATGACATCTCTGGCCGATTTTGTACGTATTCTCCAACGCCTCCAGAGCATAGGGAAACAGCTCTGCCATCTCCTGGGGAGATTTTACGTAATACTGGCCTCCCTCATAGCGCATCCTGTCCTCATCATCCAGTTTCTTCCCTGTCTGAATGCACAGCAGAATGTCATGAGGAGCCGCATCCTCTGCCAGAGTATAATGCACATCATTGGTAGCAACCAGCGGAATCCCTGTCTCCTGGTGCATTCTGATCAGCTGCTGGTTGACTGTCTGCTGGGCCGGAATGCCGTGATCCTGCAGTTCCAGGAAATAATTTCCTTTTCCGAATATCTCCTCATGTCTTAAAGCCGCATCTTTGGCATCTTCATACATACCTCTTTCCAGGTACCGGGCCACTTCCCCCGCAAGGCAGGCGCTTAATGCAATGATTCCCTCATGATACTGTTTCAGTACTTCCATGTCCACACGGGGTTTATAATAAAAGCCTTCCACAAATCCTTTGGAAACGATCTTCATCAGGTTGCTGTACCCCTGGTTATTCTCTGCCAGCAGAACAAGATGGTAATAGCGGTCTTCTCCGGAACCTATTTCCCTGTCAAACCGGGAGCCCGGAGCCACATAGACTTCACATCCCAGGATGGGATTAATCCCGGCCGCCTTCGCCGCACGGTAAAAATCAATACAGCCGTACATCACCCCGTGATCGGTAATGGCAGCACTGTCCATTCCCAGTTCTTTTACCCTTGCCACATATTCTTTAATCTTATTGGAACCGTCTAAAAGACTGTACTCCGTATGCACATGCAGATGTGTGAAGTTCAATGCGCCGACCTCCTGTACTTTATCCGTTAATTCTGTAAATTCTGCCATCCTGTATCTTCACTTTTCTTTCTTTCAGCAAATGTCCCACGGCTCTCTTAAAAGCCGCTTTACTTAAACCAAATTCCCGTTCAATCACCTGGGGTGTGGTTTTATCGTCAAAAGGCAGCACACCTGCAAACTCATCAATGACTTCCATAACATGTCTGCTGTCTTCCTCTATCTGCAGATAAGCCTTCTGTTTGGGACTCAGATTCAGTTTTCCGTCCTCTTTCACCTCAGTAACACGGAACTGGCGCACTTCTCCCACCTTAAAGGTACCGTGTACCTCCTGTTTGGGGATCAGGGCAGAATATTTATCATCAACAGCCACAAACACTCCGAAGTTATCGCTTGTCTCGTAAATCCGTCCCTGTACCATATCGCCGATTCCATAAGGAGAATTCTGAGCCAGATAAGGATATACCTTCATAGTAGCGCAAAGACGCTGGCTTTTATCCACATACAGAGCCACCAGACACTCCTGTCCTTCCCGGACACGCATGGTCTGCTCCCGGAACGGAAGCATCAGATCCTTCTCCAGTCCCCAGTCTAAAAATGCTCCCATCCTGGTATTCTGAGCCACCTTAAGAACCGCTGTTTCTCCCACGCACAGCAGAGGTTCCCTGGTGGTTGCAATGGGTCTGTCCATCGAATCCTTATAGACAAATACCGAAAGAACATCTCCTGGCTTCACATCCTGGGGCGCCTGTTTCTTCGGAAGAAGCACCCTCTCATTTTGTGCCGCCTCCTGGCTCTCTCCCAGATAAACGCCGAAATCTACGATTTTTACTACTTCTAATTTCTGTTTCTTTCCTAATTCTATCATATACTGCTTAACCTTTCTTTTGTCTCATAAATTCTATCACCGCATAAGGATTCCCCTCTTCGGAACACAGAGCGGCTGTCACCAGATCCTCCCGGATACAGACCTTTGGATAAATCCTGTCATTTAAGACAGCCTGCCTTTTATATTCCGCCCGCATCTGCCGGATGATAAATCCCTCCGGAAGAAAATCACGGGCCATCTGTACATATTGTCCGTTATTAACATGATGGTTGGTATCCAGATGATGCTTCTGAACCACAAAGGGCGTTTCCTCCCTGTATTCTTTGGGCATTGCCACCTTCCTGGGGGCATAATCCATCTGAAGTTTTTCAGAAATCCCATAACCTGCCACATCTTCCGGCTTTACTTTCACAGGAATTCCTGTATCCGTATCCAGAAAACTCCAGAGAGTATTGGCACAGGCAAGCATCTCCCCTTCGCTGGTCTTCATAACAAAGTTTCGATAGCCCATGAATCCTTTAAAATCATAGGGCCAGGTTTCAATCAGAACCTCTTCTCCCAAACCAGGATACCGGTCAATCACAATCTGCCAGGAAGACAGAACCCAGCCGCGATGCTCCTCTGCCAGCACCTCCATGCCTCTTCCAACGGTATCAGAGTGAAAAATACTGCAGTCCTGGAAATAGTTAATAATGGAATTTAAAGATAATTTCCCATCCTCATCCAGTTCACTGTAACGAATCTTACTTTCAAACGAATAATGCATCTCTAAAGGCCCCTTTCCGGATCTTTCTATTCTTTATAATATACAAAAATTCCTTTTAATACAAGCAAGAAACGGCAGGATTTCTCCTGCCATCACTTCTTAAACCTCTTCTCTGCAGCTTTCAATTTCACTTTCCGTAGTATCACACAGCATCATAATCTGTTCATTGCTAAACCCCTGACGAAGCATCTTTCTTATGATTTTTCTGCGTTCCATCTCTTTCCCAATCTCTTTTCCAATCTCTTTTCCGATCTCCTGATTTTCCTGATCACGCATTAATAACGTCATATACTCATGCCTCCATTCCCGATTCTTTTTGGCATTTTTTACTGCCTCTTCCAGTTCCTGGGCATATCTGTCCCTTCTCCCATCTCTTTCAGCGACTGCTTATATTATACCTTTTCTTCCGTGGCAATTCAATAAACTGGCAGGATTCTTTCTATAGATCACTATTCTGTGTCCCTTTTTATGTAATAGGAAATCTAACAGAATTTCCTATTACATAAAAAAAGAGCACTTCTTCTGAAGTGCTCCTGACAGGGCTACAAGGATTCGAACCTTGAAATGACGGAGTCAGAGTCCGTTGCCTTA
>ERZ1643250.1027-NODE-1027-length-26269-cov-7.536545_pt1 | contig 26269 bp, 17 predicted proteins | sample MGYA00579262_ERZ1643250 | MGnify/ENA primary metagenome ERZ1643250 (study PRJEB29033, sample SAMEA4952265) | chicken gut metagenome | biome: Broiler Chicken; feature: Gastrointestinal Tract; material: Caecum | place: Ireland | collected 2018 | study: Broiler... | reverse complement strand
GTGCAGTGGTCTCCCCATTGGGGGCGGCTGTTTTCCAGATGGACATTGTTCAGGGGGCACAGCTGGGCGCATTTGCCGCAGCCCACACAGGACTCCTTGACCCGGAACTTTTTCGGGGAAATCTGGTACCGGTAGAACAGCGCGTTGACAGGGCCGCTTTCCAGCCGCCCCACCAAACCGGCTTTCCGCTGGGAAAAGGGCTTGTCCTCCCCAATCAGCGCTGCCAGACTATCCAGCACCGGCACGGCTTTTTCCACCATGTGCCGGCACTCTTCCCGGCCGAGCACCGGAAACATCACCAGATAATTGTCCGGCATCACCACCGGTTCCAGCCCCTGAAACACCAGCCCTTTTTCCTCACAGAGCCGCCGGGCGGTTTCCGCTGCATTGCCCACGCTGCCGCCGCAGGTCAGGACAAAATAAGCCTTCCGGCTGCCCGAAAGCCGGGCGTTTTTCAGAAAAGACACCACCACCCGGGGCATCTGCCAGGCATAGGTGGGCATGACAAAGACATAGGGGCGGCTGCTTTCAAACACGCCCTGTTTTTCTTCTTTCAAATAGGTGTTGATGGAAACCGCCTCGTCTTTCAGCTGCTCCGCCAACCGGCGGGCGGCATATCGGCTGTTTCCCGTTCCGCTGAAGTATAAAATCATGGGGATTTCCTTTCTTTTTATGAAGTTCTCGGTTTAGGGCGCCCCTAATTCCGGAGTTTTACGATCTGTTCATACAGGCAGATGTGGCGGTTGTCCAGCTTCCGGTTGTCGTGGTAGTGGCCGAACAGCCAGCAGGAAAACCGGCCCTTTTCCTCCAGCCGGTCGAAAAACTCCGTCAGCCGGTCGGGATGGTATTCTGTGCCCAGAAGCTGGCGGGCACAGTTCCCGGAAGCACAGTGGGAAATGATAAAATCCGCTGCCCAGCCCCATTTGTCCAGTGTTTCCTCTGCCGTCCGGTATTCCTCATCACTGGGCAGCTCTTCCTGCCACCAGGAAACGTGATTGATCCGGTACAGCCGCTTTCCCTGCCGGTTGAGGCGGATTCGCTTCTCCATCAGCTGAGGGTCGTCCTTTTCCAGAATCCCGTCCCGGATATCATGGGAAGCAGCGCCGCCCATGGCAAAAACAGAACAGCCGCCGATGGTAAACCGCTGCCCCCGCATCAGATGGAGCACCGAGGGGCGGACAACGTGGACTTCCCCGCCGTACCGGGTTTCCCGGGGCAGCCGGTACAGCAGGTCGAAATTTTCGTGGTTCCCGTCCACAAACAGGGTGGTAAAGGGCTTGCTTTCCAGCCAGTCCATCCAGTAGGCCTGTTCCCGGTCGTCCCGCCAATAGCCGAAATCGCCGCAGATAATGACGAAATCCTCTTTGGTCATGCCCCGCTGCTCCGGGAAGTTCTCCGTGGAAAACCGGGTATAATCGCTGTGGGTGTCACCGGTCACATAAATCATCCTGCCCATCCTTTCACGGTTTTTTCTGCATTATAATCCCCCATCCCGTGAAAATCAAGCATTCCTGAAAAATGCGCGCCTGCAAAGACCTCTGCCGGGTTCCCATATCGGGCGCACACACAGGTGCGCCCCTACGGGAAACCGGGTGCTGACCTCGGGCAGCGGGCGCATGATATGCGCCCCTACAGGCTTTCCGGAAACATGGCGGCATTGTAGGGGCGGCTATCAGCCGCCCGCAAACCTGCACCCGGCAAAAAATAGCGGGCGCACACACAGGTGCGCCCCTACAGACAGACCCGGAAAACCGCCCGCAAAACCGTTGCGCCCCTACGGGATTCCCACCGGCAGACGGCAGTGGAAACGAACTGGAAACGAAGTGGCAGATTTTACCTTGAACTGTCCTCCTACAAAGGACAATTGTCCTGTTTTTCCGTGATTTTTTCATAACTGCAATTTCGTTTCCGGGAGTTCGTTTCCACAGGTTTCTCTTTCAGAAGACAGCGGGCGGCAGGAACACACCTACCGGGAGCCCCCTATACCCCCTCTGCCGGGAAAAGGGATTCGATTTTCCGGTCACAGCCATCGGGAGAATACTGGAACCGTTCCAGATGATCCCCGCTGAAATAGTACCGGGGCGGCTCCGGCTGGTACTGGCCGTCAAAGGTTTCAATGATAATCAGTTTGATCTTCATCCGGCTGGGCACAATGCTTTTGATAAACACACTGGCCTGCTGCCCCGGACTGACGCCGTCTTTCGGCTCTGCCAGCCCGGCAAGGTTCGGCGCAAGCTCCACAAATACCCCATAGGGCTCCACACTCCGGACCGTGCCCGCCACCGTTTCCCCGGGGGCAAAAGCAGCGGCGTTTTCCTCCCAGGTGCCCAGCAGCTCTTTGTGGGAAAGGGTAATCCGCCCGTTTTCACAGGAACGAACCACCGCCCGGATATCCATTCCCACCCGGAACCGTTCCCGGGGATGTTCGATGCGGGAAACGGAAATGGCATCAATGGGCAGCAGGGAAACCACACCGCAGCCGATATCCGCAAAGGCGCCAAAGGCTTCCAGATGGGTGATTCGGGCATTGACCACGTCACCGGGAACCAGCCGGGACAGAAATTCCTCCCGGCACTTTTCCTGAGCTTTCCGGCGGGACAGAATGGCGACAGGCGCACCGCCTGCATCCTTTGTCAGCTCCGTCACCACAAAACACACCGGACGGTTGACCCGGGACAAAATGGCAATATCCCGCACGGTGCCCTCCCGAATGCCCACGGCCCCCTCCTCCCGGGGAATGATGCCCCGAATGCCGTGGAGGTCGAGAATCAGATTGTGCTCACTGTCACAGATCAGCGCCCGGGCTTCCAGAATTTTCCCCTCCCGACAGGCCTCCATCAACGTGCCGGAGGTCAGAAGGGCCTCCCTGTTTTCCTGTGTATCCATCAGCCAGCCTTCCGGATAGTATTTCATGTGTACGACCATTCCTTTCATTGGACTTTTTCCGGTCCTGTATGTTTGAGGGAACCGGCAGTTCCGCTCTGTTAACAGTATGCAGGAACCATTCCAAACATGATGACCCAATGGCCGGAAGAAAAAGGACTTGCAACCGGCAGCGGTTTCCTCTACAATAAGACTGTTATCCCAATTCTTTGGGGAGTTATCAGAGTTTATCGAAACGAAAGGAAGTTACTGGAATGAAAAAAAGAATTGCAGCCGCAGTTTTGGCCGCTGCGCTGATGCTCACGGCCTTTTCCGGCTGCCAGACCGGATACAACGGTGTAAATCCCGCCGTCACCACTTTATCGGAAGAAAAAAACGATATTGCTTCCATGGACCAGTTTCCGGAACCCTCTGACGAGGATCTGAAGCTGGGCGATCAGCTGGAAATGCCCGAGGATGGCGAGGAAATTGCCGTGATGACCACCAGCATGGGCGAAATCCGCATCCGGCTGTTTCCTGACGCAGCTCCCAAAGCCGTTTACAACTTCAAAATGCTGGCCCAGCAGGGCTATTATGACGGTCTGACCTTCCACCGGGTCATGGAAGACTTTATGATTCAGGGCGGCGACCCGAACGGCGACGGCACCGGCGGCGAGAGCATCTGGGGCGAAGCTTTTGAGGATGAGTTCTGCAAAAATCTGGTCAATATCCGGGGGTCTCTGGCCATGGCCAATTCCGGCAGCAACACCAACGGCAGCCAGTTCTTCATCAATCAGGCCGGCCCTGTGGATTCTTCTACCTGGGAGACCATGAAGAGCTATTACGATCAGATCAAGAAGCTAAGCGATGACGAAAAGCAGGCCGTACAGATGTATAACGGCTATACCTTCCTGAACACCGACCTGGTTACCGAGCCCTACAAGCAGCTGTATGAGGAGCAGGGCGGCAATCCGACTCTGGACGGGGCCTACAATGCCTTTGATCCTCAGCGCGGCCACACCGTATTCGGCCAGGTGTTCCAGGGCATGGACGTGGTGGATAAAATTGCGGCCGTGGAAACCGACAGCTCCAACAACAAACCCAAGGAAGATGTGACCATCGAATCCATTAAAATTGTCAAGTACGGCAGTACAAAATAATCCTAAAAAGGCTGTTCCATTCGGAGCAGCTTTTTTGTTTGCCAAAAAGAAAAAAACAGTGGTTATGCACGAAACCGGAGTCTGTTTTTGGGCAAGAAAAACAAAGGCCGGGAAAATAAACAGCAGTCATTTCAAAAAACACCCTCTATCTTTGGTTAAAAGAAGTATTTTTGGTGTTTTTACAAAAACCCCTTTACAAAAGGACAAAAAGTTGTATAATATGAATGGATAAACCTTTTGGTTATTAAGAGAATCACCAATCATCCATAAACTGATCCCATGCAGTAACGAAAGGAGTTTGTATTATGACATTCAGCAAAGACAACCTCATTGCTTCCAGCGAGCTGGTGGATATCTACAGAGACGGCGATACCTGCATCAAGCTCTTCAAAGAGGGCGTTCGCAAAACCAACCCGCTGTACGAGGCTCTGACCCATTCCCGCGTGGAAGATACCGGCCTGCGTGTTCCCGTGATTCACGAGCTGTCCGTCATCGACGGCCGCTGGGCCATTCATATGGACCTCATCGAAGGCAAGACCCTTGCCGAAATGATGAAGGAAGACCCCGACAACATGGAAAAATATCTGGATGATTTCGTCAACATCCAGCTGGAAATCCACTCCAAGCAGGTTCCCAAGCTGAGCAAGCTGAAGGATAAGATCAGCCGTCAGATCAACTCCCTGACCGAGATTGACGACGTCAAGAAATATGAGCTCCTCACCCGTCTGGAAAGCATGCCCAAGCACGTGAAGCTGTGCCACGGCAACTTCACTCCGGAAAACGTCATTTACAACGAAAAGGGCATCTATGTAGTGGACTGGATCGCTGCACGTCAGGGCAACGCCAGCGCCGATGTGGGCAGAACCTACCTGCTGCTCAGCCTGAACTATCCGGAGATCGCAGACAAGTATCTGAACCTGTTCTGTGAGAAGACCAAAACCTCCAAGAAGTACGTACAGCAGTGGCTGCCCATCGTTGCCGCCGCTCATCTGCCAGACGCAAAGCCCGAGGAACACGACTTCCTGATGAAGTGGGTTGACGTGGTAGAGTACGAATAATTTCTGAAAACAATTTTTTCCGGTTATCCAAGGCAGCTGTTCCCACAGCTGCCTTTTCCCTATATGGATACGCCACACATGATTTGGGAAGGATACGATTCCGGAAAAATATGGTTATGCAGCACAAATTCTATTGCTGTTTTTTATGGATTTATTCACGCTCTTTTGGGTTTGGATGAACTTCATACAAAAACAAAAAGATGTTGTGCAAAAATTGGCGAAAACCCGTGTTGACTTTAGAGTGCTGGATTGATATAATGTACTTGTTAAAAAAATAACAAATCAATGACAGCAATCTATTTTCACAAATTGTTTATTTACAAAATGGAGGACTGGCAAATGGAGAAAAAAGACCAAGTAGTAACCCCCGAAACCACTGCCACCGGCCTGGTAGACAATGTTGATGCACTGGTTGCCAAGATGGCAGAGGTAAGAGAAGCTCAGAGAATCTTCTCTACCTTCACTCAGGAGCAGGTTGACAAGATCTTCTTTGCAGCTGCTATCGCTGCAAACCAGGCTCGTATTCCGCTGGCCAAGATGGCTGTGGAAGAGACCGGCATGGGCGTCGTGGAAGACAAGATCACCAAGAACCACTATGCTGCCGAGTATATCTACAACAAGTACAAGGATACCAAGACCTGCGGCGTGCTGGAGTATGACTCCGCTTTCGGCGTGACCAAGATCGCTGAGCCCATCGGTGTGGTTGCTGCTGTTATCCCCACCACCAACCCCACTTCTACCGCTATCTTCAAGACTCTGATTTCTCTGAAGACCCGCAACGGTATCATCATCAGCCCCCATCCCCGTGCCAAGAAGTGCACCATCGCTGCTGCTAAGGTTGTTCTGGACGCTGCTGTTGCAGCCGGCGCTCCCAAGAACATCATCGCATGGATCGACGTGCCCTCTCTGGAACTGACCAACGAGGTTATGAGAAGCGCTGACATCATCCTGGCCACCGGTGGCCCCGGCATGGTGAAGGCTGCTTATTCTTCCGGTAAGCCTGCTCTGGGCGTTGGCGCCGGCAACACCCCCGCTATCATCGACGACACCGCCGATGTTGTGATGGCTGTTAACTCCATCATCCACTCCAAGACCTTCGATAACGGCATGATCTGCGCTTCCGAGCAGTCCGTTATCGCTCATGAGGCTGTTTATGACGCAGTGAAGAAGGAGTTCGCTGACCGCGGCTGCTACTTCCTGAATCCCGACGAGACCGAGAAGGTCCGTAAGACCATTCTGATCAACGGCGCTCTGAACGCTAAGATCGTTGGTCAGAAGGCTCACACCATCGCCAAGCTGGCCGGCGTTGAGGTTCCCGTTGACACCAAGATCCTGATCGGCGAAGTCGAGAGCGTGGATCTGGAAGAAGAGTTTGCACACGAGAAGCTGTCCCCCGTTCTGGCTATGTACAAAGCCAAGGACTTCGACGACGCTGTTGCAAAGGCTTGCCGTCTGGTTGCTGACGGTGGTTACGGCCACACCTCTTCCCTGTACTGCAACGCTGTGACCGAGCGCGCCAAGATCGAGAAGTTCGGCGAGACCATGAAGACCTGCCGTATTCTGGTCAATACTCCTTCTTCTCACGGTGGTATCGGCGATCTGTACAACTTCAAGCTGAACCCCTCTCTGACACTGGGCTGCGGTTCCTGGGGCGGCAACTCCGTTTCCGAGAACGTCGGCGTGAAGCACCTGATCAACATCAAGACCGTCGCCGAGAGGAGAGAAAATATGCTGTGGTTCAAGGCACCTGAAAAGGTTTACTTCAAGAAGGGCTGCCTGCCGGTAGCTCTGGAGGAACTGAAGACCGAAATGCACAAGAAGAAGGTCTTCATCGTTACCGACTCCTTCCTGTACAACAACGGCTACACCAAGTGCATCACCGATAAGCTGGATGAGATGGGCATTAAGCACACCACCTTCTTCGATGTTGCTCCCGACCCGAACCTGAAGAGCGCTCTGGAAGGCACCGCTGCTATGAACGCATTCCAGCCCGACTGCATCATCGCACTGGGCGGCGGCTCCGCAATGGACGCCGGCAAGATCATGTGGGTGATGTACGAGCATCCCGAGGTGGACTTCCTGGATATGGCTATGCGCTTCATGGATATCCGCAAGAGAGTTTACACCTTCCCGCACATGGGTGAGAAGGCTAACTTCATTGCTATCCCCACCTCCGCTGGTACCGGTTCCGAGGTAACTCCCTTCGCCGTTATCACCGACGAAAAGACCGGCATCAAGTATCCTCTGGCTGACTACGAGCTGCTGCCCGACGTGGCAATCGTTGACGCTGACCTGATGATGAACATGCCCAAGGGCCTGACTTCCGCTTCCGGTATCGACGCCCTGACCCATGCTCTCGAGGCTTATGCTTCCGTGATGGCCAGCGAGTACACCGACGGTCTGGCTCTGCGTGCTATGAAGTCCATCTTCCAGTACCTGCCCCGTGCATACGACAATGGCCCGAACGATCCGGTTGCCAGAGAGAAGATGGCTAACGCTTCCACCATGGCCGGTATGGCATTTGCTAACGCCTTCCTGGGTGTTTGCCACTCCATGGCTCATAAGCTGGGTGCTTTCCATCATCTGCCTCACGGTATCGCCAACGCCCTGCTGATCACTCTGGTCATGCGCTTCAACGCTGATCCCGTGCCGAGAAAGATGGGCACCTTCCCGCAGTACGAGTATCCGCATACTCTGGAGCGTTACTGCGAGTGCGCTGACTTCCTGGGCATCAAGGGCAAGACCAACGAAGAGAAGCTGAACAACTTCATCGCTGCTATCGAAGAGCTGAAGGCTAAGGTCGGCGTGAAGAAGACCATTAAGGACTACGGCGTAGACGAGAAGTACTTCCTGGATACCCTGGACGCTATGGTCGAGCAGGCATTCGATGACCAGTGCACCGGTGCTAACCCGAGATATCCGCTGATGAGCGAGATCAAGGAAATGTATCTGAAGGCCTACTACGGCGAATAAGTTTCCGCATAACGGCGGGCGAGGCGAAAGCTTCGCCCGCTTTTTGCTGTCAACTGATTTTCAAAAGGAAAAGGACACATCCGCCCTTTGGGTGAATGTGTCCTTTTTGTTGTTGCGTTATTCGCTGAAAACCTTACCCGGCAAACACCTGCTCGCTGGCTTCCTGTTCAAACTGTTTGGTATACAGGTCGTGGTAATAGCCGCCTGCCGCCAAAAGCTCCTCGTGGCTGCCCTGCTCCACGATTTTTCCGTGGCGCACCACCAGAATCAGGTCTGCTTTCCGGATGGTGGAAAGCCGGTGGGCAATGAGGAAGGAAGTCCGGTTTTCCAGCAGTGTGGAAATGGCGTGCTGAATCAGCTCTTCCGTTTTGGTGTCAATGGAGGAAGTGGCCTCATCCAGCACAAAAATACGGGGATCTGCCAGCACAGCCCGTGCAAAGGATACCAGCTGTTTTTCGCCGGTGGAGAGATGATCTCCCCCTTCCCCTACGTCGCTTTCATAACCGTTTTCCATATGCATAATGGTGTCATGGGCGCTGACCAGTCTGGCCGCCGCTTCAATCTCCTGATCGGTGGCATCCAGACGGCCATACCGAAGATTTTCCCGGACTGTTCCGGAAAACAGGTGGGGCGTTTGCAGCACATAGCCAATGCTGCTGTGCAGCCACAGCATACTGCGCTCCCGGTAATCCTTTCCATCAATGAGAATTCTGCCGCCTGTCGGCTCAAAAAAGCGGCAGGCCAGATTCACCAGTGTGGATTTTCCTGCGCCGGTTTCGCCCACAATAGCGACAGTGGTTCCGGCAGGAATATGAAGATTGAAGTGACTGAGCACCTCTTCCTTGCCATCCGGATAACGGAAGCTCACGTCCTCAAAGGTAATGTCGCCCTTGATGGGCTCCCAGTTTTCCTTTTTCGGGTCAAAGCTGGTACCGTATTTTTCAATTACTTCCGGGCTGTCCTGAATTCTGGGCTCCAGCTCCAGTAAGTCGGTCACCCGTTCGATATTGGCCTGAATGGAAATAAAGTTGGCGATAATCTGAGCCAGACGCTGGATCGGTTCAAAGATATTCAGCGCATAGTTGATGAACACCGACAGTGTACCGATTTGCAAGGCCTGGGCCATGTTGAGGGTTCCGCCCTGTACCAGCACAAAGCAAACCGCAAGAGAGCTGAAAAACACGATAATGGGAATATACAGGGCGTTGAGCATAGTCGCCCGCACGGAATTTTGCCGCATATCCTCGGTAATCTCCGAGAACTCCCGCAGGTTCTGGTCTTCGATAACCAGCGTTTTACTGGTTCTCGCGCCGGTAATCCCCTCATTATACGCCCGGGTAATATCGGAATTGATGCGGCGCACCCGTCGGTTGACTGCCAGAATCCGTTTCTGGAAAACCACGGTGATAATGGCAATCAGGGGAACAATGGCGATAATGGGCAGCGCCAGCTTCCAGTTGATAAAGAGCATGGTGACCATACTTCCCAGCACAAAGGAGGCCGCCCAGAAAATATCCACCAGACTCCACGCGAACATGGAGCCGATCTTATTGGTATCACTCATGGTGCGGGCCACGATGGTACCCACCGGCGTGACATTATAATAGGAAAAGCTCAGGGTTTGCAGATGATTGAACACCGACCGCTTCAAATCCCGTCCCAGATACATTTCTACCCGCAGTGCAAGACGGCAGAAAAGCACCGTACTGATGGACTGCAAAGTCAGAATCACAAAATAGAGAATGGCAAAAGGCCAAATTCCCTCCACGGTCTGGGGAATGATAAAGGTATCGATGGCATAGCCCTGAAACAGCGGATAGGAAATATCCACCGCTGCATTGAAAAGCATCAGAAGTACAATCAGCAGGATTTTCCCGCCATAAGGTTTGAGAAACGGGAGCATTTTCGCCCAGATTTTGAGAGAAAAGGGTTTTTGCTCGTCGTCATACACCCGCTTGCTCATTCAGCAGCCCTCCCTTCTGTATTCTCTCCCATGCCCTGTGCCAGACAGATTCTCCGGTAAATTCCGTCCTCCTGCAGCAGCTGTTCATGGGTTCCCATCTGGACGATCCGCCCTTTATCCATGACGGCGATACAGTCGGCCTTCATCAGGGTGGTGATTCGATGGGCAATGAGGATGGTGGTCCCCGTCACATGGTGGTTGATGGATTCCCGAATTTTGGCGTCGGTTTCCATATCCACCGCAGACAGAGAGTCGTCGAAAATCTTAATGGGTGTATTCTGCATCAGCATCCGGGCAATGGCCACACGCTGCTTCTGGCCGCCGGAAATGGTCACGCCCCGCTCACCGATCATGGTGTCATAGCCTTCGGCAAAGGTGAGAATGGTGTCGTCAATGGCCGCCAGCTTTGCAGAATGACGGACTACCTCCAATTCCCGGGTAGCAGCGCCGTCGGAAATGGTTTCCCGGATGGTTTTGGAAAACAGGAACGGCTCCTGCAGCACAATACCGATGTGGCTGCGCAGCCAGTCCAGCGAAATGTTCCGCACATCCACCCCGCCAATGGTAATGCTGCCGCTCCCTTCCGGAAGCTCGTACAGCCGGTCCAGCAGATACATCAGGGTGGATTTTCCGCTGCCGGTAGACCCCAGAATTCCGAAAGTGGTTCCGGCAGGAATGGTCAGGTTGATAGCTTGCAGGACTTCCTTGGTTTCGTTGTAACGGAACGAAACATTCCGGAAGACAATGTCCCCATCCATGGGAGGAGTTTGGGCGTCGGGCGCGTCTTTTTCCGGCTCGGTTCTCAAAATTTCCAGCAGACGGCCCACAGAAATGCGGGTCTTGCTCAACTCGCTGAGAATTCGCCCAAAGTTACGGATGGGCCACACCAGCATGGCGTTATAGGCCACAAATGCCAGAAACTCGCCGTCGGTCAGATTGCCCGCAGCGGCCTGAAAACAGCCGGCCACCACAATGACCATGACCTGAAAACAGGTAAAGAAATCACCGATGCCCCAGTACAGCCCCAGCAAATGACCCAGCCGCACCCACATATCGGCGAACTGGTTGTTTTTCTGTTCAAACCGGTCGATTTCAAACCGTTCCCGGCCAAACGCACGCACCACCCGCACGCCGGTGAAATTCTCCTGCGCAATGGCGGTCAATTCACCCTCTGTTTCATCGGCTTTCTGAAACCGATGGCCAATCCGATTGAAAAACAATGCAGAGTATAGAATCACCACCGGCATAAAGGCCAGGGCAATGAGCGAAAGGGGGACGTTCATGGAAAACATGATAATCAAAGATGTAATAATCAGAAAAACGGTGCGAACCAGTTCCAGCAGCTGGTCAATGAGGAAATTCCGGACGACATCTACATCACTGGTACAGCGCTGGATGATGTCGCCGGTCTGGTGGGAGCTGTGCCACTCATAGGGGAGCTTCTGGATATGTCCGAAAAGACGGTTCCTCAGACGGAGCAGAACCCCTTCACACCCCTTGGCGATGCCCATGCGGGAAAGATAGTTGAACAGTCCCGACAAAAGAGAAAAGAAAAGGGCGAACGCCGCACAGAGCAGCAGGTTTTGCCGCAGTGCGTCGCGTCCGCCCAGAGATTCCACCCAGGATAACAGAAACCCCGGTAACGAAAAGGGTTTGTCGTCCAGAACAGAGTCTACGGTAATGCGGATAACCTGCGGCGTGAGATAGTTTGCAATGACAGCAAGGATGACAGAGACAAAGGCCAGCACAAAAAAGCCCCGGCTTCCCCGGATGATTTCCCGGAAAGGCCGGCTCTGTCCCTTGGCGGCGGTATTGTCAGACTTTTTCATAAAACACCTCGCAATCCGGTACGCTGCCTTCCATATGACAGCGGTTGCCAAAATTCTGCGCTGGTTGGGGCAGCGCACAAACACAGCGGTCACGGCCCCGCTATGCATGTTATAGTGTAGCATAAAGAAAAGTTAAAGTAAACACCATAAAACCCGGCGTTTCTGTTAAAAAAACAGTCGGATTTTTATATAATTTTGCAGTCATCGGGTCAGACCGCTTGCTTTTCTCCGCATTTGGTAGTATCCTATTGGCGTGCCCTTCCAAACAAACCCCGCATTTGTCTGCGGGAGAAGGACATGGTCAGTCGCAAACTCCTGACCTTAAAGAATACTACGGAGGAATCGAATATGAACAACCAACTTCCCCGACAGGGAAGCGCTCACGTGCGCTTTCTTGTGGAGGCAGCCGTCATTGCTGCCCTGTACACCGTGCTGACCTATCTGGCCGTCGCCATGAACCTGGCATATGGCCCGATTCAGTTCCGGTTTTCCGAAGCCCTGACCATTTTGCCGGTCTTTACACCGGCCGCCATCCCCGGCCTTGCGCTGGGATGCTTCCTGTCCAACCTTGCAAGCCCATTGGGCATTGTGGACTGGGTGTTCGGAACCCTGGCAACACTGCTGGCTGCCATGCTGAGCTATGCCCTGCGCAATATCTGCATCAAGGGACTGCCGGTTCTGGCTTCTTTGCCGCCGGTGCTCACCAATGTGGTGATCGTGGGCTTTGAGCTGGCCTGTCTCTCTGACATCGGCTTTGCCTTCCAGAACTTCTCCCTGGCAGCCTATGTCTCCAGCGCCATTTCCGTCGGTATCGGCGAACTGGTGGTCTGTGTTGTGCTGGGCCTGCCTTTGTTTACCCTTTTGAAAAAGGTGTTTGACCGAGTGGGATATCCCACCAAACAAAAGGCGTAAACCGCAGCATCCGCCGGGGAACGTATCAAAATACAGAATCAACAGAGAGGAGCCGATCTCATGAATCCCAGTTTTGGAGAAAAGCTTGCCGGACGCATTAAGGAAACGCCTCCGGTACGCCTCATCGTGATTAGTTTTCTGGCAGTGATTACACTGGGCGGTCTGCTTTTGTGGCTGCCGGTCTCTTCCCGCAGCCTTACCTTCACCCATCCCATTGATGCTTTTTTTGTATCGGCATCCGCCACTTGTGTGACGGGGCTGGTTCCCTTTGATACCTGGACCCATTGGAACCCCTTCGGACAGGCGGTCATACTCTGCCTGATTCAGGTGGGCGGTTTGGGTCTGGCCTCTATCACCACCGGTTTTGCCGTGCTGCTGCGAAAAAAGCTGGGTCTTCGGGAACTGTGGCTAGCCAGCGAAAGCGCCAACGGAAATTCCCTGAATGTACGGCTTTTGCTGGGAATCATTCTCCGCTTTACGCTGGTATGTGAAGGCATTGGCGCAATGCTCCTCATGATTCGGCTGGTACCGGAATACGGTGCTTTCGGAGTGTGGGCCTCTATTTTCACCTCGGTTTCCGCTTTCTGTAATGCCGGTTTCGATATTTTTGGCATCAAAACACCGGATATGAGCCTGATTCCCTATGTGGGTGACCCGCTGGTATCCCTGACCATCGCCTTCCTGATTATTGTGGGAGGCATTGGGTTTGTGGTGGTCAGTGACGTCTATTATAACCAGCTCCGGCCCCGCCTGCTCCGTCAGCAGGGTATGACCCACAAGCTGTCTTTTCACTCACAGGTCTGTCTGATTTTTACCGGAATCCTGATTCTGTTCGGCACAATTGTGCTGTTCTGCAGTGAGTTCAATTCCACCATGAAGGATATGCCGTTTTTGACCCGGCTGAATGCATCTTTCTTCCAGTCGGTCAGTGCCCGAACCGCAGGATTCGCTTCCGTCAATATTGCGGATGAACACGACTTTTCCAAGATTATCACCATCATTCTCATGTTCATCGGCGCCTGCCCCGGTTCTACCGGCGGCGGCATCAAGGTCACCACGCTGGTGGTGCTGGTCTGTACGGTGTTCAGCGTGTTCCATGGTTATGAGGAAGCGGTTTTCCGCCGCCGCCGCATCAGCCGGGAAGTGGTCTATAAATCATTGGCCATTATGCTGTCCGCCTTTGCGCTGGTACTGATTGTGACAGGTGTGATCCTGACCTTTAACGAAGAGCTGAGCGGTGTGGACGCTCTCTTTGAATCGGTGTCGGCTTTCGCCACCGTGGGACTCTCCGCAAGTGTGACGCCAACACTGGATTATTTCAGCAAAGTACTGCTGGGCTTCCTCATGTTTGTGGGCCGTGTGGGCCCGGTTTCCCTGGCACTGGCCATCAGTATCCGCGGCGGCAAGCACAAAGGTTCCGTGCTGCCGGAAGGAAAACTGATTGTCGGATAAAATATCTGCTGTTTTGAAAAGCTGTGACACAGAAGCGTTTCTGTGCCGCAGCTTTTTTGTTGCAGCGATTCCATATTCTTGACATATGTCCAAAACTGTGTTACACTTATTTCCGACATAAGTCAGTAATCCACCAGAGAGGAGAATTCCATGCCACGCCCCCAGAAAAGACGTCGGATCTGTTCCATACCGGGACACTGCCGATTTGGCCCAAGAGGCGAAGCTTCCTCCTGCACCATTGTCATGACGCTGGATGAATACGAAGCCATTCGGCTCATTGACTTGCTGGGCTGTACCCAGGAGGAATGCGCCCGTCAGATGGGTGTTGCCCGGACAACGGTACAGGCTGTATATGACCGGGCCCGGAAAAAACTGGCGGAAGCACTGGTACAGGGCAAAGAACTGGTGATTTCCGGCGGGGAATATTGGGTTTGTCCTCACAGCGAAAACTGCGGCAGGAAAAAATGCTGCAAACATCCGGAAAGCGGCTGCGGCCCCTGTTCCGGTTAATTTGTGAATTGGTTTTGGAAAGGAAGCAACCGTATGAAAATTGCAGTTACCTATGAAAACGGCCAGGTGTTCCAGCATTTCGGACACACCGAACAGTTTAAACTCTATACCGTGGAAAACGGACAGATCACCGACAGCCAGGTGGTAGACACCAACGGAAGCGGCCACGGCGCACTGGCTGCCTTTTTGAAAGCTCATGGGGTGGACACTCTGATCTGCGGCGGAATCGGCGGCGGTGCACGGACCGCGCTGGCACAGGCCGGTATCCAGCTGTACCCCGGTGTCACCGGAAACGCAGACGCCAGTGTATTGGCGCTGCTGTCCAACACCCTGCTGTTCAACCCCAACACGGTCTGTGCTCACCACCACAACCATGGCGAAGAGCATCACTGCGGCGAGCATCACAGCGGCCACTGTGCTCACGGTCACTGCGGAGAATAACCAGCCTGAAATTGAATTCTTTCTGAAAACGCTCTTCCTGCCATTGGTGCAGAAGGGCGTTTTTCTCTGCTTTTCATAAGGAAAACCGGGCTCCTGTTGCAGCAGAAGCCCGGTTTTCGGAGTGCATATGTTCATTTTGGATCGGAAACGCATAGACAGTGGGAATCATCCAATCAGGGACGGACCCTGCAAATACAGGCAGGCCCCGACAGCAACCGCGATAAAGAGGATTCCGGAAATTACCAGCGCCACTGTACAGCGGCGGACCAGCTTTTCACGCTGTGAGCGTCTGTTGCTTTGAAAAAACGGTTCCATGGCGTCGGCCTCCTTTCGAGACTGATTATACCAGAGAACGCTTTTCAAATTATCAGCAAATTTTGACGGTTTCCTTACGTTTCCGTAAGTCACCGGGCTTCGGAGGTTCCCTGCTCCCGCAGATAGGTGGCTTCCAGATCGGCCAGATGCAGTTTTACCGCCAGCGGGTATTTTTCATATGCGTGGCTGATGGCAAAGCTGCCGCCCCGTGCCGCTTCATCAAATCCGCCCATATGCCAGCGAATGGCAACGGCTTCCGCGGGCTTCAGCCGCATAAACCGCTCAATGAGATACACGGACTTTTCCCCGTGTCCATAGGGAAAGGAATCCTCTATCATATAAAAGGGCTTCTTCTCCCACTGACCGGTTTCCTCATTTTTGACATTCCGGGTGGAAACTTTGTAAAACTGAGCCTTGCAGATATCGTGGAGCAAGCCGCAAATGGCAAAGCTCTCCTCGCTGTCTCCCTCCTCGAAATACCGCTCCCGCAAAACCCGGTAGACATTCAAGCTGTGCATGGCAAGCCCGCCTTCACAGGCACAGTGATATTTGGTGCTGGCCGGCGCCGTGAAAAAATCCTTCTGTCCCAGCCAGTTGAGCAGCTCTTCACTGCCGGCACGGTGTATCTGACTGGAAAAAACCTGAGAAAATTCTTCCTGAATCTGAGACATGAAAAACACTCCTTCTGATTGGTTCATTCTAATTGCTGTAAAATTGATTGTTTCTATTGTATCATATCGATGAGGAACCGTCACCTTCCCAGTCCTTATGCTGACAGTGCATCTGGCGAACCAGCCGCTGCCGGATCAGGTCAATAAAACTTTCCGGCTCTGTCACCCGCACCATAGGCCCAAAGGACAGCACCCGGATCACCAGTTCTGTTTCGTCATCCTTCCGATATTCCACCCGGACACGGTACCGTCCATTTTCCAACCGTTCCGCTTCCTTTTTAAAGTGGGCAAAATGAAGCATCACCCGCTCCAGTGCGTTGCGGCGGTCCTCCAGCTCCAGTACCAGATACCGATCCGGCCCCTTAATGGATTCTTTGGCCAGCTTCATCCGTTCTCCCGTCCAAAGGGAACACCTGCGGATATTCGCCAGATTGACCACCTTCCCATATCGGCAGCCCACGGTATACAGCCGGAATTTATCGTCCTTTTCCGAATATTCCAGCATTCTGGGCATGGCGGAAAACCGCGCCACGCCTCCCCGGCGGGTTGCCACTTCAAAGGAAAGGGGACTCTGTTCCCGGAGCGCTTGGAGAATCAGCTGAAACCGCTCCACATAGCTCGGATCTTCAATCGGGTCCCCGTCTGCATACCGGTCAAAGATCCGGTAATCCTCCTGGGTAAACAGCGGCTCAATTCCTTCCAGCTGGGGAAAGGGTTCACCAAACAGTCGGATTCTCGGGTCCAGCGAAATGGCTTTCAGCCACCGTTTTTGCAGCAGCGTCAGGGGCATTTCCGGCACATGACCCAAAGGAGTCGTTCCGTCCTGATGAAGCAGCGGCCACCGCTCTTCTTTCAGTGCGGCCGGGATTTCCAGCATACTCTCAGAAAATGCATATTTCTCCACCAGCCGGGAGATTTCCTTTGCGGTTACCGGAGGATGCTGCACTGCTGCCTGCAAAATTCTGGCCACCGTATGATAATATACGCTGTACAGCTCGCTGAAAATCACGGATTCTCCTCCTCCACCCCATACATTTGATACATCTCTTTCAGGTCCTGCTCAAATTGGCGCTGTAAATTCCGGTTGGAAAAATGAATGCTCACAATCCGGCACAGGAAGGTGCGAATCCACGGGATCATCTCTCCCGTATCGTAGACATCCGCCCAAAAACAGCTGGTATGATCGTCCAGCTTCACCACATGGCCGCAGCGCTTTTCCCGCACAAGTCGCTGGTGGATGTGCTCTTCTCCCCGACCATACTGGACCGTAAATTCCACATGCTCGAGCCGCTGTTTTTCTCCCTGTGTGCTGACACCCCACATATAAGACTGCATTTCCGTCAGCGTGTCTCTCAACCGGTCAAAGTCTGCGCAGTCCTCCCCTTCCTCTACTTCCAGAATATAGTCCAGCCGAAACGCCCGAATCCGATGAATCCGGGGATGGTAGGCCATCAGATACTGCCGGCCGTTCTGGACACTGATAAAAATACGCAGCGGGACTACGGTATAGTCTCCGACTCCTCTTCGATAACGGTGAATCACTTGAAGCCGGGCCTGTTTTTTCTTCTGCATACACCCAAACAGGCAATAGAGAATTTCGCTGTCCATGGCCTGTGTGATGTAATGATGTTTATAAGCCAGATGTTCCTGCTGGGGTTCCAGTTTGTCCAGCAAATAGGAACCAATCACGCCGCAGGGTGCCGTTTCCGAAAAAAACGCCAGCGTATCCGGGCAGAGAAGCTCTGTCCCCTCTCCTCGACGGTAATACAGGGTTTTCCCCCGCTTTTCCGCCAAAATCAATCCTTCCCGGACATATTCCGCCAGCTTTTTCCGCACAGTGGAGCTGTCCATGGTTTTGGCTTTCGGAAAACCGCTGAGAAGCTCATCGTTTTTTTCCATGATTTCCCCCAGAGAAAAGGCTTCCTCCGGGTCATGGAGAATCTCCATCAACAGAAAATGAAGGGTGATTTCCCTGTCTGTAAAGCTGCGAGCCTTCCACGCCTGATAAAAGGGGTTATGGTGGGTCAGGCGGCTGTCCAGAGACAGGAAAACATTCTTCCCTTCCGGAGTCTGGCGAAATCCCATATACTCTCCCAGCCAGCTCTCCACCCGGCGGCGTTCATCATCATAGGAACGGGCGCTTTTCTGATGGTACTCGTTTCGGTTTTTAAAACCGTACACATAAAACTCCCGCATATACGCCCGGATTCCCTCGAAATTTTTCACCAGCTCCCGATAGGCCATCACAATCCCCCTCTCCTGTGTTTCTGAAATTATCTTATCAGAGGTTGTTCTTCGGTGCAATCCCCAAAGAAATTCTCCTCCCGATTTTCCTGTGATTCCTTTCTTTTTCACTGGAAATAAGTTAGACTGTATAAAACTCAGATCAGCAGAGTCCTCTACTGTACAACAGGTTATTTTGAAATTGATTTTTCTGATTCCGCATTTCTCCAGTAATTTCTGTAAAATTCTTCAATTTCATTTTGAATTCGAATGTCACTATTGACATTCCTTCCTGCCGGGTTTATCATACAAATGAGTATATTTTCAGAATCCCGTCTGATTTTTACACGGAAGCACAGTTTCAACCAATCCAAACCAATCTGTGAAACTATTATACTAACTTATTTTTTAATACTGATATATTTTTACATTGAATAAATTTTTATTTAGATGATTCGTTTGGTATTCTCCATGCTTCCATAACATGTGATTTCCACGGCATAATTTTCTGGTCCGTCATTGCCTGCTCCCAATCAGTAAGCGTGAAAGCCTGTATCGCTGCAGCTTCGACAGATTTTTCAGTTTTCATGCTCTTTCACTTGTAAAAGAGAGTGATGATGGCCACGATTTATGATATTGAGTGAGGTGCTTGAACCAATGAAGAAAAAACTGTCAATCATTCTGGCCATTCTCCTGATAACACTGTTTTGCTGCTCTCCTGTTTCCGGAGCGGAAGGAAAACAGAGCAACTCTCTGAACCGTTATAATGTGGTGCTGGTCACTGACGCCAGCGGCTCTATGACGGATACAGACCCGGATGAATACCGGTATGAAGCCATCAACCTGTTTGTGGGACTGTTGGCCAACGGCGGCAACCATGTAGGCAGCGTGGTATTCAGCAATGACGTCATTTCCAGCCAGGACCCGGTGGAAGTGACCGGCAAAAACGAAAAAATGACCATTTCTGACAGCATTCAGAAACAAAAGGTGGGCGGCTGGACCGATATCGGCGGCGCACTGGAAGAAGCAGTGGAGCTGTTGGAAGAAGATGGCGATCCGTCCCTTCCGTCCATTATGATTCTGCTGACGGACGGCAACACGGAACTGGGAACCGATGAGGAAACCCAGGAATCCATTGAAGAAAAAGAAGAAGCTCTGGAAGAGGCTCGGGAAAAGGGATATCAGATTTATACCATCTGTCTGAACCAGAACAACGGAGCCAACTCCGACGAAATGAAACAGATTGCCAGCGCCACTGGCGGTCAGTTCCGGGAAGTCACCAAAGCGGAAGACCTGAAAGACGTTTTCGATCTGTATTATCAGATGATCTTCTCTACTCAGAGTATTAAAATGGTAGAAGAACCCATTCCGGATTCCGGCGTACTTTCCAAAGATTTCAATGTGGCCGATCTGGGCGTGGAAGAGTTCAACGCCGTGATTTTCGGTGATATCTCCAGCTATGCACTGAAAGACCCTGAGGGTCATGCTTATACCGACGCAGAACTGAAGGAAATCAGCTATGAGTCCCGCACTTTCAATATTCTGAAAGTGGCCGATCCGGTTCCGGGCAACTGGCACCTGGATGTATACGGCGATCCCGGCTCCATGATTGAAGTATTCAAAATCTATAACCCCAACCTGCAGGCTTCTTCCCATATCCGCACGGAACAGGAAAACTATATGTCCGGTGAGCCGGTGGAATTCATCACCGAGCTGTATGAGGGCGACCAGAAAGTGACGGATATTAGCCGTTATGCCGGTTATCGTGCAACTCTGGAAATCCGGGATTTTGACGGAGAGGTACTGGATACCATCGAATGCACCGAAGCTTCTGAAGAAGGATTTGTCACTTCCTTTACTCCCAAAGATCTGGGCACCTATTACGCTTCCATCAATGTGGAAAGCGACGAACTGTTTGCACCGGGCGGAGAATTCACCATTAACGTGGGCAACACCCCGCCTGTGGCCAATGTAGAGACGCTGGAAAAGCACATCAACATCTGGCCGTTCCTCATCGAAACCGATTCTACCATTGACCTGAGCTCCGCAGCCAAAGACGCGGAGGACGCTCAGCTGAACTACAAAGTGGCTTCCTCCACTTGGTTGGAAGACGATTATACGCTGGAAGGCAACAAGCTGACCATTGATAATTTCAGCGTATCCAAGGGCTCCTTTGAGGTTCAGGCCTATGACTCTCAGGGCGCTTACTGCACCTTTAACGTAAAGGTCACATCCACCAATATCGGAATTCTGGCGCTGATTCTGCTGCTGGGCGGCGGACTGCTGGTGCTGCTGGCAATCCTGTTCAAGCTGTGGTGGGATTACGGCCGCTCCTTCATGGGCAACATCACTGCCGAAAACATCGAAAGCGGCCAGAGCAACAGCATGCCCAAGAGCCGCGGACGTCTCAAGCTGAGAATGTTCCAGATCGGTCAGACCGGTCTGCATCCGGGCTGTTACTTCCAGGCAACCGGCAAAAATTATATCTGGTTTATCTCCAAAAAGCCGGTATACTCCGATTATGCTGCCGGCAAAACCAAAAAAATCCGTCTGGAAAGCGGTATGGATGTCCGCATCTGTACGGATCAGGACCTCACCCATGGCGTAATTGTACGCTTTGACAGCTTTGTAAGAAACTGAAAACCTTGACAATCAAATGATTTTCCGCGATACTCTGGTTTGCCAGCAGACCGGAGTATCGTCGGTTTTACAAAAGAAATTCCTGTAAAATCGAGTTGTCATTTTTACAGCAATATCAGAAACCGATTGAAAATCGGTACATCTGCTGTTGTTGTCAAAATATAAAAATTAATTCAATAAATGGAGGGTAAAACATGTACAAGAAACTGCTCATTTCTGCCGGCGGCGGTATTGTTTCCGCAGAACAGCAGGCAGAACAAAATGCCAGTGCAACCATCGCCATTGGTCTGGGTGGTACCGGTGTCAGCTGCCTGCGCAGCCTGAAAAAGGAAATCTTCGACCGCCTACGCCCTGATGACCCCAGGGCTACCGTTCCCAGCTACAGCCACATTAAATTTCTGGCCATCGATACCGACAAAAGCAGCCTGGCAGATGACGGCAGAGTGGATGATCTGGACAGCAACACGGAGTTTCTGGATCTGAGCTGTGCCGATATCAGCGCACTGCTCAGCAGCGCCCCTGTGCTGCGCACCAGCCCTTCCCTGCAGTGGCTGAAAGCTTCTGCAACAGAACCCAGTGGCACCGGAATCGAAATTCAGAGCGCAGAAGCCGGCGCCGGCGGTGTTCGTCAGATCGGCCGTCTGCTGCTGATTCAGAACAGCACCAAATTCATCGACAAGCTCACCACTTTGATTACCCAGGCCAAAGCAGGCCTGCCCGCAGGCGCTGAAACCAACATCCACATCTTTACCGGCATGGGCGGCGGCACCGGCGCCGGTACCTTCCTGGACACCTGCTATCTGGTTCAGTATGTTCTCAGTACACTGGGTATTCAGGGCTCTGCTTATACCTGCGGCTATTTCTTCATGCCTGATGTGAACATTGCCAAGGTTGCGGATGCCAAAATTCAGGAATACATCAAGAGCAACGGCTTTGCTTCCATGCAGGAACTGGACTACTGCATGAATATGGAAATCAACGGCGGCAGCTGGGATCAGGATTACGGCAATGGTGTAGAAATCCACACCACCAATCCTCCGGTCAAACTGGCTCATCTGATCACCGCTACCGATGCCGCAGGCGCTATTAAGACAGACGCTTACAACTACGCCATGCATGTGGCCGTGGACTATGTGATGGAATTCCTGATCCGTCCCAAAACCAGCGCTGATTCCACAACCGACAATCCCTTTACCATTAAGTCCCACATCTCCAACATCAACAACTTGATTAACATGGTCAATAAGAACCGGGGCGCCTGCTATAACTACTGTGTATTGGGCGCATCCAACGCTTATCTGCCTTACAAGGAGATCACCACCTATCTCAGCGCCAAAATCTTTGCAGGCTTTGGCCGTCTGAACCAGCAGCTGCCCACAGAACCGGAGCTGGATGTGTTTATGCAGACTTGTGCCCTCCGCTATGAGGATATTCTCAAGTCCATGAACCATCAGGTTCCCCCTGTTCCCATGTATGATGTGGACAAAAACCTGCTGCATCAGCAGGTTGCCGGAATTACCCCTGATGTAATTCCCCAGGTGCTGGGACAGATGCGGAATGCCACCGCAAAAATCCAGGGCCAGATGACCGCCAACCAGAAGGCCCTGCTGGAAGACGCTCAGGACACCGCCGTGGAAAACGGAAAGGGCATTGCTTCCATGATCGGCCGCGTAAGAAAGCAGCTGATGCTCCTGGCTGCTAATCCGGATAAAGGCCCCTACTATGCTGCCGCAGTTCTCCATTCCGTCCACGCAAAAGACCTTTCCAACCGTGTTGACGGATTTATTGTAGAAAACCAGAACAACCTCAACATGGCCATGAATGATATGACTCTGCGCCAGAACAGCATGGCCAATGCGCTGCGGGAACTGCAAAACTCCAACATGATCAACCGCGGTGGCCGTGCAGAGCGGTATGTACAGACTGTCAACGCTTACTACCGTCAGGAGGCAAAAATTGACCTGTATCAGGCAACCGCCAACACCCTGTCCCAGTTCAAACGTCAGATTTCCGAGCTGTATACCCAGTTCTTCGGAATCTTTGAAAAGATTCTTCGCGAACTCCAATCCACTTTTGCCGAAAACCTCTCTACTCTTTCCCACCCGGTGGCACAGAACAACGACTATGCCATGAAGCTGCTGACCATTCAGGATCTCCAGACTTCTCTGGACGATGCCGTAAAGGCCATGCAGATCAATGATCTCATCAGCGGCTTTGTAACCTACATGCTGGAACGTCCCGATTTGTGGCTGGCCGAAGATGAAAGCAAGATCAGCCGCGGTGTTTCCAACTATTTCCTGGATCAGCTGCACTACTTCACCCACCGCACCATGAACGACTATCTGAAAATCAAGTTTGACACCACGGATCCCAGCACCATTGCCAAGAAGGTACGGGATGACATTCTGCTGCCGCTGGCACAGAAAGCAGAACCTCTCTTCTGGACGGACAATGCTCTTTACAGCATTGCAGAAGCCGGAAAGCTGGGCTACTGCTCCATTCCCGAAGAGTCTCAGGAAATCGATCGTGCAGCACAGGATTATCATACTGCTGAAACCACCGTTTCCATCCGACCTTCCTACAGCAGCGACCGCATCAGCTTCCTGATGTTCCGCTGCGGCATTCCCATGTTTGCCTATAAGGGAACTGATAATTACCGCGGCGCCAAAACCGTTGTCGGTGCTCACCTGTACGAAGCTGCTGTGGGCGATACCCGAGACTGGAGAAAGCTCTTTGATATCACCCCCTACAGCTGCCGCAACGACCGTCTCATTACCGACGAGCTTCGCCGCAGGGCAGAGGCCGTAGAAGAGGCCACCCAAAAAGGCATCCGTGAAATCCAGCAGCTGGGCGCCAATTCCTATCAGTTCCTGATCCATCTTTACGACGAGGAAATGGTCAGCAATGCTGTTGCCAAAACGGAAGAGATTCTGAGTGCCCGTGACGTCGAAAAAGCCAGAAGGCTGCTGGCCGGCCTGGAAGGTCAGCCCCTGAAGGAAATCGGGCAGACAGTGATGAAGAACATCGGTACCAGCAAATTTGAAGACCTGAGCAACAAAGACCTGATTATCGCTTCCGAGGAAATGTCCAACCTGGTGGCCCGTCAGGTAGAACTGGTCAACACCTATGAGGGGTGCAAACAGCGCTTGTCGGATTTCATCAACGACGTGGAAAAGAAGGCCAACGACATTCAGGTGTTCGCCTCCGCTCTGTGTACCGGCGTGATTACCATGAGAAATGATTACACCTTCGTTTATGTGAAATCCGATGAATTCGGTTTGACAGAAGACGAGGAAATCACCAACATCGATGCAGAGCCTTATGGTGAGCTGCTGCCCCTGTACAGTGCTTATGTGAACTTTACCCAGCTGGACGAGGAAACCAAGCAGCTGATCAGCACCGGCATCAGGGACAAAAAGGTCAACCATCGCGACGAAGTAGCCACCACCTTGGAAGAAACCAAAACTCTGATTGTACCGGAAAAGATGCAGGCTATGGCCGCACGCGCACAGCGCTCTTTTGCTTCCGAGAGCAAGACTATTATGAAGTTCCTGAAGGAATTTGCCACCGAAGTGAGCAGCTTCTTCTAAAATACGAATCACCGGTTCTCCGGTAGGGAATGTGGATCTTTTGCCGCTTGCCGCCTGCGGCGGCAAAAGGTCCTTTTTCTTAGCAAAAGGAGGCGAGACCATGTATCGATCTTTGCTTTATTCCGCCGGCGGCGGAATTGTTTCTCCGGAGCAACAGGCGGAACAGGCCTGCTGTGCCAATATTTTCATCGGTCTTGGCGGCACCGGTATTGACTGCCTGAAGCAAGTCAAAAAGCAGGTTTATGAGCAGATTCGTCCTGATGATCCGAACGCCGTGATTCCCAGCTATCAACACATCAAATTTCTGGCTGTGGATGCTGATCCCCGAGGCCTCGATGAGACAAATCTCCCCAGCTCACTGTCCAAAAATACGGAGTTCTTGGATCTGAGATGTGCCGATATCAGCGCCTTACTCCATAACGCACCTATATTAACCACCGCTCCTTCTCTGCAGTGGTTGAAAGCTTCTGCAACGGAACCCTACGGTACCGGTATTAAAATTCTAAACGTAGAAGCCGGTGCCTGCGGCGTTCGCCAGATTGGTCGGCTGCTGTTATTTCTGGAAATTCCTCAGTTCCTTGACAAACTCACCTCCCTGATTATCCAGGCCAGAGCCGGCCTGCCCGCAGATGCCGAAACCCATATCCATATCTTTACGGGACTGGGCGGCGGCATGGGCAGCGGTGCTTTTCTGGATGTCTGCTACCTGGTTCAGTATGTGGCGAATATGCTGGGATTTTCCAGTTCCGTCCATACTTCTGGTTATTTCTTCATGCCTGATGTCAATCTTTCCCGTATTCCCGATTTGGGAATTCAGGCATTCGTCAAGAGTAACGGTTTTGCCGCCATGGAGGAGCTGGATTACTGCATGGACTTTGAATCCAACGGCGGCAGCTGGGATCAGATTTACGGCAACGGCTTAGAAATCCATACCACCAATCCTCCGGTCAATCTGGCCTACCTGATTTCCGCTACTGATACCGCAGGCGCGATCCGACCGAATGCGTACCAGTACGCCATACACACCGTTGCAGACTCTGTGACGGAATCCCTGATTCGTCCAAATGTTGTGACTTTTCCGCCTGCGCCGCCGCTTCTTGCAAATGCTGTGGCACTCGGCCACATGGTTACAAAAATGCACGGCGCCTGCTACCACTACTGCACGCTGGGAACTGCCAGCGCATACATTCCTTACAAAGAAATCACCACCTATCTCAGCGCTAAAATGTTTGAGGGCTTTAACCGGCTGAACCATCAGCTCCCCACGGAATCGGAGCTGGAGGTCTTCATGCAGGCCTGCGGACTCCGTTATAAGGATATTCTGAAATCCATCCATTATCATGTTCCCGATATTCCTCTGTACGAAGTGGACCCAAAAATGTTGTATCATCAGACCGCCGGAATTACCCCTGATATCATTCCCCAGGTACTGAGACAGATGCTGGATTCTATTTTTCGAATCCAGGGGCAGATGGAAGTCAACCAAAAGGCCCTGCTGAAAGCAACACAGGATACCACCATGGAAAACGGAATGGGTATCACGCCTCTAATCGACCGTGTGAAAAAACAGTTAATGGAGTTGGCGGTCAACCCGGACAAAGGCCCTTATTTTGCGGCAGCCATACTGCATTCGGCACACAGCAAGGATCTCTCCTACCGTATTGACGGAT
>ERZ1643250.1026-NODE-1026-length-26273-cov-8.266344_pt1 | contig 26273 bp, 20 predicted proteins | sample MGYA00579262_ERZ1643250 | MGnify/ENA primary metagenome ERZ1643250 (study PRJEB29033, sample SAMEA4952265) | chicken gut metagenome | biome: Broiler Chicken; feature: Gastrointestinal Tract; material: Caecum | place: Ireland | collected 2018 | study: Broiler... | reverse complement strand
CTCAGTATGTAATTCTGCGTTAAAACTGTGATTGAAATTTAGTAGGAATCCATCCCCAAAAGGGACACAAAACCGGAGCGGCTCAGCGGCAGCGGGATATTAAATGGAAGCTGAGATTAGATACAACGAACGAAAGGGATCAGCTTCGAAATACAGGGATTTGAATTCACCGCTGCAAAACCGCTGTTTTGATGAAAAGAAACAATGGAAACAATATTCGTGCAAAAACAAAGGCTTGAGGCAAGAAATTTGAAAAATTGATAAAAAATAACAAAATAATTGATTTAGAATAATGCTTGGTTTTGCATAAATTGGTATGATAAAGAAAAAAGCAAGGATGGCTCAATATGTTTTCTGCTAGGATGTTTTTTGAAAAGGGTCTCTGTTTATCTGAAGAGCATATTATTACTCGTTTAGCAGATGAGTCAAAAATTAAGATGGTAAAAAAAGGGAGACTCCTGGTGGAAGAGGGAGAGATCCAATCCCTGTTATTCTTCATGATAGAAGGCGTTGTACGCGGTTATGTGATTAAAGCGGATGGACAAGATATCACGGACTGTTTCGTCTATAAATATGGGGATGTGGCGGTTGGAATCAATGGTCTGACCGGCCCATCCCGAATCAATATTGAGACCATGTCCGACTGTAAACTTCTTGTACTGCCCGCATCCCTGATTCTCTCTTTAATGGAGGAGAGCCAAGAGGTGCTGCAGCTCTACAACAAGCTTTTGCTGATCGGGCTGGATCGCCATTGGCAGGAGAAAATTAATTTGCTCAGCTGTTCCGCTATGCAGAGATATTTATGGTTTTTGGAAAATTACCCCAATCTGATTGATTTGGTTGGGAATAAATACATTGCATCTTTTTTGGGAATGACGCCGGCTACACTTAGCCGGCTGCGCAGAAGGCTTCGGGAAATGGAAGGCTTTGGGATAAGAGCATTGGATCGGGTGAAATCAATCTATTTTTAATTTGATTTTCTGTGCCCGATCTTCCAGTCCGGTTCGGCAGCCATCGTAGCCAAGTCAATTTTTAATGGATATGGGGGGAGAAATTCCTGTGTGGACATATAGCTATGACGGGATTAGCCTCCAAAATCAGCGAGCGGTGAACATGGACAGCCTGCTTCTAAAGACGCGAATGATTCAGGGGAGAAATTTTTGTATTGCGGTTGTCTGTGACGGCGTGGGCAGTATGCGGGATGGACAATTTGCGGCGGTAACAGCAGTTACGCTGCTGAATCATTGGTTTAGCCAAATAGAAGATGACTGTGTCTGCGGGCCCTGTTTGCGGGAACAGGTACTGAAAGTCAATCGAGCGATTTATGAGGAGGCGCAGAACCGGCGGCTCCAAACTGCAACTACGTTATCCGCGCTCCTGATTGGTCCGGAAAAATACAGCGTCGTCCATGCGGGAGACAGCCGGATTTACTGTTATCAGGATGGAAAAGTGACCACGTTGACGCAGGACCATGTGTCGGCGGCCGGAAAACTGACATCCTGCCTGGGCCGCTGGCCGGAGACTCAGATACTCTATCAGGAGGGTTCACTGGGCAGGTGTCTCTTTCTGTTATGTTCGGATGGACTTTACAAACGAATGGACGCAGGGCTTCTTCAGCGGGAACTGAAACGGGCTGGACACAGACAGTTTCGAAAAACGCTGGAGCGCTTGAGCCAATATGTGATCGCCCAGGGAGAAAAAGATAATATCTCTTTGGCGCTGGTCAAATGCGAAAATTGAGGTGTTAGCATGAAAATCCAGCTTCTTATCGCGTCAGATGACGACGATTATCGGGAACAGTTGTCCCAGGTGTTAACGGAACGCTATTCGGACACGTTTGAAGTCAGCGTTTGTTCCTCGGCTCCCCGGCTGGCTGAGCAGCTCAGCCGCCGTGTTTTCGATGCGGCGCTGCTGGAACCGGAACTGGCAGAACATGTACAGCTTTCCCAAGTCCGCATGCCGCTTTTGCTCTGGAATGGAAGCGCCGGATGCGCGGTATCGGAACATGTACGGAAAATCCGCAAATATCAGCGGATTTCCTCAATGGTAAGCCAGCTCTTGGAACAATACGCGGCGGTTGCGGAAAAGAGCGGAGACGCGGAGTTGGAGCGGGGCCGTATCACAGTCGTCTGGTCCCCGTCGGGCGGATGCGGCAAGACGACTGCGGCGCTGGCCTATGCGGCGCAGAGGGCTGGGGAAGGGAAAAAAAGTCTGTATCTGGATTTGGAGGCGTTTTCCAGCGGTCCGGTGTATTTTTCTCAGAACGGGAAAAGCATAAGTTCCGTATTCGAAAAGTTGGATGAAAATGTGGAACTGCTCCTGCAAAGTATCCGGCAGAAGGACGCCGTATCTGGAATTTTTTATTTTTCCCAGCCGGAAAATTATGACGACATCAGCATTCTTACACAAGAGGACGTCAGATTGCTGGTAAATGCCAGCGTGCAGGGGATTGACGAACTGGTCATCGATTTGAGCAGTACCTTCGACGATAAAATTCAGATGCTTTTAGAGCTGGCGGACAGGATTTTGCTGGTTACGGACTCCTCCCGTGCCAGCCAGCAGAAGCTGGAACAGTTTCGCACACAGCACAGCATCTATGAAAAGGTTCGGGAGAAAACGATCCAAGTGGCGAATAAAGGATTTCGGATTCATTCCGAGGAAGGGGAGCATGCAGTCCTTTTGCCGCTTGTGAAATCGAGCGATCCCGTGACAGTCTATCAAACTTTGTCTGCCGGTTTTTTTAAGGAATGACCCCGGCCGGCCTCCTTTCAGGAGATGAGCAGCCATGACGGAAACAAGTAAAAACGAGTTGATTGCACAGCTCAAAGCAGAGATCCATCAAAACCCGGATCTGACAACCATGAGCGACGAGCAGCTGCGATTCCTCATCCAGAAAAATTTAGAGGATAAAATTGACTGGGCTCGCACCAATCAGCCCGATGTATACCGGGAACTGTCCTCACTGAATTTCCGGGAAAAGCGTTTCATTGCTAACGCGGTATATGAATCGATCCGCGGACTGGGCGTATTAGGGCAAATTATCGCAGACCCGGAGATTACCGAGGTAATGATTAACGGCTACCGGGATATTTTTGTGGAGCGCAGCGGCCGGCTGCAAAAGCTGGAGAACCACTTTGAAAGCCGGCAGGAGCTGGAGACAATCATTACGAAGTTTGTCTCTCAGTCTGGCCGCGTGGTCAATGAAAGCGAACCCATTGTGGATACCCACTTGGAAGACGGCTCCCGTGTGAATGTTGTTATGCCGCCTGTGGCGCTGAATGGACCGATTGTCACCATCCGCCGCTTTCCAAGAGAAGCGATGACGGTGCAAAAACTGATTTCTTATGGCTCCATCACGCCGGAAGTGGCTGAGGTGCTGGAACTCCTGGTCCGGGCGCGTTACAACATCTTTGTCAGCGGGGGAACGGGCAGCGGTAAGACGACCTTTCTCAACGCCCTGTCCAACTTTATCCCCCGGGATGAACGTATCATTACCATTGAGGACTCCGCAGAGCTTCAGATCAAAAATATTGACAACTTGGTCCGGTTGGAGACCCGCAACGCCGGTCCGGACGGCAGCGGCGCCATTACCATCAAGGACCTGATCAAATCCGCCCTGCGTATGCGCCCGGACCGGATCGTGGTGGGCGAGGTCCGCGGCGCCGAGGCCTTGGACATGCTTCAGGCGATGAATACCGGTCACGACGGTTCTTTGTCCACCGGCCACGCCAATTCTACGTACGACATGCTCAGCCGGTTGGAAACCATGGTGCTTCAGGGGGCGGCGGGGCTGCCCCTGGAGGCGATCCGGCAGCAGATTGCCTCCGCGGTGGATATTATCATTCACCTCTCCCGTCTCCGGGACAAGAGCCGGAAGACCATGCAGATTGTGGAGATCCTGGGTTATGACACCGCCACAAGGACCTTCCGGATCAATCCGCTCTATGAATTTCGCGAATCACCGCAGAGCACCAAGGAGAAAGTGGCAGGCAAACTGGTGCGCACTGAACATCCCATGCAGAATGTTCAGAAACTGGAAAACGCCGGGATCTACCGTACGATATAGGGGGAGACAAAATGCAGAAGAACAGGTTTGCGCCCGCTTCGGAACGGGCAGGAGCTCAAACTCCCAGGCGGGAGACACCCCAGTGGTCGGCCGCCGTGCCGGACTATACAGTCAGTCCCTCCACGCTGTTTGACCATATCGCCTCATTTTTTATCGGGTTTGCGGCCGGATTTGTGGTCCTCTTTATCTTTTATAAGGTCATCCCTCTGGCGGTCCTGGGCGGCGCGATTACCGGAACCGTGTACATATTTGTCGCGGAGCAGGCAGCTATCCAGAAGCGGCTGAAAAAGCTGCGCGTCCAGTTCTATGATCTGCTGGAGGCCATGTCTGTGGCCATGCGGGCGGGCAACCCGGTGCTGAAGGCTCTGGAGAGCGCCCGGGAGGATCTGACCCTTATCTATCCGGGGGACAGCGACATTCTGGTGGAACTGGATGTGATCATCAAGAAATTCTATAACGCCATTCCCCTTTCTGAGTCCTTTGCCGACTTTGCCCGGCGAAGCGGCCTGGAGGATGTGGCCAGCTTTGCTTCCATTTACGCCACTATCGAGGGAAAATCCAGCCGGGCGGATGAAATCGTCCGAGAAACTCAGCAGATTATCGCTGACAAGATGGAGATTGAGATGGAGATCGATACGCTGATGACGGCGGCAAAGTCGGAAGTGAACATCATGCTGTTCATGCCCCTGGTGATTCTTGCGGTCATCGGATATGCCGGCGCCGGGTTTATGGACGCCATCTATACCGAACCGCTGGGACGGGTGGTGGCCACGGGGGGGCTGATCGTCTTTATCATCAGTTTCATAATGGCCCGAAAGTTCAGCAACGTGGAGATTTAAGGAGGGCGCTATGGTCATTTTAATCCCTGTTTTGGCTTTGTCCACGGCGCTCGTTGTCATTTGGTTTCTGCTTCTGGGTCAGGTAAGCCAGGATGACTGGATTGTCGCCGCCTATAATAAGGTTTTGAACAGCCGCAACGAGGCGGAGCGCCTGCGCCGGAAGGACGCGGACCACGCCCGGAAGCTGGCGCAGTACCACGGCGTCTCTGCCAAGGTTATGAAACTGTTTCTGGGCGGGAATTCCAAGAAAGAGATCCAAAAGCTGCACCGGCAGGAGCAGGCGCTTCAGCAGGGGGATCTGCGGAGCGTCAGCCTTTTTGAGATGCCCGGCTATGTGATCCAGCGCAAGTTTGAGTCGATTGGCCGGGGTTCTATCCACAAAGCTGTTTTGGAGAAATATTCCGAGCTGTATGGAAAAAAGTACGCGGTCAACCAGACCAAGCAGCTGCTGGCCCGAATGCTGTCCTATCCCCTGCTGGCCCTGCCGGTGGTGTGGGCCCTGGGCTCCCTGCTGCTGGCCTCCGGGAACCGGACAGGAGGGCTGGCGGTGCTGGGCGTGGGTTCCCTGCTGGTTCTGGGGCTGGTGTACGCCATGTACGACGAAGTCAGCGACCGGCTGAATAAGCGTCGGGCCGCCATCAGCCGGCAGTTCCCCAACGTGGTGTCCAAGCTGGCCTTGCTGGTGACCTCCGGGATGATTATGGACCGGGCTTGGCGGGAGACCGCCGAGAGCCAGGACATGGTGCTCTATCAGGAGATGCGGAAGACCGCCGACGAGCTGAGCAACCTGGTGGACCCGGCCACCGCGTATACCAACTTTATCAACCGGTGCAATACCAAGGAGACCACAAAACTGGCGTCCGCCATTATTCAGAATCTGTCCAAAGGCAACGCGGAGATCGGCGTGCTTCTCAAGAGCATGGCCCACGAGGCCTGGCAGGAGCGCAGGCACACCGCCAAGCGGGACTCGGAGAAGGCCAACTCCAAGCTGATGATTCCCACCATGATGCTGTTTATTGCCATTCTGGTGATGATCATGGTACCGGTGGCCATGAATTTCTCTGCCATCTGAGCATCCAAGGAAACAGGAGGTGCAGGCAGCCATGCAGAAACAAAAATCAGGTTTGCAGCGCGACGAGGCGGGGCGTGTTCCCGTGTTCTGGCCCCTGGTGATTCTGTTGCTGACGGCGCTGCTGTGTCTGCTGTGCTATGAGAAGGCCAGTGGCTTTCTGAACTGGCTCTTTTTTGATACCGTGTCCGCTCTGCTGCCGCAGCAGCTTGGATGAGGGTGAAACATTCTATTGCGGTACTTCCGCCGCAGGCGTCCGCCTGGGCGTGGTACATAGATCGACTGAATCGGTTGAAAGGAGAAAACCAATATGTGGAGTAAATTGAACCATCTGTCCATCGCGGTCTATACGCGGGCTGCCTCGTTTGTGCAGGACCTGAAAAACGACGAGCGGGGCTTGTCCGGCGTGGTGGTGGCCGTGCTGCTGATCTTGATTGCGGTTTTGGCCATTGTGGCGCTTTGGGGAAGCCTGAGCCAGTGGCTGAGCCAGCTTTGGGGTGATATTACCAGCGCTGGCGGCGATATTTCGGGCTCGGATACTCTCTAAGCAAATTAGAAAACGATCAAGAAATAACTTTATAAACAGGGGAGTGGTCGTCTTGAAACATCTGAATCGCCTCTGGCGGGACACCCGGGGGGACGCGGTGGTCGAGGCGACCATTCTCTTCCCTATCATTATTATGATCTTTGCGGGACTGGTACTGCTGGCCATGTACCTGCCCACCCGGGCGGCTCTCCAGCGGGCGACCCAGTACGCCGCTACCGCCATCGCCACGGAGCGCAGCGACACCTGGCTGCGCCACGATCCGGACGCTCTGGCGTATTACTGGATTCACGACAAGGATGAATTGGGAAACGTCTATGGCTCTGTCCTGGGCAGCCTGACCGGCAACAACCGGGACGACGAGGACAACGCCATTCAGACCACAATCAACATGGAAGCAACGGGCGTCTTACAGCCGGCGGGGGAACTGACGGTGACGTACGGCGTCGTGAATTATATTGTCTATAAGGAAATCGTAGTGACCGCTACCCGGACCATTCCCATGCCGGTAGACCTGTCCTTTGTCAACTTTCCCACAGAGATCCCCATTACCGTTACTTCCACTGCGGTGGTCCAGAATGGGGACGAGTTTGTGCGGAATATGGACCTGGCAAAGGACTTTACGGAGTATCTGGGAGAAAAGTACGGCTTCAGCGATATATTCAGCAGCCTGTCCCAACTGGGCGACCGGTTCGCGGGCTTTTTAGGGATATAGGGATAGGAGTGGGGAGACATGAAACGGTTCTTTCAAAAACTGCTTCACAACTGCACAGGTGCGGTGACGGTGTTTGTTACCCTGCTTCTGATCCCGGCGGTTCTGGTCAGCGGGACGGGGGTGGACATCGCCCGGATCTATACTGCCCGCAGCGTGCTTCAGGACGGGAACCAGCTGGCGGCCAACTCCGTCCTGGCCAGCTATGACGCCTTGCTCCAAGACCTGTACGGCTTGTACGGCGTTATGAAGGACGACCCGGAATTTGCCCGCATGGCCGACAGCTATATCCAGACGGCCGTGCTGGGCAAAAGCCCCAAGGATACCGGTCTGGGCACCTTCCAGCTCTTTTATGGCTCCGACCTGCAGTCCGGCGATGTGGTTCCCGCGGATGGAATGAATCTGGACAATCCCCAGGTGCTCCGCCGCCAGATCGAGGAGTACGCCAAATTCCGGGCTCCGGTTATCATTGTTCAGGAGATTCTGGGTCGACTGGATGTGTTCCAGTCGGTTCAGGAGGACGCAAAGGTGATTCAGGACAAACTGGAGGTGGATCAGAAGGTGGAGCAGGTGGAAAAGATCTACCGCTCCATCTACGACTGTATCCAAAAGGTCAATGAGGCGAAGGGACAGGAGGAGAGCGCGATTGCCTCGGTCAATTCGTACCTGGATCAGATTCGTCAGGAATTACAGGGGATGATTGACGCCAGAGAAGGCTATACCGCGGCCTTTGACGCGGAAAATGAGAATCTGGCCAACGATTATAAAAAGAAATTCGATGGGCACAAAGAGAACATCAGACATCTCATCGATGGAGGGACAGTCTATCAGGGCTGGGTCTCGGGCAGCGACAGCAGCGGAAGCTGGAAGGACGGCGGCTGGACCAGCAGTTATTATGAGAACGGCTTGATCCGAACGATTCGTAACAGCAGCGAGCTGCTGGAAGATTTTATCATGAATGAAACCGTTTGGAAGAACGACAGCCTGGAGGAATTGGCGAATCTGTGTGAAAGAGCCCAGTCTCAAAAGGAAGAGCTGGAGACGCTGGTGGACAACCTGGAAGAAAGACTGAATTCAGGAAAGTGCTCGGCAGATCTAAAAAATGGCATCATGGTCGAAAAGGACAAAGAGGGGAAGACAATTTTGGAACACTATCGCGAGCTTCTGCAATACGATGTGGACGCGATGGGGAAGGCGGTTCAGAGCTATAACGAGCCTCAGATCCGACAGGTAATCAGCATGCTGGAGAATTTGACCTACGGCGGGACCAGCGCCTCTGGAACCTCTGTCGATATGTCCTTGGAGAGCTTGAAAATTCTGGACGGACAGGGCTATGAAATTGACCTTGAGGTCCTGAATCGCACGCTGACCGGAGAAGCGCGGATTCCGGACAAACTGAGTTATGCGGCCACTGTGTCCGGCTATCGCCTGGTTCTGAACAGCGAAAATGAATTCCGGACCTTCCAGGACAGCCGGTTCCAGGCCACCCAAAACGAAACATTTTACGCTGTACTGGAGCAGTTCTACCGCACAGGCGGCGACAGCGGCAAAAAGGACAATCTGGAAAGCGGTCTGGAAAACATACTGGGAAGCATCCAAAGTAAGTTTACCACCTTCCTGGAGTTTGATCCTCTTGGGGCCACCAAGTATAACAACGGAGCGGAAAGCGCCGGATACCAGGGCACGGACTTCGGAAGCGCCGGCGATTGGGGATCGGAGGATGGAGCCACAGAACAAGCGCAAGACGCCTTGAACAGCAACTTGTTCAGCCGGCTGAGCAATTTGGCTGGAGACGCGGCGGACAAGCTGCTTCTGCTGACCTATGACACGGAGATGTTCTCCTGTTACGCCACCAACAGCGGCGAGACGGAGGACGAGCCCCTGGAGGAGAACATGAACGGCATTCCCCTGAGTGTGGATGTCAACTACTACTTTCAGTCGGAGTTGGAGTACCTGTATAACGGAGATCTCACCAATGCCCGCAACAATCTGAAGGCCGTTACCAGTATGATTTTCCTGGTGCGCTTCGTATTCAACTACATCGCCTCGTTCAACATCGACGAAGTGAACGCCACGGTGAATATGGTCAAGACCTCTCTCTCCTGGGCGGGGCCCTTCGCGGTAGTGGCTGGAGAGCTTGTGCGCCTTGCCATGGCCCTGGGGGAGTCGGTCATTGACGTCAGCCGTTTAAAGGATGGAGACGCAGTGGCTCTTTATAAGACGGACGGCAAAATCGGAGAGGCTGATTCAGGAGGTACCTGGCAGTTCAGCCTGTCCGGAATGATAAATGACGTCACCGGAGAAGTCTCTGAAATATCGGATTCCTCCTTCAACAGCGATACGAACGGGGACGACGACGCGACTCCCAGCTTGCGCTATAAAGATTACCTGCGGCTGTTTCTCCTGCTGGTGGACGGAGACACCTTGGCACAGCGCACCGCCAAGCTGATCGAGCTGAATGTCACCAATAAGCGAAACAACTTCGGGGATCTGGGCAGCCGGTCCGAACGGGAAGAGGCCATGGCCTCGGCGGAGCTGTTCGACCTGTCCAATGCAGTCACCGGCTTCAGCCTCACGACCACAGTGGATTTACGAATGCTGTTTTTGTCCATGCCCTTTGCGCAAAGAGGCGTAAACGGCGTGGTCCCGCCGGGGTACTTATCTCTGACAGCCACGGATTACAGGGGGTACTGAGCCATGGGAAAGGATGAGAGAGGGTATATCGTGGTGGAGACCATCGGCAGCTTCCTCCTGTTCGTTCTGCTGGTGCTCTCCATCCTCAGTCTGATCAATATCGTCGCCGTACAGGCCCGCATCCACTATGCCCTGACCCAGGCGGCCCAGACCATCTCCATGTACAGCTATACCCTGGACGTGATCGGCGTGGCTGACGCGGTGGCAAACAACGCCGCCCAGGCGGAGCGGGTGGAGCAGGAGTCGGATGAATTTAAGCAAAACCTGTCTCAGCTGTTCGATGGGTTCGAGAGTCTGGATATTGCTGAAATTGGCTCCAGCGGCGAGGCGCTGGCGGACCAGACCGGCGGCTGGGCTTCCGATGCGGCGGCAGACCCGGAATCCTCCATCCAAGCGCTTCTCAACTATGCGCTTCGGGAAAGCGGAAATGCCGTGTTCGGGGATCTGGTAAGGCCGCTGGTGGGACATTACCTGTCCAATGGCTCTATGTCGGGGGAGGAGTATCTCCAGGCCGCCCATATTATCGGCGGTCTGGAAGGGCTGGAGTTCGGAGGGGTTGGACTTCTGGACCCGGATGAGATGGAGGGTGATGACAGCACCCTGCTGACAAGTGATCGGGACGTGAAGATTGTGGTCCAGTACGACATTGATTACAGCTTTGGAGCGCTGATGCTGCCCTTTGGCGAGCCCAAGCTGCATGTGACGCAGGAAGTGCGGACCAAGGCATGGCTCGGCGGCAAAGGAGAGGGATACACGCCATGAGAAATAAAAAATGGCTTCCATATCTGGGACTGCCGGTCCTGCTTATAGCGCTGATCCTCCTGAAGTGGGGGCATCTGGACGGGAGCGTGCTGTTATTCCGATGTGCTCTGGTGGTTTTTGGGTATCTGGCCGCTCTGGGGGACATTCGGGAAAAGCGGGTTCCCAACCGGCTGGTCGCAGCTATGCTGGGGGCCTGGGTTCTGCTTCTGACGCCCCAGCTGTTTTTCCGCACGCAGCAGGCTATTGACTGGGCTCTGAACGGGGGCCTGGGCCTGCTGCTGGGCGGAGCGGTGTTCTTGACGGTTTACCTCATCAGCCGCAAAGGGCTGGGGGGTGGCGATGTAAAGCTGATGGCGGTTTCCGGGCTGTATCTGGGCCTGGACGGAGTGCTGCCCGCCATGCTGTACGGTTCCGTCTTGGCGGCTGTGGCAGGCTTGCTGCTGATTCTGGGGAAAAAAATTACTCCAAAGGATGCGATCCCCCTGGTCCCGTTTTTGTATATTGGGATGCTGCTGACCTTGTTGATCCGATAGGAGGGAGTCTTGGTGAAACGAATCAACCGTATTTTACTTGCCGTGGGCTGCGGGCTGCTGCTTCTGCTCTCATGGCTGACAGTCATAACCGCACGGTCCGATGCACAGAAACAGGCGGAGCTTTTGGCCCAGGCGGACGCCTATATTCAGGATGAGATCTACATCCGCGCGCTTCCTCTGCTGGAGGAAGCGGCCGGTTATGACGCGAAACACACCATAGAGGCGGAGGAGGCGCTGAAAAACGTCTATCTCCACCTGATCGGCCAAAGCGGCTATTCCACCAAGTACACCAATCTGCTGTCAAAACAGATGGGGCGGAAGGATGCGGACCCTGCGGTCTTTGCCGAAGCGGCGGAGTACTATCTGGAGGCGTCCAAGGAATCAGAGGCGTTCGCCGTTTTGCGGGATGGAATCGCCAAGACAGGCAGCGAGGAGCTTACAGAGCTGTATGAGGATGTCCGCTATCAGTATAAAGTGAGCAGTTATACCTATCAGGATGTGACGGCGGCGTGCAACGGGGCGATTCCCGTTGAATTGGACGGATACTGGGGACTGGCTTCCGCCAGTGGTTCTCTGGTCATCCCCTGCGAGTACGACCAGATCAGTACTTACAGCAATGGTCAGGCTATCGTGCGCAAGGGCGCGGTCATCAGCGGTGTAGACAGCAGCAACAACCGCGTGGCTCTGTTCCACGGAGAGGCAGACAGCTTCAGCAATTTCAATGAGAACCGGCTGGGCCTAAAGACATCGGAGGGCTGGGTGGTGGCGAATGGGACCTTCGGCACCGGCGGCCTGCTTCTGGAAGAACTGGGAATGTACTCTGACGGCTGCGCGGCGGCCAAGCTGGACGGGAAATGGGGCGTTTTGGGCGCTGATGGGCAGGAGTGGGTCATTCCGCCGGAGTACGATGGCATTGTTCAGGACGAACTGGGCCGTTGCTGGGCCCAGGATGCCGTTTTTGTGCGGCAGGATGGGCAGGTTCTCCTTCTTGTGGACGGAGAACCGGTGGGTGAGCCTTATGAAGACGCCAGGCCCTTTGCCGATGGCTGGGCCGCGGTAAAGAAAAACGGCAAGTGGGGATTTATCGACACGCAGGGTACAGTCATGCTTGACTATCAGTTCGAGGACGCCCTGTCCTTTGGCCAGCATTTGGCGGCGGTCAAACAAGGGCGGAATTGGGGCTATATCAGTCTGAGAGGCGAACTGGTCATTGAGCCTATTTTTCTGGAGGCGCGCAGTTTCTCTCAAGGCAGCGCGGCGGTTCGGACGGCGGATGGGTGGAAATTCATCACGCTTCTGGAGTACGAAGGAGGAACCGGTCTATGAGATATGAAATTGAGAACCGAAACGATCTCTCCGGCGCCCAGCTGGTCATACGGTTTCCAGAGGAGGATCTGGACCAGAAGGCGCTGTACACGATCCAGGCGGAACCGCCGGGATTCCTCGTACCATTCCGCTACCGGAGCATCGATGGGCAGGCGGAGTGTACCTATCAGCTGGGCGGCCGCAGCAAACTGCAATACCGCTATGGAAGCCGTGAGCCGGAGGAGTATATTACGTTCTGGCAGCAGGTACTGACCCCCATTCTTGAGTGCTCAGACTGGTTTTTGAAGCCGCTCTCCTTTGTGCTGGACGCCCGCTATCTCTATTGGGAGAAAGCGGAAGGGACGATCAGCTATCTCTATGTCCCGGCGCATACCGATTGTGCAGAGGCGGATTCTCTTCGGAAAATGGCGGCGGAGCTTTCGCGGCAGAATTCCGTCACCGATCCGGATTTGGAAAATAAGGTCCTGCGGGCGATTATGCAGGACTTCCAGCCCCGCTCATTTCTGGAAATGCTTCGATCCAGCCGCCCGATCCCGCGCAGAGGGGCGGCGGCCCAGATAACGGCGCCGTCCCCCCGCAGCGTGCCGGCCCCATCCGTTGTGCGCGAAGCACCCTCCGCACCTGTCCGCACCGTTTCCGAACAGCCCGCGCCGGTCCGTCCGCCGGAGCCTGCCGGGGCTCCCCGCCCCCAGCCCGGCACAGATGACATCGTCATTAATTTTGGAGAAAAACAGACCGGGAAGGAGAAAAAGGGAAAGGGATTTTCTTTGTTCGGAGGGAAAAAAGAGAAAGCGGCGCCTAAAGCGGCGGCGGGGAAAAAGGGCGGCCTGTTTGGCGGCAGGAAAGAAAAGATAGAGAAAGAAATGGTGCTGGGTGCCGCGGCCGCGCCCTCGGAGCCTCCCCAGAGCCGTCGGCCCTATCCTCCGGAACCGGCCGCGGTCTGGGCCCAGTCCACGGAGGAGTGGGAGGCGACTCAGCTGGAGGAGGATGGTCGGACTTATTTGCGCCTGGTGGGAGATCCGGCTCTGCCCCGAGAGATTCCGGTGGGGCTGCAGCCGGGGCAGGCATTCACCATCGGCCGCTTTGACGTCTCTGTTGGGCACCAGCAGTCCGATTATGAGTTTGACAAACAGACAAAAGCGGTCAGCAGACACCACGCCGCCATAGAGCGGGAGCAGGATGGATGCTATACCCTGGTGGATCTGGATTCCAAGGCCGGTACGTTTTTGAATGGAGAGCGCCTGACCCCGAATGTTCCAGTTCCCCTGACCCGGGGCAGCCGGGTCTCCTTTGGAACCGGCGGCGCTGATTATATCTGGGAAGAGTGAGAAAGGAACGATGGCCATGGAATGGATGGACGGGGAATGGATGTTGTACCTTGGTCTGGGCATAATGGCCGCGGCGGCGGCAGGCGCTGTGATCGCGTTTGTAGTATTTCGCGTCACAGGCCGGAGGCTGGAACGCCGGCTGACTGAGGAATTTGGGAAGAAGCGGCATTGACCCGCGCCGCGGAGGAATATTATGGCTCAAATCATTGCATCAACCTATGAAATTGTTCAGGAGATCGGCTCCGGCGGCGGCGGAATCGTCTATCTGGGCCGGCATCTGCGCCTCGGGAAATGGGTGGTTTTAAAGGCGGACCGGCGTACGCTGGCGGCCAGGCCAGAGGTGCTGCGCCGGGAAGTAGACGCCATGAAAAATTTGTCCCATACATATATCCCGCAGGTTTATGATTTTGTAGAAGAAGACGGCGTGGTTTATACGGTAATGGACTATGTGGAGGGGGAGAGTCTGGACAAACCCCTGAGACGTGGGGAGCGATTTGCCCAAGCCCAGGTGGTGGAGTGGGCCTGCCAGCTGCTGGAGGCCCTGTGCTATCTTCACAGCCGGCCGCCCCATGGAATCCTCCACGGGGACATCAAGCCGGCCAATGTTATGCTCACCCCGGAGAACGATATCCGGCTCATTGACTTTAACATCGCGCTGGCCCTCGGTGAGGAAGGGGCTGTGCGGGTCGGATTCAGCCGTGGATATGCCTCTCCGGAACATTACGGGGTGGACTACGCGGCGGGGAATGCAACCCAAGGGGTGAATGAGAATGTCGAGACGCAATGCACCGATGATCCGGGAAAGACGGTTTTAAGCAGCCGGTCCTCGCCCTCCCCGCTCAATACAGGAAGCTCCGGACAGCGGGGTGTGCTGCTGGATGTGCGTTCGGATATTTACAGCCTGGGCGCCACGCTTTATCACCTGTTGACCGGAACGCGGCCCGCTCAGGACGCAAGAGAGGTGGTTCCCATTTCCGGGAGTGGGATCAGTCCCGGGGTGGCGGCCATCATTCAAAAGGCAATGGCGCCAAACCCGGGGCAGCGATATCAATCGGCGGCGGACATGCTCTATGACTTCGAGCATCTGTGGGAGCAGGACCCGCGCGTCAAACGCCGCCGGCGGCGGAAAGCTGCTGCGGCTGCTGCTTTGGCGCTGGTGTTTCTAGCCGGCGGCTTCACCGCGTTTACCGGGCTGAAACGGCAGGAGCGGCTTCAAAATGCCTATGTACTGGCAGAGTATGCGCAAAACGCGTTGGCTGAGGGAGACCGGCCTGAAGCTGTGAGCACCGCCATGGAAGCTCTGACGTTGGAACAGGGGTGGTTCGATCCGCCCAACACCCCTCAGGCCCAAGCGGCCCTCACCGACGGTCTGGGAGTTTACGATTTATCCGATGGCTTTAAGGTCCATCGTTTGGTATCGCTGCCCTCGGAGCTGCTGAAGGTGGTCCTCTCTCCCCAGGGGACCCGGACGGCAGCGGTATACGCTTATCGTGTGGCCGTACTGGATACAGAGACCGGAGAACAGTTGGCCGATTTGGCGTTAGAGCCATCGGCGCTGGCGGACGTGGTGTTTCTGGATGAGGACCGCCTTGTCTATGCCGGAGAAAATGGAATCTGTGCCTATGACGCCGCAGCTGGCAAAGAGCTCTGGTCCGGTTCTCCCGCCACAAATTTGGTGGCTTCCGGAGATGGGACCCGTGTGGCGGCAGTATACAAGGACGCCGGAGAGGCGGCCGTCTACGACGTAAACACCGGCAGCGTGGTCCAGACCGTTTCTTTCCAGGGGAAAAACCAGCCGGTTACGGTAAATGACCGCTTGGCGGACCCGGAGGACAGCTTGCTGGCGTTGAATCAGGACGGGACCATGCTGGCCGTGAGTTTTTCGGATGGGACGCTCTCCGTCTTTGATCTGGATAATCCGGATGGAACGCTGGAAATCCTGGACCCGTCGGCGTACACCCGGTTTGGAGGAGGATTCTTTGGCGATTATTTTGCCTTTTCCGCTTATGGTGAGGGAGATTCTCTGTTTGCGATCATCAACATTGCGGAAATGTACCAGACCGGCGCCTTTGCCGCCCAGGACCCTTTTCTGACGCAGGTGGATGAAACCGGCATCTATCTGGGGCTTCTGGATACCTTGGTTCAGGTAGATCCGGAGACGGGGGAGCAGACCGAATTGGCCTTTGTCAATGAGAACATCTCTCATTTCTGCCACAGCGGCAATTATACGCTTCTCTCCACCGAGGGACGCGCCTATTCTTTTTTCGACCGTGGAGCCGTGCAGGTGGAGGAGACCCAGACGGACTATTCCTGCGATTTCCTGCAAATAGCTGGAAATTACGCGGTGGTGGGCAGCCGGGATACCCCGGAGCTGCGAATCCTGAAGCTGGAGTCTCACCCGGAGGCGGAGCTGTTCTCCTATGATCCTTCTTACGCTCACAATGAAGCCCGCGTCAGCGCCGACGGGAGCACCGTCATGCTGTTCCGTTACGACGGGTTCAGGCTTTTCAGCATGGATGGGGAGCTGTTGGCGGAGGTGGAGATCCCCCAGGCGGACCAGGTTTACGACCAGCAGTACCGCCGGGAAGGCTCGGAGAGTTATCTGGAAGTGATCTACAACGACGGACTGGTGCGCACCTACTTCGCTGAAGATGGTTCGCTGCGATCCGAAACCCAGGGAGCGCTTCCAGACTTGTCCCTCTACGAGGAATTTATAACCGATTCCCTGCGCATTACCGCCCCTCTTCACGAGACACCCGCCGCATATGACCGTGAGACAGGAGAATTGATCCGAGAGCTGGAGAAGGACGCCTATCTGACCTATGTAACTCAGGTGGGAGACTATGTGATCACAGAATATATTTCCGCCCAGGGAGAGCGCTATGGACTGCTGCTCAACGAGGACTGCGAGACCCTGGCACGGCTTCCTGACCTGTGCGATATTGTGGATGGGAAGCTGGTATTCGACTACCCATCGGGAAATCTGCGGCTGAGCCGCATTTATTCCCTCCAGGAGCTGATGGCCCTTGGAGAATCTGTTTAGGAGGTATCGATATGAAAACCTGGAAACCGAGACTGGCAGGGCTCCTGGCGGGGCTGATGCTGGTCTCCATGCTGCCGACAGCGGCGCTGGCGGCGGAGCCGCCACCGGACGAGGATGTCCCGGAGATTTCCGAGATTGGCGTGCGGATTGGGGACGACTATGTGAAAGCGGAACCTCAGCAGCCGCAGATCGCCCCGATGTCCATGATGCCGTTGGAAGTGGAGCGGTATGACCTTGACATGACTGGCTATCTGCCCGAGGAACTGAAGTCGGTGGAGATCTCCACTGTGCTGGAGAACATGGAGGGCAGTGACGAGCCCACGACCAATCCTGAGGATGTGGCGGTGTGGGCCAAGTGGGGCTACTATGACGAGGACGGGGACTACGTCTCTGAGAATGACGACTTTTACATGGTAGATGATTCCCTCACCCTGGATCTGTCCAGTTATTCCCAGTATAGCCGGCGCGTCTATCTGGAGCTGATCGTTGGCACAGCGGACCAGCTGAACCTGAACAACACCCGTTATATCGTGGATGTTGAGCTCAGCAGCTATGACGATCTGCTGACCGCTACCGCTGCCGACGCCGAAGGGGTTCCCATTGACGTATATGACACTTATTTAAGTGAGAACAACCGTTACGGGAACATCTATCAAATCGGCGTGGATAAAAACGATTGGACCTCTGGAGAACAGGCCAGCCTGACCCTGGCGCTGTCCACAGAGTTTTCGGGACTGACTGCCACGGCCTATGAGGGGTATTATGAGTCGCTGGAGGAAATTCCCGCAGATGCTGTGGACATCACCAGCCAGCTCATGGGTACAGGTTATCTGGAAGATTATAGCTATCAGTCGCATTATGAAGGAATGCCCCAGGTTACGCTGGTCCTTTCCAGAGGCGAGAAGCTGGCTTTTGTCCTGCCGCTTATCCTGTATTTTTATGAAGATGGGTTGAGCATATCTTACAGTAGTGATCTGTACGCTGACCAAGAAAGCGGATCTTCAAGAAGATCTGTCACAGATACCACTGATTACGATTATCAAGAGCATAACTATCCATATTACACGATCACCCTGGACTCCGGATACCCGGCGGACGGGATCTATTACTATGAGCTTACCATGTACAATCCGGCAGACCCAACGGTGCAGGACAATGGGATCGCTTATGTGGACAAGGCGGTAGTCGGATATTATGCCACCGCGGATGCGATTCCGGAAGATGCAGCTGATATTAAGGCACAGCTTTTCTCGGATGCATATACAACCGGCGGCTACGGAGCCGATTTCAGCGGCGGGATCACCTTTACCATCGTAGACATTAACGGGGAAATCTACTGGGTCGGCCTTAGAACCGTGGAAAACCAGGGGGAGGAAGAACTCCCCCCTGCTCCCACTCCGGATTCCGCGGATACCTATTTCCAGATGAAAACCGCGGAGAGCCCTGACGAGGGGACCAGCACCCTGGCCTATGTGATGCCGTACGATGCGGACAGCTACTACTATAACGGCTACCAAACGGTGCTTCTGCTGAATCGTAACAACGAGAGCAGAGACGTCTACGCCGTGAGCAGCGACACTGTCACCCCGGTTTTCTATACCGGGAACCAGGTGGAGATGTTCGCCGGGCACAATGGAAGCAGCGGAGTCAAGCAGATCAGCGGCGAGACCCCGGTTGATTTTATCTCCGGCGAGGCGATCCCCTATTCTGCCGCCGCGGAAAATGGTACAGACCTGAAAAACTACTGGGTCACCTTCCTGACCCAGCAGAGCGGCCCCAAGCTGTTTGTCAACGCAACCAACGACGAGAGCCGCTATGTCGTGGTGGACGGAGAAGAGATCCCTCAGCGTGAGGTATTCCTGACGGACGAATACAATAACCACCACGATGTGTTTTTTGCCAATATCGGCGACCGGGACATCACCGGGTTGTACGTCCGCCTTGAAAACGCCCAGAACGTGGCCCTGGACCCGTATTGGACCATCGGCGAGACCACCACTCTCAGCGCCTTCACCACCACGGAACAGAAAAATTCCTACGGCGAACTGGCCAATGTGGCAAAGATCCGTCTGGTGCCCGCCACTGATGAAAACGGGAACGTCCTGGCCGGTACGGTCAGCGGTACCTTGGTCATCGGCTATACCGGCGGCGGCACAGAGCCGGTAGAAGAGGTGCGCATCAGCCTCACCGGCGTGGCTGGCGCCCCCAAAATCACCACGGAGACGGTGGTGGACGGCGTTCAGTACGTCCCGTACTCCAGCCTGATCCAGACCAACAACATGTATGAGAGCGACGCGGTCACCTTTGAGCTGACCGGCGGCGAGCTGCCGGAAGGCGTGATCGTAAAGCCCAACGGCGAGGTCTACGGCGTTCCCACGGAATACGGCGAGTTTACCTTCACAGTAACAGCCGTTTACAGAGGGGACGAGACCCTGTCGGACAGCAAAGAGTTTACCCTGACCATCCTGGACAACACCAATGAGAACGTGGAAAACGCCACGGATACCGGGTATGAGCTGCTGGACCGTGTCCCGGATACGATGGACTCCTATACCGACCAGGTGTTCCGGTCCAACGGTGAATACGGACAGTTTGTTGATTTCTGGCTGGACGGCGAAAAGCTGGTGGAAGGCGAGGACTACATCTCGGAAGAGGGCAGTACCAAGATCACCATTCAGGCTCAGACCTTCCGCAATGCCGGCCGGGGCACCCACACCCTGGCGGCGGAGTTCCGAACCGGCGGTTCTGAGAATTTGGACAGCCAGCTGAAGCGTACCGCGCAGAATTACAGCTCTACGGTTTCCAGCGGCAGCGGAAGCAGCGGAAATAACTCCTCCGACACCACCTATCCTGTCGCAGTATCCCAGCCCAATTTTGGTACGATCACGGTGACACCGAAGAATGCCTCCAAGGGGGACACGGTGACGATTACAGTACAGCCGGAACAGGGATATCAGCTGGAGTCTCTGAAGGTTACGGACAATCAGGGCAACGCGGTTGAATTGACGGAGAAAAACGGAGCTTACACTTTTGTGATGCCTTCTGGAAAAGTGGACATTCAGGGTACGTTTACCCCGATTGAGCCGCCGGATGGCCGTACTCCGTTCACAGACGTGCATAGAAGCGACTGGTTCGCGGATGCGGTGGCATTTGTCTATGAGGAGGGCCTGATGGCCGGTACCTCCGTGAACGCATTCAGTCCGAATGCCGCTACGACTCGAGGAATGATCGTGACCATTCTGTATCAGATGGAAGGACGGCCGGAGAGCAGTGACACCTACTTTGCGGACGTGCCTATCAATCAATACTATGCGCAGGCTGCCTCCTGGGCGGCGGAGCAGGGAATCGTCTCTGGCTATGGCGACGGGAAATTCGGCCCTGATGATCCGATTACCCGGGAACAGATTGTGATGATCCTGATGCAGTACATCCAATACCGTCAGATGGATACCAGTGCCCGCAGTGACTTATCCCAGTTTGTGGACCGGGATGCCATCGATCAGTGTGCTCTGGATGCCATGGCATGGGCCAACGCAGAGGGCCTGATGAACGGAAAGGGCAGCGGTGTGCTGGACCCCAAGGGACCGGCTACTCGTGCGGAAGTCGCGGCGATTCTGACCCAGCTTTGTACGTTGATCCAGAGAGCGGATGAGGGCTAAAAGGACAGCATAATAGCGAAATTTACCGCATGATTGCATGAAACCGGACCCTCCGGCTGTATCCCTGCAGCCGGAGGGTCCGGTTATATTTAGCGCTTTTCGCCTGCATATGTGGACATGCGTGTATTATGCGCGATAAAGGATTGGAGAAGTAATGAATGGAATGGGAGGACCGGAGGCGGAAAACGGAGGAACTTATTCCAGCATGTACCGCTGGGAGGAGAAATTCTGTACTGCGTTGTTGGACAATCTGTTCCCGGAATTGTGAGACCCCTCGCGCCAGTGGGAGCCGTGTGCGATTGATAACCGTGACACACCGCTGTAAAATATGGTACTTCCTCCAGCACAAATCCTTCTATATCGGTCATCACTATGCTCTCCCCGCATCTTTCTTTCTCTGATTCATTTTTATCCCCATATCTCATTCCGCTTTACCAGAGTTGGGGGCGCATCAGTTTTTTGACAAACAAAAGGCTGGCAGGCACTTTCGTGCCTGCCAGCCTTTGTTTCCGGAAAGAGGAATTTCCGCCGAATATTACTTCGCGATATTCTCACAGAAGTTCATGAGGATCTGTGCGACCTCCGCGCGGGTAGCGGTGCCGGCGGGGTCCAGCACACCGTTGCCCTTGCCGGAGAGCAGACCGGCGTTGACCGCCCAGTCCATCGCCTCCAGGGCCCAGTCGGAGATAGCGCCGTAATCGCTGAACTCCCGGATGGACATGCCGCCCTGGGTGGTGTTATAGCCTCTTATCTGGGCATAGCCGTACAGGATCAGCGCCAGCTGCTCTCGAGTCACCGGATCGCCGGGCGCAAACTGAGCAGCGCTGTAACCGTTCACAATCCCAGTGGCGGAGGCCCAGGTCACCGCATCAGCGAACCAATCGTTGGAAGCCACGTCCGCAAAGCTCTCGGAGCCGCTCACCTTTAAAGATTCTATCAGTATCCTTCACTCCTTGCATTTCTTTTCAGAAATGATATAATTTTAAACAGAACACACAGAGAATGGGATGACGGAAAGGATAATTTGTTCCGTAGGATGTCTATCGTTTCATTGAAAGCAGGTGATGTAGGAATGGGTCCATGATTCTTGTTTTCTGACCGTCAGCGGCCTGTCCAGCCGCTCTGTCATGACCAAGCGGTTGGACCACTCAACAGCAATCCGGCAAACGTATTTTCATGTGACGAGCGTCTCCGCGTTTCGTTCAAAATTTTTTTCGTCATGGAATCCAGTTTTTTGAAAGAAACGTAAATTGTTCCTGTGCCATATAGCGTCAAAATTTTGATATGTCATGGAGAGATGAAATATGAAGCTATTTGCGCGAAAACAAAAGAGCAGGAGCCTTCGCCTGGCTGCGGTCATACTCCTGCTGGCCGCTTTTTTGTCCAACAGCACAATGCTCGCTTACGCGGCGGAGGGCACGGTCGGCGACCCGGCCGGATACTCCTTTGCCATAAACGGCGCGGAGTTTACCCTTACGCCTGACACAGCTCCCTACCTCGCAGCCTCAGACGGCCGCGGGTCCGTGGAGATCGCCACCGAGGACGCCGCGGTCATCTGGACCGACCTGGGCGGCGCGGGAAGCGGCGCGCTGACGGAGGGGATGCTGGAGGGATTGGAGGGTGTGGACTACTCCCTCTCCGGCAACACGCTGACCGTCGCGGGCTACCCCATTACCGTCCGGGACGACAGCGCCAGCGGAACGCCGGTGGCGGACGGTTCCACGACGACCTATGATTTCCGGGACGGAAGCGTTGTCTCCACGCTCTATCAAGCGTATCCCATTAAAAACGGAAAGAGCGTCTCTTCCTCCGATAAACTGCTGACTTTGACCGGTAACAACAACATCTCCTATAACGGCGGCCAGCACGGCATTCAAATTTCACGAACCGATACGGTCAGTGTTAAAGTTGCAGGCAATGCAGCGATTACCTTATCGCTGTGCGCTTACGCTGCCGGAGACGGAGCGTTTACCGTAAGCGGCACTTCGGGCGGCACGATTTCCCCTTCAACAGTTACCGCCAAAGTCACCGAAGACGGGAATACAGCAACGGTCGCCTATGAGGGCGCTGCAACCACACTCACCTTCACTTACAGCGGCGGTTCCGGTTATATCCATTGGATATCTGTTGCAAATGAGGCGGAAGAAACAGAGATAACTGAACAAGAGGAAATGCCCTCCGTCGGCACAGGCAGCGATGTAACCGTCACGCCCACCGGCCAGCGGCTGGCCATCTCCCAGAGCGGCGGCAGCCTCAGTACGTCGGGTTCTTCAACGCCTGAAGGGGTAGGATACTACGGCTTTGACCCCACTTCAGATTTGAACGCTCTGGAAGCTGACGTCACATTGACCAACTGCGGCGGCAGCAGCGCCTATGGTATTTTCCTCGGTGCTTATGACCTTTCCGCGCAGCGTATTGCGGTTGCTGGGATCCGCAACTCCACCAATCTGCGCTGCGTCTATTCGAATCCAAATAATGACTACTACCTTGGCGCCGGCGGTTTTAATGAGACAATCCGCGCGGGAGAAACCGTACACATCCAAGCAGTGAAAACAGCGGACCGGTTGTCCGTCACCATGACCACGGACGGCGGCGGCGAATATACCGCGGATCTTCCGTACACCAACAGCGAAAAATGCCAGCTCGGCTTTGTGGTGGCCAACGCCGCCGCCACCGTAACCAACATGGTCTACAAGACCGAGGACGGCGCCGTGCTGTACGACCAGAACGACTGCTATGCCCCCGTCGGCCAGGCTCCGGTGGTGACCGCTGTGGAAGCGGCGGCTACGGGAACCCGGGAGGCTATCATGATCAGCTGGCGCATCAGCGCCGCGGCCAGCGGCGACGGCTATTATCTGGTGGAAGCGCAGCACGACGATGGTCCTTGGACAGAAATTGCCCGAACCACAGAAACGTCCTACACCTATCCGATCTCCGAGGGCGGCATTTACCAGTTCCGTGTCTCCGGAGGCCTTGGCGAAAGCGGCCAGGGGACCAGTCCGGTCATTTCTGAGCCCATAGACATTCTGCGCGCCTTGGAGACTCCCGTGCTGACGGCGGAGGCAGGCGCGGACCGCGTCACACTCTCGTGGGATGCGGTTGCCGGAGCCGCCAGCTATGACGTCTACCGCACCTCCTATGATGCGGCGGTACAGCTGCTTTACACCGCATCGGAGGAAGAGACGTCCTATACCGATACCGCAGTTACAGCGGAAGTCCCGTACTACTATTACATAACCGCCCGCTCGGCGGGCAACTGGAGCAATCCCTCCCCCACTGTCTGGGCAATGCCTTCCGCCGGCCATACCGGAGCCTATCTCCCGGCGGAGGAGAGCGCGCACTTCACTTTGACCCAGGGTGCAGCGGAGACCGTGTTCTCCGACGCGCTGACGCTGGCCGGCACGGTGGACCGCGCCGGTGTCGTCCGCGCATATCTGGACGGGACGCAGCTTGGAGACGACCAGACCGTCAGCGCGGGCGGCTCCTTCTCCTATGATTTGACGCTGGCGCAGGGCGGCAACACTGTCACACTCATTCTCACCGACACGGACGGCGGCTGGTCCCGAGCGGTTTACAACTACTACTATCTGCCAATGAACAGCCAGTCCGTCGGCGGGATTGTAGACGCGGCCTATACTGGCGTGGACGGCGCGCAGGATACAAACGGCATCCCGAACTACCGCACCGTGCAGGCGGCGGTAAACGCGGTCCCGATGAATAACCCTTCGGAAACTGTGATTTTCGTCCGCGCGGGCGACTATGAGGAACGCCTGGTGGTCGACGCTCCCAACATCACCCTAATCGGCGAGGGGGAAAATACCCGGATTCACTGCTATCCGGCGGATCTTTATGAGAATCCAGATCCGAACCAGCCCGGCTATGAAGCGGGCGGCGATATGACCATGCGCTGCGCCACCTATATTCAGAGCACAGCCCTTAATTTCCATGCGGAAAACCTCAGTTTCGCCAACGACTACGTCTACGATTCCGTACAAACAAGCAACCAGTCTGCCGACGCTCTGCGGTGCGACGCGGACGGAGCTCGTTTTGTGAATGTAACCATCTCCGGCGTGCAGGATACCCTGTACCTGCATCAAGGAGTTCAGACCTTCACCAACTGCCGGATTGAGGGGCTGATCGACTTCATCTACTCTGGCGACAAGGCGCAGGTACTGTTTAACGACTGTGAGATTGTCTTTGTCTACATACCCACCCACGCGGAGAGCGGCATCATATGCGCGCCACGGACGGCGGCCGACGCCGATTGCGGCCTGGTGTTCTACCGCTGCTCAGTGACCGCGGAAGAGGGCTGTGCAGGCGGCGAGGCCGGCGAATTTTATCTTGCCCGACCCTGGGGAGCGGATGCGGCGGTCTATTGGATCGACTGCTACATGAGCAGCATTCTGTATGCGGCGCTTCCGTATGACGATATGAGCGGCAACTCCTATCAGGGCGCCCGCTTCTATGAGTGCGGCTCCTACGGCCCGGGCTATACGGTCAATGGAGACCGCCGGCAGATTGCCCGCGCCCAGGCTCAGGAATTGCTGGCCATTTTCGGCGCGGCGGATGAGGAACCTCTTCCTGGCGCGCCGGTGAGCACACAACCCCCTGAAACGCCCGACACACCGTCGGGAGGCGGTTCCTCCGGCGGCGGCTCCTCCAGCGGCCGTCCAAACGCCTCGGTCAGCGGCACGGGCGGAACCGTATCCGCATCCAGCAGCGGAACCGTTACCATTACGCCGGACGAGGGGTATCAGATTTCCTCCATCACGGTCAACGGGAAGGCGGTAGCCATACCTGCCAACGGCAGATTGACAGGGCTGGATCGGAACGACGAAGTGATTGTCACCTTTGAGCGCATCCCGGAGGAAGAGCCGGAACCCGCGCAGGAACCCTTTGCCGACGTGACAGATGGCGCCTGGTATGCGGACGCGGTGCAGTATGTCTATGAAAATGGTCTGATGAGCGGGACCTCCGCCGCACAGTTCAGCCCGGATATGACGACGACCCGCGCCATGATCGTGACGATTCTGTACCGTCTGGAGGACAGCCCGGCAGCCTCCGCCCCCGGCTTTGCCGATGTGGCGGCCGGGGCCTACTACGCGGATGCGGTGGCGTGGGCCGGGGCCAACGGCATCGTTGCCGGCATCAGTGAGACGGAATTTGCTCCGGATGCCCCCATTACCCGCGAACAGCTGGCGGTTATTCTGTACCGCTACGCCCAGTATAAGGGCCTGGAGGCGGTGGACCTGGCGGAGCATCTCTCCGGCTATTCCGATGCGGATATGGTGTCCTCCTACGCAGTCCAGGCCATGAACTGGGCGGTGGGACAGGGCCTTATTTCCGGCACGGGCGCCAATCTGCTTCAGCCGCAAGGCAGCGCCACGCGTGCGCAGGCTGCCGTGATTCTCATGCAGTTCTGTCAGTCCTATATAACCTGATGCGTCCACCCCTGAAACGGCAGCATCCATTCACAGCAAGAACGCCACTGGTTAAATCCAGTGGCGTTCTTGCTGCATAATCGGTCGGCACCCGACCAACTAATCTCTTTTTCAGCAAACAAAAGGCTGGCAGGCACAAAAGTGCCAGCCAGCCTTTTCCGTTGTGTGGGATGGAGCGGGGCCGCCTCGCGCTTACTGTCCCGTGGGGAGGGGGATCTCCCCGTTCAAAAACTGCTGATACTGATTGCAGACCTCTT
>ERZ1643250.1025-NODE-1025-length-26275-cov-5.568421_pt1 | contig 26275 bp, 29 predicted proteins | sample MGYA00579262_ERZ1643250 | MGnify/ENA primary metagenome ERZ1643250 (study PRJEB29033, sample SAMEA4952265) | chicken gut metagenome | biome: Broiler Chicken; feature: Gastrointestinal Tract; material: Caecum | place: Ireland | collected 2018 | study: Broiler... | reverse complement strand
ACAAGAAAGAATCCGATGAGGTGCTGTTCTTTTGCAGCGTAAAAAGATTGAAAAGTGCTTTATGCGATCATGCAGTTTGGACAGAACATAAAGAATAAGCAGATATGGAATAATGCTGGACATAGATATCTGACATTTAAAATAACTTGCTGAGTTCGAGCAACGAATCTCGAAAAATTTACAAAATATGCAGAACAAGGAAGGGTGGATCAAGCGTATCGATGGGATAGTGTAAAATAAAAAAGCAGACATATTTCAAGCATGTGCGTGGAAACAAAGAGAGATGTTAAATATCACGTTCATGAAGAAAACTCATGCGGAATGATGAAATTGCTGGTGAACTTTTTAGCATGTATCAAAATGTACTGAGAAGATCCGAATAAGGAGAGATAGGAGGAAACAAAATGGATGATTCAATCGTGGAATTTGACTATCAGTATTGTACGAGGTGTGAGGCCTGTGTAGAAGTTTGCCCGACACTCTGCATAGTAATGAAAAAAAGAGGAGCGTATATGTATCCTCATATCACGGACCCTGGCGAATGTATCGGGTGCGGGATCTGCATAGACACCTGTCCGGCAGGGGCAATCAAAATGAAATAAGACAAAATATTGATCGTAACGAAATCAAACCAGCAAGATGCGAAAATGGCGCTGCACTGTATTGAAGTGAAGCGCCATTCGCTTTTTTGGATCTGATGCTTATGAAATTGTGACAAAGCCAGAGATCGAAAGTAATCTAACAGATTGCGAAAAGCCTGCGGATCTCTTCGCGGTCTCTCGTCTTTAACAGCGCAAGCATGAGCAGGATCCTGGCTTTGTGCGGAGAGAATGTATAGGCGGGGATCGTGTCGCCCTGCGGATCGAAGATCGGGGAATCGAAGACGATGCCCTGCGGTACGCGGCTGGCGCGCACGATGAAATGGCGGGAAGCCAGCTCGTGCAGATGCTTCTGCCAGGTGCTGCCATAATTTCCGCTTCCGCTGCCGGCTAAGACGATGCCGTCGCTGTGTTCGCACATATGGTCCAGGATGCCGATGTCTGCGCCGCAGTGCCAGTAGGCGATGCTGACGCGGGGAAGATGGGTGATCTCCATGCCGGAGAAGGGAGAGGAACATGTCCTGGGACGGCGGCTTCGGCTGAGAAAGCACACCTGATCATCGCGCATATAGCCCAGCGAGCCGAAATGTCCGATCTCGAAGGCATCGGTCTTATAACTGTTGCTCTTGCGGATGTCGCGCCCGGAATAGATCGTGTCGGAAAACACGGCGAGCACGCCGGCGCCGCGCGCTTCCTCGCTGCAGGCGAGCGCTACTGCCTGATACAGGTTCATCGGTCCATCGGCGCTGGCAGCGGTCGCCGGACGCATGGAACCAGTCAGGACGACGGGAAGATCATGGCGCAGCGTGAGGTTGAGGAAGAATGCGGTCTCTTCCAGCGTATCTGTGCCATGGGTGACGACGATGCCGTCTACATCCGGATCCGCGCCGTAAGCGTCGATCAGGTCGCGCAAGGCGATCCATCTCTCCTCATCCATGTCGTTGCTGTCGATGTTGCACATCTGCACGGTCTTCAGATGAGCGAGCGATCGGATGGAGGGCACGCTCTCCAGGATGTCGGACACGCTGATGCGTCCGGCCTGATAATCGGCTGCTTTGCCGGCATCTCCGCTTCCGGCGATGGTGCCTCCGGTGGCGATGATCACGATATTTTTCATCATAAACCTCCTGTCAAGATCAAGCTGCCGTTATCTTATCACATCCAGATGAAGATTTTTCCTGATTTGTTTCCGATTTTTCCATTTTTATTGTCTTTTGCCCAGCATGACATAAAATAAAGGTGCAGACAGGGATCTGTGATGAAGAGAGCGGTGGGAAGATGACGGTTTCAGTTTAAGCGGGTCGACCGCAGAAAGACAGACGGACATGGATCACATTCCAGGGAATGACGAAGTGCAGATCATCCGCAAGGAACATGCCAGAGCAAACGTACGGTCTGGACGGGAAATGATGCATGGACGGTGAATAAGCGGCACAGCAATGTGAGGACATATGCGGGATGGTAATGATATCATCCCTTTTTCATGCGTGTTTTCCCGGGAAATCGAGAAAGATCCGCAAAATGATACAGGATCGGCAGGCCTAAGGAAAGTGCGATGCAAGAGGGGCGGAAAGGATAAACGGGTAAACTTACTATTTTGATTGAGGGGGAAGTTTGTTATAATAAAGCCACTGGGGGTATCGTATGCGATCATTTACGAGAGAGACGTTCATTCAGATCCTGAAGGATCATGGGCAGCAGCCGAGCGATGTGCAGATGGCGCAGTTTGACCGGTATGTGAAGGAGCTGGCAGAGTGGAATCAGAAGATGAACCTGACCGCGATCACGGCAGAAGCAGAGGTGTATGAGAAGCATTTTCTCGACTCGCTGCTTCCTTTTCTGGACCTTGAGCTGACGCATCTCTGCGATGTCGGCGCGGGGGCCGGCTTTCCCAGCATCCCGCTGAAGATCATGCGCCCTGATCTCGACGTGACGATCCTGGAGCCCCTGAACAAGCGGATCCTTTTTCTGAATCATCTATGCGCGCAGCTGGGGCTGAAGAATGTGCACTGTATCCATGCGCGGGCAGAGGATCATGCCCGGGAACACCGGGAGAGCTTTCCTGCGGTGAGCGCCCGTGCCGTGGCCGCGCTTCCTGTGCTGTGCGAGCTGTGCCTGCCGTTGGTGGAAAAGGGCGGGCTGTTCATCGCCATGAAAGGGCCGGGCGGCATGGAAGAAGCAGAGGCATCTGCGCATGCGCTCAGCGAGCTGGGCGCAGTGCTGGAGCGAAGCGAAAAGAGCGTGCTGAGCGATGGCGCGGAACGGATCAACCTGATCTTCCGCAAGGTGCGCTCCACGCCGAAAAAGTATCCGCGCAATTTCGGACAGATCAAGAAACACCCGCTGTAGGAGATGATAGAATGAGAGAGAGCAAGGTCGTATCCATTGATGAAATCAGGCCGAATCCGTATCAGCCCCGTGTGGAGTTCGACGATGAGGCGCTGATGGAGCTGTCACAGTCCATTCGGGAAAACGGACTGATCCACCCGATCACGGTCAGAAAGGAAAACGACGGCTATGAGATCGTGGCCGGAGAGAGGAGATATCGTGCGATGAAGATCGCCGGCATGCTGGATATCCCGGTCATCGTCATCGACGCCGACGAAGTGCAGATGGCGGAGATGGCGCTGGTCGAGAACATCCAGCGTGAGAACCTGAGCGCCATCGAAGAAGCGAAAGCGTATGTGCAGATCATGAAGACCTCCGGCATCAGCCAGTCTCAGCTGGCGCTGAAGGTCGGCAAGAGCCAGAGCGCGGTGGCCAACAAGATCCGCCTGCTGCAGCTGGAAGAGGAAGTGCAGCAGGCAGTCAGCGCCCGTCAGATCACGGAGCGTCATGCGCGGGCATTGCTCAGCGTGCCGAAGGAGGAGCAGAAGCACGTGCTGGATACCATCGTGAAAAAGGGGCTGACGGTGGCCCAGAGCGAAAAGCTGATCCAGAAGGAAAGCGAGCCGAAGGAGAAGAAAGAAAAGAAGATGCTGAAGGGGCTGACCCGGAACATCCGCATCGGCCTGAACACCATCGAGCAGGCGGTCGGCATGATCCAGAAGAGCGGCATCGACATCAGCAGCGAAACAAAAGAGACGGAAGATGAGGTCGTGGTGACGCTGCGTTTTCCAAAGTAGACAGAAGGACGTGAGAACATGGGAAAAATCATTGCGATATCAAACCAGAAGGGCGGAGTCGGAAAGACGACGACAGCCATCAATCTGGCCGCCGGCCTGGGATATCTGCGCAATAAGGTGCTGCTGGTCGATTTCGACCCGCAGGGCAATGCCTCACAAGGGGTCGGGGCAAGCAGGGAGGATGGTCAGCCGACCGTATATAATCTGCTGATGGAAGATTATGAGGCGGATGATGTCATCGAACATCTGAGCAAGCCGCCGATCGACATCATTCCGGCGAACATCGCCCTGGCCGGCGCCGATCTGGAAATGGTGCGCTTTGAGGGCGGCAAGGAAGAGCTGCTGAAAAAGAAGCTCGATCCGATCAAGGCGCGTTATGATTACATCATCATCGACTGTCCGCCTTCGCTGGGCCTGCTCAATACCAATGCGCTCACCGCGGCTGATTCGGTGATGATCCCGGTGCAGTGTGAATATTATGCGCTGGAGGGCGTCACGCAGCTGCTGCTGACGATCCGCCTCGTCCAGCAGCTCTTTAACCCGGATCTGATGATCGAAGGGGTGCTGCTGACCATGTATGATGCGCGGACAAAGCTGTCTGTCGAGGTCCAGCAGGAAGTTCGACAGCATTTCAAGGACCGGGTGTATCATCATTATATTCCCCGCAATGTCAAGCTGAGCGAATCTCCTTCCCGCGGAAAGTCCATCTTTGAGTATGATGTCCGCTGTGAGGGAGCCAAGGCCTATGCGGGGCTGGCCAATGAAGTGGTGAAGCGAAACAGGAAGCAGGTGTAATATGGCAAAGAAAAGCGAAGCGCGTCTGGGCAAGGGCCTGGCGGCCATCTTTGGCGAAGATGTCAACGATGTGCTGGAGGATATCCAGCAGGGAAAGAGCGATACGCATGTCAGCGGGCGCTTTGAGGTCTCGATCGACGATGTCCGCCCTAACCCGTATCAGCCGCGCAAGACATTTGATGAGGGGCGCCTGCGGGAACTGGCTGATTCCATCCGCCAGCATGGCGTATTCACGCCGATCCTGGTCAAGCGTTCGCTGGGTGGTTATGAGCTGATCGCCGGAGAGCGGCGCCTGCGCGCCTGCCGTCTGGCCGGGATCAAGAAGATCCCCGCCATCGAGATGGAGTTTGATGATCAGCAGATGATGGAGATCGCACTGCTGGAGAATATCCAGCGGGAAGACCTCAATGCCATCGAGGAAGCGAAGGCATATGAAAAGCTGATCCAGAAAGTCGGATATACACAGGAAGAGCTTGCCCGCCGCATCGGCAAGTCGCGTGAGCATGTCGCCAACATGATGCGCCTGCTGAAGCTGCCGGTGCGTCTGCAGCAGCATGTGACGGCGCATGAGCTGTCCATGGGACATGTCCGTGCCCTGCTCTCCCTTGAGGATGAGGCGCTGATGGAAGAAGTCGCGCAGAAGGCCATCCGTGAGCAGATGAGCGTGCGCGCGGTGGAAAAGCTGGTGAAAGGCATGGTGCAGCCGAAGCCGAAGAAAAAGGAAAAGGCGCGTGATATCCACATGGAAGCAGTCGAGCACCGGCTTCAGGAACGGTTTCAGACCACGGTGAAGGTGGCGAACGGCCAGATCGTCATCCGTTACGACGGCGATGATGACCTCAACCGGATCCTGGAGATGATCGGCGGACTGGACGAGGGCGTATGAAGAAGACAGTGAGGAGGATCGTGATGGGCGTGATCCTTCTTTGTCTTTGTGCGGCAGGATACATGATCTGGCAGGTCATGGATATCTATCCGGAAGGATATACCGCCGAACAGCTCGGCATCGAGGAGCTGTATTCAATGCGCGATGAAAACGGCAATGGGACAGATGACTATCATGACTTTGTAGCTGGAGCACGCGCTTATGTGGAAAGCGGCCCGCTCTATCAGAGCATATATTATGCGGCGGCTATCCGGATGATGATCATGGCGTCTGCACCGATGTCATCTGGCATGCCTTTGCGCATGCGGGGTATACGCTGAAGGATATGGTCGATGAAGACATCGCGGCCGATCCTCAGGCGTATGGCATAGAGACGGCGGATCCCAACATCGATTTTCGCCGGGTGCGCAATCTTCGGGTGTTCTTCGACCGTCATGCGCTTACGCTTGATCCAAGCGCCGAAGACCCGCAAGCGTGGCAGCCGGGGGATATCGTCATCTATGATGAGCACATCGCGCTGTGCAGCGATCTGCGCAATGCCGACGGCTTCCCGTTCATCCTCCATTTTGACGGATGGGGCGCGCGTGAGGCCGATGAGCTGAAGAGACACGAAGTGATCGGCCATTACCGCTGGCCGCAGGAATAAAAAAAACAGCGTCAGCTGTTCTTGAGGATATCTTTGCGGATATGGGCGATGGCGGCATCCAGGCCGTGCTCGCTCAGGTAAGTGAGCATGTGCAGGATCAGCCGGTCCGTCTCCGGATGGATCATGATCCGCTTTCTCCCGTTGAGGTAGTAATTCAGCGCGCTGGAATCGTCATATTGCTCTTTCATGTAGATCTGTGAGGCTGCTACGCGGTCGCAGAACATCTCGACGACATAGTTGACCGGCATGCGGATGGGATGCACGCCTTTGGGGCCGTTATCCAGCCAATATTCCCAATGGTGCATGTTTCGTCCTTTGTGATGGAGCCAGCCCAGCGAATAGCCGAGCACTTCTTTTTCCCGGTCGATGGGACTGCGGTTGCCCTGATAATAGCGCACGCCGGCGCAGAATTCGATCGGGCTGTATTTTGACAGGTCGTGGCGGATCCCCTGCGCATAAAGGCCGCAGCGGAAACACAGCGCGCTCACCTTCATCTTATGGCGCGTGATCGTGCTGAAATGAGCGATCAGTCTGTTCATGAGCATCCCTCTTTCCTGTGTTCTATTTTATCACAGAACCGTGGAAAAAGTGGCTGAAGTGCGTAAAAAAAGGTTGCGTGAGCCAGGGCTGTCTGTTACAATATATAAGCACTTACTTTGGACCCAACAGAGGTCTAAGGCGGAAGGAGAGTATGAATATGAAAAAGGGAATTCATCCGGAATACCATCGCGTGATGGTAAAATGCACTTCCTGCGGCGCAGAATTCGAGACTGGTTCAACATCCAAGTCACTGCGTGTGGATACCTGCTCAAACTGCCATCCGTTCTATACGGGACGTCAGCGTTTTGCGGCAGCACAGGGACGCATTGAGAAGTTCAACAAAAAGTACGGACTCAAGTAAGACACGACTGAACAGGACTGCGCTCTGCGCGGTCCGCTTTTTAATAAGGAGAGAGGAGTGATGAGATGAAGAGCGCAGAGAGGATGAAGTATTTCCGCCCTTCGGTCTTTTCCCGACTGGATGAGGAGAAGCGGCGGCTGCAGGAAAAGGGAGAGAAGATCATCGACTTTTCCATCGGATCGCCGGATATCGCACCTGCCCCGCATATCATGGAGGCGCTGTTGAAGGCGGCAGAGGATCCGGCCAATTACCGCTATGCGATCCATGATCTGCCGCGGCTGCAGCAGGCGATCACAGACTGGTATCGCAGGCGCTATGATGTAGAGCTGGATCCTTGCAGCGAGGTGATCACGCTGCAGGGCTCTCAGGAAGCCTTGGCCAACATCGCACTGACCTTGTGCGATCCGGGCGATATCGTCCTTGTGCCTGATCCATATTATCCGATTTTCGCGCAAGGACCGAAGCTGGCCGGCGCGGATGTGCGGTTCATGCCCATGAAAGAGGAAAATGATTTCCTGATCCGCTTCGATGAGATCGACGAAGAAGTGGCGAAGAAAGCTGTGCTGATGATCGTCTCTTATCCGAACAATCCGACCGGAGCCGTTGCGGACGACCGCTTTTATACGGAGCTGATCGCCTTTGCCAAGCGATGGGACATCGCTGTCCTGCATGACAATGCTTACAGCGAGCTGGTATTTGACGGCAAGCGGGGAAAGAGCTTCCTCTCTTATCCCGGAGCCAAGGATGTGGGCGTGGAACTGAATTCCTTCTCCAAGACTTACGGCATGGCTGGGGCACGCCTGGGCGTCTGTGTGGGCAACCGTGAGCTGATCGCCGGGTATCACCGGCTGAAATCCAATATGGACTATGGCATCTTCCTGCCGGTGCAGCAGGCTGGCATCGCTGCGCTGGAAGCGGATCAGAACTGTGTGGAGACGACGCGAAAGGCTTACGAGCATCGCCGCGATCTGCTCGTGCGCCGCTTCGGGGAAGCCGGATGGGCGATCAGGCCGAGCGCCGCCACCATGTTCGTGTGGGCCAGGATCCCGGATGCCTTTGCGGACAGCGAACAGTTTGCGCTGAGCCTGCTTGCGGAATGCGGCATCGTCGTGACCCCGGGAACAGAATTCGGTGCGGAAGGCCGCCGGCATGTGCGCATCGCGCTGGTCATTTCTGACGAACAAATTGAAGAAGCTGCACAGCGGCTTGTCCGCAGCTGTTTGTTTTCTGGCGGATCTGATATAATGAAGCCGACAGATTCGGGAAAGGATGAGAACAAATGAAGATACTGGTTACCGGAGGGACCGGATTCATCGGTTCCCATACATGTGTGGAACTGCTGGATGCCGGCTATGAGGTCGTGATCATCGACAATCTGTATAACTCGAAGCGGGAGGTCGCACAGCGCATCGAGCAGATCAGCGGCCATCATGTCTCCTTTTATGAGGAGGACTGTCTGGATGAGCAGGCACTTGAGCGGATCTTCACCGAACACAAGATCGATGCGGTGATCCACTTTGCCGGATATAAGGCAGTCGGGGAATCGGTGGCCAAGCCGCTGATGTATTATGAGAACAATCTGATGAGCACGCTGAACCTGTGCAAGGTGATGCGCAGACATGGCTGCCGGCGTCTGGTATTCTCTTCCAGCGCCACGGTATATGGCGATCCGCAGCGGGTGCCGATCGATGAGGAATGTCGTCTTGGGCCGACGACCAATCCGTATGGCACGACCAAGCTGATGATCGAACAGATCCTGCGCGATCTGCATGTTTCGGATGCGGAGTGGAACATCGCGCTGCTGCGTTACTTCAATCCGATCGGCGCGCATAAGAGCGGTCTGCTGGGGGAGAGCCCCAACGATATCCCCAACAACCTGATGCCCTATATCGTCAAGGTGGCCGCAGGAGAGCTGCCGCTGCTGCATGTGTTCGGCAATGATTATGATACGCCGGACGGCACCGGGGTGCGCGACTATATCCATGTGGTCGATCTGGCCAAGGGCCATGTCAATGCCGTGGACAAGCTGCTTCGCGAGCACATCGGCATCGATGCGTACAACCTGGGCACCGGCAATGGCTACAGCGTGCTGGAGGTCGTTCACACCTTTGCCCGCGTCAATGCGCTCGAAGTGCCTTATCAGATCGATGCGCGGCGCCCGGGCGATATCGCCACATGCTATGCCAGCACAGAGAAAGCGCAGCGTGAGCTGGGCTGGAAGGCCGAAAAGGGCCTTGAGGAAATGTGTGCAGATGCCTGGCACTTTGCCTGTAAGGCAAAACAACAGTAAACATCAAAGCTTTTGTCATCGACAGGAGCTTTTTTTTGCCGCCGATCAGGGGAGCAAAAGAAGCAGGCGTATAGGAGGGGCAGAGGAGAGGATGAGATGGAAGAGAGAACATGCCTGCGCTGCGGCAATGCGGACCCAGAGTATTTCTGGAATGATGAGGGAGTCTGGTACTGCCGCCGCTGCATCGCCTTTGGCCGCATCGATGCCGGGCAGCGTCCGATCCCGCCTAAATGGGAGAAACGCGTGATCCATTGTGAATATCATCTCAAGTATCCGCTGACCGCGGCGCAGAAACGGACGGTGGATGAGGTGATGGAGGGGCTGAACGGCGGCCATGATGTGCTGATCTATGCGGCGACCGGGGCGGGCAAGACCGAGCTGACCATGGAGGCGATCCGCCAATATTTCGCCCGGGGAAAGCGTGTCGGCTTTGCGATCGCCCGCCGTCAGGTCGTGCTCGAGATCGCAGAGCGCATGCACAAGGCTTTTCCCGATCTGGAGGTGAGGGCTGTATGCGAAGGGCATACGGATCAGGTCTATGCCGATCTCGTCGTCTGCACGATGCATCAGCTGTACCGCTACCCGGACTGTTTCGATCTGCTCATCATGGATGAGGTGGATGCGTTTCCTTATCGGGGCAATGACATGCTGAAGGCGATCGCCATGCAGGCCTGCAGCGGGCAGCTGCTCTATCTGACGGCCACGCCGGATGAGGAGATGCTCGCCGATGTAGAAGCCGGCCGGCTGAAGATGGTCACGCTGTTTGAACGTCCGCACCGTCATCCGCTGATCGTGCCTAAGCTGGTCTGTGCGCCTTCCTTTGTCCTCTATGCGCTGTTGATCCGCTTTCTGCATCAGAATCACCTGCAGCATAAGCAGACGCTTGTCTTTGTCCCCACCATCGCCATGTCTAAGCGGCTGGCGATGCTGTTTCGCCCGCTGTTTTCCTGCGCGGCGCTCTCTTCCCAAAGCGAGGACAGGGATGAGGTCTTAGCAGGATACCGCCGCCAGCAGAAGGAAGTGCTCTTTGCCACGACCGTGCTCGAGCGCGGCATCACCATCCCTGATGTGCAGGTGGCGGTGCTGCATGGGGAGCATCCGGTCTTCACCGCGGCCAGCTTGATCCAGATGATCGGCCGTGCCGGCAGGAACATCGATTTTCCTGACGGGCGGGGATTGTTTCTGTGTACGCAGAAGAGCGAGGATCTCAAACAGTGCATCCGCGAGCTGGAAAGGATGAACGCGACGTTATGTCCAGATGCCGGATCTGCCTGAAGCCGCTTGAAGGGCAGTATACGTTCGTCCAATGGCTGTTGCAGGAAGAGGAGCTGTGCAACGAATGCCTGATGCGCCTGCGCCCGGAGCCAAGGCATCTTCATCTGGATGATCTGCCGCTCACCGCGTATTATCGTTACGACGAGTTCATGGAATCGCTGCTGTTTCAGTTCAAGGAAGGGCGGGATGTCGCGCTTGCTCCGGTGTTCTTCTCGCAGGTGATGAAGCAGATGAAGAGAAGATATCGGCGATGGCAGTGGGTGCTGATGCCCAGCAGCGACGAGCGCCGCATGACACGCGGATTCAGTCCGCTGCGGCGCATGCTGGCGGGCAGCGGGATGATGCTGTATGAGCCGTTTTATAAGACGAGCGATCATAAGCAGTCATCCATGGACCGCATCCACCGCACGCAGATCAGCACGGTCATCCGGCTGAAGGAGGAATACCCGCTGCCCTCAGGGCGTGTCGTGCTGATCGATGATGTCTGTACGACCGGCGCGACGCTGAAGCATGCATATCAGCTGCTGAAGGAGCATACGATTAAGGTGGAAGCAGTGACATGTTGTGCTCATCCGCTGTTGTTTGAGACGATGGCTCAGCCGCTTCGACATTTTGCAGGAAGGAGGGGGAAAGATGGAAGGCACGGTAAAATGGTTCAATAAAGATAAAGGATATGGATTCATCACCGATGAAGAAGATCGAGACATCTTTGTGCATTACACGCAGATCCTGATGGACGGCTTCAGGATCCTGGAACAGGGAGAGCGGGTCAGCTTTGATGTGCTGCACAGCGAACGCGGCCCACAGGCGCAGAATGTGAGAAAGATCTAATGCGAGAGTCAGTCTCGCATTTTCTATGCGGTAGATGCAGCAGAGGGCGATTGTTATGATTTTGTGTAGTGTGCCTCTCCATCTTGTGATAGAATAGGGATGACCTTCAGGAGGTGCAGGTATGTTGGATAAAAAGAATCAGGACGGTCCGCAGGAGGATCTGGACGATATTCTCAAGGATTTCGACGAACAGGACGAGCTGCATCAGCGGATCCAGGAATTCAAGAAAAAGAAAGAAGCGAGCAGCGCGCAGCAGGAAGAGCTGAAAGAGCGCGGGCAGATACAGGAAGAGCCGGAAGAAGTGAAGACGGCCATCGAGCAGCTGAAAGCCATGCAAGAGGAAAAGAAAGAGACAGAAGAGCTGGAACAGACCAAGGTCTCGGTCATTCCCAGGCAGGAAAAGGCGCCCGAGGAGGAGCCCGCTGAGGATGAGGCCAATGCGACGGTCATCATCAGCGAAGATGAGATGAAGCGGCTGGTGGAGGAAGAAGAGCGCCAGAAGCAGGACAAAAAGGCAGAGAAGAAAAAGAAAAAGAAGAAATCTTCTGTCGGCGCCGAGGTCAGCGAGGAAGAGGCAAGCCGATTCAATAAGATCATCACGATCGTCATCGCGGCGGTGGTCGTCATCGGCATCATCATCGGCATCATCTTCGCGGTCGTTTCTACAGGCGGAGATGACGGCACGGACAAGAGCAGGCTGAAAAACCTGATCACGCAGCTGGAAGAGCTGGATCAAAACGATTATACGGAGGATGAATGGACGGCGCTGCAGAATGCGCTGGAAGAGGCGAAAGCGATGTTCGACGATGAAGACGCCACGCAGGACGCTGTCGATGAGGCGTATAACGCATTGCAGGACGCGTATGATCAGGCCGGAAGCGATGATGATCAAAAGAGCGATACGACGACGCCGAGCACGAACAATAACCGGGAGATCGCGGAGATCAACGGCCAGATCAGCGCTTATCAGGACCAGATCGCCAGCTATCAGAGCCGGATCGATGATGCGAATACGCAGCTCTCGCAGGCACAGTCTGCTTACAATGAGGCACGCACCGCATACGAAAACGGCAACTACGAGACCCGTCTGCGCTCGCTCAGCGATCAGATCACAACGGTTCAGAATGCCTATGATGCGGCAACGGATGAAGAGACCAGAAGCGAACTGGAAGGCCAGCTCAATGAGCTGAACACGCAGTGGAGCGAGCTGGGGCAGGAAGCGCAGCAGGCAGAGCAGGCCATGAATGATGCGGAGAGCAACTACAATTCGCTGAACACATCGTTGCCCAGAGAGATCCAGAATTACAATACACAGATCAAGAATCTGCAGAGCCAGATCAGCGAGCTGCAAAGCCGGCTTGATCAGCTGCAGTAGACAGCCGCAGGCGCATGAGCCTGCGGTTTTCTCGTTTTGGGCAGATGAACAGACAGAAATCAGCATATGATAAGAAAGAGCCCCCACGTTATGTGGGTAAATGAGCGGTATGGCTTTTTTTTGCCTATGAATTTTGGTAAAATAAACAAAGGAAGATAATGGAGGTAGTGGAAATGCGTTCAGCAATCATCCTTGCGGCAGGCAAGGGTACCAGAATGAAATCAGCATTGAACAAAGTCATGCATCCAGTGTCCAATAAGCCGATGATCGGGCATATTGTCTGCAGCCTGCGAAAGGCAGGCGTAGACAACATCGTGGTCGTTGTCGGTCATGGCGCAGAAAGCGTCAGGGAATATCTGGGAGACAGTGTGCGCTATGCCGTGCAGGAGCCTCAGCTGGGGACCGGGCATGCCGTCATGCAGGCACAGTGTCTGGCAGATCTGGATGGCGATACGCTGATCCTCAACGGGGACGGCCCCTGCATTCAAAGCGAGACCATCGATCGGGTGTTCGCTGCCAATGCGGACAGCGAGATGACCGTGCTGACTGCCGTGCTCCCGGACGGAGAGCGGTATGGAAGGATCATCCGTAATGCAGAAGGGTATGTCGAACGGATCGTGGAAGCCAAGGACTGCACGCCGCAGGAACTGGCCGTGACCGAGATCAACACAGGCATCTTCTGTTTCAAGAACCGGCTGCTGTTTGCGCATCTCAAGGAGATCCGCAATGACAACGCGCAGCAGGAGTATTATCTGACTGACCTGGTGGCGATCTTCAATCAGTGCGGGCTGCGCGTGAACGCGCTTGTCGCGGATGACCCGCAGGAAACGATGGGCGTCAATGACCGCATCGACCTGGCAAAGGCCCAGAAGTGGATGACGCGGCATGAGTGTGAGCGGCATATGCGCAACGGCGTAACGATCATTGACCCGGAGACGGTATATATCGATGTCGGCGTGAAGATCGGCGCGGATACGGTCATCTATCCGAATGTCATCATCCAGGGAGACACGGTCATCGGTGAGCGCGTGACCATCTTATCCAATTCATTTTTGCGCAACGCCGTGATCGCGGATGAGGTCTGCATCGACTCCAGCAAGATCGTGGAGAGCAGCGTGGGCGCCAGGACGACCATCGGACCGATGAGCCATCTGCGCAATCACACGGAGATCGCGGAAGACTGCCGGATCGGCAACTTTGTCGAATTCAAGAATTCGCATTTCGGCAAGGGAAGCAAATGTGCGCATCTGACTTATGTGGGCGACGCGGATGTCGGCAGCGGCGTGAATTTCGGCTGCGGCGTCGTGACCGTGAACTATGACGGCAAGAACAAATACCGAACGATCATCAAGGACGGTGCCTTCATCGGCAGCAACTGCAATCTGATCGCCCCGGTGACCATCGGGGAAAACGCACTGCTGGCGGCCGGATCGACCATCACGGATCCTGTCGCGGACGGCGATATGGGCATCGCCCGCAGCCGTCAGGAAAACAAGGCCGGCTATGGAACAAAATATAAAAATAAATAAGAGAGGAAACAGTAAACATGGAAATGGACAAGACAATCGTCATCGCATTAACTTCTAGCATCAATCTCGCAAACGAAGTGGTCACTGAACTGGGCATCCCGCTGGGCAAGAGCGAGGTCAAGCATTTTGCGGATGGAGAGATCATGGTCGAACTGGGAGAATCCGTACGCGGAAAGCATGTGTATATCATTCAGTCCACTTGCAACCCTGTATCCAGCAACCTGATGGAAGTGCTGATCGCCATCGATGCCTGCAAGCGTGCCAGCGCGTCTCACATCACGGTGATCATGCCATATTTCGGCTATGCGCGTCAGGACCGCAAGGCAAGACCGCGTCAGCCGATCACATCCAAGCTGGTCGCATCGCTGTTAGAGACTGCCGGTGCTAACCGCGTGATCACGATGGAGCTGCATGCGACGCAGATCCAGGGATTCTTCGATATCCCGGCGGATGACATCAGCGCCATCAGCATCATCGGCAAGTATTTCCAGAAAAAGGATCTCGGGGAGATCGTCGTCGTTTCTCCTGATCATGGCGGAGTGACCCGTGCGCGCCGTCTGGCGGAGATCCTGCATGCGCCGATCGCGATCATCGATAAGCGCCGTCCGAAGCCGAATGTAGCTGAGGCGATGAACCTGATCGGTGAAGTAGACGGCAAGACCGCGATCATCGTGGACGATATCGTCGATACGGCAGGCACGCTCGTTTCCGGCATCCAGATGCTGAGGGACAAAGGGGCGAAGGCCATCTATGCAAGCTGCGTGCACGGCGTGCTCAGCGGCCCGGCGATCGACCGGCTGAAGGCTGCCGACCTGGCTGGCTTCATCTGCACGAACACGATCGATCAGACCGAAAAGGAAAAGCTGTATGACAAGATGACCGTCCTGTCTGTCGGCCCGATCCTGGGCGGCGTCATCCGCGCCATGGAAGAAGACCGTCCGGTCAGCGAGGTCCTCTCCGTTTTCGCTAAATAAAGATACATAAAAAAAGCATCAGTCGGCTTCGGCTGATGTTTTTTTCTGGATGATGCGCGGACAGAACGCCTGCCATCCGGATCGATACAGCGCATGGACCGCTTCGATGCCGCCGCGCTGATACACATCATGGAACGTGAGCATGCCGGCCACGAGCGGAAACTGCTTCCAGAAAGGCAAGGCCGGGACGCGAGTGAGGATGAGGCGCTGGAGCGCAGGGTCGCTTTCGCCGTATGCCTCGTTGAGCAGGCGCATCGCGCTCTTCAGCAGACCGTCCTGGAACTGATAATCCTGTGCATCGCTGCCCCAGGCCAGCCAGTTGGCCAAGCCATCCCGGAAGCAACAGAGATCAAGCTGCTGCGCATAAGAAGCCGGAGATCCGGGAAAGTCGCTCGCGATGCATCGCTGCGCACAGGTCAGGCTGATGAAATTGCAGATGATGTGCATCATCGCAGGAACGATGCGGGTGAGATTGGCAACCTGGATGAGATCGATGACCAGGTGCTGTTGACCATCATGCTCGCAAAGATAGGTCGGGACATCCGACGATGCTGCGATCAGGATGATGGTCATCTCCTCCAGGACCGCATCCAGGTGCGGAAACAACCGGGCATACAGCGCCGGGTTGAAACAGGGCCAGCGCAGGCCGCAGACCTGCCGGCAAAGCTCATGCACGACATCGTGACGCCGAGGATCGATGGGGTCCGTGTTGCGGAAGATCCAGGCATCCGCGTCAGCGTATACGGGTTCGTCCTGCAGATAGCGATCGATGAGATGTGTGTCAATGTTCATGGAATCACCTTCGGTTCCATTATAGCGGTTCGCGGAGAAAATGAAAAGCACACGGCCGAAGCCGTGCGCTCACGAGATAGAAAGGTATCCATAGCCAAAGATAGTATGAAAGGGGGAACCATCCCTGCTGCCTTCAGGATAGTGCAAGCGGTGATCCTCTTCAAGACGACAGGGAAAAACTGGTTGAAATAATGGAAGGATAGAACAAGGACATCGACAGATACTATCCCTGAGGTGTTGCGTATGGACAGATCAGGAAAAATCAGGCTGTTATTTGCCGGCATCTGCTTCGTGCTGTTTGCCTGGCTGATGTGCATCATGGTGGAAAAGGGACAGGAAAACAGCGCGGTCTATCTGGAAAGCGAACCAGTGGTGGCGCAGGAGGATGAAGGCAAGAAGATCATGTATCTGACCTTTGATGATGGGCCGAGCCAGAATACCCAGGCCGTCTTAGATATCCTGGAAGAATATGATGCAAAAGCGACCTTCTTCGTCACGGCAGAGTTCAGCGACTATCTGCACCTGATCCGCGCCGAGAAAGAAGCGGGGCATGCCATCGGGGTGCATACGTATTCTCATCGCTATGATCAGATCTATGCCGACAGCGCATCTTATTGGGATGATGTGGAAAAGATGCAGAAGATCATCGAGGAGCAGTGTGGATCACGCACGTCAATCCTGCGCTTTCCTGGCGGAACGAGCAATACGATCTCTCAGCGCTATGCGCAAGGCATCATGAGCCAGCTGGCCGAAGAAGCCGAGCAGAAGCAGTATGCCTATTATGACTGGAACGCCACGAACGGGGACGGCGATACCTCGCTCTCGGCCCAACAGCTCGTCGAACAGGCCAAGCGTGAGATCGGGGAACAGCCGGTGGTGATGCTGCTGATGCATGATGGCGCAGGCAACGAAGCAAGCGTCAAGGCGCTTCCGCAGATCTTATCGTATATCCGGGATCAGGGATATGAGTTCCGCGTCATCGATGAGCTGACGCCGGTATTCCATCATCACATCAATAACTGAACATGGCCCGCGTCTTGCGGGCCGTTATGATCTGGCTTCTTCCACCTTGATCTTTCGGTTCTTGATGGTGCGCGTCTGCAGCGCCTGCAGGACAACTTCTCCTTTGCCATGCAGGATCTCCACGAAGGCGTGGTGTTCCTGGATGTCGATGACGCCGATGTCTTCGGCCGTTACGCCGTCGATCCCGCAGATGGCGCCGACCAGATCGCCGGGGCGCAGCTTCCGGCTCTTCCCGGCAAAGACGCACAGCTTCATCTTTTCTGCGCGCAGGGCGTCTTCCCGTTTCTCTTCTTTGGGCAGGGGCTGCGTCAGCTGATCATGCCATTGCGGATCGGGGGCCCACTCTGGATCCTCCAAGCCGGGGAAATCGGCGCGCAGCTGACGGTAGACTTCCTGATCGCGGGGCGTGAGGAAGGAAAGGGCGGCGCCTTCTGCTTCCATGCGCGCGCTTCGGCCGACCCGGTGGATGTAGATCTCCGCATTGAGCGGAAAGTCATAGTTCAGGATGAGAGAGACATTTGGGATGTCGAGACCGCGGGCCGCTACATTGGTGGCGATGAGCATGCGCAGCGTGCCATCGCGGAAAGCCTGCAGGGCGTTGAAACGCTCTTCCTGCATCATGGCGCCATGCAGCGTATCACATAGGATCCCGCTTTTTTGCAGCGTCTCGCACAGGAAGTCCGCTGTTTCGATCGTGTTCACGAACATGATGCAGCGGCGCAATGGGAAAGAAGCGAGCACATCCGGGAGCACAGCGAGGCGCGCCTGAGGCGAGACCTTCATGAAATGCTGCTTCAGCTGGACCGGAAGCTGCTGGCGAGGCTGCATCAGCCTGGGCACATCGGCGAAATGCTCTTGCAGGAAGTCCGTGACGGAATCGGGATACGTGGCAGAAAAGCAGGCGCGCTGCAGCGGGGCGGGAAGCCGGTGCAGGATCGCGTTCAGGCTCTTGCGGAAGCCGAGGCGGAACATCTCATCGGCCTCGTCGATCACGAGCATGGACAGACCGGAAAGATCGACCGTTCCTTCCTGCATATGCTGCAGCAGGCGGCCCGGCGTGGCGATGATCACATGGGTGCGCTGCTTGAGGTCCTCACGCTGAAAGCGAAATGGCTGTCTGCCGATCAACAAAAGATGACGGGTCCGGCAGTACATGCCGACATTGTCCAGCGTCTGTTGGACTTGCAGCGCCAGCTCTCTGGTGGGGACGAGGATGAGCGCCTGGGGCAGGAAGGTCTCGAAGCGGATCTTCTCCAGCAAAGGCAGCGCATACGCGAGCGTCTTTCCGCTTCCGGTCCGGGATTGGGCGATGAGGCTCTCGCCTGCTAACAGTGGTGGGATGCATCGCTCCTGGATCGGCGTCAGGGTCGTATAATTCATGCGCGAGAGGGTCTGCCGCAGCTCGCTCTTCAGCTTCAGCTCTGTAAAATCCATGTGATCACTCCTTCTGTGCTGTTCAGTATATCATGAAAGATGAGGAGAAAAAAGCCTGACTGTGCTACAATGAAGACGAGGTGAGAAAGATGATGACATTGATCTGGTATCCGAAATGTTCGACTTGCCAGAAGGCGAAAAAGAAGCTGGAAGAGCTTGGCGCATCGTTTGAGACCCGCGATATCGTGACGCAGACGCCCACAGCGGAGGAGCTGCGGGAGTGGATCAGGCGCGGCGGGCTCGAGCTCAAGCAGCTGTATAATGTGTCGGGACGCCTGTACAAGGAGCTCAACATGAAGGAGCGCCGTTTGCAGATGAGCGAGGAAGAACAGCTGGATCTGCTGAGCAGAAACGGCATGCTCATCAAGCGTCCGCTGCTGGTCTGGGAAGATGGCGTATTGGCCGGCTATCGCGAAGCGGCCTATGAAGCGGCAGTGAAGGCATGAAAAAATCCGGGATGACCGGATTTTTTACTTGCCCAGAAAGCGATGATAGTTTTGCAAGATCTGTTCGCTCATGCGCTGTGGATCGGCATTGCGCAGTTCACAGATCTTATCGAATGTGAAGCGGACGTACATCGGCTCATTTTCCTTGCCGCGATGCGGGACCGGCGTCAGGTAAGGACAGTCGGTCTCACACAGGATGCGCTCTGCCGGAACGATCTTGGCGACCTCTGGCAGCGCGCGGGCGTTCTTGAAGGTGAGCGGTCCGGCAAAGGAGATGTAGCCGCCCATGCGCACGACTTCCATGGCTGTTTCCGCACTGCCGCTGAAGCAGTGCATCACGAAGGGCGTCTTCGCGTATGTCTTGAGCAGGTCCAGGCAGTCTGCCGTGGCGTCGCGCATGTGGATGCTGATGGGCAGATCGCATTCTGCCGCCAGCTTCAGCTGCCGGATCAGCGCGTCATGCTGCTTCTCTTTGTCGGTGTCGTCATAATGATGGTCCAGGCCGATCTCGCCGATGACATCGACCTGATGTGTGCGGCAGATCTCTTCCAGGCGCGCCCAGTCGCTCTCTTGCAGATCGCTGGTGTCGCAGGGATAGAAGCCATAGGCGACATGGATGAAGGGATGCTGCTGTTTCAGCTGCATCGCACGCAGATATTCCTCATGCTGACAGCAGATGACGAGCAGCTCGCCGACCTGATGCGCATGGCAGTTTTCCAGGATCTCATCGATGCGCGCGTACAGGCGATCGCTGGTAATGTGACAGTGTGAATCCAGATAAGTGATCATTGCGTCTATCCTTTCTATTTGCCCAGGCAGAAGTTCGCAAACAGCGTGTCCAGCAGATCTTCGCGGTGCACTTCGCCCAGGATCTCTTTTAATGAGGTATAGCATTCCTGCAGGTCGATCTCCACGAGCTCAAGCTCCATGCCTTTCTCCATGGCGTCGATCGCATGAAGCATGGCGCTCTTGGCCATGAGCATCAGCGAGATCTGCCGTTCGTTGGCCAGCGATGGCTGTTTCAATACGATGCGGTGCTCGTCGAAGAGGCGGTGGATCTCCTGGGTCAGCCCCGTGATGTCCGCGTTTTTGGCGCTGATGCAGATGCCTTCATGATCCGCGTTGAGGTCGGCCTTGTTCCAGACGACGATGCGGGTGCGCTGGCTGGTCATGTCCAGCAATGCCTGATCTTCGTCCTGAAGCGGCACGCTGCCATCCAGCACCACGATGACCAGATCGGCCTGATCCATGATCTGATAGCTCTTTTCGATGCCGATCTTTTCGATCACATCCTCGGTCGGGCGGATGCCGGCCGTATCGATCAGGTTCAGCCGCAGACCGTCGAGCATGATCTGTCCTTCGACGATGTCTCTGGTGGTGCCGGCGATATCGGTCACGATGGCCTTTTCCTCTTCCAGAAGAGCGTTGAGCAGGGAGCTTTTGCCGACGTTTGGCCGTCCTACGATGGCGGTGCGGATCCCCTCGCGGATGATCTGCCCGCTGTGTGCCCGCTTCAGGATCGTGTCGATGTCCTGCAGCCAGCGAAGCGCGGCAGGCATGAGCTTTTCCTGCGTGACTTCCTCGATGTCTTCGTATTCTGGATAATCGATGTTGACTTCGATGTTCGCGATCATATCCAGCAGGGACTGGATCAACGGATCGAGCAGCTTACGCACGCTGCCGCGGATGCCCTGCACGGCCAGCTCGGCATTTTCCCGGGTCTGCGCCTGGATCATGTCGTTGACCGCTTCGGCCTGGGTCAGGTCGATGCGCCCGTTGAGGAAGGCGCGCTGGGTAAATTCCCCGGCCCTGGCAAGCCGTGCGCCCTGTGCCAGCACGAGCTGCAGGATCATGGAGGTGACGCATCTGCCGCCGTGGCAGCTGATCTCTACGATGTCTTCCCGGGTATATGTGCGCGGCGCGCGGAACACGGAGATGAGCACTTCGTCCACCTGCTTTCCCGTATGCGGATCGATGATGAAACCATAGGTCACGGTGTGTGAGGCTTTGTTTTGCAGGCTGCGGTCAAACAGGCGGTCTGCGATCTCGATGGCTTGTTCGCCGCTGATGCGGATGATGGAGATTGCGCCGTCTTGCAAAGCGGTCGAGATGGCCGCGATGGTATCATTGAGCATGTGCATTCCTCCCCTTTTTGATCTTTCTACATCCTAGCAAGCAGGAAAAGGAAAGTCAATAGCACGCACAGAGCGGAAATCTGGTTTTTGGCTGTAGAAGCTGGATGTGCAGGACAAAAAGCATTACAATAGAGAAGACACAATAAGATGAAACGGCAGATGCCGGTATTCATGGATAAAGGAGGAACGTACATGACGATCATTTATGAGAAGGAACAGCTGTCTGAGATCATCGCGGCAGTTCAGGCGGGACAGACGATCGCCTTTCCGACGGATACGGTCTATGGCCTTGGCGTGATCAGCACGGATGCGCAGGCGCTGGAGCGGCTGAAGGCGGCGAAGGGCAGGCCGGACAGCAAGCCGATCCCGACCATGGTGGCAAGCGTGGAGCAGCTGCGTACCGTGGCCTGTGTGGATGAGCGGGCCGAAAAGATCGCTGAGGCATTCTTGCCCGGCGCGTTGACCATGGTGATGAAGCGGCAGGCCGATCTGCCGGAATACATGACCAATGGCTGGGAGACGATCGGCGTGCGCATGCCGGATGATGCGTTCGTGCTGGCGCTGATCGCCGGATGCGGGGCGCCGATGCTCGTCAGCAGCGCCAACCGCAGCGGAGAAGCGACAGGCACGACCTTCGAGGAAGTGATGCGTCAGCTGGATGGCCGGATCGATGGCATCGTGAAAGGCACTTGCGGATGCATGAGCGCCAGCACGATCATCGATCTGAGCCAAGATGAGGTGAAGGTGCTTCGAGAAGGGCCGATCACCAAAGCGCAGATCGAGGAAGCGTTAGCGCGCTGAGCGCCGTTTGCCTCATGCCTGCCGCAGCTTGTCTTTCAGCAGCGGCCAGCAGGCAAGGCCCAAAAGATCTGCCAGCAGCCAGCCGATAGGAACGGACCACCAGATGCCGGTGACGCCGATGCCGGGAAGAGAAGAAAGGGCATAAGCGAGGAAGACGCGGCTGCCTAAGGAGGCGATGGTGAGCAGCAGGGACATGCCGGGACGGCCAAGGGCGCGGTATATGCCATAGAACAAAAACAACAGGCCGATCAGCGGATAGAATGCGCCTTCGATGCGCAGATAGCGTACGCCCTCTGTGATGATCGCGGTCTGCGCGCCGTCGATGAACATCGTCATCAGCGGCTGGGCGAACACGATGACACCGGCGGAGATGAGCGCGCCGAAGACCGCCGTGGTCAGCATAGCGGCGCGGATGCCTTTTCTGATGCGCTGGTGTCTGCCGGCGCCATAGTTTTGCGCGATGAAGATGGAGAACGCGTTGCCGAAGTCTTGAACAGGCAGATAGGCAAAGGCGTCGATCTTTATGCCGGCCGCGAAAGCAGCCATGATGGCAGGACCGAAGCTGTTGACCAGCCCCTGGACGGCCAGGATGCCCAGGTTCATGATGGATTGCTGCAGGCAGGTGAGCGCGGAAAATCCAGTGATCTCCCGGATGCGGGAAAGGCGCAGCCGGATCCGTCCGTCTCCGCGGTGAAACAGCTGCGGAAAGCGCAGAGCGGTGTACAGGGCGATGCCGATGCCGGAGACGTATTGGGAGAGGACGGTCGCTTCTGCGGCGCCGGCCACGCCGCGGTGAAGCCCGGCGACGAACCACAGGTCCAGCACGATGTTGAGCACGGCAGAAACTGCGAGAAAGACAAGCGGGATGATGGAATTGCCCAGAGAGCGCAGCAGGGCAGCGAAGAAATTATAGAGAAAGATGGCAGCCAGGCCGGCAAAGATCACGATGAGGTAGTCATGCATCATCTTGACCAGGCTTTGCGGGATCTGCAGGATCTGGATGATCCAGTCGATGCCCAGGTAGACGAGCACGTTCAGGATCAAGGTGACGCTCCCTAACAGGACAAACGATGCCAGGACGCATTCCTTCAGCGCGTCCGTTTTTTTCTGTCCGAACCGGATGGAGAAGACGGTGCCGCTGCCCATGGCCAGCCCCAGCAGGATAGAAGTGAGAAAGGTCATCAGCGAAAAGGCGGAACCGACGGCGGCCAATGCGTCTGCGCCCAGGACACGTCCGACGATCAGCGTATCGGCGATGTTGTAACATTGCTGCAAGAGATCGCCCAGGATCATCGGCAAGGCAAAACGCAGCATCGTCCGGATGATCGGGCCGTTGGTCAGATCATGATTCATGGCACACCTCTTTCGTTTGTAAATCTGATAATTAACATTCGAAAACATTATAGGGCGGATGCTGTCTGCTGTCAATCTTCCGTCTTGACGCAGATCAGCGCTTCCCGGTATAATGAGCCATAGATGAACAGAAAGGAAGATGCCTGTGTTTCTGGATGGACTGGATGAAACAGATCAGAAGATCGTGAAGCTGCTGATCCGCAATGCCCGCATGTCCTACTCTGATATCGGCAAGCAGATCGGCCTTTCCCGGGTGGCAGTGAAGCTCAGGGTGCAGGCGCTGGAACAAAAGGGCATCATCGAAGGATATACGACGATCATCGATCCGCAGAAGATCAGCGGGTCGATCTCTTGTTACATCGAACTGGAGACGGCACCAGGATCGATGCAGGAGGTATGTGAGATCCTGAACCAGGAACCGATCGTCACGCAGATCTATCGGGTAACAGGCCGCAACCGTCTTCATGTGCATGCCCTCGCCGCGTCGCATGAAGAGATGGAAAAGCTGATCGTTGAAAAGATCGACCGGCTTCCGGGCATCGTGGCGTGCAGCTGCAGCACGATCCTCTCGCGCATCAAGGATGTCAAGGGACTGCGGCTGTAAAAAAAGGAGCGTTCACTTCTGATCGAGTGTGAACGCTCCTTTTGTGATTCATACGTGTTTCGGTCTAGGCAGCTCTTCGATCTCATTCAGCTGATAAGGCGTCATCTGATAGACATAGTTGAGCCAGTTGCGGTACAGCAGATTGGCATGAGAGCGCCAAGTGAGCACCGGGGGACGGGAAGGGTCGTCATCCGGGAAATAATTGACCGGGATCTGGATCGGCTTGTGCTGAGCGAGATCGCGGAAATATTCCTGGGCGAGCGTTTCCACGCCGTATTCCAAATGACCGAGGATGAAGATCTGCCGGAAGTCGGCAGTTGCGCAGATGTTGGTGCCGCTGATTTCAGAACAAGAGAGCACTTCCAGCCCTTCTGCCCGTTTCAGCTGTTCCTCATCGATGGCGGTATGGCGGGAATGCGGGGTCATGTGGATCTCGTCAAACCCATTGGTCAGAAAGTTATATTCATCACACAGCTTCTGGGGAAAGATGCCGAACATCTTTTGCGGAAGCAGGTGCTTGTCGATGCCGTAGTGATAATACAGTCCGGCCTGCGCGCCCCAGCAGATGTGCATGGTGGAGTACACGTGTGTGCGGCTCCAGTCCATGATGCCGCACAGCTCCTCCCAGTAATCGACTTCTTCATAAGGCAGATGCTCCACCGGCGCTCCGGTGATGATCAGCCCGTCATAATAGTTTCTGCGCAGCACATCGAAGTTATCATAGAACTTCACCAGATGGTCCGCGCTGGTGTTCTTGGAGCGGTGAGAGGAAACTTTCATGAAATCGATATCCACCTGCAGGGGAGACTTACTGATGAGGCGCAGGATCTGCGTCTCTGTCTCGATTTTTTTCGGCATCAGGTTGAGGATGGCCACCTTCAGCGGCCGGATGTCCTGTTTCTTCGCGATGTCTTCTTCCAGCGCGAAGATCTTCTCACTTTCCAGGATGGCCTTTGCGGGAAGGCCGTTGGGGATGTTGATCGGCATGCGCCCGCCTCCTTACGCGATGGCGGCAAAGGCCTGTTTCAGGTCATCCAGGATATCGTCGATGTTTTCCAATCCGACGGAGAAGCGGATCATGCCGCCGCTGATGCCGGCATCCTTCAGCTGCTGATCGGTGAGCTGACGGTGGGTCTCGCTGGCCGGATGCAGCACGCAGGTGCGGATATCGGCCACATGCACTTCATTGGAAGCGAGCTTTAAGGCGTTCATGAACTTCATCGCTGCTTCTCTGCCGCCTTTCATCTCAAAGGAGATGACGCCGCTTGCTCCTTTCAGGTATTTCTGCGCCAAAGCATGGTTGGCATCAGATTCAAGCCCCGGATAAGTGACGCTTTCCACTTTTTCCTGGCTCTCCAGGAAGCGGGCAACGCTCATCGCGTTCTCGCAATACTGTTTCATACGAACGGCCAGCGTTTCCAGGCCGAGGTTGAGCAGGAAGGCGGAATGCGCAGCCGGGTAGACGCCGAAATCACGCATCAGCTGCATGCGCGCCTTGATGATGTATGCTTTGTTGCCGTAAGTTTCGGTATAGATCAAGCCGTGATAAGATTCATCCGGTTCGGTCAGTTCTGGGAAATTGCCATTGTTCCAGTCGAATTTTCCGCTGTCGACGATGACGCCGCCGACCTGTACGGCATGGCCGTCCATATATTTGGAAGTCGAATGGATGACGATGTCTGCCCCGAAGTCAAAAGGACGGCACAGCACCGGCGTGGCGAAGGTGTTGTCCACGATGAGAGGGACGCCGTGACGGTGCGCGATGTCCGCAAACCGGCTGATGTCCAGCACCGTCAGTGCCGGGTTGGCGATCGTCTCGCCGAAGACGGCTTTCGTGTTGGGCTGGAATGCCTTGTCGATCTCTTCATCGCTGGCATTGGCATCGACGAAGATGCATTCGATCCCGAGCTTTTTCAGCGTGAAGGAAAACAGGTTGACGGTTCCGCCGTAGATCTCGGTGGTGCTGATGAAGCTGTCTCCCGCCTTGCAGATGTTCAGGATGGAAAGCAGCGTGGCAGCCTGACCGGAGGTGGTGCACATCGCGCCGACGCCGCCCTCCAGTTCCGCAATCTTGTCTTCCACGGCCATGACGGTCGGGTTGGCAAAGCGGGAATAGATCAGTGACTTGGTCGGCTCATCGAAGACCGACGCGACCTCTTCGGTCGAATCATATACATATGTGGTGCTCTGTACGATCGGGACCACACGCGGTTCCGCGTTTTTCGGATGATATCCTGCATGCAGGCATAATGTTTCAGGTTTCATTTCATGAAAGCTCCTTTCTTTCTCGTGTATCATTTTACACAGTTTTCCAGTCAGTTTCAATGAAGTTTTACAGCGAAGAAAAAAGAAACGCCGATGTGTGTGATGCATATCCGCGTTTCAGTTGAATGAGCTAGGAACGGCTCGTTTTCCTTCTCAGCCGCAGCAGACCTGCCGCTGCGCCCATGAGCATGATGCC
>ERZ1643250.1023-NODE-1023-length-26295-cov-7.316120_pt1 | contig 26295 bp, 25 predicted proteins | sample MGYA00579262_ERZ1643250 | MGnify/ENA primary metagenome ERZ1643250 (study PRJEB29033, sample SAMEA4952265) | chicken gut metagenome | biome: Broiler Chicken; feature: Gastrointestinal Tract; material: Caecum | place: Ireland | collected 2018 | study: Broiler... | reverse complement strand
GTAAAACCGATGGGAGCGGCTTCATTGCCTTCTCTTGACGGAACGGATGAAGACCTCGTAAAACCGATGGGCGCAGCTTCATTGCCTGTTTTTAATGAAGATGAAGATCTTGTTAAGCCGATGGGAGTTAGTACACAGAGTAATGATATCTCATCTGATGACGATGATTTATTTGCCAGTGCTACCGAGTTAAATGAGCTGTTTGGGGAAGATGGACAGGTTGATGATGTTGAGTTAACCGATACAATTCATGTAAAAGATAAGACAAAAAATCTGTTTGCGGGTGATTATGAAGCAGAAGAAGCGTTATCGCAGGATGAGTCATTAGGCTATATTGATGAAAATCAACAAAAGACCTCATCATTCCCTCATCAAAAGACAATGGTTGTTGCGGCTCTTGCAGGATTGTTAATTACCGGAGCTTTAATGTTTGGCAAAAAAGAACATGCTTCTTCTAATATGCTTGCTGTGCAGGAAAATTTGCAAAAAGCAGACTCAGATGAAGCTCCAGATATTGTATCAGAAAACATTGATTATTCTGGAAACGGAATGGCCACAGGTGATGGTAATGAGTTAAAAGTTCTTGGTGCTTCGGCAGAAGGAGATGATTTACCGTCGCTTCCTGATTCACGGACGACTCATACAGGACCTCAGAAAATTTCGTCAAATATAGATGAGGCCTTATCCAGTGCTTATATTCAGACAGCAGACAATGCAAAAGTAACGAGAGTTTCCTGGGAAGTTCCTTCTGTATTGGCTTCAGAGTCATCATTCCAGTCTTATTTCAATACAACGGGACAGGCAATCAAGGACAATTTATCTCAGGACTTGATGACAATTAGCAATGTTATTACACATAATATGGTTAAGTTATCATTGATAATTGATGAAAAAGGAGAGGTTGTTGAATCTGATGTAACTTTCTCTACCGGTTCTCAGGTTGTTGATAATCTCGTTTTGAACACTGTATCAAATACTATCAAAAATTCAAAAATTCCTGCATTTTTGAATAACAAAAAATTTGTAAAAACAGACTTGGTTATATTTTTATAGAGGACAGCGGCAAAGATAATGAATGCAGAAAAAGAATATTCTACGATAATAAAAGACATCATAACCCAAAATAAACGTTATGCCGGAAATGAAGATTTGCTTGATGCTTTTTGCGATGAAACAGTGAAAAGAACAAAGAGCATTGTTTCTTTGCTCAAAGATGATGAGAAAATATTGAGTTATATTTTGAGAGTTTCAAACAGTGCGGTTATTAAAGTTTTGAAGGATAATGACCGTCTTGGAAGTTATCGTATTCCTCATGTTTCTTATTCTGCACCAGCTCCGAGCGTTCAACAGGAAGATCCTCAACAATATGATGAGGTTTATGTTGAACATCAGACTCAGGAGCTTCCTGTTGAAGATGTTGTTGCTGCAGAAGAACCTATGCCTGCCATGCAAACGGCAGTAAATCAAGTAGAAGAAGAACTTCCCGCTGTTGAAAATATTGAACCTGAAGAACTTCAACCTGTCGTTGACGAAGAACCGGTTTTCGGGGGTCAAACATTAGAAGAACCTGTTGCAGAAGAATTTTCTGCTGCAGAACAGGTTGAGCCGGTTCATACAGTTAGTGAAGAATCAGTAATTGCTCCTGTTTTTGTTGATAATCAAGGTGATATAGAAGAACAATCAGAACAGGAAAATGAGGATGTTTCTTCGTCTGATATTCTTGAAAACATTGCTTCAAATCTGCATGTTTTGAATTCTCAAAATCCTACAAAGCAGTATTATATGATTTATAAACTCCGGTATATTGATCATATGAAAAATAAAGATATTGCGAAAAATATGAATATATCAGAGGCTGACGTTACATCAAGACTTCTTGAATTATCGGACAAATTGAAAAAGTGTTTTAATCAGTAATCAAGGGGGATATAGATGAAATGTCCCAGATGTAAGTTTGAAAATCCTCCTCATTCAGATGTTTGTGAAAACTGCGGGCTAAAATTTAAAATAAAATGTCCTGAATGTTCTACAATGAATAAAATAGGCACCCCTTTATGCACAAACTGCGGGGCTGTTTTGATTCGTTTTTGTCCGGATTGCGGGGCTGCGAATAGTCCTTCATCCCTAAACTGCAGAAAATGCGGCTCTGTATTGTTGAAAAAATGCCCTGTTTGCTCTGCTTTGAATCCTGTTGATAATGAGATATGTTTGAAATGTGAAGCAAGCTTTGAAAAAAATGTTGCTTCGAGTGTTATATCAGATGAAGAACTAAAGCGGGAACCTGCTGAAGAAAATGAGGAAGTTATTGAAGAAAAAAAATCTTCAGAAGAAATACCTGCTCTTTTTGTTGAGTTGAGTAATTATGAAGCGTTAAAGGAGAAGATATCAAATGATGTATTTTTCAACAAATTGCTTCGAAGGTTTTATCAAACAGTTATAAAAGTTGTTCAGGATACGTCGGCAAAGATTCTGAAAATAAAACCAAATTTGCTCGTTGTAGAGTTCAACTCTGAGGAGTCTGATATTTCCGAAGATATAGCTGCAGCTGTTTATTTATCTGAAGAGCTGTTTAATTCGTTTAGCGATTTAAACAATCTTCTTCAAAAAAAATCTGATATCAAATTTAATATAAAAGAAGTTATTCTTACTCGGGAACAAATAGAGGAGAGAGTTCTTCTTGAGATGTTCTCAAAACTGCAAACAGATTCCTTTTATATAGATAAAAAAAGTTTTGAAATTTCATCATCTTTATTTGTTGATGTTAATTTTTTACCTTTTGATGATGATTTTATGCTTGTAATTCCATCAGGCGGCGAGCAAGATGAAATATCTTCTGATGTTGAGGAAGAAGTCGTTGATATTGTAGAGGATGTCGATAAAAAGCCAAAGATGACAAGAGAAGAGGTTGTCAAACTTCTCGTTGAAAAAATATCCTATCAGGATAACTGTCGTTTTATATCTCTTCAGGGGGCTGATGGGGTTGGTAAATCGGCTATATTGAATTTAATTATTCAATCTGCTGCTGGAGAAAAAAATCTGATTATATTCTCAGAGTGTTGTGATTTATTTTTGCTAAAACCATACGGGTTATTTCAAGATATATTAAAAACCCTGATTGGAATTCCTCTAATGAATATGCACAGGGATGCCGTAGCCAAAACAATTGATTCTTTGTTTACAAGCGGTCAGGTATTTTGCACTTTATCAGACGGAACAAAAAATGTATTAAAGGATTTTATTCTTCCTCCGATATTTGATGCAGATGATTTTAGTATTATAGATTCCTCCACAACCAAAAAGGATCAGATTTATCTGGCCTTCGAAGAACTTTTCGGGGTGATGAAAAGTTCTATGAGGCTGGTTGTTATTATAGAAGATATTGAGTATATAGATGATTCTTCTTTAGAGCTTCTTGAATATTTGATAGACAACGGTTTTTTGAATAATAAAGCTATTCTTGTGGCAACACAATCATCGACAATACCGTCAGAGATAATTGTTAACTCATCAAATTTGACTGTAGATAATACAATATCTGTTCAGATGCCACCACTTGATGAAAAAGAGGCAATGACGTGTGTTGATGGGTTTACTGCCCAGAAACCGTTGGTTTCTTTGGATTTTAAAGAAAAAATATTCAAAAAATCGAAGGGGTTGCCTCTTTATATTCAAAATCTTATGTTGTATTTTATGCAGACAAATTTGATAGAGTCTGTAGGCCCTTCCGATTTCAATATTAATCCCGATATATACACTTTTGAATTACCAGATAAAACAGAAGATTTGCTTATTCTAAGGCTTGATGACATTTTCAAAAAATATAAAAATTCTTATAAAATAATGTGTTATGCAGCGTTATTCGGATATATATTTCCTCTGAAAATTATTAAAGACGCAGCAGGTATTGATGAGGCAGAGCTCAAGAGTATTATGGAGGTTTTCATCAGAAACCAGCTTGTTGCTACATTTGATGGAAGAGTATTCTTCTTCAAGAATAAGATGATTATGAATGTTGTAAAAAACAACATGATGAAGGAAGGGTTTGATTCAGAGATATCTTTTGACTTGCTGCAGGTTGCTAAAAATGCTCTGTATGGTGAGTCTTTTTATTGTGCAACTCTCGCATGGAGAGCAAATCAAAATCAGGAGGCATTTGTTTTATTTGCGAAAGCAACCAAAGAGGCATTGTTCTGCGGTGATATAAACTTATATTTGAAAGCTCAGAAAAATCTGCTTAAATTATTTGATTTCGCTCCGTTTGCAGATAAAGAAGACCGCAAAAAACAGCTGTGTATAGAGTTAGGGCGGGCAAATTATATAAACTGTCCTCAGGACGCCGTTGAATTTTTGACGGAAGCTCTTCAGCTGATTTCATCCGATGAAAGGACAGGAAATACTACGGAAATTCTTGATATTCTGGGATATTTATCAAAGAGTTTTATTTTATGCGGGAATTATCAGGGGGCTATTCAGGCGATAGATCAGTCAATCAGATATATTAATCCTGAGCGAATGCGCCTTGAGTATGCTCTTTTGTGTTATTTGAAGATGAAAATTTTGATGAATATCGGAAGTATAGGAGAGGTTATTGATTTATGCAACAATACGATTCTTCCTATAATAGATGATTGCATATCGAAAAAAATTACTATATCTCAAATGAGTATGTCAGAACTGCGTCATACAAAATCAGATATTCTGCTTACGCTTGCCAGAGCTTATGCTGTTCAGGGCAATCCTCATTATGAAAAAGTTATAGCCGCTGCTGATATAGATGATGCGATTATGACCAAAAGCAATGTTGAGGCATTTATTACGTCTGCAATTTATAAAACTCTTCAGGGAGATATTGCTTCATCAGAGGAACTTTTGCACAAAGCGGATTCGATTGCTGATTCAATAGGTGCAACAGGTAATACAACTCTGCTGTGGGCATTTTTGAAATTATTGAATGAGTCATTTCTTGGAGAATTTGAGTCAGCAGAGCAGAAGATATTGATACTTTCTCAAAAAGCAAAGAAGCTCAACAACAGTCTTATATACAATTTTACGACTCTTTTAATGGCGAGATATTTCAGGGAAATAAAACAATATGATAAAGCAAAGTCAATAATAAATGACAGGATAAATTACTTTTCTCAGCAGAAAATCTCATCAGGAGCGCTGTTATGCTGGTATTTAATAGGTTGTATATTCCTCGAAGAAAAAAATGTGGATGATGCAATGAGCATTGCAAGACAGGCTCTTGAAGTTTGTCAAAAAACCGGTATAAATAATATTTATTTTGCTGCATGTTTTGAAAAATTGATGGCGGATTGCTATATTTCCCGTCATGATTTTGAGATGGTGAACATTCATCTTGAGAAAGCAATGAAACTATCTAAGGCAAATAACCTTATGTTCATGCAGTGCAGAATTTATTCTTTGATGGGTAAAGCGTATTATGAAATAGCTACAACAATGGCTGATTCAAAAAAAGAAAATGCCCAGAACTCTTATGAGATGTATAAAATAGCTTTAAATATTGCCCTTGGATTAAAGAACGAATATGTTGCAAAACAAATTAACCTTGATATTTCTACATTAAAGGCTTATTGCAATTTGCAGAATCTTTTACTTGAAGAAAAAGAGCAACAGGAACAATCAATCAACTAAGCGTTTGAGTCCTGAAATTTCAGTTCTTTTGCGATACCTTCTTTTATTTCGATTGAGTCAACTCCAAGGTTTTCAAGAACTTTCATTGCAACACAGTCTTTGAGCTGGACTATTGCCATAAGCAAATGCTCAGGCTCTATTTTTTGTTTGTTATTTTTCTTTGCATTATGCCATGCCATCTCAAGAAGCCGTTTTGCTCTGATTGTATAGAAAACTTCTCCATCGTTGTATTCATCTCCGAATCCGAGAATTTTTTCAACTTCCGCTCTTGCGTCTTTGAGCGTAACTCCGAGTTCTGCAAGGACATTTACCGCTATACTGCTTGATTCAGCGAGTATTCCAAGCAAGATAAGTTCAGTACCGACCATATGCTGGGAGAGGCGTCTTGCTTCTTCTTTTGCCAATCTGAGAATTGTCGAAGTGACGGGACGTTGTTTCTCTATAGGTTTGATAATTTGTTCGTATATTGACCTCGGGCTGCCGTAGATGTCTTTTATGATGTCATAGGCTATACTGTCTTTTTCGTTCAAAATTCCAAGGATAATATGCTCCGGCTCGATATTTGCAGAACCAAGTTCTTTGGCTGTTTCATAAGCTGATAACATTGATTTATAAAGCTTTGGCGTACAAAATATTTCATTTGAGAAAAATTCTTTTTTTCTTGAGCTTATCTCTGAAAGTTTTCTTTGAACAGTTTCGTATGTTATTCCAAATTTGTTCAACTGTTCTTTCACTGAAGAATCCTTTGCAAGCAGGGATAACAAAATTTGTTCCGTTCCAAGAGCCTCGTTTCCTGATTTATGCATCTCTTCTTTTGCAAGCGAGATGAGTTCCGTACATTTTTGTTCGTTTAGTATTTCAGAAATTGAGAAATATTTTGGAGTTGATTTCTTTGCAAGATTGCCTTCAGGATGCTGATTAATCTGAGTTTTCTTTGATATAATTCTAACTATGGTTGATGTTATTCTCTGCATATCAGTATCATATTTTGCAAAGAGAGCTTTCACCGAATTATCCTGAATCAACGAAAGAAATATGTGTTCAGGACCGATATAATTTGTTCCTAATTTAATTGATATATCCCAGGAGTTGTCAAGAACCTGTTTTACTTCATCAGAGAATGGGAGTATGTCGTATTTTTTTGTTGTTGTTTTGTCTTTGAGCATATCGAGGATATCATTTTTTACTTTATCGCTCTTTATCTCTGTTACTTTCATTACTCTCGCAAGAGTTCCCGTCTTCAAATTTATGATTCCTAAGAGCAGATGCAGAGGATAGAGCATATCATGATTATTTCTGTTTGCTTCATCCTGAGCAAAAATTATGCAGTTGATTGACTTTTCAGTAAAGCGTTCTAACAAAACAATTCCTCCTGATACAACTTACAATCAGTTTAGCACAGATAATAATATTTTGCTCTATATTTATTGCAAAAAGTATATTGTCAGAAAAGACACCAACCATTATAATTGTTTTATTATGCTGAAAAAAATCTTTGTATCATTCCTGTTTTCGTTTTTTATTATGAATTTTTTGACGGCGTTTGCTGTTGAACGATTGTATTTTAATCGCTTTGTTGCTGATAATGCGGGAGTTCTTGATACAAAAGCTGAAAGGGCTCTGAATCGCAGAATATCTGATTTGCAGCGCCGGACTTCTGCTGATATAGCTGTTGTTACCCTGAGGTCTTTGAGAGGTCAAACAATTGAAGATGCTGCATTGGAAATAGGAAGAAAATACAATGTCGGCAAATCAGGAAAAAATAATGGAGTAGTCTTTCTTGTTGTAACAAAAGACAGAAAAGTCAGAATAGAAGTCGGTTATGGTCTTGAGGGTGTCATTAATGATGCCAAAGCGGGACGTATCCTTGATGAACAGGTTCTGCCTTATTTCAAACAAGGAAAATATCAGGGGGGAATTCTCAGAGGGACTCATGTTCTCTCACAAGAGATAGCTTCATCTTACGGAGTTACGCTGGCAGATGCGTATAAGGTCGGGAAACCGCCTTCTTCAGCTTCATCAAAAAATATTATGTGGCTTTATGTAATTATCTTTGTGCTGGCATTTATTCTTCCATCCAGAAGAAGATACGGATATGGCAGAAGATATAGTTCTTTTGGCAGCAGCTTCGGCGGAGGAAGTTTCGGCGGCAGTTTTGGCGGAAGTTTTGGTGGCGGTGGCGGCTTTGGCGGCGGCGGTGCCTCAAGAGGGTGGTAAATTATGAATGATAATTTTGAAAAATTTTTGAACGAATTAAAAAATAATCTAAGCGGAAGATTGTGCTCCGTTTTTGCATATGGCTCAAAAGCTTCAGCAGCTATTGAGGATTGCAAAAATATTGATTTGATGGTTGTGGTTGAAAATCTCTCTCCTGATGATTTGAAGATGGTTTCAAAAGCTTCAAGAGAATGGATGAGAAAAAATCCAATGCCTGTGTTTATGGATAAACGGGAATGGTTTGCCTCTGCTGATGTATATGCTCTTGAATACAGTGATATAAAAGAATATGGAAAAATTCTATACGGAGAAGATGTTATTTTTCCTGTTTCTATAAGCAGAGATAATTTGCGTTTTCAGTGCGAACATGAGTTAAAAAATCTTTTGATGAGATTGAGAAAAAATTATCTTTTGAACTCTTGCAATGATGGAATGCTGAAGGAATCATTTATTCCCGTAATAAAGACTGTTTTGACTTTAGCAAGAGCAATATTGCGTTTGAAAAACTATGAAGTTCCCTCAGAGCATTGCGAACTTTTGGAAAAATTGAAAGAACTCGGCATTGTTGATTCTTCTGTTTTTGGTAAACTTTTGGATTACAAAGAAGGTTCTTTGAAAATATCTAAGAATGATGTTCTTTCTTTATATCCTGATTTGATTGTTTCTGTCGGCGAACTTTTGAAATATGTAAATGATTTGTAAAGGAGATATACGATGAAAAAAATTATTTTATCGGCGATTATTGTTGTTTTTCTTGTTATTCTTTTCGCCGTATTAGGTTTTGTCGGGACATACAACAGTCTGCAGGTTGCTGATGAAACAATAAATTCAAACTGGGCGCAGGTAGAGAATCAGCTGAAGAGAAGAAATGATTTGATACCAAATCTCGTTTCTACGGTGAAAGGCTATGCAGCGCATGAAAAAGAAGTATTTACGAATATTGCGGAGGCTCGTTCAAAACTCTCGGGCGCAATGAGTTCTAATGATGTAAAAGCCGTATCACAATCTTCAGGCGAGTTAAACAGTGCCCTTTCAAGATTATTGCTTGTTGTTGAAAGATATCCGGAGCTTAAAGCCGATAAATCTTTTCTCGCTCTTCAGGATGAACTTGCAGGTACTGAGAACAGACTTGCTGTTGCAAGAAAAGATTATAATGACAGTGTTAAGACTTTGAACTCAAGAATAAGAACTTTTCCGACATCCATAATTGCTTCAATTGCAGGAATAAAAGCTCGTGATTATTTTGAAATTGAAGAAGGCGAGGAAGCAACTCCCAAAGTTGAGTTTTAATAATATAATCAAAATAAAAGAGAGCATCGGCTCTCTTTTTTATTTTCAACTAAAAAAAAGGCAGGTTTGACCTGCCAGCTGGGTAAATCAAGAACTCAGTGCAAGTTCAAGATGTTCTAAAAAAAGATGATATTTTAAAAAATAAATTTCTCTTTTCTGAGGAGGAAGTTTGAGGGCAAGTTCTATTATCGGCGCAAATTGAGTTGAATTTTCTTCCAGCAGGTCTTTTGTCATACTTAAGTGATATAATCTTTGTTTGACGCTCATTTTTGTTTTTGTGGTCATAATTTTTACCCGGATATATCTAGCTGTTTATTATTAGATTATATTATTTTATGACATAAAATGTCTATTACCCAGTTGGGGGATGACTAGTTAAAAATAACTATATATTTTATAGTTATTTTTAAGGTTATATCCTTATATTTCATCGCCTAAACTTAAAATATGAAATTAAAGCACAGATTTGGAAAAAAATTGAAAGCTATAAGAAACTCAAGAGGATTGACTCAGGAGCAGCTAGCCGAGTTGATTGATGTTGCGAGTGCTGATGTTATATCTCTTTATGAACTGAGCAAGAAGTTTCCGTCTTTAGATAAAATAGAAAAACTTACAGAAGTTTTTGATATTGATTACAATGAACTGTTATCTGATGAAGAAATAAAAATTCCTGAGAAAAGCAAAGTTTTTCTTGCTCTTGTTGCCGAGTTGAGCAATCTTGATGATGAAAAAATAGCTATGTTTCTGGGCAATATTCGAGCATATAAGAAGTTGAAGAAAGTTGAAATAAACTCTCATTATAAGATTAAAAATACAAGAATATGAGATTGATTTAAAAAAGTTAAAATTTACCGTACGGTAAATTTTGCAGTGATATTTGTTTCTATGCATCTATTTTTTTACCGTTCAGTAAAAATTATTGATTTTTAGATAATAATATTGTAAAATTTTACCGATAGGTAAAAAATGAACATAACAGATACTAAAAAACTGGGAGCATATATTAAAAATGTCCGTAAGGAACAACATCTTACGCAAGCGGATTTGGCGATTGCCGCTAATGTCGGAGTAAGGTTTCTTGTTGATCTGGAAAACGGGAAAGAAACAGCACAAATTGGGAAAGTCATAAATGTTTGTCGTGCCTTAGGGATTACAATAGATGTAAAATCACCTTATGAAAAAATTTAAGAGGTAAATGTTGAGTAATTCTTTGAACGTATTTTTGAATGATAAACATATCGGAATATTAGAAAAAGACGATAATGGCGGCGTAATTTTTCAATATTCAAACAATGCTGATAGAATCTTATCTTTGAGTTTGCCAATTCAAAAAGCTCCTTTTGAAAATAAACAATGCAGAGGATTTTTTAACGGATTGCTGCCTGAAAGTGAGCATACAAGAATTGCTATCGGGAAAAAATACGGGATTAATCCCAAAAATGATTTTTCAATTTTGCAAGCAATAGGTTATGATTGTGCGGGTGCTGTTTCATTTTTTGATAGTTATGATGAGCAAACACCTTCAAAATACTTGCAAGAAACTTATGAAATTGACTATACACCATTGTCAGAAAATGAACTTGAAAAATTTATAGTTGAACTTCCCCAAAAACCATTGGCAACAGGAGTTGAAGATATGCGGCTATCTTTAGCCGGAGCACAGGATAAAACTTCTGTAATAGTTGTTGATGGGCAAATAGGAATTCCAAAAGATAACGTGCCGACAAGCCATATCTTAAAACCGGCAATAAACGGATTTAATGAAACTATTGAAAATGAATTTATATGCATAAAAACCGCGAAAGTTTTGGGCATAAATGTTCCCGATGTCAAAATCGGTTATGCAAATAAGACAAAATACTTTTTAATTCAAAGATATGATAGAGAAATAATTGTCAATAAAATAAAAAGAATTCATCAAGAAGATTTTTGTCAGGCTTCAAATATTCCAAGTACATACAAATACCAAGCCGAAGGCGGGGTTGATTTCAAGAGATGTTTTGAAATTTTAAGAGTCACGTCTCAGCCTGCAGTTGCAATTAACCAATTTATTCAATTAATGATTTTTAATTACTTGATAGGAAATAATGATGCCCATGGCAAAAATTTTTCTATACTGCATTATGACAATGGAGAAATAAAGTTTGCACCTGCATACGATATTTTGTGCTCTCAAGTTTATCCTGAATTATCAAATAAAATGGCAATGAAAATCGGCGGGCATTGTAAACATGATGAGATTTTATTAATGCGTTTTGAAAAATTGGCAAATGAAAATGATATAAGTTTTACCCAGTTAAAAAAAATTATAAAAAATCAATGTGAAAATCTTCCAATTATTGTTGAGGATGTGATAAACAGCTTTGACAATAAAATAGGAAAAGATATCTTATCTGTAGTACAAAAAAATTGCACTAAATTGTTAAAAGAATTTTAGTTTGAGTACAAATTTTTGCATTGTTCTTGAATATCTAATGCTATCTCTTTGACAGCTTTTTCTTTGAGCCCTATGTTTTTTGCAACCGCTAAAATATCATCTAAACTTGGATTTTTACCTTCTCCGTTAATCGTTGTCGCATGTTCTCCATTGAAAGAAGAACTATAAGTCAGGTCATACGCAGGGGATAAATGCCACTCTTTTTTATTGTCATCATAAAGATAAGAAAAATTCTTTGAATGATCATCTCTATTGTGCGCAAAGACATTGAAACACATCAGTCTGAGTAGTTGTTCAATATCTTGGTAATTTCTTGTAATCTCAAGTGTGAGTTTCATCAATATATTATAATCAAGGTTAGGAAGCCTGTGGCTTGTTTCTAATAGCCCGCTTGCCGATACCATATGGATTTTTTTACCGTTTTTGCGGTCAAATCTTTTTACTCCAAAATACCCCGAACAAATTTTTGACGGGAAAAGCCTTGTTTCAGGCATATTTATTCCGCAATCTTTTGCACATAATGAATATTGATACTCTTTTTCGCCAATATTTTTAGGGTCGACAGAGGATGGGAATTTAATTATCCAGTCTTCATTATCTATAGAAGTTAAAATTTTTGGTCTTGCTCCGCCGGATGAGCCGCCCAGTTGAAAAAGTTCATCTAAGTTGTCCGAATCTTGTGATTCCAGTATTTTTGAACACTCTTGAGAAAGAATGTCATAATCACAAATTTTGTTTTCCGTTTCAAATCTGTGTTCTGGCTTATAAGTCAAAGCGCCCATCCCGCTTTGTTGAACAATAGCAAGACGGTTAAGATTATCAACTTCGACAGGGTTTATTCTGTTTTTCAAGAGCAGTCTGTCAACAAGCAACCGTCCCCAGCCGTCAGGTAAACTGTCATTGAAAACGCCAAATAACCCTCCAAATGGTTCGTATTTGGGGATAAAAACTTTCTTGACAAGGGGCAGGCTAAAAGGTGAAATGCTAAAACCATTATTCAACCAGTCCGAATCATATTCAAAAGCAACAACCTTTTCGGGAGTTTTTGCAAGAGTGCCGACTAAAATATCGTTATAAAATACTTTTAAATATTTATAATTGTCCATTTATGACCTCATCAATGGAAGCGTAGCTTTTTTGCGTAAACAAATTTTCTAAATCCCCTTCTAAATTAAGAGCAATCAGAATTTTTATAAAAGAATTCAAAGAAATTTCATATTTGGACTCAAATCTTTTGATAGAGCCAAGGCTGACACCTGATTTTGAAGCAAGCTGCATTTGTGAAATTTTAAGCCTTTTTCGTTGCTGCTTAATTTTTGCAACCAATTCTTTTGCTATTTCATTAGGAGTTTTAGGGTTAAACAAAAAGCTGTTCATAGATAATATATTATACTATTTTTGCTAAAAAGTCAATAATTAGATAATATATTATCTAATTTGTACGTAAACTCTTCAACCCGAAACACAACAAAATGAAGTTGTGTTGTATTTTGAGGTAAATATATGTGGGTAGAGGTGAATTGATTTTTTGCAGGATGTAGTTTTTGAATGCTATTTAAACGATGTTTAAACGCTGTTTATATGGTGTTTAAACAGTGTTTAAATTTTGTGTCATTAGACTTTACTTTTTATAGGGAAGAAGTAATCATTGTCTCTGATTAAACGAGTTTGAAAATGAATGTAGTACAACCTATAAAAAAGATAGAAGATATTCAAAAGATTAAAAAATATTTGGCAAAAAAGCCAAGAGATGCTCTGCTTTTTAGTTTTGGGATAAATACGGGACTAAGAATATCTGATATATTATCGCTTGATGTTGGGGATGTAAAAGGCAGAGATTATATTGAAATTAGAGAGAAAAAGACAAATAAGTATAAGAAATTCCCGCTTAATAGATTTTTGAAAGAGGAGATTGATTTATTTGTAGAAGGTTTGCCGAGTGCACAACCGCTTTTTTATACACAAAAACATTGCAGATTGGATAGAGCGCAGGCGTATAGAATTTTGAATAAGGCAACACAAGCCGTTGGGATGAAGGAAAAATCGGCACACATACCTTAAGAAAAACTTTCGGCTATCACCATTATAAAAAATATAATGATATAGTACTCCTGCAAAAAATCTTTAACCATTCTTCTCCATCAGTAACGCTCCGCTACATCGGCATCGAACAAGAAGATATCGATGAGGTCTATAGGAATTTTTATTTATAGAATATGCTTGTAATAAAATATAAGTATGAAAACACAAGAAGAAATTGTATTTAAATCAAATGGTTGGCAAGCTGTCAATAGGATTGGAATTTTGAATGAAAATTATCATACGCTTATTCTAAATTACAATGAGCTAAAAAGTGAAATTATAAATATTCAAAAATCTACAGATCCGTTTTTGTCATTATTTAACAATAAAAACCTTAATCGTTATCTTTTTAATTTTCTAGCCTCAACTACTGCTTTAATCGATTCTTGCAGGAATACAATGAAGTTTTATAAAGAAACAGATTTGTATAAAATATATGAAGATAATGTAAAAAAGTTATTTGCGAGAAACAAAGAAGCAATATTCATAAAAGATTTAAGAAATTATATGATGCATTTTAAAATAATTTTTCCTTGTCTTTCAAGTAATAATCAGGTCAGTTTCGAGGTATATGAGTTAAATCAATATAATAAATGGACATCTTTATCAAAAGAATTTATTCAAGAACAAGAAAAATTTGTTACTATAATACCTTTGATAGAAAATTATTTTAAACGATTAGAACCTTTTTATATGGAGATTTATTCAAAAATAATAGAATTTCATCAAGAAGACTTTAAGGAAACAATCAAACTCGCTTCTGAAATTGGCATGTCTTTGCCAAATATTTATTTAAAATTGGTATATAAAGTCTAATTATAAATAATTAATGACGGGGATATAAATCGCTTTACAATTCATCATAATAAGAATTTTCATGCTAATATGAAAATACAAATATGAGGTTGTTATGGCAAAAGAAGTTGAAGAGATAAAAGAGTTATTAAAAACTGATCTATTTCAAAAAGGATTAACAAGTGGTTATATAAGTATAAATGATGACTATACAAGAATTACATATAATTGTAAAAACAAAATAAGTAGAAATTTTTTAAATCCAGAAGAATCTGTTCAAGCTGCCGCATATTTAAAGTTAATTCTTGATTATAATTATTCACCTAAGAATATTGCTGTTAATGAAACCGTTAAGGTTGGTTCGGAAGATAAAGAAGCCGATATTATTGTTTACAATACAACGCATGAAAAAATTCTCATAGTAGTAGAGTGCAAAGAAGAAGGGATAAACGAAAGGCAGTTCCAAATTGCAATAGATCAAGCGTATAGTTATGCCCACGCTAGAGCTTCTAAATATATTTGGGTTACTTCCGGCGTTAAAGATGAATATTATGAAATAGTTGAACAATATCCTTTGCGAAGAATTTCTATTTCAGATATACCTCAAAGAGGTGGAGAAATTAAAAAATGTCGATATATAAAAGGTGAAAATGATCCACAAAAAGGAACTCAAGGGCTTTTAAAACAAAAATTTAAATCTGCTCACGATGCATTATGGGGTGGTGGAGCCTTGGCGCCAACAACAGCATTTGATGAATTAGATAAATTAATCTTTTGTAAAGTTTGGGATGAACGTTGGGAAGAAAATGATCCTGAAAGTGCAGGCAAACCATATAATTTTCAGATAATTTATTATTCTGATGATGAAAAAAATGTTAGAGCTAAAGAAGAATTAGAAAAAAGGATAAAAAAATTATACGAATTTGGTAGAAAGAAAGACCCAAATGTATTCAGAGAAGATATAAAGTTAGATAGAAATAAAATCTTTACAGTAGTTCAATATCTCCAGGATATTAATTTATCTGAAACTGATTTAGATGCTAAAGGATTTGCATTTCAGAGTTTTATAAGTGATTTTTTTAGAGGAGATTTTGGGCAATATTTTACGCCAAATAATATAGTAAAATTTATTGTAGATTCCCTGAATATAACAAATGATATGAAAATATTAGATACTTCTTGTGGAAGTGGTGGTTTTTTATTGCATGCTCTTAAAAAAGTGCGTGAAAAAGCAGATACAATATATAAAGACAAAAAAAGTTATAAATGGCATGATTATTGGCATAAATTTGCACAAGATAACTTGTATGGCATAGAGATCAATGAGCAAATTTCAAGAGTTGCAAAAATGAATATGATTATCCATGATGATGGACATACAAATGTAATTACTAATGATGGCTTAAAATCTAATAAAATAATAAAAGAAGAAAATAATCATTTAAAATTTACAGATGGCACTTTTGATCTAATTATGACGAATCCTCCATTTGGATCATCTATAAAAGCAAGTGAATCAAAATATTATAAAGAATATGAATTGTTCGAAAAAAATCTGGGTTATAAAGAATTAAAAGACAGAATTGAAGATGATAATAACAAAAACAAATGGAGAACATCTCAAAATACTGAGATTTTGTTTTTGGAAAGATGTTATAATTATTTAAAAGAAGGTGGTTTTTTAGCAATTGTATTACCCGATGGAATTTTAACAAATTCAACGCTTCAATATGTAAGAGATTGGCTTTGTGATAAATTCAGAATAATTTCAGTTGTTTCATTGCCACAAACAACCTTTTCACATGTTAAAGCCGGTGTTAAATCTTCTATCTTGTTTTTGAAAAAACATGATAAAGAAATAACCTTGAAATTTGAAGAAGCGCTAAAAGATGTAAAAAACACTATAAATAATTCAGATATTCCAAAAGATGATAGACCTGATAAAATAGTTGAACTCTATAAAGAAAAAGTATTTAAAATAATTGATAATTATGAAGTTCTAATGCTTGAAATTGAAAATGTAGGTTATGAAGCTAATGGGAAAGAAATAGAGGGCAATGAACTTCCTGATGCAGCAGAAAAAATTAATAATTTCATTAACTCTGAGGTCTTCTAGAATATGCAAGAGAATAAAGTTACGATATCTGATTTATTTAATAGTAGGTTAGATCCTCATTTTTATAGAAAAGAATTTATTAATTTAATAAATTCTTTAGATAATTCTATTGCATATAAATTAGGTGATATTGTTGAATTCTCAAATGAAACTTGGGGTCAAAATAGCTCATATATAGACGATTTCCCATATATTGAAATCAGTGAAATAGATATTAAAACAGGAAAAATACAAAAGATAAATTGGTGCCGAGTAAAGGAAGCTCCAAGTAGGGCAAAAATGATTTTAGATAGTGGAGATATTATAATTTCTACTACTCGACCGCAGCGTGGTGCAATTTCAATAATACCTTCAAAATATAAAGGATATATCGCATCTACTGGCTTTTCAATAATTAGAAAAATTAAAAAGAATGATTTGTTGAAAGAATATTTATACACATTTTTAAGAACAAATTTATCATTACAACAGATGCTTCAAAGATCCTCAGGAGGGAATTATCCAGCGATTAATCAAGAAGAATTAAAAAAAATATTAGTTCCAGTTCCAAGTGTAGGAATGCAAGAGCAAATTGTAAAAATAATGTCCGATGCGAATATAAAAAGACAAGAAAAATATGATAAAGCAAAAGATTTACTAGAATCAATAAATGATATTCTATTTAAAGAACTAAATATTGTTATACCTAAAATTGACAATAAAAAAGAATTTAAGACAACAATAAGTAATATTCTTGGTAGTCGTTTAGATCCTAAATATCATCAGCCTAAATATGAAACATTAGCAAAATACATAAAGACAAATATTAAAGATTTATATAGTCTTGAGGATATATGCGATGAAATTATTAGTGGGCAAAGACCTAAAGGAGGAGTATCTCAGGTTAAAGAAGGTATTCCAAGCCTAGGAGGTGAACATGTTCTTCGTGATGGGACTATAGAGACAACGAATTTAAAATTTATCCCAGAAGATTTTCATAAAAAACAAATAAAAAGCAAAATAAATCCATTAGACATAATATTGGTAAAAGATGGTGCAACAACAGGGAAAGTTGGTATAATCCCTGAAGAATATCCATTTAAAGAGGCAAATATTAATGAACATGTTTTCATTTTAAGATGCAAAAAACATATTAATCCATATTATATATTAGCTTTTTTATTATCTGAAATAGGCCAAACCCAAATAGAGAGAGAAATTAGTGGCGCAACAATAATGGGAATAACAAAAGATTCTCTTAAAAATATCCTAATACCACTTCCTTCGCATAATACTCAAATATTAATTGCTAATGAATATAATATGCGTTTAGAACAAGCTCAAAATCTCAAAAAAGAAGCAGATAAAGAATTTGAAAAATCAAAAGCAAGAGTTGAAAGAATAATATTAGGAGAAGAAACCCTATGAGTGAAATAATTCTTTCAGGAATTCGTCAACAAGTTTTAGGTGGATATAATTGTCTTAGAGGCTATGCTCCTATGAATGATTTAATAGAAGTTTCTGAGGCAAGAAATTATCAAAGAAAAATTATTGATAAACATATTGAAGAAATTTCAGATTTTTACAGAAGTGATAAATATCTATTTTTCCCTGAAATTATTCTTGCTTGTGAAATTGAAAACTCGTATTTTTTTACTGGTATGCAACTTGAATATGGATATAGCTTGTATTCTAAAGGAATAAAGTATAGATTTTACAAAACTAATGGAAGAAGTGAGTTAAAAATTGACACTGAACAAATTAAATTACATATTATAGATGGAAATCATAGATTAAAAGCATTTGTCGAAACACCTTTTGAGGAAACAAAACTCGTTCCATTTTGTATATTATTTCTATCAAAAGGTATTAACGACAAAGATGCTCAAGTTATTTTTAACAATATAAATTATAAGCATAAACCTTTAAGATTAGAAGAAAACTTAGAAAGAATTTTTTCAGAAGAAGGTCAAAGTAGCTTTGAAGACAATGAAATAAAAGAAACATTCGGGCTTGAATTTCTTGAGGCAAAAAAACTATTAATAAAAATAGAGAATAGTGATATTGCGGATCATTTTAAAAGACTTTTTCCTGACTACAGGACAGCATGTTATAAAATAATGGATTTTATAAAATGTGAAGAAAAACTAACAGATGATTTTTGCGAAGAAAATGATGTAGTCAAAATTATTAAAGATTTTATATTTGAAAATTTAAAAAGTATATCAATAGATCTTGGATTATTTATTGCCTTATTGTATATGAAATTATTTGATCAAGATAATTATATGTATTTTTTAAATTGGGTAAAAAAATATAAAATAATAGAATTAACTAATTTAAATCCTGCAGATATCATTAATATTTCCAATAGTATAAAACAGCAAACTTCAAGACAAATTTTTGTTTCAATGCCTTTTGGTGAAGATGAATGTGATGATATGTACGACGCTATTGTTGAAGTTGCTGCATCAATATCAGCAGATACTGGGTTCAAAATTCCAAAGCCAATTCGCATAGATTCTCTTGAGAAAAGTCATACTTATCTAATAACTGATGAAATATTATCTCATATTGAAAATGCAGGATATATAATTGCAGATTTAACTTACCAGCGACAAAATGTATATCACGAAATTGGATATGCAATGGGGTATATTAAGGGTAAAGGATTATCCGAAAATCTTCTTTTAGTAATGAAAAATCCACCTGCCGGACAAGAACATGATGAGAAATATAATGTCGGTTTTAATTTGAGAGCATATAATCAATTACGATATACAAAACTAAGTAAATTCAAAAAAGATATTAAAGAAAAATTATTATTGCATTATGGCTTAAAATAGTATATGCATATTCAAATCAGTATTGTTAATATGCTGATTAGTTAATAGATTAAATATGATAATTATTAATATATTATTGAGAGGAACTTGATTATAATAAATTTAAAAGAAAACTATGATCTGTAAATTTTGTGGAGATGAAAAGAAATTAATAAAGGCACATATTATTCCTAAAAATTTTTATTTAGCAAGAAAAAATGACAAATACTTATGCATTAATTCTAGAACTATGGAATATACCTACCAACAGCAGGGTGGGTATGATTCGAATATTTTATGTGGGGATTGTGATAACCATACCTTAGGAGAATTTGATAAAGAAGGTTATAGAGTTTTATTTGGTGATTTTAATAAATATCAATATGTACAAACCTATCCTCAAGGTAAAATTTATCAGCTTGATCGTAACAATTTTGATTATACAAAACTTCGAAAATTTTTTATTTCAATTCTGTGGCGAGCATCTGTTTCTCAATTAGATGAATGGTCAAATATAAATCTTGGAGGCTATGAAAGAAAAGCACTTAATATATTAAAAGGGAAAAGAGAGTATCCAGAGCTATTCAAAATTTTAATCTACAAAAATAGTCTTACTGAAGACATAAATCAAGAAGTTCTTATTGCAAAGGGAAAAACTTCAAAATATAAAAAATATGTTATTCAAATGGCAGGCTATCGTATTGAGGTTATGGTTGATTCAACGAGAATTACCAATAAATATAAGTTGCAATGTGAAACATATTTTTTAAATCCTACTTATGCCCATATTATTGAAACTCCTGAAGTTTCAAAACGAATAAAACAAGAATATAATATGAGAATGAGAAAATTATACGAAAAAGGGTTTGTCCCACCAATGCCAGCTGGTGTATATTAAATAACTTGACTAGCATTGATGTTTAAGTGATGAATACGACAGCTAAAGAAGGAGGTCGTATGAGTAAAAGTAAAAAGTATCGGATTAAGCAAAAAGATTTTAGGAAGTTAGAAAAATTAGCTGAGCGGATTTATAATACTGTCACTGTAATTGATTATTTTTGCAGGACACAACAAGTGATTGAAGAGTTGTATAATCTTACTCCAATAGTTGGATATTTAATGCGAGATACTGATACTGTCAATGCATATTTTATAAATTATCTATAAGTTATTAGTATTTTTTAATTAGAGTTAGATAGCTGATTCCAAATATCTTTCTTAAATTTTTTCATAGGTTCATTTTCTGCAATTATATCACTACATAATATAATATCTTCAATGTCTTTATCATCGCATTTTATTTGCATTTTTTTTAAAAAAATTACCAATTGAGTAATCCCAGAAGTTTCATAAGCTTGCTTTTTAAGAATTAAACTTTTTATTAATGTTTGAAAAAATTCGTATCTTTCTTTTATACAAAGAATTTCTGTATGTTTATCTACTAATAGCCTAATTTCTGGTTCTTTTGCTAAATTAGTTATGTGTAATTTAAAATTTTTACTTTTATCTAAATAGTTGATGATATCGAGATTTTTAATTTCAAATCTTATATATTTTCCATAAGAAAAAGAATAAGGGTTTACTATTCGCTCATCAGAATTTCCTTTATAGGAACTATTACAATTTTTACAAACGGGTATGAGATTAAAAAAATTTAAAGCAAGATATTTGTATTTTTCTTTAGAAAAATAATGATCTAAAGTTGCTTCTGCGATCGTATTGTTTTTATTTGTTGCAATTGCAAGATATTGTTGCCCACAATAAGGACAAACATTTATTCCTAGACTTTGTATTAATTTCCATCCACACCATTTTGTTTTACAATATTTGCGAAATTTTGTATAAATATCTATAAAATCATATTTCTCAAATTTAGGATTATTTGTATAAATATCTTTTAATTTGGAACTTTTATCATAGGGTTCTTTTATAAATAATTGGTCTATTTCATCTTTGGATAGTTCTGGCAAGTTATTATCATGTGCACGTAAAATATTTAATTGTTCTATACAGTAATCTTTATGTGTTTGTATAATTTTTGGAAAATCGAGTTCGGAAGTTTTAATTTTTTGCATCTAACATCCTTTTCAATTCAAATATCTTTGTTCGCAAATGTTCAATACTTTCATCATTATTAATATAATATGGATTAGAATACAATTTATTTAAAAGTGTGGTTCGTATAATTGGTTCTCCAATTATATTAATCTTTTTTTCTAATTCTTGTAGTTTGTTATCAGAAATATTTTTTCTGTTTAAAATTTTTACAATTTTGTTTATTTTTTCTTTTGCAAATTCTCCAATAGTATAGCAATCTTCACAATTTAAAAATAAATTTTTATTAAATAAATCATGTATATTTGAAGCAAAAGTTTCAAAGTTTGCATATTTTGCATTGCCTTTGTTCATTATAATAACATTTTCTTTAGGAATGTCTGATAGAATAAATGGAGAATGAGTTGTAAAAAATATATTTACTTGATGTTTTTTATTTAACTTCATAAATAAATCATGTACATAATATACCATTTTTCTTTGCCATTCAGGATGCCAACTTAAATCCATTTCATCTAAAATAAACACATCAGATTTATCAATTACAGATGCAAGATCTGTAAAAAAACGCAACATCCTTTGTTCACCAGTGCTTAATTCAAAAAAAGAATATAGATTACCATTAGAAATTTTATAAAAGTTTAGCCTAAATATTTTTAGTTTATTTAACCAGTTAATTTCTTCAGATAATTTATCAGAAATATTTACTGTATTTTTTAAACGAAAAAGTCCATTTCCATGAGAAATAATAAGATCACTGAAAAAGGTACTGTTTTTGTTCAATTTTGATTCTAAAGATTCATATATTTTAAACGTTTCTATTAAATCCTTATAATTGTTAGAACTTTCATCTTTAATAAAATATTTTATAGCTTCTCTAGCAGACTTCCAACAATTTTCAAAAATTATATGATTACAGGAATATGGTCGAAGTTTTAAACATTCAATAAGTTGTTCTAACTTAATTTTATCTCCAATAATATCTTTGCACCCATGATTTATTTCTAGCAAGTTAATCAACTGTATAATTCCAAATGAAAAACATCCTGCTGTTATTGCTAAATCAAAATTTTTCATTGTTTTTACATTTCTTGCAATTATGCTATTTCTATAAATTAATGAATCTACAAATTTTAGAAAGTAATAGTGGCTTTTTCTTTTTTTATTTGTTATAAAATAATTACTCCTTGCTCTTTTTAATTGTCTATTTAGCCAAGAAAATTCTTGCTTTATATCAATTTTATATCCATAACTATCAAAACTTAAATTACCATTTTCAGAATCAGTTAATACTTTAAGATTTTTACCAACATCAAAAAATTTTCTTAAACTTTTAGTAGTTTCATAAATCCTAAATCGATCATAATAAAAATAATTATTCAACTTTTTTTCTATTATACCTTCTTGATGTATATCTTTAGGAAAGCTTAAAACATCTTCATCTTGTTCTAATAGAAAAGGTTTAAAAATAGCACATTTTGATTTAAAATTATGTTTATTTACAATATCTCCCAATTGGGTTGTTATTTCGTAATTTGCAGATCCAGTATAATAGAATTTATTGTTTTTGCGCCATATTAAACAATATTCTTTAGGTAATGTATTATCAAAGTAATTACTATCTTCTTTATCCCTAGCAAAAGAGCTGTTAGCCCTAATAATCGAAGCAATTGCTGATGTTAAATTAGATTTTTCACTGCCATTTTGTCCAACAATCGCAAGAATATTTAGATTTTTGTCAAAAACTCGTACAAAATTATTGCTTTCTATTAGGTTTATTTTTAGAGTTTTATTCGTTTGACGATAACATTTTGTATAAATAAATTTTGGATTTAGAGCAACTGCACATTCATCTATGTTTTTATAATTTTTTATCCAAATATAAATTAATTCCATTCTCGTATTATACAATAAATATATGAAAGTAATTATTAACAAAAAGGTTATTTTAAAGAACAATGTGTCTAAAAGTACTGAAAGTTATTGCTAAAGCTACTATAAGGTATTTTAAATTAAGAAAACTGCAAACTTTATTAAATGTGTATATAAAAAAGATAAGCTAAAATACTGCAATAAAAAATGATTAATTTTCACAGTATCGGAATAAGTTGATTTCAAATTTAACTAAGATTGTGTCGTAAATTAAAACAATATTCATATAGTTATGAAATAAACAATCCTGATGAAATTTTTTTAATTAAATCTTTATAGTTATGAATTTCTTCATTTGTTTTAAAAATATTAAATGAATTTATTAAAACCTGTCTTACAATTGGTTCTATATGGTCTTTTATAAAATAGAATGAAACTTTTATTATCAAAACTCTTTTATTGTAATATTTATGTTATTATTAGGCAGAGAGGAAATAAAGTAATGGAAAATTTAACTTTTTCAGATTATTTTAATATTTCATCAGAAGTAATAAGTGATTATGGTGCCATTAATCCTTGTATTGCATATGATTTACCTCTATTTATAGATCCTTTTTTAATTTTTGCAAGCGAAAAACAAGAATATAAAGAATTGCATAAAAAAATAATTAGATACTTAAATTTTTTATACAATGAATCGAAAAATGTTAGTATTGATTCAGGACGATTTAAACATTGGTTTGTTTTTTCAGAGATAAAACAAAATTGGTTTGGATACTCTGAAGGAAACAACTATGGCAAATCTGGTGCTTTAAAAATGGGTAGAGCATTAAGAAAAAATCTTGAAGTACTATTTAATAATTATGATATTGATGAGTTAAAAAATGTTGTTCATTTATCAGAATTAAACATCATAGAAAAAGGTATTGGAAAAGATAACATTAGTGATTTTACAGTTCAAATGATATTAGAATATCTTTTAGAATATACACAAACATTTACTCTAAAATACATTCTAAAAGAACAACAAATAAAGAAAAATGTTGCAAAAGTTTATTTTGATTATAATTTAAAGCGATGGTTACCCAAAGAATATATATTACCAAGATTTGATAATGATTTTGTTCTTCTTGTTCCAAGTGACATTGTAGTAAGAGAAAAATTATGGATTAATAAAGAAGATATGCTAGAAACATTTGAGGATATTCCTATTACAATATCGAATGTTGAGCTTAGAGATACATTAAATAACTATTATTATAGAGCCTTACCTCAAGTTAGGAAAAAAGATGGGACATTACGGGCTCCATTTAAAAAGGAAAAAATTGCTGCAGCTGATTATACAATTACCAAAAAACCAATAGCAATAAAATATTATTTGAAGGATAAGGAAAATCATAAAGATCTTATTTTAGAAACGAATAAAAAACACATGAACTATGTGATTAAAACATTATCGCGAACAATTCCTGTCTTTGCCAAGGAATTAGCTGAAATTCTGAAAAATGAATTCAAAGTTAAATTACTCGCTAAAGATAGTTATACAGAAAGTCTTGATAGAATAAAGTTTTTAAAGAAAGTTATTGAGGTCCAAGATGGATATAAATTATTTTATGATAAAGAGAAAAACATAATTGGAACAGAAGCCTCATTGCAAAAATATTTTAAAGCAGTTTGGTATGCAACAAAGTTCAGTGTAGATTCAGAAGTGAACAATGGTCGTGGACCTGTAGATTTTAAAATTTCATTTGGTGCAGATGATCAGACAATTATTGAATTTAAATTAGCAAGTAATAGTCAAATTAAAGATAATTTACAAAAACAAGCTGAAATATATGCAGCAGCCAATAATAATCCTCATATTATAAAAGTTATATTATATTTCACAAAAGAGGAAGAACAAAGAATTATAAATATTTTAAAAGAACTTCATCTGTATGAAAATGAAAACATAATTTTAATCGATGCAAGAAAAGATAATAAACAATCCGCTTCAAAAGTAAAAAAGTAGCATATTAGTAATTATATAATTGACTTTAGTTTTCTCTTGAGTGATGAATACGACACCTAAAAAGGAGGTCGTATGAGTAAAATCAAGAAATACAAGATTAAACAAAAAGATTTTAGGAAGTTAGAAAAACTAGCAGAGCGGATTTACAACACAGTCACTGTAATTGATTATTTTTGCAGGACACAACAAGAAATTGAAGAGCTATATAATCTTGCCCCAATCGTAGAAAATTTAAGGAGAGATTCTGATACTGTAAACGCTTATTTTATAAATTATCCTTACAACAAGAATTTTTAAATGGCATTTAAAACCTGTTTTAATACCGTTTAAAAAGTGTTCAAAAAATGAATTGTGTCTGAATGATACGTTTTGAGAGAGTTTGCTTGATATTTTACTCATTAAGAGTGATGAATGTCATTGCTGATAAGAGGTAACAATGATTGAATTAGGCAAAAAATACAAGCTTAAAAAGATTAAAGGTTTTAAGAGCTCTGATAATGAGTATTACAAAGTAATCGGTTTCTACAACTTCGACACTGTAATTTGTGAAAACACTTGCGGAGAAAGATTTGTGTTTATGAAAGAGTTTTTAATAGACCCACAAAAGCCTGATGAAATCTATTCAGATTTAATACTTGAAAGGAAAGAATAATGACAGAAAAAGACTATGCACTCTACGGAACAAAGGTTTTAAACTTAAAAACTCAAGAAATCGGCTTACTAATTTGTATTTGGAAAAACAAGTTTGCCGATGCTGAGATAGATTACGCGACTTGCGTTGATAAGCAAGGCAAAAGATACAATATAGAGCTTGATAACATCCGAGGATTTGAAGATGATTTTGAAAAATAAACTAACAAGAGAAACCTTAGAAATATCATATCCTGAATTTAGAAAAAAGTTTGCAAAGGAACTACAAACAGCTTTTGATAGTTACCGTAAAACACAGCTAAATAAGTAT
>ERZ1643250.1018-NODE-1018-length-26342-cov-8.765854_pt1 | contig 26342 bp, 29 predicted proteins | sample MGYA00579262_ERZ1643250 | MGnify/ENA primary metagenome ERZ1643250 (study PRJEB29033, sample SAMEA4952265) | chicken gut metagenome | biome: Broiler Chicken; feature: Gastrointestinal Tract; material: Caecum | place: Ireland | collected 2018 | study: Broiler... | reverse complement strand
AAAACCGGCATTTTTTATGACGACAGATACTTGACTTTTTGCCCGTTGGCAAGTATCATTAGAGTGTTGCTCTCCGGAATTTCCGGAGAGCTGTCTGGAGAGTTGTCCGAGTGGTCGAAGGTGCGAAACTCGAAATTTCGTGTCCCCAAAAGGGACCCAGGGTTCGAATCCCTGACTCTCCGCCAGAATACGGGCGTGCTGCTAATTTGCGGCACGCCCCTTATTGTATCCAAAATCAAACCGATTTCAGTAAAGAAAAGGAGTGAACACTGTGCCCAGAGAACAGTTTTTTCTGGATGAACAGGAAGATACCATTCACAACAATCAAATCGAATTGAAAACCGCCAAAGACAAACGAGCCAACTGGTGGTATTATCACAAATTTCATGTGTTGGGCGCAATCGTTGTCATTGCACTGATTGCTACACTGGTTTATTCCTTTGTTTCCAAAGTCTCCCCTGACTACACCATTGGCCTGATTACCCAGCAGGATTACTCCAGCGACGTAGTGGAAAAACTGGAGCAGGAGCTGAAAGCCTATGCGGATGACCGCAACGGAGACGGACAGGTGGTTGTACAGGTCAATTCCTATGCTGTAAATCAGACCGATGTCCAGATGCAGCAGGCCAATGTGGTGCGGCTCATCGGTGATGCCACTTCTTTTGACACCGTTCTGTATCTCTCCGACCTGGACAGCTTTGAATGGCTGCAGGAACAGAATGACATCTTCTTCGCCTATACCGACGGAACCACGCCGGAAGAGGGTGCAGCGGATTTTGAAAACATGCGGGTCAACTGGGCAGACTGCAAGGCGCTGTCCAATATGGATCTTTCCATTGATATGCTCAACGCGGAACAGGCACAGAAATACATGGACCCGCTGGCGTTGTCCCTGCGTGTCATTGACGGCACCCAGTTCATCAATGATGAGAAAAATGTGAAATACTATCAGGACTGCCAGGCTTTGATGCAGCGGCTGATTTCCGGAGAAAAAGCAGAAAACAGCGGGAAATAAATTTCCAGAAAGTAAATTCCATAAAAACGAAAAGGTGTGGCCCGTCAACCGGCGGCCACACCTTTTTTGAACGCAGCTTATAAATTACAGATACAAAAAAGCCCCTGCCGGGCTTTCGGCTCTGTTTTCACAAAGCCGGAAGGGGCAGGGGTTTTCGTTTCTGAAAAATCCGAAAGGGAAATTATTTGGTTCCCTCGTAAACAGCAACAGCGCAGGCAACGGTAGCGCCAACCATGGGGTTGTTGCCCATGCCCATCAGGCCCATCATTTCCACGTGTGCGGGCACAGAGGAAGAACCTGCGAACTGAGCGTCGCCGTGCATACGGCCCATGGAGTCGGTCAGGCCATAGGAAGCGGGGCCGGCAGCCATGTTGTCGGGGTGCAGGGTACGGCCGGTGCCGCCGCCGGAAGCAACGGAGAAGTACTTCTTGCCGTTCTCCAGAGCCCACTTCTTGTAGGTGCCTGCAACCAGGTGCTGGAAGCGGGTGGGGTTGGTGGAGTTACCGGTGATGGAAACGTCAACACCCTCGTGCTTCATGATGGCAACGCCTTCCAGAACGTCGTTGGCGCCGTAGCACTTAACAGCAGCGCGCTCGCCGTCGGAGAAAGCCTTGGTCTCGACAACCTTCAGCTCGCCGGTGAAGAAGTCGTACTCAGTCTTCACATAGGTGAAGCCGTTGATACGGGAGATGATATAAGCAGCGTCCTTGCCCAGGCCGTTCAGGATGATGCGCAGGGGCTCTTTGCGGGCGCGGTTAGCGGTACGGGCAATGCCGATAGCGCCTTCAGCAGCAGCAAAGGACTCGTGGCCAGCCAGGAATGCAAAGCACTTGGTCTCGTCACGGAGCAGCATAGCGCCCAGGTTGCCGTGGCCCAGACCAACGTTTCTCTGCTCGGCAACGGAGCCGGGCACGCAGAAAGCTTCCAGACCGATACCGATGGCCTCAGCAGCCTCGGAAGCGGACTTGACGCCCTTCTTGATAGCAACAGCGCAGCCCAGGGTATAAGCCCAGCTGGCGTTCTCAAAAGCGATGGGCTGCACGCCCTTTACGATCTTATCAGGATCAAAGCCCTTGCTCAGGCAAAGCTCGCGGGCCTCTTCGAGGCTGGCAATGCCGTACTCGGCGAGACACTTTTCGATTTTGGCAATTCTTCTTTCCTTGCCTTCAAACATGACATCGTTCGCCATTACAGTTTGTCCTCCTTTATGGTCTCTTTGACTTATTCTTCGCGGGGATCGATATACTTGGCAGCGCCGTCAAAGCGGCCATACTGGCCAATGTTCTTCTTGAAGGCCTCGTCGGGGCTCACGCCGTGACGAATGTCTTCCAGCATCTTGCCCAGCTTCACGAACTGGTAGCCGATAACCTCGCCTTCCTCGTCCAGAGCCATCTTCAGGACATAGCCTTCGGCCATTTCCATGTAGCGAACGCCCTTGGCGCCGGTGCTGAACATGGTACCCACCTGAGAACGCAGGCCCTTGCCCAGGTCTTCCAGGCTGGCGCCTACGGGCAGACCGCCCTCGGAGAATGCGGTCTGGCTGCGGCCATAAGCCAGCTGCTTGAAGATTTCACGCATAGCAACGTTGATAGCGTCGCACACCAGGTCGGTGTTCAGGCACTCCAGCAGGGTCTTGCCGGGCAGAATCTCGGCAGCCATAGCAGCGGAGTGGGTCATGCCGGAGCAGCCCAGAGTTTCCACCAGAGCCTCCTGCACAATGCCGTCCTTCACGTTCAGGGTCAGCTTACATGCGCCCTGCTGAGGTGCACACCAGCCCACACCGTGAGACAGACCGGAAATGTCCGAGATCTGATAGGACTTGACCCACTTGCCCTCCTCCGGAATCGGAGCGGGGCCGTGATGGGGGCCTTTTTTGACAGTACACATCTTTTCCACTTCTGCGGAATAATTCATATCGGTACTCCTTTCGGTTTCAGAATGCTTCCGGCCATGACAGAGCATCAGGCCAAACATATATTAATATTATACGCAATTCTCCCGATTTTCGCAAGGGTTCCGGGAAATTTTATCGTTTTTTCCGACAGAAATGAAAAATGATTCCGTTTCCCTCCGTGATTTTGCAGCCCATCCGTTTCTGTTTATCAAAAAGCCCGTCATTTGTGCCCCTGTTCCTGTTTCAAAAACCGGAATCCAGCCTGACAGGCTGATTTTCTCTTGAAACTCGTGAAACCGTTTGCCATAATAGAGCTTGGGTGATGATGATGAACCGACTCAAACAGCTGCGTCTGGAAAAAGGATATACTCAGATTAAAATGCAGATGCTCACCGGCATTGACCAGAGCGATTACTCCAAACTGGAAAACGGAAAGCGATACTATACCTTTGAACAGTGCCGCCGTCTGGCACTGGCACTGGAAACCAGCATGGATTACCTGGCCGGGCTGACCGATGAAAAAAAGCCCTACCCCTCCCCGCTGGATTCCACATCCCGCCAGTCATAAACCTCTTTTGCACCAAGCGCAAAGCCGCCCCCAACGGAGGCGGCTTTTTGTTTGGCCGGTATTGTGTTTTAAACAGCCGTTATTCTTCCTTTTTCCGAAAATGGTCATACACTTTCTGCGCTGCCGGGTAATTCATCCCCGGTGCTCCGGCCAGCTCCTCCACCGAAGCCTCCCGGATGGCGGAAATGGTCTTGAAATACCGCAGCAGCGACCGGGCCCGGGTTTCTCCAATCCCTTCAATGGAGGTGAGGGTGGTGGAAATATTGGCTTTTTTCCGCTGCTGCCGGTGGAACCCGATGGCAAACCGGTGGACTTCGTCCTGAATGGTGGACACCAGCGTAAAGGCCGATCGGTTGGAATTGATGGCGATTTCTCCGCCGTCCCCGGTGATAGCCCGGGTGCGGTGCTTGTCGTCCTTCACCATGCCGAACAGGGGAATGGAACCGTAGCCCATGCCTTCCAGCAAAGGCCGAACCGCCGCCACATGACCCTTGCCGCCGTCCAGCAAAATACAGTCGGGCAGACGGGCAAAACTCTCATTGGTGCCCTGTGTTTTTTCGTATTCCTTCATCCGCCGGAAAATCACTTCCCGCATGGAACCGTAGTCGTCCTGACCGGTGACAGTTTTAATTTTGAATTTCCGGTAATCGGCTTTCACCGGATGGCCGTTTTCAAATACCACCATCGCCGCCACGTTTTCCCCGCCAGCCAGGTTGGAAATATCATAGGCTTCAATCCGCACCGGCGGCGTTTCCAGCCCCAGCAGCCGTCCCAGCTCATCCAGCGCGGAGGCTTCTTTTCCGGTAAAGCGTCCGGTGGACTGGGCCAGCTGTTCCGCGGCATTGTTCCGGCACATTTCCACCAACTGGGCCTGCTGCCCCTTTTGGGGAATGGTGAGGGTCACTTTCCGTCCGGCTTTGCGGCTCAGCCATTCCCCCAGCAGCTCCATATCCGAAGCCGGTCCATCCAGTGCGATTCTCGGCGGAACCCGGTCCCGCATTTCATAGTACTGCTGCAAAAACTCCATCCGGGCCGTCTGGGCTTCACCGCAGTCACCGGGCAGAAAGCTCTCCTGATCGCACAGCCGTCCGTCCTGAAACCGGAACACGAAAAAGCAGCCCGCTCCGCCGCTCTGGGCCAATGCAATCACGTCCTGCTCCGGCACCGGGCTGGCCACCACCTTCTGACGCTCCCGCATTTTTTTCACTGCCGCCAGCCGGTCACGAATTCGGGCGGCTTTTTCAAATTCCAGATTTTCCGCCGCCTCGTTCATTTTTTCCGTCATAATCTTAATGGCCTGAGTGGTCCCCCCCTGCAAAAAGTCCAAGGCATCCCGGACGCTTTCCTGATACTCCTTCTGGGAAATTTTCCCCGCACAGGGAGCGCTGCACTGCTTAATAAAGTAGTTCAGGCAGGGCCGTCCCTTCCCGATGTCCTGAGGGAATCTCCGATTACAGGTAGGCAGGCGGAAAATCTTCCGGGCCTCGTCAATGGATTCCTTCACCGCCCAGGCGCTGACATAAGGCCCCGCATAGGTGGCGCCGTCGTCGGCCACGACATTGGCTTCCGAAATCCGGGGCCAGTCGCCGCCGCTGATGCGGATATAGTGGTACCCCTTGTCGTCTTTCAGAAGGATATTGTATTTGGGCTTGTGGAGCTTGATGAGATTGCATTCCAACACCAGCGCTTCAAACTCGCTGTCCGTCAGGATATACTCAAAGTACTCCACGTTGGAAACCATCTTCCGCACTTTTTCCTCGTGGTTTTTATCGGAACCAAAATACTGGCCCACCCGGTTTTTCAGGGCCTTGGCTTTTCCGATATAGATGATTTCCCCGGCTTTGTTATGCATGATGTACACACCGGGATGGAGCGGCAGGCGCATGGCCCGGGCCCGCAGCTCTTTGATGTGATCTTCCTGGGTTTTATCGGGTGTGATGGATTCCATGGGGTTCTCCTTTCTGAAAGGCTCAGGGTTGACGGATGATCTGATTTTTCCCGATCAGCAAACAGCGGGAATCGGGACCGTGGCCAATCTGCCCGGTGACGGCAATGGGAAGCTCGGGATTGCCGATCACCCGGCGCACCAGTTCCGTCACAGCCGGTTGTGCGCCGGTGCGCTCCATTTCGGTAAAGGTTCCCAGCAGCAATCCTCGGATCTGGGAAAAGGCCCCCATCTGTCTCAGCTGTGCCAGACAGGCCGCAATCCGGTCGGGGCCGCCGCTGCGGCTTTCCAGAAACAGAATCTTTCCGGAAAAGTCAGGCAGATACGGCGTTCCCGCCAGTTTGAGAAAACAGCGGATATTGCCTCCAATTACCATGCCTTCCATGGCGTTTCCCTGTAAAAACCGCCAGTCCGCCCGATACAGGTCGTCCTGTCCTTCCAGCACCCAGCGCCGGAAACGGGCCTGCTGCATTTCTCCCTGTTCCCCCACCAGATTCCGCAGCTGATAGAGGCCGGACACCGCGCCGGTCTTGGTATACAGGGCATTCAGCACACAGGTCAAATCACTGTAGCCCCAAAATGGCTTGGGATGGTTCCGGATCAAGTCATAGTCCAGGAACTCCAGCACCTCATTGGCCAGGTCGCCGCCGGAAACATCAAAAACAGCCCGGATACGGTCATTCCGGTACAGCGCCATCAGCGCTTCCGCCCGCTCCGCAGCCGGTGCGCTGAACACAGAGCCGTTTCCATACAGGCAGGGGCTGTACACCGGCGTCAGAGAAAGCTCTGCCAGCACCTGTTCCAGCCGGTTCAGCTGAGAAGCCCCGGAAAGCCCCAGCCCGTTGGAACAGGCGCAAATCCCGATGGCATCGCCTTTTTGCAGCATGGTTTCACCTTCTTCGTCTTGATAAAAGAAAAGCACCGCCAGGCGGCGGTGCAAAAAAAATCGCCGCGGCGTGACCGGAATTACGGTCTGCCGCAGCAATTTTTAATTCCGAAATGGATTACTCGGCAAATCCGGACTTGACCAGATCGACCAGGCTGTCAACAGCTTCCTGCTCGTCGGAACCGTCGGCGATGATGCGGATGCTGGTGCCGCCAACAATACCCAGGGACAGAACGCCCAGCAGGCTCTTGGCGTTTACACGTCTCTCTTCCTTCTCAACCCAGATGGAAGACTTGAACTCGTTAGCCTTCTGGATGAAGAAAGTAGCCGGACGGGCGTGAAGGCCAACCTGATTCTGCACCATAACTTCTTTTACACACATGGTACTCACACTCCTAAGCAGTAATAGAAAAGATTTAGACAAAATCAAAACAGGCACACGCATTGAGTGAGCAGAAACGTCTTTCGGCTGTTCTTCCAGCAAACGCGTTGTTCCTGTCAATTTAAGGCTATTATACCACAATTCGCCATGCCGTCAACCTTCCCGCAAAAAATTCGGCTGTGTGACCGAATGGCCCGAAAATGCACTCCGTTCCCTTTGTGCACCTTGACCTGAAATTTGATAAAAATTTGTCAAGCAAAGGCCATTTGTTGGTATTTTAACCCAGTTTTTTCTAAACATGGGCACATAAGGCCAGCAAAAGAACTCAAAAATCAGGGGTTGACAGGCGGTAATGAGCGGATGAAAAACCGCTTTATACAACTTTACAGCAGCAGAGAGAAATTCTTTCAGCAATCTGACAGGTACTTTTTACTGGTATCTCCCGCCGTGCAAAAATTATACATAAATCTTATCGGCAGATTCACTGTCAAATAATTCCATTTCACGACGAATCTGATACAGCAAATCCGGATCGCCTTTTTCAAAAGCAACCTTTTCCAGCATATCCGGACGGTGTTTCAGCGTCCTCCACAGGGACTGGGCCCGCCGCCATTTGGCAATATTTCCATGGTGTCCGCTGAGCAGTACTTCCGGGGTTTTCTGTCCCCGCCACACTGCCGGCCGGGTATAATGGGGATATTCCAGCAGGCCGTTATAGTGGCTTTCCTCTTCAAAGCACACATCCTCTGCCAGAACGCCGTCAATCATCCGGCTCACTGCATCCGCCAGCGCCAGTGCGGGCAGCTCTCCGCCGGTGAGCACAAAATCCCCCAGGGAAATCTGTTCATCCACATAAGTATCCAGAATCCGCTCGTCCACGCCTTCATAATGGCCGCAGAGAATGGCGATATTCTCCATCTGCCCAAGCTCCTTCACCCGCTGCTGATCCAGCACCCGGCCCTGTGGGGACATATAAATGATATGCGGCTTTTTGCCAAGATGTGCCGTCAGGTCGTCAATGCACAGAGCGATGGGCTCGGCCATCAGCAGCATTCCCTTGCCTCCGCCAAAGGGGCAGTCGTCCACCCGCTGGTGTTTGTCAAAGGCAAAATCCCGGATCTGGTGGCAGCACACCTGCAAATATCCTTTTTTTCGCGCTCTTCCCACAATGCTTTCCGCCATGACGGCTTCGCACATATCGGGGAAAAGGGTCAGAAGATCGATTCTCATGGGTTCAGTCCTCGCTGTCAAAAATTCCCGGAATGGGGCGCACCAGAATGACGCCCTTTTCCAGACTGGTTTCGGCAATCATGGCGTCCACCGCAGGAAACAGGTATTCTTTGCCGTTTTCTCCCTGAATCCGATAGACATCGTTTGCGCCGGTCTGGAAAACCTCCTGTACTTTCCCGTACACAACACCGGTTTCCGCGTCCTGTACGTTCATGCCGATCAGATCCTGGATGAAATAGCGGCCTTCCGGCAGTTTGGCATCCTTCCGCGCCAGATACAGCACTTTTCCCCGGAGCAGGTCGCCCTGGGTGGCGCTCTCCACGCCTTCCAGCTTCATCAGCACCAGAGACTTGTGCACTCTGGCCCCCAGCACCTTGACAGGCGTTTCGCCGCCGTTCCAGTACAGGGTTTTAAAGCCGGTGAGGAAGTCCGCCGAATCGCACCAGGGCTCTACCCGAAGCTCTCCCCGGATGCCGTGGGTACCCACAATTTTTCCTGCTTCCAAAAATTCCTTGCCCATGGGGGTCCTCCTTTTTTCACTGTTTCAGATAAAATAAAGGGCCGTGACAACTCCCTGTCATGGCCCTTTCATTTGGTTTAACCGATTTCCACAGCGACTTTGCCGTTTTCGCGGGTAGCCGCCGCGCGCATCACCACGCGGATGGCTCTGGCAATCCGTCCCTGCTTGCCGATGACGCGGCCCATGTCCTCTTCTGCCACATGCAGATGATAAACCACAGTCCCGTCCTCCAGAGGAGCGTCTGCCGTCACCGTAACAGCGTCCGGGTTTTCAACAAGTCCCTGTGCAATGGACACCAGCAACTCCTGCATGGCTCGTTCCTCCAATTCTTACAGCACGCCGTGCTTCTTGAACAGAGCCTTTACGGTATCGGTGGGCTGAGCGCCGTTGGCGATCCACTTCTTGGCCTTCTCGGGGTCAACCTTCACCACAGAGGGCTCCTGCATGGGGTTGTAGTAGCCGATCTCCTCGATGAAACGGCCATCGCGGGGATAGCGGGAATCTGCAACAACGATACGATAGAAAGGAGCCTTCTTGGCGCCCATTCTGCGAAGTCTGATTTTAACTGCCATTGTACTGTACCTCCAAAATCAATTCCTGAATAATAAATATATCTTCATCAATGGGAGTACCCGTTCCCGGTTTCCCCACCGAGTGAATTCCTGTTACATGGGCGGCATCATCGGGGGCATCATCCGACGGCGCTTGCCCTTCCCCTTGCCGGGGCGAAGCTGCTTCATCATTTTCTGCATCTGTTCAAACTGACGCAGCAGCCGGTTTACGTCCTCCACCTTCATGCCGCTGCCCGCTGCAATTCTGCGCTTGCGGGAGGGGTTGATGATTTCGGGCTTTTCCCGCTCTCTGGGCGTCATGGACAGGATGATGGCTTTCATGTGCTCCATCATCTGGTCGCTGTTGTCCAAATCCACGTTTTTCAGCTGTTTATCCACACCGGGCAGCTTGGAAATGACGTTTTTCAGAGGACCCATCTTCTTCACCTGTTCAAACTGCTCCAGCAGGTCGTTCAGATCGAAGCGGTTCTGCATCATTTTTTCAGCGGCCTTTTTGGCGGCGTCCTCGTCCAGCTTCAGCTGTGCGTCTTCAATCAGGGAGAGCACATCGCCCATACCCAGAATTCTCGACGCCATGCGGTCGGGATGGAAGGCTTCCAGATCCCCCAGCTTTTCGCCCACACCGGCAAACTTGATGGGCTTTCCAGTGACGGAACGGATGGAGAGCGCCGCACCGCCGCGGGTATCGCCGTCCAGCTTGGTGAGGATGACGCCAGTGATATCCAGCAGGTCGTCAAAGGTCTTGGCCACATTCACGGCTTCCTGACCGGTCATGGAGTCCACCACCAGCAGAATGTCGGAGGGGTTTACGGCGGCCTTGATTTCCTTCAGCTCGTTCATCAGCGCTTCGTCAATCTGTAACCGGCCGGCGGTATCAATTAAAACATAGTCATAACCGTAGTCTTTTGCGTGACGGATGGCGGCCTGTGCAATTTTCACCGGTTTCTCGGTGCCCATTTCAAAAACGGGGGTGTCCACCTGTCCGCCCACCACCTGCAGCTGTTTGATAGCGGCAGGACGGTAAATATCACAGGCAACCAGCAGCGGGCGATGGCCCTTGGTTTTCAGATGCTTGGCCAGCTTGGCGGCATGGGTGGTTTTACCGGCGCCCTGCAAGCCGCAGAGCATCACCACTGCCGGCGGCTTGGACGGCATATCCAGCCTTGCCTGGGAACCGCCCATCAGTGCGGTCAGTTCCTCGTTGACGATCTTGATGACCATCTGGGCCGGCGTCAGGCTCTCCATGACCTCCGCGCCGATGGCCCGTTCCGTCACTTTTGCAGTGAACTCCTTGGCGACCTTATAGTTGACATCGGCTTCCAGCAGCGCCAGCCGCACTTCGCGCATGGCCTCCCGTACATCCGATTCACTCAGTTTACCCTTGGAACGGAGCTTTTTAAATGAATTGCTCAGTTTTTCCGCAAGTCCTTCAAAAGCCACACCGTCACCGTCCTTTCTCCTCCGGCCAATCCGGTTTTCCGTCAATCCTCACACAACCGCCGGGCTGTGTCGAGGATGGTTCCCACTTCCCGCTCCACATCGCGGGAATAGGCGTGATGTTCGTTATATTCCTGAATCCGGAGCGCCGCTTCACAGATCTGTGACAGGCCCTCCCGCATTTCGAGAAATCGTTTTGCAAGCCCCAGACGCTCCTCCATTTCCAGCAGCTGGCTCTCCGCCCGCTTGATGGAATCCCGGACGCCCTGACGGGTAATTCCCTGATCATCGGCAATCTCGGCCAGAGAAAGGTCCTCGTTATAATAGAATTCAATCATTTCCCGCTGCTTTTCCGTCAGCATTTCGCCGTAAAAATCCAGCAGGAAAGAAATCTGCAAATCCTTTGCCATGGGGACCGCCTCCCGGGGGTTTCTGTAAAGAGATTTTCTTTACAGCTATGAACTATACCATATTCCGGCGGGAAAGTCAAGAAAAAACGCCGCTGTTCCGGGATTTTTTGCACCTTTCGGCTCATTGACCGGCAGAACCCTTCCCAAAGGCTGATTCTGTGAATTTTGCCGGAAGCTGTTTCCTGCGTCTTGCTTTCAGACCGGAAATCCTCTATCATAAAAGCAGAAATCTCCTTTTGAGAAAGGGGCTGTTTGCCATGACACTGACCACCATTCTCTGGGACTGGAACGGAACCCTGGCCGACGACGTACAGGTGGCCCTCCGGTCCGTCAACGATATTCTCGCCCGTCGAAACCGCTCTCCCATCACCACAGAGGACTACTATTCCTATATAGACACCCCCATCCGCCGCTTTTACGAGCACCTGTTTTCCCCATTGGATGACCAGCTCTTTGACCGGATTCTCACGGAATTCAACGAGGGCTACCGCCTGCATATGAAGGAAACCGGCCTGATGGAGGGCGGTGCGGAAACGCTGGAGCGGTTCCGGAAAGCGGGACTGCGCCAGATCATCGTCTCGTCCAGCCAGCTGGGGGAAGTGCAGCACTTCTGCCGTCTGTTTGGAACCGAATCGTATTTTCAGCAGATTCTGGGCGCCAGCGACTTTCAGGCCGCGGGAAAAGTGGACATGGCCTGCCGGTTTCTGAAAGAACAGGGCATCGCCCCGGAAGAATGCGCCGTCATTGGGGACACCCTGCATGATCGGGACATGGCAAAGGCCATCGGCTGCCCGGTGTACCTGCTGGACCGGGGACATCAGGGACGAAAAGAGCTGGAAGCCTCGGGAGAGCCGGTGTTTCATCGGTTGGAGGACATCGGGGACTTTCTGCTCTCGGGAATTTGACAAGTTTTTCGATTTCCGGTATACTGTACCGGTATGAATTTCCGCCATGAAGGCGGAGAAAGGAAGATGAACTTTCGTTTCCCGCAGCGTTTGGCAACAAGCCGAAGCGTGCGGGCTTTTGGTGTTTTCAGGAAAAAAGCCGACAGGGCTGGCTGCATGAAGCGGCTGTGCACTGCCGGTTTTTTTGTGCCGAAACACCCCATTCCCCAACTCATAAACGAAAGGACGATTCTCATGACCCGAATCAAAACCACCAAACACCTTGTTTTCACCGCCCTGTGCATTGCACTGGGACTGCTGCTGCCCAGTGTATTCCATATGTTCGGTACCGGTACCCAGTTTCTGCCCATGCACCTGCCGGTGCTGCTGTGCGGATTCCTCTGCGGCGGCCCCTGGGGTGCGGTGTGCGGTCTGCTGACCCCGCTGCTGTCCTCCCTGCTCACCCAGATGCCGCCTCTGTTCCCCACCGCTCCGGCCATGATGCTGGAATTGTGTACATACGGCGCCCTCACCGGCATTTTCTACCGGAAATTGCGGCTCAATGTCTATGTCTCCCTGCTGTTGGCCATGATCGGTGGACGGATTGTATCCGGACTGGCCAACGCGCTGTTCATGGGGCTGGCCAACGCTCCCTATGGCTTCCAGATGTTCCTCACCGCCAGCTTTGTCACAGCGCTGCCGGGCATTCTCATTCAGATTATCGTGATTCCCCTGCTGGTACTGGCTTTGCAGAAAGCCGGTTTTCTGACCCGGGACTAAGGGGCAAACGAAACAGAAAGGACTTCCTATGGATACTCAATACATCCGTGCATTTTTTGACCAGCGGGCTGCCCGCTGGGACGAAACCTGTCATCATGACCCCAACCGGATTTCCGCCATCGCCGCCCTGGCCCAGGTGCATCCCGGGGATCGGGTACTGGACATCGCCTGCGGCACCGGGGTTTTCATACCCCAGCTGCTGCGATATGAACCGGCTTCCGTGCTGGGCATCGATTTTTCCGCCGAAATGATCCGGTGTGCCAAAGAAAAGCTGTCGGACCCCCGGGTACGGCTGGAATCGGTGGATCTGTTTGACCTGACAGAGACCGGTTTTGACATCGCCACCATTTACAGCGCCTACCCCCATTTTCCCGACAAAGAAGCGCTGGTGGAAACCCTCTTTTCCCTGCTGCGGCCCGGCGGACGGTTCCTCATTGCTCACAGCGAAAGCCGACACACCATCAACAGCCGCCACCATCAGGGCGCACAGGCGGTTTCTGTCCCCCTCCGTCCGGTGAGAGAGGAAGCCGCCGTCTGGGAATCCCGCTTTACACTGGACATTCTGGCGGATACGGAATCCTTCTATTTGATTTCCGGAACTCGAAAAGACGGATAATCTTATCTAACAAAAAAGACTGCGGAAGTTTTTCCACAGCCTTTTTGATTTTGGTTGAGAACTTTCCGGGATTACCCGAAGGACAGAACCTGCATCCACACCAGTGCCTGTTCCACAATCAACACCGCAGCCACTGCTCCCAGTGCCACCGTGAGCAGGCTGCGGTTTTTCCATGCCAGCAGCAGCGCCACCGCCAGTCCGGTCAACGCTGACCAGAGGCTGGAAGTGGATTCCAGAATGGCGGGAAAGGTCATGGCCGCCAGCACCGCATAGGGGACATAGGCCAGAAAGGATTTGACGAACCGGTTTTCGATTTTTTTCCGAAACAGGGTCAGCGGAAGCATTCGCACCAGATAGGTGACGCCTGCCATAATGAGAATCGCGGTGAAAATATAAGGCAGATTTTCCGTCATGATGCTTCCTCCGTTTCGTCCTCTACCGGCCAGCGCAGGGCGGCAAAAGCTGCCGCCGGAATGGCACAGAGGATAATCACCCAGCCCGAGGAAAGACTGTTCAGGACGGGAACCCATTTAAACAGACAGCTGAGTACCACTGCAATGATGACCACCACCGCCACCGGCCGGGCTTTTACCGCCGGAGGAATGATAATGGCCAAGAACATGCCGTAAATGGCGATTCCCAGGGCACTGCGGATGGGCAGCGGCAGAATGCCCGCCGCCGTTGCGCCCAATAACGTGCCCAGTGCCCAGCCCACATAGGGCATGGAAATCAGCCCTGTGAGATACCGGGAGTTGACCGGCTCTTTCTGCTGCACGGCCACCGCAAAAATTTCGTCCGTAATGCCGAAGGACAGCAGCAGCCTTTCCAGCCCCGACATGGACGAATCAATTTTTTGTGACAGTGACAGCGACATGAGCAGATACCGCACATTGATGACAAAAGTCGTCACCGCCAGCTCCACATACAGCCCGCCGCTCAAAATCAAATCCAGCCCAGCGAACTGCCCGGCGGAAGTCAGATTGGTCATGGAAATCAGCACGCCAACCCATGCGGGAAGACCGCCTTCCACCACCATCATACCAAAGGCAAAGGATACGGACACATACCCCAGACAAATGGGCAGTCCATCCCGCACCCCTTTGCCAAACGTCAGCTTCATTCCCTCTTGTTACCCCTTTCGCAAGATACCGGAAAATGGCTCCGGCTCTGCACAAAAATTTTCTCTTCCTGCAATCTCTCCCGATATAAAACCGTTTTACACAGCATTTGCACCACCTCCGGGCGGGGGTGGTGCAAACACAAAGAATCAGATGAGAAATTTACAGCAGGGAGCAGACCAGGTCGCCCATTTCGGAGCAGGAGACCTTCTTCATGCCCTCTACCCAGATGTCGGGAGTGCGGGCCATGGTCAGAGCCTTGGCGACAGCGTCGTCGATAGCCTTGGCGGCTTCCGGCTGTTCCAGAGAATATTTCAGCATCATGCCCACGGAAAGGATGGTTGCCAGCGGATTGGCAATGCCCTGTCCGGCAATATCCGGTGCGGAACCGTGAATGGGCTCATACAGACCCTTCTGGCCGTCGTTCAGGCTGGCAGAAGCCAACATTCCGATAGAACCGGAAATCATGGAAGCCTCGTCGGAGAGGATGTCGCCGAACATATTGGAGGTGACAATCACATCGAACTGGCCGGGGTTGCGCACCAGCTGCATAGCGCAGTTATCCACATACATATGGCTGAGCTCCACATCCGGATACTCTTTGGAAATGCGGATGACGGTCTCTCTCCACAGGCGGGAGGATTCCAGCACGTTGGCCTTGTCCACGCTGCACAGCTTGTGGCGGCGCTTCTGAGCCATTTCAAAAGCCACACGGGCAATGCGCTCGATTTCCGGCACCGAATATTTTTCCGTATCAAAAGCGGCGGGCTGGCCGTTTTCTTCGCAGCGTCCCCGCTCTCCGAAGTAAATGCCGCCGGTCAGCTCACGAACCACCAGCACGTCGATGCCCTTGCCGATAATCTCCGGCTTCAGGGGAGAAGCTTCCCGCAGGGGTTCAAAAATCACGGCCGGGCGCAGGTTTGCAAACAGCCCCAGCGCGGCGCGGATGCCCAGCAGGCCCTTTTCGGGGCGGTTGTTGCCGGGCTGGGTGTCCCACTTGGGGCCGCCCACAGCACCCAGCAGGGTAGCGTCTGCGTTTTTGCAGATGGTGACTGTCTCTTCCGGCAGGGGAACACCGGTGGCATCGATAGCAGCGCCGCCCAGCAGAGCTTCCTGATAGTTCACGGCAAAACCAAACTTTTCACCGGCTTTGTCCAGCACTTTCTGTGCCTGTTCTACGATTTCAGGGCCGATTCCGTCGCCCTTTAAAACTGCGATCTGATAGGTATTCATGGCTGTATTTCCTTTCTGAAACTGATAGATTAGGTACGGGAAGCGCGGTTAATGGCACAGATAATGCCCTTGATGGAGGCCAGGCTGATGTTGCCGTCCAGACCTACGCCGAACACCATTTTGTTCTCCGGGGTGCGAATCTGGATATAGGACAGCGCCTTGGAGTCAGCGCCGGAGGAAACCGCGTGCTCACTGTAGGAGACAAACTGATAGTCATTGATGCCGACAGAGCGCAGTGCGCCGAAGAAGGCATCAATGGGACCATTGCCCACGCCGCTGATTTCGTGGTCAACATTCTGGAAGCGGAGCAGGCCTTCAAAATGCACCTGGGTTTCTCCATCCTGTCCGTCATTCTCTTCAAAAAGTTTATACCGCTTGAGATGATAGGGATATTTAATCTCAAAATACTCCTTGTGGAACAGGTCAAAGATTTCCTGAGGCTGGAGCTCCCTACCCTCGGCGTCACAGGCAGCCTTTACGATTGCGCCGAATTCCGGGTGCATGGCTTTGGGAAGATGATAGCCGAAGCTCTGGGCCATGATGAAAGCCGCGCCACCCTTGCCGCTCTGGCTGTTAATGCGGATAATGGGCTCATACTGACGGCCCACATCTGCCGGGTCGATGGGCAGATAGGGAACCTCCCAATACTGGGTTCCGCTCTTGGCCATGTATTCCACGCCTTTGTTGATAGCGTCCTGATGGGAACCGGAGAAGGCGGTAAACACCAGCTCTCCGGCATAGGGATGCCGCTCGTGAACCTTCATTTTGGTGCAGGACTCATAGACCTCTTTGATGTGGTTGATGTTGGAGAAATCCAACTCCGGGTCTACGCCCTGAGAGTACATATTCATGGCAACTACCATGATATCCGCGTTGCCGGTACGCTCGCCGTTTCCGAACAGGGTGCCCTCCACACGGTCAGCGCCAGCCATCAGACCAAGTTCCGTTGCTGCTACGCCGCAGCCGCGGTCGTTGTGGGCGTGCAGGCTGATAATGGCGCTGTCGCGGCCCTTCAGGTGACGGCAGAAATATTCAATCTGGTCGGCGTGGCAGTTGGGGGTGCTGCCCTCCACCGTGTTGGGCAGGTTGATGATGACCTTGTTTTCCGGCGTTGCGCCCAGCTCTTCCAATACCCGGTCGCAGATTTCCACGGCGTTATCCATTTCGGTGCCGGAGAAACTCTCGGGGGAATACTCATAGCGGATGTTGATGCCGCTGCGGGCCACTTCCTCTTCCGTCAGCTTGCGGATGAGCCGTGCGCCCTCGACGGCGATATCGATGACACCCTGCATGTCGGTGTGGAAAACCACTTTCCGCTGAAGGGTAGAAGTGGAGTTATAGAAGTGAACGATCACGTTCTTTGCGCCGCGGATGGCTTCAAAGGTTTTCTGAATCAGGTGAGGACGAGCCTGTACCAGCACCTGAATGGTCACGTCATCGGGAATCAAATTGCGCTCGATGAGGGTGCGGAGGATTTCATATTCGGTTTCGGAAGCAGAGGGGAAGCCCACTTCAATCTCCTTAAAGCCAATATCCACCAGCGTTTTGAAAAACAGCAGCTTTTCTTCCAGATTCATCGGGGTAACCAATGCCTGGTTACCGTCCCGCAGATCCACGCTGCACCAGATGGGGGCCTTGGTGATGACCTTGTCAGGCCATTGGCGGTCCTTCAGCTGTACCGGCTGAAACGGAATGTACTTTTTACAACCCTGATACATAAAACCATCTCCCAGTATAAGTAAAAATTTCGTTGGCATTTTGCAGAGAAGGGACCAGCCGGCCGGTTTTCCGGCCAAAACAAAAACCCCGGAAAGACGGCAGATGCAGTCTTTCCGGGGCGAATCAACAGGTTCGCGGTACCACCCTTTGTTCAGCCGGTGCTTGCACACACGGCCCTCTACAGCCTCCAACAAGGCTACGGCTCATAACGGTGCCATCCGTCTGTCCCTTATCAGAACAGCAACTCCGGGGTGAGTTATGCACAAAGAGCGAAACACCGGCTTGCACCTTCCGCCGGCTCTCTGAAGAATCCGCAGTCTGTCTTTTTCCCTTCACAGTCTTTTGGTGTGATTGTGTTGTATGCTTTATTATAGTCCAGCAGCAGAGAAATTGTCAAGAGTCATTCTTTATTATTCTTCAAAAGAAGCAATAACCTCTTTGGCTTTGTCCGGATCGCTGCTGACACAGAGAATCACCGTATCGCCGTTGACGGTAATCACCGCTTTTTCCAGCTTGGGCATTTCTGCGGGAACATAGTCCTTGAAGCTGACCTTCTGGTTCTCCACCCGAGTTTCAGCAGCCTCTTTCACGGTTTCTGCGTCCTTTTCATCCTTCACGCGCCAGACGCTCACCTCATCCGCCAATGCACCGCCGGTTCCCACATAGACAGACTGCTCCTCAATCAGGTCGCCTTCCAGCTTATAAAGACGGTTGGCAGCTTCCTCAGAAAGCTGGTTCAGGGGATACTCAAAAGACAGGGATTCCTGTAATTTCTGGGCAATGTCCTCCGTGGGGGCCGTAATAGCTTTTCCGCCGCTCTGAGAGCAGCCGGCCATCAGAGAGAGACTGAGCAGGGCAGCCGCAGCCAGTGCGGCCATTTTTTTCAATTTCATATTTCATTCTCCTTTTTCAATCAGCAGTGATCTCGCAGATACTGCACCCAGGTTTCGCAGTATTCCATGTTGGGGTGAACGCCATCGGGAGAAGCGCCGTCAGCCAGTGCTCCGTCCTCTGTCACCATAGAGGAATACACATCTACATAATGAACATCTTTTTCGGTACACAGCTCTTTCAGCATATCGTTATATTCCACAATCCGCTCATTGGTCACGCCATAAAGGTTCTGGTCAGAACGCTTTTTGGAAACCGGGAACAGAGACTGGACATAAATTTCCACTTCCGGATTGCTCTCCCGAAGGGTATCGATGATCTTTCCATAATCCTGTGTAAACACACTGCTGTAGGACCAGCCCAGCTCATTCAGGCCAAACATGAGGAACACTTTGTCATACTTTTTGGAAGTGACTTCGTCCATGATCGGAACGGAACCGTCTACGGTTTTATCCGTAAAGACTGAGGAAACCGTCAGGCCGGTCTTAGCGTAAAAGTCGGCGTTATCGATAATACCGAACATGTTCAGGTCTTCCAGCATGGAGTTGCCGACAAATGCGGAATTTTCAAAACAGGCATTGTCCGTGCTGCCCTGGGAACTGGACTCCTCCTGACTTTCCGAAGAAACTTCCGGCGTGGCAGCAGGCGTCGGTGTAGGAGTTGCTTCTGCCTGAGAAGAAGACTCGGTTTCAGAAGAAACAGACGTTTCGCTGACAACAGAAGAACCGGAATTATCAGCAGGCTGACAGGCAGTCAGCAGCAGACAGGATAAAAGAACCGCCCCAGCGGCGGCAGATTTATAAAAAGACATCATCCATCACCTTTTCACTTGAATTTGCAGCTTTTTCGAAACACTACTTTCCCATATAGACACAAAAAATGTTTCCAAAACGGCTATAAATAAGTATACATAATTTTCATTTATCAAAATTCTTATATAGAATTATAAAATGAAAATACATTAACAAAAGAGTAACAAAAAGTGACAAGACCAGTGGGAGCTGCTCTTGACAAAGTACGGGGAAAACGGTAGAGTGAAAAGCAGTCTGAAACTGGGGGGAATACGGTGAAAATACTGGTGATTGACGGACAGGGCGGCGGAATCGGCAGCGGCATTATTCAGGAGCTGCGCCGGTGCGGAATTGAGAATGCGGAGATTCTGGCAGTGGGCACCAATGTCATGGCCACATCCGCCATGCTTCGCGCCGGTGCGGATGCCGGTGCAACGGGAGAAAACCCCGTGATTTTCAACAGCCGGCGAGCCGATCTGATTCTGGGACCCATCGGCATTATCATGGCAAACGCCATGATGGGAGAAATCACACCGGCTATGGCGGCAGCTGTAGCTGCAAGCGATGGAAAAAAACTGCTGATCCCCATTGCCAAATGTGCCCGGGTGGTTGGGGTAGAACCCAAACCCATGCAGGCTTATCTGGCTGAAGCAGCAGAGGAAGTCAAAAAGCTGGCAAGTCTGATATCATGAAAAAACGGCTGGGAAAGTGATTTCCCGGCCGTTTTTTTATGATCCTCCAAAAGCCCTTCGGTATTCACCGGGGGTTTTTCCTTTTTGACGGCGAAACATCTGGCCGAAATAGCTCACATCTCCAAAACCACAGGACAATGCCACATCGGTGACGCTCTGATGGGTGGCGCACAATAATTCCGCTGCGCACTCCACCCGGTAATAATTTAGATAATCGATGGGCGTGCGCCCGGTAATCTGGCGAAAGACCCGACAGAAATATTTGGGCTCCAGCGCCGCTTCCCCAGCCAGCACTTCCAGAGAAAGGGGCGAAGCGTAATCTGTCCGGATTCGCCGCAGAACCCGCTTGACGGCTTCCGACCGCCGGGTGTCCCGGGCAGTTTCCGGAAGAGCAGGACGATACAGCTTTTTCGCCATCATTTCTCCTAACAGCTGCCACAAAAGACCGATGGTGGTAAATTCATAACCGCTCTGTTCCGTTTCCATAGCCTGAAACAGTTCGCTGATGAACCGGGCTCCCCGACTTTCCGCCGGAAACAGCGCTTCCAGCCGCGCACCGGTCTGCAAAAGTCCCGCCAGCTGCTGGCCGCAGAGTCCTGCTCCGGTGAGGAACCGTTCCAGATCAAAGACCACACATTCATAAATACAGTCTTCCGGACTTCCTCCATGGATGGAGCCGTCGGCAATGAGCATACAGTCCCCCCGATGAAGGTCACAGGGCACTCCGTCTACCGACAGATGGAGCGTTCCCTGCAACACCAGAATCAGCTCGTGCTCCATATGCCAATGAAAAGGCATTTCATATCGGGGGTGGGACGGGTCCACATAATACAGCTCAATGGGAAAATCAAAGGTTCCCCGCACCGCCCGCTCGTGGCTGGCCAGATATCGCATTGCCATTCCTCCAAAAGTGAATATTGTCCGATTGATTCCGATTATACCCCAAGACAAGAGGAATTTCAATCCGCTATACTGAGGGCAGAAGAAATGAAAGGAGCGTTCCGAAATGGACATCAACCTGATAAAAGAACAGATCTGCGATGTCTGCCATAAAACCTGGCAGCTGGGCTGGGTGGCAGCCAACGACGGAAATGTATCCGCACGACTGGAGGACGGCACGTTCCTCTGTACTCCCACCGGCATGAGCAAAAGCTTTATTACCCCTGAAAAGCTGCTGAGAATCAACAGCAAGGGGGAAGTGCTGGAAGGCGCCGAAGGCCTGCGCCCTTCCAGTGAAATCAAAATGCATCTGCGCTGTTATGAAAAGCGCCCCGATGTGTGGAGTGTGATCCACGCCCATCCTCCGGGAGCAACGGGCTTTGCTGTGGCTCACAAGGCCATGGATATGTACAACATGATTGAGGATGTAGCCGTCATCGGCAGCGTCCCCCTCACGCCCTATGGCACCCCCAGCACCAGTGAAGTGCCGGATGCCATTGAACCGTATCTGGAAGAGCACGACGTGATGCTGCTGGAAAACCACGGCGCACTGGCAGTGGGCAGCGACGTAATCACGGCTTTTTACCGGATGGAAAGTCTGGAGCTGTGGGCGAAAATCACCATCAACGCCGTGATTCTGGGCGGCAGCATGGATATCAGCCGGGAAAATATCCAGAAACTCATTGACCTGCGGGGCTTCTATCGGGTAACCGGACGCCATCCCGGCTATAAAAAGTTCGACAACGGATTGAGGTGATCGAAATGCTGAAAGGAGTTCCCTCTGTCCTCTCCCCTCAGCTTCTTAAAGTGCTGGCGGAAATGGGACACGGAGACGAAATTGTCATTGCAGACGGCAACTTTCCTGCTGAATCCATGGGGAAAAATGCAGTGGTAGTGCGGGCAGACGGTCACGGTGTTCCGGAAATCCTGGACGCGGTTTTGCAGATGATGCCGCTGGATCAGTACGTTCCCCATCCCGCCGCCCTGATGGAAGTGGTTCCCGGAGACAAATGCATACCGGTGATTTGGAACCAGTATCGCAGTATTTTGGAAAAGCGGAGAGAAGACCCCAGTGCCGTTGAAATGATGGAGCGCTTTGCTTTTTACGAACGGGCCAAAAAAGCCTATGCCATTGTGGCCACTGGTGAAACCGCCATTTACGCCAATATCCTGCTGAAAAAGGGAGTGGTCAAATGAAACGGGTTCTGGCCTTTGACTTCGGTGCTTCCAGCGGTCGGGCCATTCTGGCAGAATTCCGCGACGGAGCCCTGACCTATCGGGAAGTTCACCGCTTTGAAAACTGCCCTCGGGAATCCGACGGCTTTTTCCGCTGGGATTTTCAGGATTTGATGGATAATGTCCGTCTGGGGATTGAAAAAGCCGGTGATTTTGACAGCATTGGCTTTGACACCTGGGGCGTTGATTTCGGACTGCTGGACGAAAAAGGCCAGCTGCTGGGCGACCCGGTTCACTATCGGGACAGCCGCACCACCGGCATGGTGGAAAAAGCCCGGGAGCTCCTGCCGGAATCCGCCCTGTATCAGGCCACTGGCAACCAGATCATGGCCATCAACACCCTGTTCCAGCTGCTGGCGGTACAGGAAAAGCAGCCTGAAATCTGGAAAAAGGCCCGCCGCCTGCTGTTTATGCCCGATTTATTCGCCCACGCCCTGTGCGGTTCCGATTGCTGTGAAACCACCATCGCCTCCACCAGCCAGATGCTGAACCCCAAAACCGCCGGGTGGAGCCAGGAAATTCTGGACACGTTTTCCATTCCCGAAACCCTCTTTGCGCCCCTGGTCAAAAGCGGCAGCATTGTAGGGGAATATCAGGGGGCGAAGGTCATCGCCGTGGCCGGGCATGACACCCAGTGTGCCTCCGCCGCCATGCCTGCGCCGGAAAAAGGCGCCGCTTTTCTCTCCTGCGGCACCTGGAGCCTGCTGGGATGTGAACTGGAAGAACCGGTGCTCACTGAGGAAAGCCGAAAGTTGGCCCTTTCCAACGAGCTGGGCGCCAACGGCAAAATCAACTATTTGAAAAACATCATCGGCCTGTGGCTGATTCAGGAAAGCCGCCGTCAGTGGCGGCGGGAGGGCTGTGACTATTCCTATGCCCAGCTGGAACAGCTGGCGCTGGAGGCTGAACCCTTCCGCAGCTTTATCGACCCGGATGCACCGGAATTCACGCCCCCCGGCGATCTTCCCGGACGGGTGCGGGACTTCTGCAAACGCACCGGCCAGCCGGTTCCGGAAACCGTGGGACAGGTCATGCGCTGCATCTATGAAAGCCTCGCCCTGAAATACCGCTATGCGCTGGAACAGCTGTCACAGGTAACGAGCAAGCCCTTTTCTGCCCTGCATATTCTGGGAGGCGGCACCAAAGACGGCCTTCTCTGCCGTATGACGGCAGACTGCGCCGGAATTCCCGTGATCGCCGGTCCTGTAGAAGCCACCGCACTGGGCAACATCCTCATTCAGCTTGTGGCACTGGGAGAAATCCCCGATCTGGAAGAGGGACGGGCTCTGATTGCCCGGACGGAAACCGTCAAACACTTTGCCCCTGCCGGTGGAAACCACTGGGACAAAGCTTACGAAACGTATAAAACAATTGTAAAATAACAAGGAGGAAATTGTATGCTGTATCCCAAGATTGGCATTCGCCCCACCATCGATGGCCGCTGGGGCGGTGTCCGGGAAAGTCTGGAAGCCCAGACTATGGAAATGGCGAAAAACGCCAAAGCACTGATTGAGGAAAACCTGCGGTACCCCGACGGTACGCCGGTTCAGTGCGTGATTGCTGATTCCACCATTGGCGGCGGTGCGGAAGCTGCGGCCTGTGCTGATAAATTCACCACGGGAAATGTGGTGGCTACCCTGACTGTCACCCGCTGCTGGTGCTACGGCAGCGAGACCTTTGACATGGACCCCCGCACTATCAAAGCCGTTTGGGGCTTTAACGGAACCGAGCGTCCCGGCGCGGTGTATCTGGCTGCTGTGCTGGCTGCACACGCTCAGAAGGGTCTGCCCGCCTTCTCCATTTATGGACACGATGTACAGGAAGCCTCCGACACCAGCGTGCCCGCCGATGCCGCCGAAAAAATCCTGCGCTTTGCCCGGTGTGCCGTTGCAGCAGGCTGGATGAAGAACAAAGCTTATGTCAATTTGGGCGGCGTGGCCATGGGCATTGCCGGCAGCTATTGTGACGCGGCCATGTTCCAGAAGTATTTCGGCATCCGTCCCGAATGGGTGGACATGACCGAGATTATCCGCCGGATTACTCTGGGAATTTATGATCCGGAGGAGTATGAAAAGGCACTGGCCTGGGTCAAGGCTAACTGCAAAGAGGGCTTTGACTGCAACGCCGGCAAAAATCTGCCGGAAATCATCACCCGCTCCAAGGTGGTTCCCGCCGATCAGGACTGGGAGTTCATCACCAAAATGACCATGGTCATGCGGGATATCCTCTATGGCAATCCCAAGCTGGACGAGCTGGGCTGGCACGAAGAAGCACTGGGCAAAAACGCAGTGGCCGGCGGCTTCCAGGGACAGCGCAACTGGACAGACTGGCTGCCCAATGCGGACTTTACCGAGGCAATTATGGCCAGCACCTTTGACTGGAACGGCCCCAAGATGCCCACGCCCTTCGCCACGGAAAACGACACCCTCAACGGTGTTGCCATGATGCTGGGAACACTGGTCACCGGTACTGCGCCATGCTTCCACGATGTGCGCACCTATTGGAGCCCGGAAGCCTGTGAGCGTGTCACCGGCTACAAGCCCGAAGGCGTTGCCGCCAACGGCTTCATTCACCTGATTAACTCCGGCGCAACCGCACTGGATGGCTGCGGTGCTTCCACCAATGAAAAGGGCGAACATGTGATGAAGCCCTTCTGGGAAATGACCGACAAGGACGTCAGCGCCTGTCTGGAAGCTACCGACTGGTGCCGCGCCAATTACGAATACTTCCGGGGCGGCGGATTCTCCAGCCACTTCCGCTGTTCCGCCGAAATGCCCGTCACCATGCTGCGGGTCAACATTGTGGAAGGTGTCGGCCCCGTGCTCCAGCTGGCAGAAGGCTGGACCGCCAATCTGCCCGATGAGGTACATACTCCCATCGATCGCCGCACCGACCCCACCTGGCCCACCACCTGGTTTGTCCCCCGTCTCACCGGCAAGGGCGCTTTCTCCGATGTATACAGCGTCATGGCCAACTGGGGCGCTAACCACGGCGTAACCGTATACGGCCATGTAGGCGCCGATCTGGTCACACTGGCTTCCATGCTGCGAATTCCCGTAGCGCTGCACAACCTGGAAGACAACCAGCTGTACCGTCCCCATTCCTGGGCCGCTTTTGGCACCAAGGATCTGGAAGCCGCCGACTTTGCCGCCTGCAAACACTACGGTCCTCTCTATCGATAACAAGACTCTATCATAAATTGCTTTGCAAAACAGCACCCGCTCCCCTTCTGATTTGCCGTCTTAGGGGAGCGGGTGCTGTTGTTTCATATTAAATCATCTGACTTGCGTTTTACTGGGAATTGCGCATACTTTCAATCAGCCGCCGGAACATCTCTTCCAGCCCGGTTTCCGCCTTCCAGCCCAGAGACTGGAGCTTACGGCTGTCCAGACGGATCACCATTTCCGGATTATAGCCAAAGGAAGCCAGATCCTTGGGCATATCGAATTGCAGCTGAATCTCGCTTTCCGGCAGCAGGCCGCACACCATCTGCGCCATTTCCCGGATGGAAACTGCCGTGTCCATATTCGTCACGTTATAGGCTTCCCCTGCCCCGCCTTTCAGCAGGATATACAGCAGGGCACTGACAGCGTCCCGGGTATAGCAATAGCTGCGCACCGTATTTCCGGCGGTATGCAGCACGATGTCGCGCTTTTCAATGGCACAGCGGGCAAACTCTGCGAACACCCGGCCATCATTGTATTCCACGCCGGGACCGAAGGTCTGGGATAGACGGGCCACCTTGACCGGTACGCCGTATTCGGCGGCATAGGAAGCACAGAGGCATTCCACCATGCGCTTGCCCTCGGAATAGCTGCTGCGCACCTGCAGCGGGTCCAGATAGCCGCTGTATTTTTCATCAATCAGTCCGGCATCTGCTGCGGGCGTGCCGTAGACTTCCAGAGAGGACAGATAGACAAAGCCCTGCACCTTTTTTTCCACCGCCAGATCCAGCAGATGGCGGGTGCCGTCAATAGCGGTAAAGATGGTCTCTACCGGATGAGACACAAAATACTGAGAGCTGGTAGCGCTGGCGCCGTGAATGATATAGTCCACCGGCTCGTCCAGAGAAAGGGGCTGGTTGATATCGCCGGTTTTCACCGTCAGGTCGCCACGGTTCAGCAGTTCTCCAAAGACTCTTTCCGCCTTTTCCCGGCTTCTGACAAAGGCAATGGTTTTTACGCCCACCTGGTGCATCCGGTTCAGGCAGGACAGTGCCCGCACAACCTGAGAACCGATCAAACCGGTAGCGCCAGTAACCAGTACTGTTTTGCCGGAAAGCTCCCCGGCAAAGGGGAAGGATTCCGCGATTTTTTCCAGATCTTCCTGTAAAATGGTATCAAATGGGCTTTCCTTCATCATAAGCTTGCTCCTTACTTTTGCTGAAACGAAACCGGCAGCATCCGCACCGTTTTCATTACTTCTGATTGGTCAATTTTCTTTTCAAGCGGCGGTGATAACAGCGCACCACATCCGAAAATTTCAGATATTTCAGCTGCGTCTCCATCGCCTTATACTTTTTCGGGTCGGGACAAAGTTTTTTTAACTCTGCCAGCTCTTTTTTCAATTTTTTCGCTTCTCTTT